>OLRA01003610.1_pt1 | contig 13302 bp, 8 predicted proteins | sample 1673011 | NCBI WGS metagenome assembly OLRA01 (sample SAMEA3136746, study PRJEB25190) | human gut metagenome | reverse complement strand
ATATAATGAGCCTCAGAGAAAAACAAGCGGCTGCGAAGCAGACATTTGTTTTTCTAGTCTCATTAACGAGCAAATAAGATTGTGAAACAAGCGAATAAGCTCTGAAAGAGCGGATTTGCGAGTTTGATAAAAAGACTAATTGATATGTGATATAATGATCGGATTTGATGATCACCACATGTTTGTCCCCAGCGGGCAATGTGCATCTGACCGAAAGGCTCTCGCTTCCACATAAGTACCACATTTTCGGCAAGTACCTTTATTAAGCCATTTACACGCCTTGCATACCGCAAGGCGTGTTTCATATTGCAACGGATCAGCCTGTTCCATTTTAGGGACACTCCTTTGAAAGTCCAACACCTGCTGTAGTGCCGTCTGCTCATCCATTTCCCGTAGCAGACAGCGTACACAGGGGATCCGCATATTTGATCCAGACATATTAAATCTACATTCCCTTCTCAGACAATCGGACAATGAATCCGACATACACTGCACGGTAACAAAGTAACTGTCTGCTCGCTGCCGTTCCAATGTTCTGTACGATACTGCACCTTCACCTGATCCGGCTGTTCAAAAGTATTGTGCGCATGCACCTCATCCTGAAGCACAGCAATCTCTGCTTGTCCGTTAAATTGGCTCTTATCTTCCAAACGGCAGATTACCTGTATTTCTTCCTTCAGCGAAGTATTCGCAAGCGTAATCGTCATATTTCCATCATCACTCACAGACACCGACTCCGAAAGTGATGGTATCACTTTTCCATCATAATCTACCGGCAGCGTATCAACCGCACTTTGCACAAGACTGGCACCCTGATGTTCTTTATACATAGCAAACACATCATAAGTTGGCGTCTTAACAATCTGATCCCCCTCTGTCAACACCAGCGCCTGCAATACGTTGACAACCTGTGCGATATTTGCCATTGAGATCCTATCACTATGTTTGTTAAAGATATTTAAATTCAAAGCGGCTACGATCGCATCACGCATCGTATTTTGCTGGTACAAAAATGCCGGATTCGTTCCCGGCTCCACTTCATACCAAGTTCCCCACTCATCTACAATAAGATCAATATTATGCTCTGGATCAAGCTCATTCATAATCTTCAAATGACCCTCAATGACATCCTCGATCCCTAACGTGTTCGCGATCGTTGCGTAATATTGCTGCTCAGTAAAATCCGTAGCACTTCCTTTGTGTTCCCAGTCGCCCGGCACGGTATAATAATGCAGACTAATCCCTTTGGCGTGCTGATGGTTAATACGACTCATCAGCTCTCTCGTCCATGCATAATCATCCCCATTTGGTCCACAAGCTATTTTATATAATTGATTGCCGGAATATTCTTTACAAAACTGCTGATACCGCTTATATTCATTGGCATAAAAGTCCGCGTCCATGCTGCCACCGCAGCCCCAATTTTCATTGCCGATACCCAAGTATTTTACTTTCCAAGGCTCTGCATGACCGTTCGCTGCACGTAACTCTGCAAAAGTTGATCCTGACTCTGCCGTCATATATTCCAACCATTCTGCTGCCTCCTGCACCGTACCACTTCCCAGATTAACAGCAATGTATGGTTCACAGCCGATCTGTTCGCAAAGATCCATAAATTCGTGCGTACCAAAGCTATTGTCCTCTACTGTACCGCCCCAGCTTGTATTGACCATCTTCCGTCTGGACTCCTTCGGGCCAATGCCATCTTTCCAATGATATTCATCCGCATAGCATCCACCCGGCCAGCGCAGTACAGGAATCTTAATCTCACGCAGAGCCTCCACAACATCATTGCGCATGCCGTTGGTATTCGGAATATCCGAGTCCTCTCCAACATAAACGCCGTCATAAATGCAGCGTCCTAAATGCTCCGAAAACTGTCCATAAATCTCCGGTGCGATCGTGCTCTTGTGAACACTTGGTGTTATACTTAATACTGATTTTTTCATAAATAAGTTTCCCCCTTTTAACTATTTTCTCCTAGTATACTATAGGTTGGCAACTAATTTCAACCTCATAATAGTCCACCGATCAAATATACTGCAAAGGCCGCAACCCATGCAACGATACATTGCCAGATCACCATGCTGACAGCCCATTTACTGCCCAACTCACGTTTTACAGATGCGATCGCTGCGATACACGGAGTATACAGCAGACTAAATACGAGCAGTGAACCGGCCGTCAATGGTAAAAGTACTGTACTGATCGATCCGCTGAATAAAACTTCTAACGTGGAAACAACACTTTCTTTTGCCATAACTCCACTGATCAATGCGGTAGCAATTCTCCAATCACCAAGTCCCAGCGGAGTTAATATAGGCACAAATATCTGCGCAATCATTGCAAGCATACTGTCCGAAGAATCGGACACCATATTCAAACGCAGATTAAAACTCTGCAAAAACCAGACTACTACCGTTGCGACCAGTATAACTGAAAATGCTTTCTGCAGAAAATCTTTTGCCTTTTCCCATAACAACTGTCCCACATTTCGCACACCAGGCAAACGATAATTAGGCAATTCCATCACAAAAGGAACCGGTTCTCCCTCAAATAATGTTGCTCGGTATAGGAAGGCTACCAAGATTCCCATAACAATGCCAAACAGATAAAGCCCCGTCATGATCAGACCGCCGCGCCCCGGGAAGAACACGCTGACAAAAAACGCATATATCGGTAATTTGGCCGTACAACTCATAAACGGCGTCAACAAGATCGTCATTTTACGATCTCTTTCACTAGTCAGCGTACGTGTTGCCATGACAGCCGGCACTGTACAACCAAACCCAATCAACAATGGAACAATGCTTTTGCCGGAAAGACCGATCTTGCGAAGCAGCTTATCCATTACAAAAGCCACACGGGCAATATACCCACTGTCCTCCATTAATGACAAAAAGAAAAACAAGGTGACAATGATCGGCAAAAAGCTTAGCACACTCCCCACACCGGTAAATATTCCATCCATGATCAAACTGTATAACGCATCATTCAGCTGAGCCGCTTTTAATCCTTTTCCTACCATATCTGCAATTGCATCAATACCTAATTGCAATATATTTTGCAGCCATGCACCGATCACGTTAAACGTCAGATAAAATACTGCAGCCATGATCGCAATAAAACACGGAATCGCTGTATATTTTCCGGTAAAGATCCGGTCTATCTTCTCACTGCGAATTCGCTCTTTACTCTCTTTTGGTTTTACCACTGCTTGTTCACATAAACGTTCAATGAAGTCAAAGCGCATATCTGCAATTGCAGCACTGCGGTCTACACCTCGCTCTGTCTCCATCTGGCACACAATATGCTCCAACATTTCCTTTTCGTTTTCATCAAGTTTTAACTGCTTTAGGATCAGTAGATCTCCTTCAATTGCTTTCGTTGCAGCAAATCGCACCGGGATATCTGCCTTTTCAGCGTGATCTTCAATCAGATGAATCACCGCATGAATACACCGATGTACGGAACCATCGTGATCTTTTTTGTCACAGAAATCCTGTCGCATCGGCCGTTCCTGATACTTCGCAATATGAAGTGCATGTTTCACGAGTTCCTCTACGCCCTCGTTTTTGGCTGCAGAAATTGGAATGACAGGTACCCCTAGCAATTCCTCCATCAAATTGACATTGATCGCTCCATGGTTACTGGTTACTTCATCCATCATATTCAATGCAACTACCATCGGAATATCCATCTCCAAAAGCTGCATTGTCAGATATAAATTACGTTCAATATTGGTTGCATCGACAATATTGATAATTGCTGTTGGATGATCTTGCAGCACAAAGTTACGCGAAACGATTTCTTCGCTGCTATATGGCGACATCGAATAAATTCCCGGCAGATCCGTCACATTTGTATCTGAATATCCCTTAATAGCACCATCTTTGCGATCCACTGTAACCCCGGGGAAATTGCCAACATGTTGATTCGCACCCGTCAACTGATTAAACAATGTCGTTTTACCACAATTTTGATTGCCGACCAGGGCGTATGTTAAAGTGGTTCCTTCCGGCAGAGGATGTTCGTCCTCTTTGGAATGAAACTTTCCCTCTTCACCAAGCCCCGGATGTACAGATGGCTGTATTCTTTCACTACCGGCATGACTATTACTGCGCTTGTCAATCGGTTTTATCTCAATCTGTTCTGCTTCTGCTAGGCGAAGCGTCAATTCGTACCCGTGTATTTGTAACTCCATCGGATCTCCCATTGGTGCAAACTTGACAACCGTCACCTCTGCTCCGGGAATCATTCCCATATCCAAAAAATGCTGTCTAAGCGCGCCTTCGCCACCTACTTGCGTCACAACAGCACTCTTTCCTATCTCCAGTTCTTTTAAGGTCATACTATCCTCCAGGTATAATTCTTGTTGAGAATTTTTCTCATTAAATTACGGTATATCAATATATTTTCAATGTCAACTCCTTTTACCGTTTTTTTTGACTTTCCTGACATTTATTGCTATTCTTTTGGTAATGATCTACGCATCTGCGAAAGTAATGGATCCCATTTCTTTCGTTCAAGCTGATACACAAAATATATTAGGAGGAAGCGCTCTATGTTACTGCATGTACTGGCAGCAATTCACAATACTACCACTCTGCTGTTTGGCATTTTTTTATCTGCCTTTTTTTTAGGCGTGCGCCAAAACAAGTCTAATACGATCAAACTGCTATTGTATTCTCTGGCAGAGGGTACCGTCTATCTGCTGTCACTCACTCTTATCGGTGAAACTGCTACCATGCAGATCTACCCTCTGTTCATACATCTTCCGCTCGCTCTGTTTTTGACATTCTACTACCATTACACATTTCTTTCGTCCTGTGTTTCCATCGTCTCTGCCTACCTTTGCTGTCAGGTCAGTACGTGGATCGGAATGTTTGCACTTTCTCTCTCCAGTGAACAATGGTGTTATTACTGCTTTCGCATCATCGCAACCCTCGGTACGTATTTCTTCCTATGCCGCTATGTGTGTCACACGACAGAAATGATTTTTGCGAAGGATAGACGAGAGCTTTGGGTTATTGGCTTTCTCCCTTTTGTCTATTATATTTTTGACTATATGTGTACAAAATTTTCCAATCTGTTATACTCCGGCAACAAAGCTGTGGTCGAGTTTATGGGCTTCGCTTCCTGTCTGGCCTATCTTACATTTCTACTTATATATTTCAAGGAATACGAACGCAAACAGCAGATCCGCCAATACAGCGATCTGACTAAAATGCAGCTTCTTTCTATTCAAAAGGAAATTGAACAGGTCAAACTTAGCGAACAAAAAATTGCTATTTTGCGGCATGATATGCGGCATCATCTAACGATCATCTTGACACAGCTTCAAAACAACAGTCCGGATCATGCGATGGATTACATCAAACAACTATACGACAGCTATGATGATACCGTCATTACAAATTACTGCAAAGATGAGATGATCAATTCCGTAATCTCTATCTACCATACACGATTTGAAGATATCGGCGTTATCTTTCAATGCAATATTGGCAGGATGCCACCATTGCCGGAATCCGAAACGGATGTTAGCACTATTCTGTCCAATGCACTGGAAAATGCATTGCATGCTCTGCAGAACATGACTATTCCGAATCGTATGATCACCTTAACAATCTCTGAAAAAAACGCACATCTCTTGATCCAAGTCGAAAATACGATTGAAAAACCGCCGAAATTCATAGACGGTATTCCAATCTCTGAGACACCCGGTCACGGTATAGGCGTGCGAAGTATTATATATTATGTTGAAAAGCTCGGCGGACAGTGCCACTTTTCTGTATCCGGCAACTACTTTACCCTTCAAATTATCATTTAACGAATGAGAGAAAGAGGACATTATGAAAATAGCAATTTGTGATGATGAACCAATTTATATAGAAACAACTTCCCGTTTATTACAGAAATGGGCTGGTGAACATGGTATTGAAATGCAAATCTTCACGTATGATAATGGCGACGATCTGATTGCTGCACATACAGATGAATGTATGGATTTGATCCTGTTAGACGTCATTATGCCTCTTTTGAACGGCATAGACACTGCTGCTGAATTACGCGCAAACGGACAGGATGTTCCCATTATTTTTCTAACTTCCTCCCGTGAATTTGCAGTTGAATCCTACGAGGTCAAAGCCTTTCATTATCTGCTGAAACCCATTGACGAAATACGATTATTTGCTGTCATGGACGAATACCGGAAACAATTTTGCAAGACCAAAGAAACCTTTACGGCACAGACTGTGACCGGTTTTTACAAAATGACGATCGAAGAGGTTGCCTGTCTGGAAGCGCAAAACAAACTGGTACTTGTAACCTTTTCAAACGGGACGCAGATCACAATCCGTGAACCATTTTATAAGTGCGAAGAGATATTCCATATGGATCGGGGATTTATCAAGTGTCATCGCAGCTATATCGTAAATCTAATGTTCGTAGAACAATTTACTAAAACCGAAGTGACTCTTCAAAACGGCATGGTCATCCCAATTTCGCGAAATAACTATGCTGCCTTCAAGAAAGTTTATTTCCGATATATGTTTCAAAAATAGCAGTTGCATTTCCCAATTATGGTGTTAAAATAGATAATTGCAATATTGAAATTATTAATTACTCCCTGTACATTATATGAGGCAAACAAATCGGAGTTCAGCGTTACATATGGAGGGCGAAATTAGATGAGTAAAGATGTCACGAAAGATATGACAACAGGTAAGCCACTGCTTTTGATCCTGCAGTTTGCATTTCCTTTGTTGATCGGCAACTTTTTTCAGCAAATGTATAATGTTGCTGATGCGGCGATCGTTGGACGATTCCTTGGACCGAAAGCGCTAGCTGCAGTCGGTGCCTCCTCTAGTGTCCAATTTTTGGTACTTGGATTTTGCATCGGCATCTGTTGTGGATTTGGAGTTCCTATCGCTCAACGCTTTGGCGGCAAGGATTTCAGATCCATGCGCGCCTATATCTGGCACAGCATTTTTATCACGATTGCTGCCGCCGTCCTGCTGACAACGATCTGCGCCCTGCTTTGCCCTGCTATTTTACATATTTTAACCACACCAGCCAGCATCTATAAAGATGCCTATATTTACTTGTTAATTATTTTCCTGGGCATCCCTTGTACTTTACTGTACAATCTGCTTTCGAGCATACTTCGTGCCGTTGGCGACAGCAAAACACCTTTTTTGTTTTTGGTGTTTTCCACCATATTAAATATTATCTTGGATCTGGTCTGCATCGTTGTCTTTCACTGGGGCTGTGCCGGTGCTGCAATTGCAACGATCACCGCTCAGGGGATCAGCGGACTGCTTTGTCTCGTGTTTATACTAAAGAAGGTACCGATACTGCATCCAACCGCAGAGGATCGCACTTTTCGCCCACAGATGGTATCGCATCTGCTTATCATGGCGATCCCTATGGGACTGCAATATTCCATTACAGCGATAGGCAGTATGGTCATGCAGTCCGCCAACAACGGACTGGGTGACGTCTATATTACCGGATTCACCGCAGCTATGCGTATTAAGCAGTTTGCCATGTGTCCATTTGATGCAATCGCAACCGGTGTATCCACCTTTTGCGGACAAAATCTTGGTGCCGGGAAAACGGATCGTATTAAGAAAGGAATCTTGCAGGGCGTCTTCGTCGGCATGGCATATGGCCTTGTAGCAGGCATTGTACTTATCTTCTTTGGACGTACATTGACACTGCTGTTCGTGAAGCCATCCGCTACTGCAGTGCTTGATGCTTCTGCCAAATATCTGCGCTGCCTCGGATTCTTCTATTGGTCACTCGGCATCTTAAACACCTGCCGCATGACCACACAGGGTCTTGGCTATTCCGGCAGAGCTATCCTCTCGGGCGCCGTCGAAATGGCGGCACGCTGTTTCGTCAGTCTGGCATTGGTTCCTATTTTTCACTTCGATGCAATCTGCTTTGCCGATCAAAGTGCTTGGATCACTGCTACGCTCTACATCGTACCGACTTGTCTGCTCGTTGTGCGCTCAATTGAAAAAAAAAGAAAGGAATGTAAATGATTATGAGAAAAAACAATTGGAAAACGACTGCAATAGCGGCACTTCTAAGCATCTCTATGGTGCTTCCTACCACCAGTGGATCAGCGGCAGCTGCTTTTGCTGTAACGCCTAAGGATGTCACTACTCACAAAGCAACCGCAACTGAACCAACCGCTACGCCTGATTCCAAGGCAACACCGCCAATATTAGAAACAGATGTGGCGAGCGCATCCAACGGATGTACAATGCTTGGTATCTATGGTTCGTATTATAGTCAGGCACAGGAAGCTCTAGACAAGTTAAATGAAATTCGTAAAGAAGCCTGTGAAGCCGGCAACATACCGGATCCGCGCGATCCCAGCCGTATGCTGACATCCGATGATTATAAACCGTTAAGATGGTCGAGAGACTTAGAAAGCATCGCTCGCATCCGTGCGGCAGAGGCTGGCATTTCGTTTAATTTCATGGCATCCGGACATGATCGTCCCAGCGATAAAGATACTTTTTCCCTATCCTTTCATGGTGTATCTTCCAATTGTGAAGATCTCGCTTACTGTTGGGGAAAAAGCATGACCGAAGGTGTCCTTCTGTGGAAATCTGAACAAAAAGACTGGGTCGATCAAAATCTGTCCAATGAAACCGGTCATTATAAAAGTATGATCAATCCAAAATACAACTATGTCGGATTGGGCGATTTCTATTCCGAAGCAGCACCTTATCCGAATACCGTTGCCGGTGAATTTTCTACGAGAACCGGTCTGAACGAAACCATGCAGGATGTGCAGACCGATGTTATACAAAAAGTTGAGATCTCCAACAAATATATCAAAGAGAATTTCTTAGACGGCACAGATACGATAAAAACGGAGCAGACTTCCAGCTTAACCGCAAAAGTACGTTTGGAACGCACTCGCAGCAATGGCAAAGTGTCCACCCGCGAGATCTGGTCCGTCCAGCCTCTAACCTATTCCTCTTCCGACCGTACGATTGCTACGGTAGATAACAACGGAAACGTTACAGGTCTTACCAATGGAGATGTCACCATTACAGCAAAAGCAGATAACGCAATATTTGCGACCAAAACAGTACATATCTCTTGTGCGCATAAGCGTAAAGAGACCGATTATACACCGGCAACCTGTACCAAAAATGGGTCACGTACATATCACTGTGACACCTGTAATAAAGATTTTGAGGAAATCATCCCCAAAACACCACATAACTATGTATATGGAGAGATTGATGCCAACGGCAAGAGCACGGGTATCTGCTCCGACTGCCAGAATACGATCTACATCGCTCCGCCAACCTCGTTCGATATTTATTGGCGGAATAGTACCTCCACCACAAGTTCCTATTATTCTTCCATGCCGGCCAGCAACCCAATCGGCTCCACCATTTATGCATGGGCGCAAAATATCAACGGCGATAGCGATTATCAGGAGCTCCGTATTGAATCCTCAGATCCGTCTGTCATTTCCACGCCTGGTATCATATCCGATAAGACCTACGTAAATCCGCTTAATGTATTAGCTGCAGGCATTACACAAATCACTGTGTATCCAACCTATAACCCTGCCATAAAGAAAACCTATACTCTTCGTATCGGTGAAAACGGCAGTGTTGACATTGCACAGGCCGAAATCACTCTGTCCGAAAAGTCGTACATCTATACCGGCAAGCCACAGAAACCAAAAGTCACTGTGACCATGCATGGTACTACCCTGACCGAAAATAAGGACTACACGATTCGTTATGAAAACAACACCGCCGTCGGAACAGCAACTGTCACGGTAACAGGAGCCGGTCTGTTTTGTGGACAGACAGCGATTCCGTATACGATTCAATCCTCTGCCGCCAAACCACATACACATGTGACTGTAATCGATGAAGCAGTTCCGGCAACCTGTACCACTCCGGGACTTACCGAAGGATCTCACTGCTCTGAATGCGGCTTGGTATTCACGCCGCAGCAGGTTGTAAATGCACTCGGACACCAATATAAAGATGGGGAATGTACCGTATGTGGCTACCAGCGTTATGTAAATAAAGATCATTTACGTTTCACTCTGGAAGAAAGTGTGGAGGGCACAAAATTCGCCTCCGTCTCTGTCGTTCCAAACGATATACTGACCGGAGATATCCATGTTCCATCCACCATAACGATCAACGACACCTCATATTCGGTACGTGTCGTCACCAAAAAAGCATTTGCCGGACAAACAAACGTAACAAGCATTACCCTTCCACAAACGATCACCCGCATTGATTCGGAAGCATTTGCTGACTGCAGCAAATTAAGCAAAATGTATTTTCAGTCCGATAACGCACCGACCACTGCAAGTGACGCTTGGAAAAATGTCGTCAGTGAAACCAATACTTTAGACTTTTATTGTCCAAAGTATGGCGTCGGATATTATAATCTGGCAAAAAATGCCGGTGCTACCACACACTATGATGAAACGATTCCAAATCATGTACATACTATGATATTTCATGATACGGTTGCCGCGACCTGCACGGAAGCCGGTTCCGCCAGCTATTATACCTGCAGCGAATGTTGTAAGGTCTTTTGGGATGCTGACGGCAAACAGGAAATCGACATAAGCGAGACATATTTAAAACCACTTGGACACGATTGGGCAACTAACTTCACCATTGACATCCCGGCAACCAAAACATCTACCGGAGAAATGTCACTGCATTGTAAACGCTGTAATGAACGTTCACGTATTACGGAAATACCAAAACTGACAGACAATAACAACTCCGATGATCCGGACTTTGACCTTCCTAACCAAAATAACAATAATCCCGGGAATGGACAATCTGTCAACAAAAACAATACCGCCACTCCAAAAGTCGGCACTGTATTTACCGTCAAAGGACTGCGTTACCGCATTGCAAACCGCAATGTGTGCACAAAGACTTGCACTGTAACCTGTCTCGGATATGACAAGAAATATCTAAAAAGCAAGAAAAAGGGATCTGTTACATTATCCATTCCAGCTAAAATAGCTTACGGCAAATATAGCTGTATGGTTACTGCCATTGGCAATAAAGCATTTTATGGCTGCAAAGCACTCAAGCGTGTTTCGACCGGAAGTAATGTGCTATCCATCGGAAGTAAAGCATTCTCCGGTTGCAAAGCACTTAAGAAAGTAACCATTTTGAAAAAGACAAAGAAAATCGGAGCCTCTTCTTTTGCGAAATGCAGCAGTCTGCGCACCATAACCATTAAGACGACGTCTCTAACGAAAAAGTCTATTGGTAAAAAAGCATTTCATGGCATTGCAAAGAAAGCGAAATTTAAGCTGCCATCCAGCAAGAAAAGGCTGTACAAAAAATGGGTCAAAAAATAAACAGGCCGCTTCAATATCCCTCACCTTTAACAACCCATTTGCCGTTCTTTTTCTTCAAACGAATGATACGATACTTTCCGCTCTTCGTATCCTTGCCTTGGAACTGTATTTGGTCACCTGATCCACCATTGTATTCCAAGCTCTTCACCTTTTGTGTGGTGTGTTTATAATATTCTTTAGCCACCTTGAGTGCTGCGTGAATATCTTCTTCATCAAGAGATTCCTTAGCGACTGCAGAAGCCCTCTCCTGCTCTTTCTTCGTTGGGCTCGCAGTCGCTTCCTGCTCTTTCTTCGTTGGGCTTGCAACAGCTTTCTGCTTCGATGTACTCATTGTATTTTTTCGTCCGCTTGCTCTTTGACCACATGCCGTTGCAAGTGCTGCCACTACGATAATAGTAATGATAAATACTTGTTTCTTCATAATGTCCTCCTTGTATTCCTGTTCTGGTTTCACCATACTCCCCGCATCCACATATTGTGATTTCAAAAGAGTCTGAAACACCTTACTTTCTTTGCAGTGACATCATAAAACAACAATGTATCTAATTTGTATATAAACTCTTTACCGTTCTCTCTTCCGCTTTTGTTACATCTCTGATGAATGCATGCCTGAATCAATATACAATCTTACTTTCTCTATCTTCTCTTGTTTTACATCGTACAGAAATTCTTGCAAATTTTTTTACACTTCAGATAAAAAATTAAGAGATACTCTCGAAGGTAAATGCTTCAAAATAATTTGAATCTCTCCTAATATTTATGATATTATAAATTGCAAATGTATAGAATTTACATACGAAAAATACAAGAGAAACGCCTAAAATAGGCAAGATGCTACTGTGAGTTGCGGAAATTCCAACTTTAAATGGTTGAGGATTTTCATTTTTTCACTAAAATTTGTAACTGTACATTTACTCATATCAAAATTTATAGATTGCGAGATAGGGGTTGCTCACTTTTTAATTTTTTAAGCAATTTGGTAGCTTGAGTTATTGTACTATACAAAAAACAAGAAGGAGAGGAGATATAAATAATGACGTTTTCTAGTAAATTGCAAAAATTAAGAAAAGATAATAACTTATCGCAAGAGCAACTAGCTTCTGAGTTATGTGTATCCAGACAAGCCATCTCAAAATGGGAACTGGGAACCCTACCGGATATTAATAATTTAGTAAAGGTAAGCAATTTTTTTAATTGCTCTTTAGATTATCTTATGAATGATGATAAAGAAGACCAATTTGAGGAGGAATTTAGCAACGAACAAACTAAGATTGCAAATAATGAAAATGTAGGCACAAAAGCCACTGCAATCAAAAGGCATCTCAAATTCATATTATCTGGATCTGGAATGGCTATTTCGATTATTTTCCTTATACTAATAAAATTAATATCAACATTTTTTCCAACTCCCATTGCCAGACAGGCAGAATCTGGAACCTGGTATACAGGTTTTATAGGATTCATCGATTATTATGATTTGTATGGAATTGTTAATATAGCATTGCTTTTGTTTATGTTATCATTTACATTTTTTTCTTTTTTTATTGTTAAAAAGAAAAATAAATCCAAGAAAAATATCTTATTAACCTTAATTGGATATGCAATGATTATGATATTTTGCATAAAATCATTATATGAAATAAATACAAAACCTTTTGTTTCACTGAATTTTTTAGAGCTCGTTATATCAATTATTTATATCGCGTGTGCAATACTTTTATTTTCTCGGGAAATTAAAGATTGATAACAAATAATTTTTGGGGATATGTCCTAGGTGTTCTTGGATTTGGCGTCGCTGTAGTTGGCTGTTTTCTAAAAGATAATCACTGATAACTTCTTGTTTGAAAAATTGAGAAAACGTAATATTGAACAAAAAAGAAATGCACAGTTCTTAGCTTATCGTGAACTGT
>OLRA01003609.1_pt1 | contig 13303 bp, 6 predicted proteins | sample 1673011 | NCBI WGS metagenome assembly OLRA01 (sample SAMEA3136746, study PRJEB25190) | human gut metagenome | reverse complement strand
GCGTCGAGCAGCTTTTGCAGCGTCTTGTCGCACTGATTTTGAATCACCAGGTCGGCGTCGATAAAGTCGTAACCGACGATCTTCGCGAGCACGATGCCCAAAGTTGACTTGCCGGCACCCGGCATGCCGATCAGGACGATGTTGTTTTTCTCCGACATGGCTTCTCCTTCAACGGTAATGTCTCGCTGATCACTATAGCAGTAAAGATCAGCACAAAGCCCACCACAAGGCGCAACGTCATCTGCTCGCCATACAACAGGATGGAAAACACCACGCCAAACACCGATTCCAGGCTCAAGAGAAGCGACGCCTGGGTGGGTGGTACATGCGCGAGCGACACGTTCTGGATACCGAACGCAACGACGGACGCAAACACCGCGAGGAACAGCATCTGCCCGATGATTTCAGGGGTGAACGCCGCGATACCCGGAAAGGTTTCGGTCGCAGCGCCGAAGATAATTCCGAGCGCGCCTTCCGCGATGAACTGGAACACCGTCAAAACGAGCGCGTCGCATTTCTGCGCGAACTTCGAGACGGCGACGATGTGCGCCGCGAATGCGACCGCGCAGCCAAGCGTCATCGCCTCGCCGAAACCGATGGAGAGCGTCTCGCCTGACGAGCTCACCGACACAAGCCAAATGCCGCACACGGCCACGATCGCCGCAACGATATTGAACGCGGTCGGGCGCTTACGCGCGATGAGCCACCAGGCGAACGGCACAAGCACGCAATACGTCGCGGTAAGAAACGCGTTGATGCCCGGCGTGGTGTGCTTGAGCCCCACCGTTTGCAGCCAGAAGGCGGGGAAGTCGAGTACCCCGAGAATGAACCCGTAGGTCACGACCTTGCGCGAGCAGAACCGCACCACGCGCTTGCGCAGTATCACGAGCAGCAACGCGCCCGCAAAGAGAAAGCGCATGCCCAAAAGCCACGCCGGGGGCAGCACGGCCACGACGTCCTTCATGATGACGAAGCTGAAACCCCAGATAATCGTCGCGAGAACGATGAGGAGCTTATAGACCCAAGATGGGATATTTGCCATGGATGATGCTCTTCTTCCTTCGAGCCAGGGCCGAGAACCGCCGCACACGGGCGCTTGACCCGCATGACGCCTTAAGACCCCGCTATTTCCTGCCGAATCCGCCGCCCGTCGCCTGGGCCTCCTCGCGCTTCGCGATCGCGGTATGCGCCGCCTGAAGCGAGTCTTTCAAACACTCGTTGATCGCCGGGGCCGCAGCAAGGCGCCGCACGCGCGCCAACGCGGTTTGGGATTTCGTCTCGTACCACGTCTGCCAAACAGCCGGCTGAGGCGCACTATGGAACGACACCGCCTCGTCAGCCACGCCGAACTCATAGGCGAAAGGCAGGAGCTCTCCCCATTGCGACGGGGAAAGAGACATGGGCTCGTCGAGTTTCTCCAGGTCGCGCATCCAATTTCGAAGCCCTTTGCAACGCGCGATCAGATTGTTGCCTCTCTCAGTGCGCCTCGGGAGGTAGTTTGCGACGAGCGTCGTCGCCATGGCGGTCGGAAGCGCGAGGACGGCGGGAATCGGGTTTATCGTGATGATCGCAATGGCAATCCCCGCGACAGCAGTCACGCCGGCCACGATGAGGAACACCTTTTGCGCGCGCTTGCCCGCAGTCTCGAAGAAATCGCGCTCCTCGCACGCCTTGCCAAGCGAGGCCTGCCATGCGCTCATCGACTCGACGAAAGCCTTGGGCTGATCGACCGCACGCTGCTTCAGCTGGCTGAGCGAGCGGGAGTCGCCAAGAGCGCTGTGTCCCATGAGAATCTCCAGCGCAGAAGACTCGAGCGCGCTGAGGCTTCCCGTCGGCGCTCCGAAGGCAACCGAGAGATACCAGGTGGGAGCTGCGTCTTTGGAGGGATCGCTCGCCTCAATGCGCAGCACGCCCTTATGCGCAAGCCGCATCACCGTCGCCGTGAAGTCGCGCATGTCATCGTGATTCCAGCGCCAAAGACGCCCTGCCACCGCAGGTTCCAAGCCCTCTTCGGGAACTTCCCGATAGTACTTCCCCGAGAAATCAGACGGGTATTCCCGGCCCAAACGGGCATAGGCGATCGCCGCCGCGGCTAGAATCGCCGCGCAGACAAAGGCTATCAGGGCAAAGGTTGTGAAAAGAGCTTCCTGCTGGAAGCTCCAGGAATCGGTCCACACCTTCTCCTCGGCAATCGCGTAGTCGAGTCGAGCTGTCGCACGATTCGCGAGCATCTTCTTGCCGTCGAGGTGCGTGAGCCACGATGCGGGGAACAGCACGTGAGCCGTTGCGTACTGACCGGGGTTCACCACGTCGTCGTGTAGCACGACCGTTCCCGCCGAATCAACCGAGACCGTACCGTTTTGGGGACCATGCCCCCACGCGCGCACCGTGTCGTTCGGGATGACGGTTTCTCCTTGAGCGACAGGAAGCGTGATTGTCGCCGTCACGTTTTCCGAAGCCACCGGCCAATCGAGGGAAACGTAGGTCCAGTACGCCTCGGAGATGTCCTTGTAGGCGAGAACCGCGTTCGTGATGGTGTAGTCGAGTTCTACGATTACGCGAGAATCGGACACCTGAGGAAATGCGTAAAGCGTGTTCTTCGCATTATCGTAAGCGTATGTTGCCCCGCTGGAGGTGCCCCCGGCGAGCCATTTGGCGGAAAACGAGGTGCTCGAAAGCGTCTTCCAATCGCCCTCGACGTTTCCGTCGGCGTCGGCTTGAGCGAGGCGCATACCGTTGATCTGCACACTCGCCGTTTCGGCAAGGCTGGTGAACGACCAGCCGACATATGCCGAATCGCCCTGGAAATCGAGGACGCGGTACTCGATGACCCGGTACGATCCGTCCGTTTCCACCTGCATGGTGATGTCGGTTTTCGGGCTCGAATACGATCCGGCGGCGAATGCAACGCGAGGCGATGCCGCCATCAAAGCGACAGCGAGCACGAGAAGGCAAGCCGCGAGTACAGCGGCGAGGGAAACCGCTGGGCGCATCGGGGCGATAGTGCGAGCAATCGGGCGCTTCGCAGCACACGAGCTGTTCGCATTCATCCGCATGGGGCGCAGGCAAGCCGTTCGCCGCGCATCCTTTCTGTTTCTCACCGCAGTGCTCCTTGCATCTTTTTCCCGTTCACGGTATCATAGCAAACCGCACCTATTATAAGTGGAGAAGTGACCGAGAGGCCGAAGGTGCTCGCCTGCTAAGTGAGTATGCCCCAAAAGGGCATCTAGGGTTCGAATCCCTACTTCTCCGCCACGATTTGCACAGCCCCCGCAACTGCGGGGGCTTTTTCTCGCCCAACTGCAGGGGGTTTTGCACGCGCGTCTCCAAACACTAACGCTATCGGCCTAGAAAAGTACAGTGCCAAGGACCGATTTTGGCACAAATAGATGCACTTTTTAATCGAAGGTGAATGCGAGCAGGAGTGGACGAGTGCTCGAAAGCAAAAACCCGCATAACCAGAGGAAGTTCGCAAGGCAGCACACAGGCGCGGGCGGGTAAAAGGGACGCAAACGCAAGCGGGCGCGGCGCGCGAACGCGGTCCTGAAAGGCACCACGCAGGCCACCGCAGGCGAGTGGGCGAACGAACGGGCTACTTCCTAAACTTCCACCACTTGAAGCCGGAGGCCTTCTCGGGCTTCTTGCGGTAATTCGGGTTGTGTTTTATGAACGAGCGCCGACATAAAAGCGTCACGGCAAGGCCGACAAGCGTCGTCGCCAGGAAGCTTGCCGTGAGCTCGAGAACGTCAATATTCCCCTCGAGCAGCGCATACAGCGACGCCAGCACGAAAAACGCCGAGAGCACACTCATTAAGAACGTGAACAGCTTGATGAGGATTTCTTTCGCCTTCGTCGGGGAATACAGAAACATCGCGACCACGTACACCACGCCCGCCACGAGCGCGAGCACGATGATCAGCGGAACGATTCTCGAAAGCCGGGCTAACAAGGGCATGGGCGCGCCTAACTCTGCTCGGGTACGATGGCGGCCTTAAGTGAGCCGAACATGGTGGTTCTCGCCCACCAGCCGCGCGATTGCGCCGCCGCAGCAATCGCGCATGCCACGTTGAAATCGCGGCACACGGCGAAGGTGGTCGATCCGCTGCCGCAAAGAAGCGACGCCTCGACCCCCGCTTGACGATGCAGCCAGGCGCGAACGTCAGCCAGCTCAGGAAGCACGCTTTCGGCTGCAGGCGACAAGTTGTTCACCAGGGGAACCTCGCATGCCGTCTGCGCCGCCTCAGCGGCAGCCGCCACAGACTCGTCAACCTTTTGGGGATTCCCATCGAAGGTACGGTATGCCTCAGCGGTCGACACGCCCGACTCGGGTTTGATCAGCACAAGCGGCTTTTTCATCGCTTCGAGCTCATGGTCGAACAGCTCGCCCGTGCCGGTGAAGCACGCGCAGCCGCCGTGAAGGAAAAACGCCACGTCGCTGCCGAGCTCGTGCGCAGCCTCCTCGATCAGGGAGTCGTCCTCGGAAATGCCCCACAGGCGCGCCGCGCCGACAAGCGCCGCCGCCGCGTCGGAAGAGCCGCCGCCTAAACCGCCCTCGTGCGGGATGTTCTTCTCGATGCGAACGTTAATCGCGTCGTCGTAAGAAATATCGGCCTTACGAGCGAGCAAATCAATCGCCTTGAACACGATGTTCTCACGCGCGGGAACGTTAAGGGGCGCCACTCCCCCGCGTGCATCACAGCTGATCGAAATGAGAATATTATCCGAAGGGCCAGCGCTCGCCATATTCGTTGGCGCGCCTTCTTCGGCGGATTCGAGCGCCGCCCGTGCGGCAACGATGTCGGCACGCTTCATGTACAGGACATCGTGAAGCGCCACGGCATGAAGGACGGTCGACACGTCGTGGTATCCGTTATCACGACGATCGCCGATGCTCAGAAACAGATTCACCTTCGCCGGCGCCACAAGCTTAAGCCCCGCGCCCTCGATCTGCGCCGTGCGCGCAATGGAGATCATGTCGACCGGGACCTCGAGCGAGGCGCGCTGACGACTCATGCATTCTCCCTGTTCAGGGGCGAACGTTTCACGTGAAACGTTCTCGGCGGAGGCCTCGGCGGCCAACGCCTCGGCAGCTGAGTCACCCGCAACAGGCGCATCGGCGGGCGCATCGGCGGCCGTCGCCCCAGCGCCAGTCACTCCAGGCAAGCCGCCCTCGATCAGGGCAGCCTCTTCATTGCAAGCGGTTTCTTCAATCATTTCTTCCTCTTGTTCGCGAAAAAATCTCTCAGGAGCGCCGAGCACTCGTCGGCAAGAACCCCAGGCGTCACCTCGAACGTGTGGTTCAAACGCTCGTCGGCATTAACCTGATAGAGCGTTCCTACAGCCCCAGCCTTCGGATCGGGAGCTCCGAAAACGCAGCGGGCGATGCGCGATTGGTGCATCAACCCCGCGCACATGATGCAGGGCTCGAGCGTCACGTACACCGTGCAATCCGAAAGGCGCCAAGCATCGAGCACGCGCGCCGCTTCCTGCATGGCAAGAAACTCTGCATGGCCTGCGGGGTTCTTCGTCGTCTCCCGTAAGTTGCACGCTCGGGAAATCACGCGCGGCTCAGCCAGGGGGCGCCTCGTCCCTCGGTCTATCGGCTCGTAGACCACCACGGCACCGATAGGCACCTCGCCAAGCGATTCCGCACGTCGAGCCTCCGCAATGGCAAGCCTCATGTAATCTTCGTCGTTCATGCGCCCATTATAAGGCACAACAAGGCCCCGGCCAAAGGCGTTGCGCACGCGTCACGAGGAAAGGAAAGAACCTGCGCACTACCTTATAGTCGGGGCCCAAGGGTGCCCCGCGGCCGCACGGGCCTCGATCAGAGGCCCTGCATCGCGTGATCAAATCGCAATGCTGGGGTGCTGCGGCCGCATCGGGGCTCATAGTCGATCAGCTACTGCCTCTCATCTCCCTTCTCCCTTTTGCGAAGCGCACCGAACGCTGCAGCGCCGACTGCACCCGCGGCAAGAATCGCCAGGGTTGCCACACATGCGATGGGCATCGTCTCATCGCCCGTCTTCGCGAAGCGCACGGGGGGCTTGCCAGGCGTGCCAGGAGTCACTGCGGGAGCAGGCTTCGTGTACGTGTTCTTGAACGTTGGGGGCGTTCCGTTCGGCCAGGTCACATTCGCGACCAGGTTGCCCTTGCCGTCATCGGTCACGACAACGGTCACCTTGTACGAGCGACCGTCGTAGGTGATGCCAGTCTGCCCGTCGTTCATCTCGACCAGCGTGAAGTCGTACGTTCCGACCTTGTCGAAGTCGATCGCGGGGAACTCGATGCGGCCGTCAGCGGCGTTCTTCGCCTCGTACGTGCGACCGTCGGCGCCCGTCAGCTTGAAGGTGAACTCGCCCGCCGCGAGCGCGCGACCCTCGAGGGTCTTCGTCGCGCCGATGATCACCGTCGTACCCTTGGCCTTATAGGCGTTCTTGAAGACCGCCCCATCGGCGCCATCGATGGCAAAGTCAACCCTCAGCTCGTTGTCGATCTCCACAACAGTGGCCGTTACCTGGTACGTCGTCGCGTCATAGGTGACACCGGCAGCCGTGGTTCCCGCACCGATCTCACGCATCGTGTAGATGTGCGTGCCCGCCTCGGTGAACTTGATATCCGAGAACACCACGTTCCCGTCAGCATCGTTCGTGCCCGTGGAGACGACCTTGCCGTTCTCGAGCAACTCGAAGGAGAACTCGCCCGCGACGAGTGCTCGACCCTCAAGGATCTTCTTCGCCACAGGAGCCGCGAAAATCGGGTCAGGATCGGGGATGATCGGCGGCGTGTAGGTATACGTGTTGGTGAAGGTGCGCAGCGGCGTGCCCTTCACGTAATCCTGCACGTTGGTCACATTCGCCGTGACGTTACCAGCGTTGTCCCTGGTCACCGTAACTTCGAAAGTGAAAGCGGGGTTCGGGTCGTTCGTCACGTCAGCGTGCCCGCCCGCCTTCTCGGTGATGGTGTAGTGGAACACGAGCGTGTTGGCGTCAGCAGGCGGATTGTCGGTCGTCGGGCCGTCGCCCGCAGGCTTTGCCGCAGGAACCGCCGCGGCATCATCAGCAGGAACAGCCCCCGCGTCGGCAGGTGCGCTTCCCTCGCCCTTGGCGGCATCGCCCGCATCAGGTGCCAACGCGCCGGCCTCAGATGCCGCCGCAGCGTCAGCCGCAGGGACGTCGCTCGCTACCGCCTTGTCAGCTGCGTTCGACTCGCTCGCGGCGGACTTAGCAGCAGCAGGAGCGCTGTTGATTACGATAGGACCGTTGTCGAACAAGCTCGCGTCGAACGTGATCACGCCGAAGTCGACCGACCCGTCAGCATCATTGTGCGCCGTCGTCGCCACAGGCATCGGAGCATTCGCCTCAGCAGCGGTCAACGTGAAGGTGAACAGCCCCGTCATATCCGGCATTTCGACCGCGGAGTTGTTCGTGAAGCGCTTGAACGCGTTCACGGGAATCTGGTTGTCGTCATACTCGAAGCCGGCGACATTCGTGAACTCGCGCGTGTTGGGCGTGGTCGTAAGCTGGGCGGTCGCCACAAGCTTGCCCGTATGGACGCCGTTTTCGTCAAGGTCGGTCACCGTCACCGTGAACTCGGCAGCATTGCTCGAGTACTTAACGCCACCGATAATATACCCAGCGTTTATTTCAGTCACACGATACTTGTAGACTCCGACCTGGTTATACGTGATGTCCCCGAACGAAATCGGAGCATGACCCGTAGCGGGGTCAACCATGTCGGCGCCGACCGTCACCATGGTATCGCCTGGCAGCGGAGCACCCATGGTCAGCGGCTCGAGCAGGAAGCTGAATGCGTCATTGGCTTCCCAGTCACGTCCCTCGAGCACCTTGTACAGCCCGAATCCCGCTTGGGTATCGAACGTCGCAGGGTCAGCTGCATAAGCATTCGTGAAAGAAACCTTGTTGCCAGCCGCGCCGTCGACCGTGGTCGTTATCACAAGCGCGCCCGCGTTGTCGGAAGCAACACTGATCGCAACGCTATGCATCGTCTTGTCGTACGTCATGCCAGGCGCCCCGATGGAAGGCACGTTCTCGAACACATCGAAGGTGAACGTCTTGCCCGCGTCGTCCTGCGTGAAGTGCAGGTCGGTAAGCAGGGTCGCCTCGTACGCAACGCCCGCAGCACGGGGCTCGGAATTCACAAACGTGCGCGTGCCGTCGCCGCCAAGCAGCGCCGCAGCAGCGTCATTGGTGCCAGCGATGTGGAAGGTGAATTCGCCCTGGTCCATATCGCGACCGTTGAGCGTCTTGCTCAGGACGAGTCCAGCGTAGTCGCCTTCCGCCGTATAACGGTTGGTGAAGTCAAGCGAGTTCTCGACCGTCCGCGTTGCCGCAAGCACGCCGTTGTTGTCGGTCACCGTCACCACAATTGTGGCAGTATGGCGATCGAACGCCATGCCCTGCGTGCCATCAGCGGGAATCCGCTGGCTGTTCCACGAATTCTCGCGCACCATGAAGGTGTACGTACCCGGCTTGGTGAACGTTGCATCGCCGAAGGAGAAGTCGACCGCTTGGCCGTTCGTCCCTCGCAACGCAACAGCGTCGGTACTCGTTAGACGAACAGCGCCGTTCGCGATGGCAGACTGCGTCGCGTCATCGCCAGGGAGCAGCACGAACCCGAAGGTCTCGTTTGGAAGCATGTCGCGCCCAGCGAGGGTCTTGGTGCCCGCCGCGAAGTCCTCGGCGGGAACGTTCACGGATTCAGGCGTATAAGTATTGCGGAAAGTTGCGAACGACTCGACCTGAGAGCCTTGCGCCGCGTCGGCAAGCTGGTAGCTCGCCGTCCAAACCACAACCGGCTCATCGTCGACTATCTCGCTCGCAATGTCTACCCTGACGACCCACGTGGACTCATCGTAGATCATCCCAGTCTGAAGCAGGGACGCGTCAGCGTCGGCAACGTTGATCCAGTTGCCAGCACCATCCGGCACCAGCTCGGTGATGCGGTACTCGAACGACTCGCCGATCATGTCGCCCGTGAAGACGATGTCCCCAAACGTCACGCTGCCGTCGGCGTTAACTGCGCCGATCGGGTTTGCGGGCATCGGGGCCCAATCAGTGACCGGCTCGATGCGGAAGTTGAACATACCGCGCGCAAGGGGATTCGTACCCGAGTTGTCGGTGTATTCCTTCTTCACCGCAGGGTTCCATTTCGCTTCCCTCGCGGCGAATTCGTTGGTGAACGTTGCGGCGTCGACGCCGTCATCGGACTGGACGCTCGCGCCGTCGTCGTCGGCGATTTGCACCATGATGCTCGACACATTCAATATGCCCTGATGGATGGCGTCGTCGCCCTGCCCCGCAAGCTCTTCGGTCACCGTGACGACCACGCGATAGCGCGCCTGCGACAAGAACATGCCAGCTCCGGCGCCCACGCTCTGATCCTCGCTGATCTCATAAACGTACGTACCGGGCTTCGTGTAAGTGATGTTACCGAACGTGCCAGCCGCATAACCGCCGTCAGCCAAATCCTGCTTGGTAAGGGTAAGCACGCCATTAGGCTCACCATTCTCGCCAAGCGGCATCGGAGCGTTGTCGGTCACCGGGGTAAGGATGAAGCGGAAGACGTCGTTGTCGGTCCAGCTACGACCGATCAGCACCTTCTTGACGGCAAGGGCATCGTCATTATCGAGCGTGCCGCTCGGACGATAAGCATTCGCGAATTCAGCCGTCGCCTGCGTACCAGCAGCGATCGTTCCCGTCGCAGCTTGCGGGTCGTTGTTCTCCGCGGGAGCTATCTGGTCGAAACCAGTCGTAGGCTGCTCGCTGACGAGGTATTCCCAGCCCGCGCTCAAACCCCGGATGTAGAGCGTCTCGCCATCCTTGAGCGAGTGCGTCGCCTGACCGCTGTTGTCAAACGCGATGGTGAACGCATCGCCCACGGGCTCATTATTCACATCGCGGACTTCGGCGGGGAATTCCTGCCCCTCCGCCTTGTCAATCTCGATGGTAAAGGTGAACGCGTCATTGGCAAAATCGGCACGATCGTAGCCCTCGGGGACGACCAGCGACTTGGAGATAGCCAGCGTACCCGGCTTCTCGATGACGAGCTTTCCGTTGTTGCCAAGATGGCAGGCAATGCTGCTCCCCGACCACAGCGGGTTGAGCACCGTCGCCGCCGTCGCCGTCGGATTGCCATTCTTAGGCGTGCGCAGCTCATCGATATAGGTAATGCGCGGAGTACCTGGCTTGAATACCGCGTTGCCGGAAGCATCGGTACCGATATAGCCGAACAACGACTCAGAGATATTGCCCGAGAACGGGATGGCGTCCGACTCCGGCGTCGCCTGCCCGTTGCCAATATCGTACCAGCTGCGTTTGTAATAATAGGTGCCGCTTGCACTCAACGGGCTCTTGGCCGGCACCGTGCACGCCTCATCCGTATAGATCGGCGTTTCCTCGGTCATGTAGTAGTAGCTGTTGGACTTCGCGGGGGTAAACGTCGCCGTAACGTCGCCGTCTTTCCCACCATTCCACTTGTTCGCATAGAACGCCACGCCGTTGCCGGTCGTGTTTGCCTCGATATAGGCAGCAAGGGTCTCATCGGGGTTGGCCAACGCGCTCTTCACGTTGTCCTTCACGCTTGACTCAAAGAGCACGCGGATGGGAAACGTCAAATCGACGTTGCCCGTGCCTGCCGATTCGTCAACCTGGAAGTGACGCAGCGGGATGAGCGACGCGGGGATCTTCACTTCAACCAAATCGCCCGTTGCCAAATCGTCCGACCTGGTCACCGTGATGACGATCGAGCTCAAGTTTCCCGAAGGATAAAGCACGTTGCCCGCTTCGCCTGAGAAGGTGTACGTATCGACGTTTCCGCTCGTCGTTTTCACCGGATTTTGGAACAGCTGCTTCGCAAACACGATCGTCGTAAATGAATCGACCTTCATGTAGTCGCCAAGCTGGTCGGTGAAGGTGATGTATCCCGAAGTCGAAGGATCATAGCCCTGCTGCACTTCGGTGGGAAGGCCCGTCGAGCTTGTGATCTCCTGGGAAATCTCGTCGAAGAGGGTCTTCAGATCGGCCGCGTTCGAAGCCGCTTTGTAGAAGTCGGAATCGGTCGCGCGGGGGCCGAAGTTCCAGACCCAATTGGGGGACAGCCACCAGCCTTGGTTGGTATAGCTAGCCGTAGGATAGTTGCTCGACACGGCGTGCATGAACTTGTCCTCACGGCTGGTTCCGTTATTTGCAGGATCGGCCGAAGGGTTCGCGCCGCTGAAGATGCCGACGGAGTAAATGGTCGCCCCCGCATCCTTCATCGACTTAGCAGCATCAACGGCCGAGCTCGCCACATCACTTTCGAAACCGCTGCTGCTCGTCGGCGAACCGTCGGTGAAGAACACCACGATCTTCTTGGCGTCCTCGCGACCCGACGTCTGCTCTACCGCAAGCTGCAATCCATAGTCGGCCTGCGTCGTACCGGCAGGATTAATAGTATTGACGGTCGACTTCAAGTCGTCCGCCGATGCCCCGACGCACGAGGTCAGGTTCTTCATCACCTGGCTGCGGTTGTGCTTGTGCCCGTCTTCGTCGTAATAGGTATTGTTACCTACCTGATTGCTTTTCTCTCCCGCAAACTTCACAAGTGAAACCTGATGCTGCTGGGCAGGGTCGCTTATGTTCTTGTTCTGCTTCGCGATCTCGTCGATGAACGAGTTCGCCGCAGCCTTGAGCGCATCGATCCTCTTCGTGTTGTCGCCGCTGCCCATGCGATCGTCCATCGAGCCCGAGGCGTCGAGCACCAGCACGATATCGAGCGGCTGCGCTACCGTCGACTTCAAGTTCGACGTGGACGAAAGCGCCGAGAACGCCGTGAGAAAATCCGCCTCGGGGCTTTTCTTGATCGTTATCGTTCCGTCCGCCCCTGTCAGTTCGATGCCCTCGGTCGACACCGTCTTGTCAGTCCAGATGCGACCGACGCTCTGGGTCGAGTAATCCAGACCCCAATTCCTCCACGTGCTCGCCGTATTGGGATCGGCCACTGTGTTCTTGTCGCCTGCGGCATAGGGCGTGGCTCCTGCGCCCGACGCGCCCGATTCCGCAGAAGCGCCCTCATCGGCAAACGAAAGCGTCGGCATGCCGACGGTCAGCGCAAGAAGCGCCGAAAGCAAGATGTTACGAATCTTGGTGCGTTTCATGATGGAACCTCCGTCCCCCTTGTCTCGGAATCCTCGCGTGCTCGACGTTGTCTCGCGCCAGAAACGGCACCTTTCTTATTTCCGTCTTCATTCATTGCTCCTCTCCTCGTATACGCGCATTGCCTTGCGCACTACTACCCTTCCATCATGAGAGAAAACGGGTGAGAGGGTAACGTTCGTAGATGCGCAAGGGGGTTTCGTATATACGAAACCCCCTTTGTGAGTTCTCGTTATCTATTCGCATCGAACGTCCGCATTTTCGAAAAGGAACAGGACGCGAAGTATCCCGATTTACGGCGATTTCGGCGACTCGGCCAAAATGTCCCCCTCGGCCGATTGCTCAAAACATCGCAACCGTTCACCTCGTTTTCAACCTGTATAATGTCGCTCAGAGAAAAGTTGTTCAATCTGTAGCAGAAAAGGCATTTTATGAACGCCGTTGCGAAAAATACCTTTATCGCGATGGTTTCGCTCGCGCTCTTCTACTTCATTTTTCTCGAGAGCAACTCGTTTTACCTCTCAAGCATGTCATCCTTTTCGCTTGAGCCCAGGTTCGTTACAACAATTGCCCCCATAATGGGATTAAACGCCTTGGGATTCCTCTGCTATCCGCTCTACAGCTTGAAGCTTTCTCGAAGAAAGCGGCGAGGCACGGCCCTCGTTTTCGCTATCCTCTGGATCGCCTGCCTCATCATCGCGGCAACAGTTTCTTCGCCCATCGCCATTGTCGGGGCTGGCTACCTTTCGTTTTTCATTATGGGCATACTCGGCGGCAACGCCTATTTTGGCGTGGCGATGATGCTCGCGCAGAGCAACCGACTGATTACGAGTGTCGCGCTCGCGCACGCCGCAGGAATCCTCCTCCATCTGATTTGCTTTCACATTCCACTGGGAAGGGCGGGAGACGCTGCTTTGCTAGGCCTCGGCATCATCGCCTTCTCGCTCGTGGCGCTCTTCGGCTGGCCATCGCTTCAGGTACCCCGCGAGGGGGCAGCGGTGGATCGCATGGGCAACCCGATATATCCTCGCAAGATTCTCGATCTTCAGGGAGCCGTCGCACCGCCCAATCTTCAGGAACCGCGGCGCTTCGCTATCCAGCTTGTCGCGCTTACTATTCTGCTCGCGGTGCTGTTTAACGTCCTCAAC
>OLRA01003606.1_pt1 | contig 13323 bp, 9 predicted proteins | sample 1673011 | NCBI WGS metagenome assembly OLRA01 (sample SAMEA3136746, study PRJEB25190) | human gut metagenome | reverse complement strand
ATTGAGGTGTCTGGTGAGCTTTTCACGAAACTTATGCACTCTTCTCAGGAAGCACTTGATAGGTCACAATCACATCTGTGACATACACAGGAGTCTTGTCAGAGGCTTCGCTCCAGTGGAGTATTTTTCAAGACCTTCTCGAATTCCTCTACTGTCATTCCAGCATCTTTCGCTGCTTCTTCAATCGTCACGCGGCCCTTTCTCACCAGCTTAACCAACATCCGCATGAAGGCCGAGAAGAGGTTAAACGGCGGTGGGTTCCGTTTTTGGAGATGTTGCCGGAGTACAAGAGCATTTGTGAGGATATTCTTGCAGGAAACAAGGACAAATATAGCGAATGAGGTAGTGTATCATGGCGAACGATTACGGCTATTTTGGCAGCGGCAGTACCGGATATGCCCACTATAAACAGTCATTTGACCGCAACTTCGGCGGTTCCGGTGGCAGCGGAGGGAATCACAACGGTGGCGGCAATGGCTCCGGCTGCGGGCCTCTGTTGCTTATCATTGTTGTTGCTGTAGTCGCTGCGCTTGTGCTGTGGGCAATGTAATTCTTAACAAGCGGCGTATGCTGCCAATAAAAAAGAGGGCCATCGCTTGCGGCGCGGTGGTCCCCTTTTTTGCTTGCTTTTTGTTCGGTCTCGTGGTAAAATAATGCTGAAAGTTATTTCAGTGAAAATGTATTCAGTATTATTGGAGGTGCAATATGTTTATAGGCCGTGAGAAAGAACTGGTGCTCTTGCAGCAAGACTACATCGGCAAAGCTGTGATGGTCTACGGCAAGCGGCGAGTTGGAAAGACCACGCTCATTCAGAAAGCCCTTGATAACTGCCCTTATCAGACCGTCTATTTCGAGTGTTTGAAAGGCACAGTACAAGAAAATATTGATAGCCTCGTTGATGAGCTGGTTCGAGCCAAGATATTGCCAGTAGCTCTGAGCTTCAGTACACTACAAGATGTTTTTACCTATCTTAACACGCTGCCTCAGAAAATGGTTGTCGTCATTGACGAATACCCCTATCTGAAGGTGATGAATGAGCCCACAACAGTTGATTCCGTTTTTCAGAGCATCATTGATAACCGGCTTGGAAACATTGAGCTTATCCTCTCCGGCTCTCACATCGGAATGATGAAGGACCTCTTGCAGGAGAAAAATGCTCTGTATGGACGCTTTGCTGTCACTATCAAACTCAACGAATTGAACTATCTGGATACCGCCAAGTTCTATCCTGACAAAACTCCCTACGACAAGGTGGCGCACTATGCTGTATTCGGCGGTTCTCCTTTTGTGAATCAGGCGTTGCGTCCTACTGCCACGCTGCGAGAAAACATCGTCGGTACAATTCTAAATCCTGTGAGTGCGGTGTACCTGTATGCCAGTCAGTTGCTGTTGTCGGACTATTCCGTCAAAATCAACGCAGAGCGTATCTTTGCAGTCATTGGTAACGGCAAAAAGCGCTATTCTGAAATTGAAGACAAGCTGGATGTGAAGAAGACCGGCAATCTTGCAAAACAGATGAAACCTCTGCGTGACCTCGAAATCATCTCCCGCAATTACCCCATCAACAAGCTCAACGACAGCAAGAAATCTACCTTTGAAATCAACGACAACTTGTTACGGTTCTACTTTACCTTTATCTATAAAAATGCCAGCGCGTTACAAGTGCTAGGCGCAGAGGCTTTCTATGATGAGTATGTAGCCCCTACTCTGACAGACTTCATCTCTCGCCGATTTGAGGGCATTTGCCGTGACTATTTCAGTTTACAGGTTCGTTCTGGGAAACTGAAGGGTGTTCGCAACATCGGCAGCTATTACTATGACGACCCCGTCCACCGCAAGAACGGTGAGTTCGATGTTGCTCTGGAGCTGGCAGACGGCTATGCAATTTATGAGGCAAAGTATTATGCCCAACCTATGACCCTCGATGAAATTCACCGTGAGGCTCAGCAGGTGGCGAACATCAAGGAACTGGCCGTTAAGCAGCTCGGATTCATCGCCATCAATGGCTTTGTGGAGCAGGAAAAGCCTTATACCTATCTTGATGGCAATGACATTTTTGCGGGAATGTAGCCCGAAGCAAGCGGTTGACGCATCACCGCTGCAATTCAACCTGTTTTCGCACAAATCAAGGTCTTTCTCAAAGAGGTTCACCCATGGAAAAAGCCACATACAGTCTATCTGCTCTAAAGCAGTGCAAGGAACTCATCCGAAAAAACCGGTGGAGCACACGGTTAAAGGCCGAGCATAATTCCCGGTGTGCGGAGGTCAATGTTCTGTTCGCATCCTGCCAGAAGCTGCTCAACTATGTCATGTTCCAGCCGGACCTTTCCCCTGCCTACGACTATCAGCAGATGGTCCTTTCGAAGAGCTGCACAAAAAACAACTCGACAATCAGCTTCGTGTTTGCCACGCGTCCAGTCCGCGTCAAAGTTGTAGGCTTCCGTTTCCTTGATGACAAATGAAGAGTGCACACCCCGTCTATAGCTTCAAAGTTTAGGCGGGGTTAGCTCGCTTACTGGGAGTCAATATAGGATTTTACAGCCGATTCTGTTCTGTCCGAAACGCTACACACAAAGTAACTATCGCTCCAAAAATATGGCTTCCAATAATACGGTTTGAGTTGCTCACTAAAGTTTTTACGAATAAGTCGAGAAGTAACAGTTTTATAATTGTTAGCCAATTTGGATAGTTGTACTTGTGGTGGGGCCTCAAACAAAATGTGGATATGGTCCAAGTCGGTATTGACAGCCTTAATAGTGCAATGCCATGAATCAAAGATTGTTTTTGTTTGGTCAAGCAGGTAGACTTTTATCGCACCTTTAAGCACAGGATGACGATATTTTGTTACTACAACTAAATATTTTTGTGGTATAATCATACTATAAAGCAACGCTATTGTAAAGGAGGTGAGTGCTTTGAATATTACATCCAGCTATCAAGTCAGAATCGTCAACTGCAGTGTCAACCTTATCGATACGGTTCGTATATATCAGGAAGCGCTCTCCTACCTGATTGGTGTTGTCAGCGAGAACTGGGATGCCGTAAAAAGCATAACTACCGGAGCCTTGGAACAGCAGCGCTATATCGAAAAACTGGTTCATGGCAATAAAAACCGTGAAGCCAAATATCAGGAATTCGATAAAATGTTCCATAAGTATCCTTCGTACTTGCGCCGTGCAACAATTACAGCTGCTATCGGTGCAGTGAGCAGCTACCGCAGTAATCTTGCTAATTGGGAAAACACCGACAAGCATACGCTACACCTATGTTTCATGTGGAGGCAGTCGTTTGCCTGACACGCGAGGCGTGACAGGCAAAAATATATAGCCCGAAAACCACGATGAACAGGAGGTACCCAGATGAGTGAAATCACGTTGAACAGCCTTCCCAAGACCTTGGACGAGCTGAAGGCTATGCCCCAGGCTGCGCTGACTGTGCCGGAGGAAGTGGCCGCTCTGACAGTGGCGGCGCTGGCGCTGTACCCGGAAACCCCTGCCGAGACCGAGAAAATGCTGGATTTCCTGCGCGGCCCGCGCCCCTTGAACGGCATCGACAAACAGTTTATCCGCGACCGTTTTCGCGGCAAGGAATACCTGATGCGTTCCTACCTTGTCGGTTCCACACCGGAAAACAACTACACACCTGTGCAGCCGTACCGAGTCACCGTTTCGGAAAACACTTACAGCCGGACGCAGTTTGTCGACGGGTACCTGACCTTATATGTGGCTTGCAGCGGCGCTGACAGCCCGCGCCCGCTAAAGCTGCGCAACAAACCATCCACTGGGCAGTGGTTTTTGTGGGAGCAGCAGCTTTTGACCGGCATCCGTATTCCGCAGGTGGCTGACCCCTGGGCATAACTCCCCGCCCTGAGACCTTACAGTTTTCCTGACAGTTAAATCGCTCTCGACCCATGGACAGGTCGAGGGCGATTTTTAGTTGTGCATTGCGGCGCATAAAAAAGGAATCTCACTTGAATCAAAGCGAAAAAGACATCCCGGAAAAGGACGGAAAAATCACCACGGCATCGGCCGCTGCTTTGATGCCCGCCTTGACATGCCCAAGGCCATTGCCAAGGGCGACGATATCTGCGCTTTGCGGCACATTAAATCCGACGATAAGCAGGGTGACCAATGAAAAATGTAGACACATCCCTCGGAGAAGCCCCATCTATAGCCGAAAGGCTTAGGTGGGGAGGTTCACATGGGACCGCGCTATACTTTCTGCTAACGGTCTCGACTTTTCCAAGGCATCGATGCGGCGGTCGATGCTCTTCTTGTCGAGGTCAAAGGATGCCACTATCTCTTCGAGATTGCCGTTCTGCGCACCATCAAAACATTTTAAGCTGTGCTGGAATGCTCTCCTGCACTTTTCCCGAAATCCAGCATTGCTCCCTGCACAAACCCAGTAAAGAGAATCCGATCGTCACCCTTCGCCAGTTCTTTCAATTCCTCCATAAAGGAATCCGTATCACTAGAGCCGGCCGATGTCAAGTCTTGGACAACATTTTTCACAAATAAATTTGAAAAAAAGCAAAAAAATAAGCCCTACAAGGCTTTCAGTCGGTATCGAACCGATCTGAGCCTTGTAGGGCTTAACAGTTTACTCTATATGTTTTTTCTTAGACCGCCTGCAGAGAGGTGTTTTCCATCACTTTCTTAAATTCCTCTACTGTCATTCCAGCATCTTCCGCTGCTTCTTCAATTGTCACACGGCCTTTCCTCACCTGTTTAACCAGCATCCGCATCTCACCAATGTTGATGCCTTCGGCCTTTACGCCCTGACTAAGGTTGCACATTGGTTTTGGCATATATCATCCTCGGATATGCCATCGTTCCTTTTTATCATTTCTGTACTCCCATCATTTTTTCTTCGATGGGAATACTGGTGGTGAACGACAGCGACAAAGAATCTTGTCGAATTGAAAATTGACACACGCAAATTCTTCAGTATATGTCCACCTGTGTGGAGCATATACCGTCAGGATTCGCATATGGCAGCGGTAATTCTATTTCGTTTTTCGCGTGGAATTGCCAGAGTTATTCATTCGACAAACTCATAATGCGGTTCTCCGTATAGAGGAAAAGCCTATTAAGTTATAGGCAATGAAATATAACTGCACTTTGAGAAAAGAGACCTCAAGGTACTTTTTATTTTCTGAATTAGTTGTGTACCTCCAGATGAAAAAAATAAGGAGAGGCTTCCAAGGAAACCTCTCCTTAACTGGTATTAAGGGCTATGTCAGATTTTTTTCAGCAAAATATTTACGACAGGTAACTTACCGATACAGCGGTCCGTACTGCTTGCACGCAGCATAATCCGCAGCCTGCTGATCCTGTGTGCCGAAGCTGGCCCATGCGTGGGGGCGATAAACCTTCTCGGCAGGGACATTGTGCATCGTGACCGGGATGCGCAGCATGCTGGCCAGCGTAATGAGGTCAGCACCCACATGGCCGTAAACGGTCACTCCATGGTTGGCACCCCAGTTTGCCATAACGCTGTACACATCGGTGAACGCTCCCTGTCCGGTCAGGCGCGGGCAGAACCATGTGGTCGGCCAGGTCGGGTCGGTGCGTTTGTCGATAGTGTTGTGAATCTCGTCGGGCAGATCAGCCGTCCAACCCTCGGCAATTTGCAGGACGGGTCCAATGCCCTCCACAATGTTGAAGCGCAGCATCGTAACAGGCATCTCTGCCTTGCAGCGGAAGTGGCTGGAATATCCACCGCCGCGGAAGTACTCATAGTCCGCGCGACACCAATCGGTGGCGTTCAGGCACGCCTTGATGTCCGCATCGGTCATCTTCCAGAACGGCTTCATCACGTGGTTGCCCTTGGCATCTACGCAGGCACCGGAACCGTCCAAGGCCGTTGCGCCGGAATTGATGAGGTGAATAAAGCCGTTGGCGGCAACGCCGTCAGGCTTCTGCCCGGTCACACGCTCGCAGGCTTCCGGGCTCCAGTAGGTGCGCACGTCATGGAAGCACGGCGCAGAGCCAGAAACAAGGCTGCCCAGCATCATGGCAATGCCGTTGCAGGTATCATTCTCGGTAGCGAACGGGGTCGGGGCCTTCGGGCCGTTCCAGTCAAAGGTGGAAGCCATGATGGCTTCGGTGAAGTCAGCGTTCGGCAGCCAGTCTGTCCACTGGCGCTGGCCCTGGAAGCCGCCGACCACAGCGTTGCGACCGAGCGCTTCTTCATGCCAGCCCATCTCGTCCAGACGCGGATTGCCGTATAGAATGTCGCGGATGATCAGGGTCATCTTGACGATAAACTCCCAATCCTTGTCGGCCGGAACAATTTTCGACTTCGTGATGACAGGCGGCAGGTTCTTACCGAGGTTCTTATCAAAGCCCTCTTTGCAATTCTCGCGCACCCATGCCAGCGCCTTTTCATATTCGTCGTGGTCATAGATACCGATGGAAATGCGGCGCAGGATCTCGACCTCGTCCACCCATTCGGCGCGGATGCCGAAATACTTTTGCAGAACACCTGCATCGCAGAAGCTGCCGGCAATCCCCATCGTCACAGCGCCAATATTGACGTAGGCTTTGTTCTTCATCCAGCCTGCGGCAACAGCACCACGGGCAAAGCGCAGGATTTTCTCGGCCACGTCATCGGGAATCGTATCATCGTTGGCTTCCTGCACGTCATGGCCATAAATGGAGAAAGCAGGCAGACCGCGCTGGGCGTGTGCTGCCAGAACCGCAGCCAGATACACCGCGCCGGGGCGCTCGGTGCCATTGAAGCCCCAGACTGCCTTGATGGTGTTGGGATCCATATCGAACGTTTCGGTACCGTAGCACCAGCAGGGGGTCACAGACAGCGTTGCCGTAACATTCTGGGTAGAGAACTGCTCTGCCACACGGGCCGCCTCGGCACCGCCGCCAATCGTCGTACAGCCAATCACGCACTGCACCGGCGTACCATCGGGGTACTTGAGGTTCTCCGAAATCAGCTTGGCGGCATTTTCTGCCATGCGCATCGTCTGATTTTCCAGGCTTTCACGGACGCCGCCCCAGCGTCCATCGATGACAGGGCGAATACCAATTTTAGGATACAGCATAGTTGCACCTTCCTTATTATAATAGGGGTTTGAAACGATCATAAGCGGCGTTCCATTCCGCATAGTTCTGTGTGCTTGGGGTATATGTTTTAATGACCTCTGTCTCCGCAATCAGCCGGCGTCCTTGTGTGATGGAGTCCAGCAACCCCAAGGCTTTCAACTGAATCATAATGTTGCCGAGCGCCGTAGCTTCCACCGGGCCTGCCTTTACTGTAAGGCCGCAGCAGTCTGCCGTCATCTGGCAAAGCAGACGGTCTTTTGTGCCGCCGCCCAAAACGTGCAGGGTCGTAAATGCTCGACCCGTTACAGCGGAGAGCTGCTCTATCGCATAGCGATATTTCAGAGCAAGGCTTTCATAAATGCAGCGCATTACGGCTCCCACCGTTTCCGGGACGGGCTGGCCGGTTTTGCGGCAAAATTCCTGTATTCTGCCCGGCAGGTCGCCGGGGGCAACAAATTCCGGGGCATCCGGGTCAATAAAACTGCGCAGCGGTTCGGCGGCAAGTGCCTGTTGCTCCAGCTCCGCGAAAGAATATGCCTGTCCACGGCGCTTGTACTCACGGCGGCTTTCTTGAATCAGCCAAAGACCGATGATATTTTTCAGATAATTGATTTTCCCGTTTGCACCGAGTTCATTGGACAGCCCGCTTTGGCAGCTGTCCGCCGTCAGAATCGGGGCATCCAATTCCGTTCCCAGCAGGCTCCATGTGCCGCAGGAGAGAAATGCCGTATGTTCGGCATCCTCCTCGGCACACGGCATAGCAGCCGAGGCGCATTGTGTATCATGCCCTGCCACCGCAATGATTTTCGCACCGTTTGCAAGTGTACCTGTCACTGTGCCGCTGGCAACAATGGGTGCGAAGCGGTTTTCCGGCAAACCGTAGGCGGCCAGCACTTCTCTGCTCCACTGCCCTGTGCGGGGGTCCAGCATCTGGCTGGTGGACGCAATGCTGCGTTCGCAGACCGGCTCGGCCCCCAACAGAGCCGCAAACAAATCCGGCATAAAAAGGATCTGCGCAGCCTTTTGCAGCAGTTCCGGGTCCTGCTCACGCAGAGCCAGCAGCTGGAACAAAGTATTGATTGCCATGATTTGATTGCCGGTATGGGCATACAATTCTTCTGCGGGCATACGGGCAGCGGCCTGTTCCGGTTTGCCATTCGTTCGGGCATCGCGGTAATGAACAGGGTTTGCCAGCAGATGGCCGTCCGTGTCCAGTAAGCCGAAATCCACACCCCATGTATCAAATCCTAAGCTGTCAAATGTACCCGCCTTTTGAATAGCCGTGTGAATTTCCTTCAGCAGTGTTTCCACATCCCAGCAGAGATGACCGTCCTTTTCGATGGGAATATTTTCAAAGCGATGGATTTCCTCGTAGTTGAGGTTTTGGCCATCGTACACGGCTCGAATCGCACGTCCACTGGAAGCGCCAAAGTCGAAGGCCAGCACAGTTGCTGTGTTACTCATTGCACCACGCCCTTCTTCAAAAGTACGTTGGCATAGATTGCGCTTTCCCCGGTGGCGATAATCGCATAGGCATGATGTGCGCGCTCATAAAACGCAAAGCGCTCCACCATTTCAATTTTAGCCGGGTCATTGCCGCTCTCGTTCAACTTCTGTTTATAGCTATCCCAGATAGTCGGCCTGCACGGATCGCCATCAACCACTTTCATCAGCGCGACAGGCTTTTCCACATATTGATCCAACGGCAGAAATTGCAGGATGGCCTCCAGCAGTTCTACGGTTCCGTGCCCGTCTGCACGAATCACAATGGCATCTTTGCCGATGCTTTCAGCCGGGAAATTTCCGTCTGCGAGAATGATTTCGTCGCCATGTCCCATCTCGCAGAGGACTTTCAGAAGTTCCGGGCTAAGGATAGGCGGAATGTTCTTCAGCATACGGTGTCTCCTTATTTGTCCGTCGGCTCACCTTTTTCGCGTCGCTCAAATTTGCGATAGCCGGGGTGTTTGCCGGTAATTTTGTAGTAGGAGCGGAGATTGATGAGCTTATCAATATTCTTGCGGTCAATATCGTAGCTGCCGCCGAGAATGATTGCGTTGATCGTGATTTTTGCCCACAGTTCCAGACTCTCCATGCGGTAATAGGCGGTGATGACATCGCTGCCCACCGTCAGCGCACCGTGGTTTTCCAGCAGCATAACATCGTGGTCGTTGAGATACGGCTCGATTGCGTCCGGCACCTCCGTCGTGCTGGGAGTTCCATACGGAGTCAGCGGCACAGCACCGATGGCTGCCACATCCTCAATCATGTTGTACATATCCATCGGGCGATGTGCCACGGCAAAGCCGGTGGCTGCCGGCGGATGGGCATGGACAACAGCATTTACATCGGCGCGCTTTTCGTAGCAGCGCAGGTGCATCTTGATTTCGCTGGACGGGCGCAGGCCCTCTGCCCCTTCCAGCACATTGCCCTTTGCATCAATACGCAGCAGCTTGTCCGGCGTGATGAAGCTCTTGCTCATGCCCGTAGGCGTTGCAAGGAAAGTTCCGTCCTCCAACCGAACTGAGACATTGCCATCATTGGCAGCGACCCAGCCAAGCTGCCACATTTTATGGCAGACATCGCAGATTTGGTCTTTGATTTCTTCGATTTGCACAGTTTGTACCTCCTAAAGTGGATTTTGTCCTTTACTTGTATTTTTCAATTACTTTTTGCATGGCATCCCAGTTCCGTTCCATATCGGCAGTCAACTTGAACTGGGTGCGGGCGCGGTTGAGGTTTTGGGTTTCGTAGTTGATGTGGAAGTAGTGGTCCCCCTCGAGATAATCAGCGAGGAAACGCATACCGCACTCCATCGTCATCAACTTGGCACCCCAAGGCAGGGTCTGTTTTTCCAGCGGGGTGAACGTTTCCCCTGCTGCCTGCAAGAAGCCCTTGGTGTAAATTTCAAACAGTTCCATACTGAAATTGACTTTCGAGAGGTCAGCTTCGTCCTCGGCGCAGTGGTTGGCACCGAAGCGGATAGAATCCCCAAAATCATTGGCAGCAAGCCCCGGCATGACCGTGTCAAGGTCGATAACGCAAAGACCCTCGCCAGTCGTTTTGTCGAACAGGATGTTGTTCAGCTTGGTGTCGTTGTGGGTGACGCGCAGCGGCAGCTTACCCGCCGCCAGCAGATCCACCATAACGTGATACTCTGCTTCGCGGGCGCGGACAAACTCAATTTCACGCTGCACCTGTGCGGCACGACCCATGCGGTCCTCAGCCACGGCGCGCTGGAAGTCAACGAAGCGCTTGGGTGTGTCGTGGAAGTGCGGGATTGTCTCGTGCAGAGTATGGGCCGGGTAGTCGGCAAGCTGATGCTGGAAGTTGCCAAATGCAACGGCGCTCTGGTAAAAATCCTCAGCCGACTGCACCTGCTGCAAGCAGACAGTATCCTCCACAAAGTCATAGACACGCCAGCAGCTACCATCAGCAGCCTGATAATAGGGCTTTTCCTCTTTGGTAGGCACCACATGGAGCGTAGCACGCGCCGGGTCAGCCCCGCGCTGCTTAGCCTTTTCGCGCAAAAAATCTGTAATACCGCAGACGTTTTCCATCAAACCGGCCGGGTCTTTGAATGTATTGGTATTGATTTTTTGCAGAATATAGCGTTTTGCACCCTGCTCTGACGTTACCGTAATAGCATACGTCTGGTTAATATGCCCCTCTCCGTAAGGAACCGGTTCTGACACTGGGCCATCCCATTGCCACGCGGTCAAAATTTCTTTCATCACATACATCCTCACTGATAGACTGCCAGCAGCCGTAGAGTTGGTTCTGTGCGAGAAGCTGTAATCTTTATGGTAAGCGTCAGCACTTCCACAGGGGCGAAGCGGCAGATACGTTTATGTCCAACTACCGTAAATTCAGAAACCTTGCTTCCATCTGCCCAAATCTCGCCGCTTTCAATTCGCTGCCCTGTCGGAAGATGCTCGCCCAGCACAACACAGGAAACTTTCTGCGGCTTCGGAAATTTCAAAGTGATCGTATCGAATTCTTGTCCATAGGCAGCCTGCCAATAGGTGTCTGCCATACCGTCTACAGCCTGTGTGATTGGATGCTGCGCAATCGCAGAATCAGCTGTGATTTTCGCCTTTTCCGTTACGTTGCCGGCAAAAATCTGCTGGATTTTAGTACCCAGCTCCGCAAGGCTAGCGCAATCCGGAGCGGCAATACGGCCATGCGTATCGGGTGGAATGTTCAGCAGCAGGCTGGCGTTCGCACCAACGGCATCCAGATAGATGTCCAGCAATTCGTCTGCCGTGCGCACGTCAGTGTCCTCCTCCGGGTGGTAAAACCAACCCGTTCGGATGGAGGTATCCACCTCGGACGGATACCAGACAAGTTCTCTTGCATTGCGGATGACCGCTCTGCTGCCGATATCCTCGTCCTGAAAGTCGATTTTGCGGGAGAATTCTCCGTCATCCGCCTGCTGCGATTTAGATGCCGTGCGCTCTGCATCCCGCAGTTCTGCGGGAACCACGCTCCACTCAGCTTTCCGGCAATGCCCGGCCTCGTTGCCGCACCAACGCACATCGGGGCCGCAGACATTCAAAACCGCATTCGGCTGCAATTTACGCAGCACCGCATAGTAGCGTTCCCAATCGTAAATTTGCTTTTTACCGTTTTTGCCCTCGCCACAGGCACCGTCAAACCAGAAGCAGAAAATGTCTCCGTAGTTTGTTGCAAGCTCGGTCAGCTGGGAAACGAAATAATCATCATACGGTTTCCCCTGCCCATAGCGTGCATCGTGACGATCCCACGGGGAGAGATAGACACCAAACTTGATACCGCCGCGCCGGCAGGCATCCGATACCTCGCGCACAACATCGCCCTGTCCGTTCTTCCACGGGCTGTTTTTTACGCTGTGCTCGGTGTAGGCGCTCGGCCACAGACAAAAGCCGTCATGGTGCTTACAGGTCAAAATCAGTGCCTTCATACCGGCACTTTTAACCGCAGCGACCCACTGGTCGGCATCCAGCGCGTCAGGATTGAACAGCGCCGGGTCTTCGGTGCCATCGCCCCACTCACGGTTGGTAAAGGTATTCATGCCGAAGTGGGTAAAGGCGTAAAATTCAAGCTGCTGCCATGCCAGCTGGCGTGGGCTGGGCGTGATAGAGGCCGCATAGCGGACCTGTTCTTCGGGTGTTCTCATTCTATTACCCCTCAATGCTGTACCACTTGATCTCGTTGGCATCCAGATGCAGGTCGAAGCAGCTGCCGTCACCGGTGTAAACGGTCGTGTCCTGCGGTTCGTAGGTGTTGTTGACCACGCAGTACTTGCCGTTCTTAACGTAGGCATGGACTTCCACATTGTAGTTCGTGCTGAACCACTTGTGCAGGTCGGCTTCATCGTGGGCGGCCCACAGGATGGCGCGGTACAGCACGCGGTTGTTCACAAAGCTGTACGGCAGACCGCTGATATACACACCGCGGCCCTTGCCGTACTCGTGGGCTGCCATCTGGACTTCCTTGTCACGCTGAATCAGAATTTCGGTGCCTTCCAGCGCGAAGATGCTCTTTTTACCCTCGCCAAAGTCCACGTCGTGGTCGGGGCAGTCGGCCAGAATAAAGTGGTCGCGGTGTTCATCCCAGTTGTACTTGTCGTAATTCAGGGTGAAGCCCGTTTCTTTCTCCACACCAAGCGGCGCGGCCAGCTGCAAATAGCGCCCCTGATACTGGTGACCACCCGGTTCGCCGACACCGATCAGACCGCCGCCGCGGTGGACAAAGCCCTTGACGGCAGCGGAAATATCAGGATCCTCCCAGACCTTGCCGCCGGTGTGGGCGGTGTCGCCGTCGCCGACGTTGATAAGGACATTGATGCCGTCCAGCACCTTCGGGTCAGCCTTGATGTCGTCAAAGCTGATAAACTTCACGTCAAACGGTGCGCCGGACAGGGCTTCAATCACACCCGCATAGCTGTAGTTCTGCTTCTGGTACAGCGCATGGTGAACCATGTGGCAGCCCCAGGCGCGCTGTTGCCCCCAGCTGTTCAGCACAGCCACGGTCTTGACGCAGTAGGGGGTCGTGCCCTTGATGTTCTCGTACAGTTCGCGGAACTCGTTGCAGACGCTCTCGACATAGTCGAGGAACTCCGGGAACTCGCAGGCCAGCTTCAGGTAGCCTCCGTAGCCGATGCGGTCAATGGGCTTGCGCAGGATGGCGCGGCGAGCGGTGACCCAGTTCTCCTTGGCCTCGCGCACAGGGTCGCCGCCCTCGTGGAAGGTATCGGGGAAGAAGTAGGGCAGGAAGCGTCCCT
>OLRA01003577.1_pt1 | contig 13423 bp, 10 predicted proteins | sample 1673011 | NCBI WGS metagenome assembly OLRA01 (sample SAMEA3136746, study PRJEB25190) | human gut metagenome | reverse complement strand
GGTTTAGGAAACACATGATAAAACTTACATGGAGTTGGAAAACGCATGGATAATGATAGGGGGATTCCTAAAACGGGAATCCCCTTTGCAGTACAGATGGTGCGTGAAAAAATAGGAGCACTGCGTGTAATGCCAACCAGAGAGGAAATTCAGAAGCTGCTGGCAATCCGCATGCAGACAGGAGCATGACTTGTAGAGTTCACACATTCACACAATCTTCACAAAATAATTAGCACTCACCTCTTGACGTGGCTAATAGCTGGTGTTATAGTAGGATTCAGATGAAGTGTTATAGCTTCACTAGAACAAACAACAGCGGCCGGAAGGTTCCAATAGAGGAGCCGAATGGCGAAACCATGATAGATTGAGTAAGGAGGGAGCTGTGTATGAACATTTCCAAATTTACCCAGAAATCCGTAGAAGCAGTGCAGAACTGTGAAAAGCTTGCCTATGAATACGGCAATCAGGAGATCGAAGAAGAACATCTTTTATACAGCCTTCTGACCATCGAAGACAGCCTGATCTTAAAGCTGATCGAGAAGATGGAAATCCAGAAGGAGCATTTTGTGGACCGCAGCAAACAGGCGCTGGCAAAGCGCGTAAAGGTGCAGGGCGGTCAGGTTTATATCGGCAAGGACTTAAATCAGGTGCTGATCCATGCCGAGGATGAAGCAAAACAGATGGGAGATGAATATGTTTCTGTAGAGCATCTGTTTTTGTCCATGCTGCAGTATCCGAATAAGGAGATCAAGCAGATCTTTACCGAGTACGGCATCACGCGGGAGCGTTTTTTACAGGCATTGTCCACGGTGCGCGGCAATCAGAGAGTCGTTTCGGACAATCCGGAGGCTACTTATGATACATTGGAGAAGTACGGACAGGATCTGGTAGAAAAGGCGAGAGCCCAGAAGCTCGATCCGGTCATCGGCAGGGATAATGAAATCCGTAACGTGGTTCGGATTCTTTCCAGAAAAACGAAGAACAACCCGGTTCTGATCGGTGAACCCGGCGTCGGCAAGACCGCCGTTGTCGAAGGACTGGCACAGAGAATCGTGCGGGGCGACGTACCCCAGGGGCTGAAAGATAAAAAGATCTTCGCACTGGATATGGGTGCACTGGTAGCAGGTGCCAAGTATCGGGGCGAATTTGAAGAGCGTCTGAAGGCAGTGCTGGAGGATGTGAAGAAGAGCGAAGGACAGATCATTCTGTTTATTGATGAGCTGCATACCATCGTCGGTGCGGGCAAAACAGACGGTGCACTGGATGCCGGCAACATGCTGAAGCCTATGTTGGCGAGAGGCGAGCTGCATTGTATCGGTGCAACGACACTGGATGAATACCGCAAATATATTGAAAAGGATGCCGCTCTGGAACGTCGTTTCCAGCCGGTGCAGGTGGATGAGCCTACCGTTGAGGATACCATTTCCATTCTGCGTGGCTTAAAGGATCGTTATGAGGTGTATCACGGCGTAAAGATTCTGGATAATGCATTGGTAAGTGCCGCCGTTTTGTCCAACCGTTATATTTCTGACCGGTTTTTGCCGGATAAAGCGATCGACCTGGTGGATGAAGCGTGCGCACTGATCAAGACCGAGATGGACTCCATGCCTGCGGAGCTGGACGAGCTGCGCCGTAAGGTCATGCAGATGGAAATTGAGGAGGCTGCGCTGAAAAAAGAAGACGACACCCTGAGCAAGGAGCGTCTGGAAGCACTTCAGAAGGAGCTTGCGGAGTTAAAGTCCGAGTACAACAACCGCAAAGCGCAGTGGGATAACGAGAAGAAGAGCGTAGAGAACCTTTCCAAATTAAGAGAAGAGATCGAAGCGGTCAACAATGAAATTCAGATTGCACAGCGCGAAGGCGACCTGGAGAAAGCTGCAGAGCTTTCTTATGGCAAACTGCCGGAGTTGAAAAAACAGCTGGAGCAGGAAGAAGAAAAAGTAAAGAAGGAAGACCTTTCCCTGGTTCACGAAGCGGTAACTGATGAAGAAATCGCCCGGATTATTTCCCGGTGGACAGGTATTCCTGTTGCAAAGCTGACAGAAAGTGAGCGCAATAAGACGCTGCATCTGGATGACGAATTGCATAAGAGAGTCATCGGTCAGGATGAAGCGGTAACGAAGGTGACGGATGCCATTATCCGTTCCAAAGCAGGTATCAAGGATCCGACCAAGCCCATCGGTTCGTTCCTGTTCCTTGGACCTACCGGTGTCGGTAAGACGGAGCTTGCAAAAGCGCTTGCGGCGTCCCTGTTTGATGACGAGAACAACATGGTTCGTATCGATATGAGTGAGTACATGGAGAAATACTCTGTGTCCCGTCTGATCGGAGCGCCTCCCGGATACGTTGGCTATGAAGAAGGCGGTCAGCTGACAGAAGCAGTCCGCAGAAAGCCCTACTCAGTTGTCCTGTTCGATGAAATTGAAAAGGCACATCCGGATGTCTTCAATGTTTTGCTGCAGGTGCTGGATGACGGCCGGATTACGGATTCCCAGGGCAGGACCGTGGACTTTAAGAACACGATTCTGATCATGACCTCGAATATCGGCGCGAACTATCTGCTGGATGGCATCGATGCGGACGGCACGATTAAGCCGGAAGCAGAAGAGCTGGTAACGAAGGATCTGCGCGGTCACTTCCGTCCGGAGTTTCTGAACCGTCTGGATGAGATCATCCTGTTCAAGCCTCTGACGAAGGATAACATCAGCGGTATTATCAATCTGATTGTCGCAGACTTGAATCATCGTCTGGAAGATAAGCAGCTTTCGATCGAACTCAGCCCGGATGCGGAGCAGTTCATTGTAGACAACGCATATGATCCGATTTATGGCGCGCGTCCGTTGAAGCGTTATATCCAGAAATATGTGGAAACGCTGTCTGCAAAGCTGATCCTGGCAGATCAGGTACAGATGGGTGACACGATCCTGATCGCAGTGGAAAACGGCGAGCTGGTCGCAAAGAAAAAGCAGCATAGCGTTTAAAGCTGCAGACTGTAGAAGCACTCGGCGGGAGGAGGTTTCTCCTGCCGGGTGCTTTTTCTCTTTACAAAATCAACTCCTGCGAGTATTGTGATAGATACGGGTCGAAAAACGACCTGAAAAAGCGCATATTGATGCAGATTCTGTGGATAGAAAGGCTTTTACAGGGGAATGGAGAGAGAAAAGAAAACAAAAGCAATAGAAATGACAACAGGTTCGATCTGGAAGAACCTGTTTTTCCTGAGCTGCCCGCTGGTATTTTCCCAGGTGCTGGAAGTGCTGTTTAATATGAGTGACGTAGCGGTGGTAGGGCGCTTTTCGGACTACCGGGCGCTGGGGGCGGTTGGTTCGACAACGCTTCTGGTCACGCTGTTTACCGGCTTCCTGATCGGAATGGGCTGCGGTGTTAATGTGCGGATGGCGCATGAGCTGGGTGCAAGGCGCAGGGAATCCGTGATCAAAACCGTGCATTCCGCCTTTGTGATCTGTCTGATCGTCGGTCTGCTTGTGGGTGCAGCCTGTTTTTTCTTTGCAGAGGGACTGCTTGGAATTCTGCATACCAAAGAAGAGCTGATGGACAGTGCTGTTTTGTATCTGAAAATTTATGCACTGGGCATGCCGGGTATGGCACTGTATAACTGCGGCAACGGTATTCTGAGCGCCACCGGAGATACGAAGCGTCCGCTGGTATATCTGTCCATTGCAGGAATTGTAAACGTTATTTTAAATCTGTTTTTTGTTATCGTGTGCCATATGGCAGCAGAGGGCGTGGCCATCGCCAGTGTGATCGGACAGTATTTATCTGCACTTCTGATCGTGATTCATCTGCTGCGACGGACGGACGACTGTGGGCTGCACCCTTCGAAGCTCAGACTGGATCCGGCCTGCGGAAAAGCGATTCTGGTGCTTGGCATACCCACCGGTATCCAGAATGCCATCTTTGCTATCGCGAACCTTTTTGTGCAGTCCGGCGTCAATTCCTTTGATGCGGTGATGGTGTCCGGAAATGCAGCTGCAGCAAATGCGGACACGCTGATTTTTAATATTATGGCAGCGTTTTATACCGGCTGTTCCAGCTTTATCGGACAGAACTGGGGCGCTGGCAACCGGGAACGGATGAAAAAGAGCTATCTCGTCGGGCTGACCTATTCCTTTGCGGCAGGTGCGATCTTTGGCGGACTTCTGCTGATTTTCGGACGACAGTTTCTGTCGCTGTTTGCGACGGAGCCTGCTGTAATCGATGCCGGAATGCAGCGTGTGAAGATCATGGGATTTTCTTATATGATCAGTGCGTTTATGGACTGCAGCATCGCAGCCTCCCGAGGAATCGGAAAGAGCATTGTGCCGATGCTCATCGTTATTTTAGGCTCCTGCGTGTTCCGGGTGATCTGGGTGTATACCATTTTTGTATGGATTCATACGATTCCGGCGCTGTACTCCCTCTACTTTTTCTCCTGGGCGATTACATCTGTGGCGGAGGTGCTCTATTTCAGGCACAGCTTTCGGCAGCTGGAATTTCAGAGCTGAGTCCGGGGACGAGAACCGTCAAAGTCCGGTAGTTCTTCTGCAGACAGATAAGGTTTTGGCGCTGCTGCGCCGTCCTTTCTGAATGATAGAGGGCTTCTGCTGCATAGATTAAAAAGAAGGAACCGGAAAAGGCGGTTTTCCATGGAACATAAAAAAGAGAAACGAAATGAAAGGGCAGCAATTCAACTGGGACTTTTTCTGGTTGGATTGCTGCTTTTTGGAACTGCTGCGGGAGGGCAGCTGACAGGGGAGGAAAAAAACGGGAAGGAAAAGGCAGCAATACAGACTTCCGGCGGTGTATCCGATGCAGTAGAGCCCAAAAAGATTGCCCTTACCTTTGATGACGGCCCGCATCCGGTCTATACGAAAATACTTTTGGACGGTCTGGCAGAGCGGGGCGCAAAAGCCAGTTTTTTTGTTACAGGGGAGAATGCAGAAAAATATCCGGAGCTGATTTTGCGTATGCAGAAGGAGGGACATCTGATCGGCAACCACACCTATAGTCATATTCAGCTGACAAGCAATAACCGGGAAGCCTTTCGACAGGAGCTGATTTCCACGAATGAGGTATTGAAGGAGATAACAGGAGCGGAAACCATTTTTGTCCGTCCGCCCTATGGAAGCTGGGACAAAGGCTTCGAACAGGAGCTGAATATGTTCCCGGTGCTGTGGACGATCGATCCCCTGGACTGGTGCAGTCAAAGCAGCACCAATGTTGAAAAGCGAATCTTGTCCAAAGCGCGGGAAAATGCGATTATCCTGCTGCATGATGAATATGCTTCCAGTATTGAGGCGGCACTTTTTATTGTGGATGAGCTGCAAAGCCAAGGCTATGTCTTTGTGACAGTCGAAGAAATAATGCTGGTATCCTGAAATTCGCAGTTGGATGAAATCCAACATGTACAGCAGGGAAAATAGTTGTTATAATCAAATGTGGAAGCTTTTGCACCGACCTTGATGCCTGCGGATTGTTCCGTGCTGCGCACTCCAACAATCCTACTTCGTAATCCATGGTCCGGTTTAGAACGAAAGGAAACAGTTACACAGATTGAAAAAAATGTTTCAATCACGAGATTTGTGTCTGCGCGCACTTGACACAAACTCGACATGCGAAAAAAGCGTGCGCAGAAATGAGCGGAAAGAATGCAATACACCTACACAGAACTGGCAGCGTATCTGCTGCTGTACAGCTTTATCGGATGGGCACTGGAGGTTGCCTTTTTTGCAGTAAAAGAAAGAAGATTTTGCAACCGCGGATTTTTCAGTCTGCCCCTTTGTCCGGAATACGGCATAATGATGGATATTCTGATCCTTTTGCTGCCGGAGCAGGGGACAAAATGGCTGCTGCAGTTTCTGACCACTTGGATGGTCGTGTCCGTTGTGGAATATTTTTCCGGAGGGATCGCAGCCAAAATCTGGAAAAAGCATTTGTGGAATTACGAGGATGTGACACTGTTTGGCGGGAAGAAAAAGAGTGTGCTCCTTTCGCTGATCAAGGCAGCAGTTGTGATGACGGCGGTGCTGCTTTTGCATCCTCCGGTCTTTATCCTGTTTTCGATGATTCCGACAATTGTGCTGCGGATCATAGACATAGTCGGCTTTGGGCTGATGGCTGCCGACCTGGTGTCGATTCTGATTGCAGTCAGGAAAAGCAGGAGCCTGACAGAGCTGAAGGAAACCCAGGGGAGACTTCTGCAGGAACAAAAGGAAGTCAAGCAAAAGCTTGGAGGCAAGATCTATCATGCAGTCTGGAAGCGGTTAAACCGTGCATACCCGGAGATGGAAGCTCTGGAGGAGGCAGATCGGGCAGAACGATATGTCTTTGCAAGAGGCGTCTGTGTGGATAAGCTGATCTGGGTATTTATGATCTGTGCATTTCTCGGAGATCTGATCGAAACGCTGTTCTGCAGGGTGACGGGAGGCGTATGGATGAGCCGGTCCAGCGTAATTTACGGCACCTTCAGTATTGTCTGGGGCTTCGGTGCGGTCATTCTGACAGTTGTATTGCAGCGGCTTGCCGGAAAAGAGGATCGTTATATTTTCCTGGCGGGCAGTGTGCTGGGCGGCGTATATGAATATCTGTGCAGCGTATTTACAGAGATTTTTCTCGGGACTACATTCTGGGATTACAGTGACATGCCCTTTAATATCGGCGGGAGAACCAACCTGCTGTATTGCATTTTCTGGGGGCTGTTATCCGTTGTCTGGGTAAAAATTTGTTATCCGACGATCAGTGGATGGATCGAAAAGCTGCCGCCCCTTGGAGCAAAAATTGCGACCTGGGCAGTTATCGTGTTGATGAGCTGCGATGCGGTGATTTCAGCAGGCGCCATGGTACGCTATGTGGAACGACAGGACAGCGCGGCGGTGCAGGAGAGCAGTGCGGACGCAGGGAATGCCGCAGGCGTAGAACACGCTGCGAAGGAGGAAAGCGTCGCGGACGCAGGGACTGCCGCGGGCACGGAAAATACCACAGGAACCGTGCGGGCGGAAAAGAAGAGCGTGATCGACACATTCTTTGACATCAATTACCCTGACGAGCGGATTGAGAAGGTGTGGCCGAACATGAAAGTGGAGGTACAATAAGGGGACATGGATCTTTTCGATTATATGAGACAGACCAATCAGGAAAAGGAAGCGCCGCTGGCGGCAAGGCTGCGGCCCCGGACGCTGGATGAGGTAGTCGGGCAGCAGCACATTATCGGAAAGGACAAGCTTTTGTACCGTGCGATTCAGGCGGACAAGCTTTCCTCCATCATTTTTTACGGACCGCCCGGAACGGGCAAAACGACTCTTGCGAGGGTGATCGCGAATACGACCAGCGCGGAGTTTATGCAGATCAATGCGACTGTGGCAGGCAAAAAGGATATGGAAGAGGTTGTCGCAAAGGCAAAGGACAACCGTGGAATGTTTGGAAAAAAGACGATCCTGTTCATTGATGAGATCCATCGGTTCAACAAGAGTCAGCAGGACTATCTGCTTCCCTTTGTGGAGGATGGAACCCTGATCCTGATCGGTGCGACGACGGAAAATCCGTATTTTGAGGTAAACGGAGCGCTGCTGTCCCGTTCGGTTATTTTTGAACTCAAGCCGCTTTCAAAGGAAGATATCGAAGAACTGATCCGACGGGCAGTCTATGATCAGAGAGGAATGGGTGCCTATCAGGCACAGATAGAGCCGGATGCGTTGGAGTTTCTGGCGGATATTGCAGGCGGAGATGCACGTGCGGCATTGAATGCAGTAGAGCTTGGCGTAATGACGACACAGCGCTCAGAGGATGGAAAAATCCATCTGACCCTGGAGGTTGCCCAGGAATGTATTCAAAAACGTGCAGTAAAATACGACAAAACAGGCGATAATCATTATGATACGATTTCGGCATTTATCAAGAGTATGCGGGGCTCCGATCCGGATGCGGCGGTTTATTATCTGGCGCGGATGCTGTATGCTGGGGAAAGCGTGACATTTATCGCCCGCAGGATGATGATCTGTGCGTCGGAGGATGTTGGCAATGCAGATCCGACAGCGCTGCAGGTAGCGGTTTCTGCATCCCTGGCAGCAGAGCGGGTGGGCATGCCGGAGGCACAGATTATTCTGGCACAGGCGGCGGCCTACATTGCATGCGCGCCGAAAAGCAACGCAGCGGTCAACGCCATTGCGTCTGCAATGAAGACGGTGGAAGAAACCGGAAATCTGGCGATTCCGGTGCATTTGCAGGATGCCCATTATAAAGGAGCAGCAAAATTGGGACACGGAAAAGATTATAAATATGCACACGATTATCCAAACCACTATGTCAGACAGCAGTATTTACCTTATGAGCTGTCCGGAAGAGAGTTTTATCAGCCAAGTGGGATGGGATATGAAGTAAAAATCAAAGAGCACATGCAGCGGATACGCAGGGAAGCGGCTAAGACAGAGCAAAAGCCGCAGGATGGAGCAGAGCAATGAAACAGATACCAAAGCGGGTCATGATCGTGTCCTTTGATGCGGTCGGAGCAAAGGACCTGGAATATTTACAGACCCTGCCGAATTTTCGGCGCTTTTTTGAACAGGCAGCGCTGTGCAGCCATGTAAACAGTGTGTGTCCGTCCCTGACCTATCCGGCCCATACATCCATTGTGACAGGGCGGATGCCGAAAAATCACGGGATTGTGAACAACACAAAAATCCAGCCCAACCGGAAGGATCCGGACTGGCTTTATCATCGCAAATGGATCCGCAGCACGACGCTTTATGACGAAGCGAAGAAAAAGGGAATGACGACGGCCGGGCTTTTGTGGCCTGTTGCGGCAGGCAGCAGGATGAACTACTATGTGCCGGAGATTATGGTGACACGCAAATGGCAAAATCAGATCCTGATGAATGCGACGAACGGTCCGTTGTTTTATCAGCTGGATCTGAACAAACGCTTCGGACATTTGCGAAACGGAATCGCACAGCCCCAACTGGACAATTTTATTCAGGCATGCGCGCTGGATACGATCTACAAATACAATCCGCAGCTGTTTTTGCTGCATCTGACGGATGTGGATGCGAACAGACATCTCTATGGCGTGGAGAGTAAGGAGGCAAAAGAAGCTCTTAAGCGCCACGATAAGCGTCTGGGCGAGATTGTAAGGGCACTGGAGGAAACCGGAGAGATGGAGAGCACGACGGTCGTGCTTCTGGGGGATCATTATCAGAAGGATGTGGACAAGGTTGCCTTTGTCAATCATGCACTGTGGAAAGCCGGCTTGCTGACGGTCCGCAACGGCAGGATCAAAAGCTGGAAGGCCTATGCAAAAAACTGTGACGGAAGCTGCTATATCTATCTGCATCCGTCTGTAGAAAACAATGCAGAAGTGCAAAAGCGTACAAGAAAAGTGCTGGAGACGCTGAAAGGACGGGAGGATTTTGGAATCGAAAGGATTCTGACCCGGGAAGAGGCAGCAAATATGGGCGCAGACGAAAACTGCTTTCTGATGCTGGAAGCAAAGGAAGGATGGTTTTTTCTGGACGAATGGGAACAGCTGACGGCAACAGAAAAAGACTGCGCACATGGCATGAAGGGGACCCACGGGTATCTGCCGGGTGAGGCAGACTATCAGACCTTTTTTGCAATGTCGGGATGCAGTGTAAGAGCTGGTGCCCGGGTAGAAAAAAATATCGCGCTCTGGGATGAGGGCGCGACATTGGCAGCACTTTTGGAGATAGACCTCGGAAAAACAGATGGCAGTGTGATCCGGGAGATGTTGCAATAACATACTTTAAAACAGGGCGGTTGTCAGATACTGATAAATCTCCCTGTTATTTTTTTGCCAGTTTTCGCAAATGGAAATTGCGAGCTCTTCTGTAGGAACCGTAAGGCGGATGGTCACCAGGTTGACGTCCTTATCCACTGCAGTCAGCTCTGTTTCGAATTCCCCGTTGACAGCCTTATAGTAGTTGCTCTGAATCGAAGATTCGTTGCGCATTTCCAGTTCATTTTTTTTAAGATATTCGCCGATGTCTGTCTTGATCGCGTCACTGATGCGGTTCTCAAAATAGGAAAGGGTATTGCGGCCCTCCTCCGTGATCTGCAGATGGGTGCGGTTGACCAGTGTTTTGGCAGTGATCAGACCGGCCTGCGCCAGCTCATTGATAACCTGCTGCAGTGTCAGATAGCTGGTATATTCTTTTTCCAGAATGAGATCGCTGACCTGCGCCATTGTGAGTGGGAAGGATACCTTGTTGAGCAGATAAAGAACGATCAGTTTATAGAGTGTAAGAGGTTCCTGGTTCATAATTATCCCCTTGTCTGAGATTTCGTTGTTTCATAAGGGCATGCAGCCCGTTTAAGACGTTTCGTTTCGAAAGACTCCACTGGGGCGCGATCAGGAGCTTGCGGGGACCGTCTCCGGTGACCCGGTGGAGGCAGATATCCGGAGAAAGTGCAGCGATACAGCTTGTCAGCAGATCGAGATATTCTTCCTGTGTCAGTACAGGAAGCTTTCCGGCTTCATAAAGCAGGGCAAGATCTGTTCCCTTTAAAATATGGAGAAGCTGCAGCTTGACACCAAAGGGATGCACCTGATTGACGGCACGGATGCTTTCCAGCAGGTCAAGCCGGGTTTCCCCGGGGAGTCCGAGGATCAGATGGACGATAAAGGGAAGCCTTCTGGCATGGAGCTTTGCTGCAGCATCATAAAATACGGAGGTCGGATATCCCCGGCGGATCCTTGCTGCAGTGTGGTCATGAATGGCCTGCAGACCAAGCTCGATCCAGATAAACCGGTCAGGATACAGCAACCGGAGGCGGTCAAGTCCCTCCAGAATGATATCGGAAAGGCAATCCGGGCGCGTCGCGATGGAAATTCCTGCGACCTCCGGAGAGGAAAGTGCTTCTTCATAACAGGAAAGCAGTCTGTCCGGATCGCCATACGTGTTGGTATATGCCTGAAAATAGGCGATCAGAGACGGTTTGCCGGGTTCCGGTATCCATTTGGAGGACAGAAGTGACTTTGCCTGAGTTAACTGGTCTGTTACAGAAAGCTGCCGGGAAGCAGCAAAATCGCCGCTTCCGCCTGCAGAGCAGAAAATGCAGCCTCTTGTATCGAGGGTGCCATCCCGGTTGGGACAGGTACAGCCGATATCAAGCGCAGCCTTGTAAAGCTTTCGTCCGTATGTATTTTTACACCAGGCGTCCAGCGAATAGTAGGGCTTCTGGTGCCAGAGATCAACGGATGTTTTTCTTGACTGCATCTGCAACAACGTCCGCAACTCTGGGATCGAATGCTTCTGGCATGATATTGTTTTCGTTTAATTCTTCGTCAGAAACGAGGGCTGCGATGGCATTAGCGGCAGCCAGCTTCATTTTATCGGTGATCTGTTTTGCATGTCCTTCCAGAGCACCGCGGAAGATGCCGGGGAATGCGCCAACGTTGTTGACCTGGTTCGGGAAATCGCTGCGTCCGGTGCCGACAACGCGTGCCCCTGCTTTTTTTGCGAGATCAGGCATGATCTCAGGAACGGGGTTAGCCATTGCAAACAGAATAGCATCGGAATTCATGGAAGCCACCATCTCTTCCGTCACAATACCTGGAGCGGAAACGCCGACGAAAATATCAGCACCCTTTAAAGCATCTGCAAGGGAACCGGTTTCGTGAGCCAGATTGGTGCGTTTTACCATCTTTTCCTGCATCCAGTTTAAGCCCTCTGCGCCATCGCAGAGAATGCCGGATTTATCGCACATAATGATATTGGAAAAGCCGTAGGTTATCAGCAGGCGGGTAATGGCAACTCCTGCGCTTCCTGCGCCGTTTACAACAACGCGGCAGTCTTCCTTTTTCTTACCGACTACCTTTAGGGCATTGATGATGCCGGCGACAATGGCTGTGCCGTGCTGGTCGTCGTGGAAAACAGGGATATCCAGGGTCTCTTTTAAGCGCTCTTCGATTTCGAAGCAGCGGGGTGCACTGATATCTTCCAGATTGATGCCGCCAAAAGCGGGAGCAAGCCAGGTAACAGCTTTGATGATCTCTTCCGTGTCCTGAGTATCCAGGCAGATGGGAACTGCGTTGACACCGCCGAATTCTTTAAATAAGACAGCCTTGCCTTCCATAACGGGCATAGCGGCCTTCGGACCGATATTGCCGAGTCCCAGTACGGCGGAACCGTCGGAAACAACAGCTACAGTGTTTGCTTTCATCGTATAGGTGTAAGCGGCAGCCGGGTCTTTTGCAATGACCTTACAAGGCTCCGCAACGCCGGGAGTATAGACAAGTGCAAGGTCTTCACGGGTGCGGACGGGTGTTTTGGAAACGGTTTCAAGCTTTCCCTGCAGCTTCGCATGCAGTTCCAGCGCTTTCTCCTGATTTGTCATTTGATTTGCCTGCTTTCTTTTTTATTTAATAAGGAATGATGATGTCGGGGCATACGCGCCATTCGTAGCTCTCTGTATATCATCATATCTGATTTATTTGAGTGAATCAAGGAAAAAATCTTCCTATTCTGTTTTGAGTGTGGTACAATGAGCGAAACAGAAGGAGACGTTTGACTTGTGTCTCCGATGTGTAATAAAATTCATTAAAATGACAGGCACTTTTGATTTCTGACAAAAGACCGCTGTTTCCCGGATCGGGATGTTCTGGCGCATTTCAAAAAGATCGTTTCATGTAGAATTCCGTATGAAAATCAGGGACGAATCACGATGGCAGTAAAGGGAGTAAAGATTGAAAAATAAAAATTTTCAATCGCGAGATTTGTGTCTGCGCGCACTTGACACAAACTCGACATGCGCAAAAAGCGTGCGCAGAAATGAGAGGAAAATATGAACTTATCGGAACTGGAACTGCAGAATTTACGTCACTTGATTGGCGGATACGATACGACGCATTGCAAGATGCAGGAATATGCGGAGTGCGCACAGGATGCGAAAGTGAAGCAGTTTTTCGAAAAAGGCGCGAAGTCTGCGATGGAGAACAAGCAGGCGTTGATGGATTTCCTGCGCTGAGCAGGGGCAAGGAGAGGAATATGTTTGAAGATAAGACGATGGTAGCAGACACGCTGGCAGGAATTAACGGAGAACTGATGCGGTTTGGCGAGATGATTCCGCAGACAGAAAATAAAGAGTTAAAAACAACCCTGAAACAGTTTCGGGCTGCGTGCGAGCAGTCTCAGGAAGAGCTGTATCAGATCGCACGGGAAAAATCCTATTATGTCCCTGCAGCTGAGGCAACGCAGAAGGAGATTGAGCATGTGCGGAACCTGTTTTCCAAAAGCAGCCTGTAGGCAGAAGCAGCGGTGGGATAATCCGCCGCTGCTTTTTGTTCTCGTATAGGAAACTTCGTTTCCATACGAGAAAAATGCTCCGCGAGGATGCGCACTCGGCGCAGGGGTAGATGGTTGCTAAAGCAACCGCGCCTCGGCGCGAGAATGTGCCAAGGCACATTCTTTTT
>OLRA01003571.1_pt1 | contig 13439 bp, 10 predicted proteins | sample 1673011 | NCBI WGS metagenome assembly OLRA01 (sample SAMEA3136746, study PRJEB25190) | human gut metagenome | reverse complement strand
ACAAGAACTGGCTGGGTGAGGTGACCAACCCCCGCCAGATCAAGGGCGGCCTGAAAGAAGCCATTGCCGGTGCCGATGTGTTCATCGGCGTGTCCAAGCCCGGCATCCTGACCACCGAGCTGTGCAGGACCATGAACAAGGACGCCATCGTCTTTGCCATGGCCAACCCCACCCCGGAGATCATGCCGGACGAGGCCAAGGCCGGCGGCGTGCGGGTGATGGCCACCGGCCGCAGCGACTTCCCGAATCAGGTCAACAACGTGCTGTGCTTCCCCGGCCTGTTCAAGGGTGCCCTGAGCGTGCGTGCCCGCGACATCAACGACCAGATGAAGCTGGCTGCCGCCTATGCCATCGCAGACCTCATCACCGACGATGACCGCAGCGAGGAGAACATCATCCCCGGTGCCTTCGACCCCCGTGTGGCCCAAGCTGTGGCCGACGCCGTGGCCCAGGCTGCCCGGGACACCGGCGTGGCCCGCCTGTAACCGGAGGAACTGCCCATGAGAACGATTTCTGCACAGGAGATCACCGATACCGTTGCACGGCTGTGCATCGAGGCCAACACCCGCCTGCCGCAGGATGTGCAGGCCGCACTGGACAAGGCCCGGCAGGAAGAGCCCTGGCCGCTGGCCAGGAACACCCTCGACCTGCTGTGGTCGAACCTGAGCGCCGCCAAAGAGAAGGACCTGCCCATCTGTCAGGATACCGGCATGGCCTGCGTGTTCGTGGAGCTGGGCACCGATGTGCACATTGACGGCAGCTTTGAAACCGCCATCCATGAGGGCGTGCGCCGGGGCTACACCGACGGCTATCTGCGCAAGAGCATCGTGGCCGACCCGCTGCGCCGGGGCAACACCGGCGACAACACCCCCGCCGCCATCACGGTGCATCTGGTGGACGGCGAGGGCTGCCGCATCACGGTGGCCCCCAAGGGCTTTGGCAGCGAGAACATGAGCCGCATCCAGATGCTCAAGCCCGCCGACGGCGTGGAGGGCTTCAAGAAGTTTGTGGTGGAGACGGTCAGGCTGGCTGGCTCGAACCCCTGCCCGCCCATCGTGCTGGGCATCGGCGTGGGCGGCAGCTTTGATAAGGTGGCGTATCTGGCCAAAAAGGCCCTGCTGCGCCCGCTGGATGTACCCAACCCCGACCCCTACTACGCACAGCTGGAACAGGAACTGCTCACCGCCATCAACGGCTTGGGCATCGGGCCCCAGGGCTTTGGCGGCCGGACCACCTGCCTGGGCCTTGCCATTGAGCAGATGCCCACCCATGTGGCGGGCCTGCCGGTAGCCGTGAACGTTTCCTGCCACGTCACCCGCCGCGCCAGCGCGGAACTGTAAGGAGGGAGAAGCATGGAATACAGACTGACCACTCCCTGCACCGCGCAGGACCTTGCCCCGCTGAAGGCGGGCGACACCGTGCTGCTGTCCGGTGTGGTGTACACCGCCCGCGATCAGGCCCACAAGCGGATGATCGAGGCGCTGGACAAGGGCGAAGCGCTGCCCTTTGACCTGACCGGCAGCGCCATTTACTACGTCGGCCCCACCCCGGAGCGTCCGGGTGAGGTGATCGGCTCGGCCGGGCCCACCACCAGCGGCCGCATGGACGCCATGAGCCCCCGCCTGCTGGATCTGGGCAACAAGATCATGATCGGCAAAGGCAAGCGGGACGCCGCCGTCAAGGAAGCCGTGGTGCGCAACGGGGCCGTGTATCTGGCAGCCCTGGGCGGTGCCGGTGCCCTGATGGCAAAAAGTGTCGAGACGCTGGAGGTCATCGCCTGGCCGGACCTGGGCTGTGAGGCGGTGCGCCGCCTGACCGTAAAGGATATGCCCCTGACCGTGATCCTGGACGCCCACGGCGGCGACCTGTACCAGTCCGGCCCGGCGGCGTATCTGGAAAGCGAAAACTAACGGGGTTTTGTCCCCTTTGCACAAAACAAAACCGGCCTGGAATTGGCAAACCCGCTGTTTTGTGCAGAAGAAAGTTGGTTTGTTTGCGCAAACTTCCTGTAAATTGCTTGCATCAACGGCAAAAGTGTGATATCCTGTAACATACAAACCGTGGTGCTTTGCATCCCGGCAGAGAACTTCCCGCCGTGGGGCGGGGCAAGGCAGGAGGCAAACAAACCATGCAGATCCACCAATCCGCAGAAGATTATCTTGAAACGATCCTGATGCTGACCCAGCGCATGGGCAAGGTGCGCTCCATTGACGTGGTCAATGAGCTGGGCTTTACCAAGGCGAGCGTGAGCATCGCCATGAAAAAGCTGCGGGAAAACGGCTATATCGCGGTGGACGGCGAAGGCAACCTGACCCTGTTGGAGCCGGGCCGTGAGATCGCAGAACGCATCTACAGCCGCCATCGTCTGCTCACCCACTTCTTCATGCAGCTGGGCGTAGACGAAAAGACTGCCGCCGAGGATGCCTGCAAGGCAGAGCACATCCTCAGCGAGCAGACGCTGGAAAAGATCCGCGAACGCGCCCTTGAGACTGACGCCGAAACCGGCAGCGCCCAATAAGCAGCAATTCGCACGATACCGCCCTCTGTACCTGTGGTACAGAGGGCGGTATTTTTTGTGCACCGGGGCGGGGTTGGCCCTTGCATCCGGGCAGCGGGTGCGGTATTCTTATAAGATAAGAACCGTTTTACGAATCGACCGGGGAGGGAAAACGACCATGGACGCAGACGAGATCCGCACACTGCTGGGCGAAATGGTATTTGAGCGTGCCCAGAAATACCGCCGCCGCATCCTGCAGAGCAGCTGCACCACCAACGAGGATGGCGTACGCCATGTCTCGGCGCTGGTGCAGGGCAATGGAGCCGACTGTTTTTATACACAGGTCTGGCTGCGGGAGAACGGCAGCTTTGTCAGTGCTTCCTGCGACTGTCCCTACAACCAGAACGGTGACGGCACCTACTGCAAGCACATCGGCGCGCTGCTGCTGGAGGATGCGGCCAAGCACCCCGCCCCCAAGGCACCGGCCGCCCCGGAATCCATCCCGGGCGTGGTGCGCGGCACCGACGGGCTGAACCCCGCCGCTTCCCGGAAGGACAGCTATGCTTCCGGGCTGGAAATGCTGTTCGGCCGCAAGTGGCGGGGCGACGCCCCCGTCACCGACCAGGAGGCCCGCAAGCTGCTGGAGACCTACCAGCAGAGTGCCCTGCAGGACCTGGGCGAGGCCGGAGATCCCCCTCAGGACACCGGCTTTGTGGAGCTGGAACCGGAGCTGACCATGCTGTCCGGCGGGCAGCCGTGGCTGCGGCTGCGCATCGCCAACCGGGAGCGGGGGCGGCAGTATGTGGTCAAGAGCATCCCTGCCCTGCTGGACGATGTGGAGCACGGCCGCAGTGCCGGCTATGGCCGCTTTCTGACCTTTGTGCACCGCTGGGACGCCTTTGACGAAGAGAGCCGTCAGCTGCTGCAGCTGCTGCGTCGGCAGGTGAACGCCAAGCAGAGCATGGAGACCAACGTGGTGCGCAGCTACAGCTATGCGGCGTCGGATGCCCCGGCAGGCGGCCTGCCGCTGACCGGTGAGATCTTTGACGCGCTGGTGCAGCTGTATGCGCCCACCGGCACGCTGGGCGGCTACGCCCTGCAGGAGGGCCTGCCCGTCATCACCATGACGGTGCAACGCCGCCGGGGCGGTGTGCAGATCGACACCCTCCCGGCCCTGAACGCCGTGCACGGGCTGGACTATGATTACCTTTACAGCGCCGACACCCTGTGGCGGCTGCAGCGGGCTTCCAGTGCCCGCATCCTTCCGGCTTTGCAGGCGCTGTGCGGCAAAAGCCTGTTTTTCACCAGTGCCGACGCCACCGAATTCTGCAGCTATGTGCTGCCGGAGCTGGGCAGCAAGCTGACCATCGTGGACCCGGAACGCCTGCTGCTGAACCAGATCCCGCTGGAGCCCGTGGTGCAGTTCTATCTGGATGCGCCCCGCGACCGTGGTATGACCGTGACCGCTCACGCCGAATTCCTGTACGGAGAGGACCGGATCACCCCCTCCGGCCCGGCCCCGGCGGGCCTGCTGCGGGACACCCGCGCCGAGCGCCGGGCCGACCGGCTGCTGGCCACTTGGCTGGAGCCGGACCCCACCGAGCCGGGACAGTACATGGTCACCGACGAAGAGCCGCTGTACCGCCTGCTGGAAGAGGGCGTGCCCGCCCTGATGGACGAAGGTGAAGTGTACCTGAGCGACGCCTTCCGCAATCTGCAGGCCGCCCCGCCCAAAATTTCGGTGGGCGTGTCGGTGCACGGCAGCGTACTGGACCTGGAGGTGGACACCGGCGAGTTCCCGACCGCAGAGCTGCGGGAGCTGCTGCAGTCCCTGCACCAGAAAAAACGCTACCACCGCCTGCGCGACGGCCGCCTGCTGCGGCTGGACGACAATCTGGAAGGGCTGGACGAGCTGAACGAAACGCTGGAGCTGTCCGGCGCAAAGCTCAAAGATGGACATGCGGAACTGCCGCTTTACCGTGCTCCCACGCTGGACTGGGCACTTTCGGGCCAGAACGGCCTGCGCTTCAGCCGCGACGAGGCATTCCGCCGCATCAGCCGCAGCTTCCATGCCGTGAAGGACAGCGAGTATACCCCGCCCCAGTCCCTGCACAGCGTGCTGCGCAAGTATCAGCGGGACGGTTACCGCTGGCTGCGCACGCTGGACGGCTACGGCATGGGCGGCATCCTGGCCGACGATATGGGCCTGGGTAAGACCCTGCAGGTGCTGAGCTACCTGCTGGCCCTCAAGGAGGGCGGGCAGCCCCTGCCCAGCCTCATCGTGTGCCCGGCGTCACTGGTGCTGAACTGGGAGGAAGAGTGCAAAAAGTTCACCCCGCAGCTCACCTGTGTGGCGATGGACGGCGACGCCGCCCACCGCGCTGTGCTGGCCCGCCGGTGGGCAGAGGCCGATCTTGTGGTGACCAGCTACGACCTGCTGCGCCGCGATGAGGACCGCTACGCCGAGCAGCCCTTCTATGCCTGCATCCTGGACGAAGCGCAGGCCATCAAAAACCATACCACCCAGAAATACAAGGCCGTGTGCCAGGTCCGCAGTCAGGTACGCTTTGCCCTGACCGGCACCCCGGTGGAGAACCGGCTGGGCGAGCTGTGGAGCATCTTCTCCTTCCTCATGCCGGGCTATCTGCCGCCGTACAAGAACTTCTGTGCCCGGTTTGAAAAGCCCATCGTGCAGGAGGAAGATGCCAACGCCGTGCGGCGGCTGAATCAGCTCACCGGGCCGTTCATCCTGCGCCGCATGAAGGCGGATGTGCTGCGGGAGCTGCCGCCCAAGACCGAAAATGTCCACCGCATCGAGCTGGACACCGAACAGCGCAAGCTGTACCTTGCCGCCGTGGTGGACGCCCGCGAGAAGCTGCGCGCCGCCAAGCCCGAGGACAAAATGGCGGTGTTTGCGGTGCTCATGCGGCTGCGGCAGATCTGCTGCGACCCCCGCCTTGTGGCTGACAACTGGTCCGGCGGCAGCGCCAAGCTGGACGCCTGCATGGAGCTGGTCACCGCCGCCGTGGAGGGCGGCCACCGCATCCTGCTGTTCAGTCAGTTCACCTCCATGCTGGACCTGCTGGCCCAGCGGCTGGACGAGGCCGGGGTGAGCCACTTCACCCTGCAGGGCTCCACCCCCAAGCCGGTGCGTGCCGAGCTGGTGCGCCGCTTCAATGCCGGGGAAGCCAGCGTATTCCTGATCTCGCTGCGGGCCGGCGGCACCGGCCTGAACCTGACCGCGGCCGACATCGTCATCCACTACGACCCGTGGTGGAACGTGGCGGCCCAGAATCAGGCCACCGACCGCGCCTACCGCATCGGCCAGAAGAACCCTGTGCAGGTGTATAAGCTCATTGCACAGGACACCCTTGAAGAAAAGATCGTGGAGCTGCAGCAGGCCAAGCAATCGCTGGCGGACACCGTCACCGGCTCGGCCGACGGCGCGATCCTGTCCATGAAGCCTGAGGAGCTGCTGCAGCTGCTGGGCGAAGAAGCATAAGGAGGAAGCATTATGAAGGTTTGGGATCTGCACTGTGATACCCTCAGCGAGCTGCGCCGTGCCGAAAAGAATGGCACCCCCGCAAGCTTTGCCCACAATGATCTGCACATCGACCTGGAAAAATTGCAGGCCGGAGACTACATGCTGCAATGTCTGGCCGCGTTTGTGAACCTGGCCGACCCCACCCCCGGTGCCGACCCGCTGGTGACGGCGCTGGAAGAGATCGACGTGTTCAAGCGGATCATTGCAAAATACCCGGACCGCATTGCCCCGGTGTACACGGCGGCCGACATCCGCAAAAACGCCGAAGCCGGAAAGATCAGCGGCCTGCTCACCGTGGAGGAGGGCGGCTGCTGCAAGGGCAGCCTGGGCGTGCTGCGCCGGATGTATGAGCTGGGCGTGCGCATGATGACCCTGACCTGGAACCACGACAACGAGCTGGCCGCCCCGCAGGCAAACCCCGGCGGGCCGCTGGCGGCTCAGACCCAGCGCGGCCTGACCGAGACGGGCTTTGCCTTTCTGGCCGAGATGGAGCGCCTGCACATGATCGTGGACGTGAGCCATCTTTCTGACCGGGGCTTCTGGGACATCGTGGAACACGGCACCCGCCCCTTTGCGGCCAGCCACTCCAATTGCCGCGCCCTGTGCCCCCACACCCGCAACCTGACGGACGCGATGATCCGCGCCCTGGCCGAAAAAGGCGGCATCGCGGGGCTGAACTACTATGCTGCTTTCCTGGACACCGACCCCGCTCACCCGGAAGCCTGCCGCAGCACGGTGGAGCGCATCGCAGAGCACGCGGCCCACTACAAGCAGGTGGGCGGCATCGGGGTGCTGGCCCTGGGCAGCGACTTTGACGGCATCGACGGCCACCACCAGCTGGAAACAGCGGCGGACATGCCGCTGCTGGCCGACGCCCTGCGCAGGACTGGCTTTACCGAGGATGAGGTGGAGCGCATCTTCTGGCGCAATGCCCGGGATTTCTTTGAGCACAACCTGTAAAACAGACGGGAGCGTACCGCAATGGACAAGAACATGACACTGGAAAAGCGCATCGACGCCGAACTGTATTCCTATCAGGGCAGGATGAGCGTTTTTGTGGACGACCTGCAGGGCCACACCGTGGAGCGCGGGGCTGACGAGGAATTTGAGACGGCCTCGGTCATCAAGGCCTTTCTGCTGGCGGCGCTCTACCTGCAGGCCGAGCGCGGCAAGGCAGATCTTTCCGCCGAGATCGAATACGAGGCCAGCCAGTTCGTGGACGGCAGCGGCATGCTGCGTGCCCTGGGCGTGGGGGCCCGCCTCAAGGTGAAGGATACCGCCACCATGATGATCATCTGCTCAGACAACATCGCCACGAACATGCTCATCGACTACCTGGGGCTGGACACCATCAACGCCTGCATCCGGGAGCTGGGCTTTGCCCACACAGTACTGCACAACGCCCTGCACTTTGACCGGTACCGGCAGCTGGGCACCACCACGCCCCGGGACTACGCTTCCCTGCTGGCCCAGATGGCTCGGGGCACCCTGGTGAGCAAAGCCGCCAGCGTCGAGATGCTGGCCATCCTGCGTCAGCAGCACTACAACACCATGCTGACCAAGGACTTCCCGCAGTATTATCTGGACTGCGAGGAGACCGGGGCCCCGGAGCTGCTCTGGGTGGCCAGCAAAAGCGGCAGCATGAACGCCTGCCGCAACGACGGCGGCATCGTGCACACGCCCTATGGGGAGTATGTCATCGTGCTGATGAACAAGGACTTCCACGACATCATTGAGTACAACGACCACCCCGCCATCGTGTACGGAGCACGGGTGTCTCGCATGATCCTGGACCAGGTGCTGGCCTGCGAAGGGAAGCTGTGGCTGGACTGAGCCGACCTCAAAATACCGCAAAAACAAAAAGCTGAGCATCCGCCGTCTGGCAGGTGCTCAGCTTTTTCAGGTTTCGTTCAGGCGATGCAGCCCATGCTCCGCAGCAAAAACAGCCAGAAAGTCAGGCTGAATGCGCTGAACAGGGTGGTGGTGACGCACACACTGCCGGTAAGCACGCCCTCGTGGCCCATCTGCTTTGCCATAACATAGCAGCTTGGCGTGGCAATGCTGCCCAGCATCACCAGCAGGGCCACCAGTTTTTCGTCCGTAAAGCCCAGATGCACCGCCACCGGCAGGAACAGCGCCGGCAGGGCCATCAACTTGACGGCAGTTGCCACAGCCGTGGGGCGCAGGTAGCCCAGCGCCTTGCGGCCCTTGAACCCGGCCCCGATGGCCAGCAGCGCCAGCGGGCTTGTCAGGCTGGCAATGCTGGAGAGGGTCTTGCCGGCCATGGTGGGCATGGGCAGGCCCAGCAGGCTCCAGGCAAACCCGGCGGCAATGCCCAGCAATGTGGGATTGGTCAGGATGCCTTTCACGCTCTTTTTCAGCTTTGCTGTCATGCTGCCTGCCTGGGCCGCCTCCGGGCCTTCCAGCATCAGGATGACCACCGCCATCACGTTGTACAGCGGCACGCTGCCCAGGATCATCATACTGGACATTTCCGCCGTGCCGTAGATGCTCTGCAGAAAGGCTGTTCCCAGAATGGCTGCCGACGAGCGGTAGCACACCTGCACGAATTCGCCCACAAGGCGCTTGTCCGGCAAAAACAGCTTCGCCAGCGCCCAGATGCCCAGGATGCTGACCAGTGTGACCACGAAGCAGAACAGCACATAGGCTCCGTCAAAGGCCGCGCGCACATCGGTGGCGGCCAGATCCCGGAACAGCTGCACCGGCAGCGCCACATAGAACACAAACTTGTTGGCCCCGGCCACGAATGCATCGCTGAGGAACTTTTTCTGGTACAGCACATAGCCCAGCAGCATGACGAAAAACAACGGCATGGTGCTGTTCATGCTGAACCGGACATTTTCCCACATGGCTCACATGCCCCCGTGGCGGCGCTGCTCAGCGGCCAGCTCCTGCTGCAGGGCAGCTTTGCGGTGGTCCAGCAGCAGATCCTTGTTGTACTGGAAATAGCGCTCGCAGCCGTTCTCGGTGAGGAAAGCATGGGACACCGGGTTCACGGTGAGCTCGGTGACGAACACCACCATTTCCTGGCTCTCGGCAAAGGCCTGCTCCATAAAGTCAAAGGCTGCTTCCAGTGCCGCGCTGGCGGTCTGCTGAGCTTTTTCGCGGTCATCGGCCAGCGTCTGGAACTGCCCACGCAGCAGCTCAAAGGCCTCCTGGGTCCCGGCGGCGTTGGCGCGGCGCAGTTCGCCTTCCCACCGGCGCAGCACAGCCTGCACCTGCAGGCGAGTGGTCAGGGCGTCGTGGCTCAGCAGGCCCGCGTCCCGCTGATGCTGGGTCTCGGCATCGTAGTCTGCGATCTGCTGGCTGAACAGCTCTGCAGAGCCGTCCGGCAGATCGTCCGGCAGGGTGGCAAGGGCCTTTTTCGTCTCCCGCAGGAAGGCATAGCAGGCATCGGCCACCGCATCTGCCTGCCGGGACGCAGCAAACCGGGTGTTCAGGCCCGCCAGAAGCAGGCTGACCAGCGACAGTCGCTCGTCAAACGGGGCCTGCAGCAGCCTGGCGAACACGGCGGGCTTTGCCTGCCCGGCCAGGATCTCCTCCACGCCGTAGTCATCGCGGTACTTATAGTAAAGGTCCAGATAGGCCGAGAAGTCCTCAGCGATCTTCGGGTGCTGGATGTATTCCTTGATGAGGTCCTCATCGGCCTGCAGGCCCAACTGCTCGTAGGTGTCCAGCAGATTAGACAGGTCCTCCCAGCCGCGGGCGGTGACGAACTGGGTGCCGTCCACGTCGGCGTTGATCTGGTAGAAGTTCTGAGGGTGCAATTCCAGATAGCTCAGGATGGCGCTGTGGATGTGGGCCGCCCGGGCGTAGTCCTTCCACACCGGCAGGTCGGGCTCAATGTCCATGCGGCGCACACGGTCGAGGGTGACAATGTCAAAGTCCCGGACGGATTTGTTGTACTCCGGCGGGTTGCCTGCCGCCACGATGACCCAGCCCGCCGGCACAGCCTGGTTGCCGAAGGTCTTGCACTGCAAAAACTGCAGCATGGTGGGAGCCAGCGTCTCGGACACACAGTTGATCTCGTCGATGAACAGGATGCCCTCCGAAAGGCCGGTGGCCTCCATTTTGGCGTAGATGCTGGCGATGATCTCGCTCATGGTGTACTCGGTCACCGAAACGTCCTTGTCGCCGTAGTGGCGCTGCCGGATAAAGGGCAGACCCACGGCGCTCTGCCGGGTGTGGTGGGTGATGGTATAGGCCACCAGTGCCACCCCGCACTCCCGGGCCACCTGCTCCATCACCTGGGTCTTACCGATGCCCGGAGGCCCCATCAGCAGGATGGGGCGCTGCCGGATGGCCGGAATGGCGTATTCCCCCAGCGCATCCTTGGCAAGGTAGGCTTTTACGGTATGCTCGATCTCTTCTTTGGCGCGTTTGATGTTCATAACAGCTTCCCCCTCGTTTCAGGAGTTGTTCAGGTCACGGTACAGGTCGTCCTCTTCGGCCAGCGCGTCGGCAAGAGCGCTGGCCGGGCGGGCCGCCGCACCGGTAAATTCTTCTTCGTCCAGCACCACTTTCATAGCCCAGGGCGGCACATTGGCGTCGTCGAACCGCTCTCCTAAAAACAGGAAGGCCGTGTCGTAGGCCGGGCGCTTTGCCGGGTAGGTGCCCATGCCGTCGGTAAAGTAGAGCAGTCCCCGCAGGTTCGAGAACTTTTTCTCGGCGCAGAGCCGGTCCACATAGGCAAAGGCAGGCCGGAAGTCGGTGCCGCCGCCGCCCCGCAGCTCAAAGTGGTTCATGGCGTGGATCAGCTCGTCCTCGTTTCGGATGAGCAGGTCCTGCCGGATGGCATTGTCAGCCTGGATCAGGTGCAGGTTCATGCGGTGGAAAAAGTTCTCCTGCCCCTTCAGCAGGGTGTAGGTCTCGGCCAGAAAGGCCCGCACCAGCGCACCGGAGGTGGAATAGCTGGTGTCGATGACCAAGGCCAGTTCCTCGATCTTTTTGCTTTCCCGCGTTTCCAGCGGCTCGATGAGGGGCAGGTTGCCGTACACCGACAGGCCGTAGGTGTAGAAGTTCAGGTCGAACTCGTCCGGGTCCAGCTTGACTTCCTCCCGCATGACACAGAACCGGCGCAGAAAATCCTTGTAGCTGCGGCGGCTGCGGTTGGCGGCCTTCACCTGCTGTTTCAGGGCGTCGGCCCCTTCCCCGGCTTCTTTGTCCCGCAGGTCCAGCTCGGTCTGCATCCGTTCCCCGATCTTCTGCCAGGTCTTTTGGGGCAGCGGGGTGGGCATCTGCTGGGGCTGCTCCGGGGCATCCTTCGGCCACAGGCGGTGGTCATCGGCCACGAATTCCCGTTCCAGCTGGCGCAGCACGCCGGGCGTCTGGCGGGTGAGCCACCGGTACGCCGGGGCCGCCGCCACTACCTTTTCTTCGGCGGTGATCTGCTGATACGCATTCTGCCGCACATAGGTCAGGGGCCGCTTGACACTGGCACGGTTCAGACTGTCGATCACGTTTTCCACCGCGATGTCACAGGCCAGGCTCCACAGCTGCGGCTCCCTGCGGCCTTTGAGCCACAGATGGCGGAATACACAGTGGAATACCACATGCAAATACAACCGGTTGAGATACTTCGGGTTCTGCTGGTAAAGCTGCAACAGGCGCTGCGGCTGGTAATACAGGGTCTGACCGTCGGTGGCAAGCACCCGGCAGCGCTCGTCCGGGGCGGGCGTGAGGGCCGAGAGGGCCATATCCAGAAAGCGGAAGTCCAGATACAGCCCGCTGCGCACCACGGCCAGCACCTCGCCGCCCATGCGCGCCTGCCACTCCTCATGGGTCTCCGGCCGCTGGGAGCGGAATTCCTTGCGCGGGTCCACAAATTTTTCCTTTGGCAACCGGATTCACCCCCTTAAAAATCAAAATCATACCGCCGCTTCGGTTTTGCCGCGGCGAACTTTTTGTGCTCCGCGTCGGCCAGCAGGGCAGCGGCAGCGGCATTTTCCGCCTTTGCAGCAAGGGCAGCCCCCTCGGCAAAGGCAGCTTTGTCCAGCACGTCCAGTGCCAGCAGAGCGCGGATGCTGTCGGTGTCCTGCGCCTTTAAAAGACGGGCGAGCACCCGACCGGTGTTGGCGGAAAGAAAGGCCCGGTAATGCCCGGCCGCCGTTTCACTCAGCTGCCATGGCCAGCGCAGACGGTCGAAGCAGAGCATGGCCATGATGTTGGCATCGTCGGCGTCGTGCCCCTGCGGGAAAATGGCGTCGTATTCTGCCGGGAGGAATTTATTGTTCAAAAAACACTGCCGGTAATGATATCCCTGCCCGGAAAAGGTGTGCAGCAGGATGTGGGCGGGCGTTTCCTCAATGTCCTCCCAGTAGGCGGGGTACCACAGGGCCGCCAACGGGGCCGCCGCACCAGCGGGCCGGAACTCCGCCCGCACCGCCTCGGTGATGTTGTTGACCAGCGCAAACAGGCCGGTGGCCGCGTCCGCCTCTGCCTGCACCCGGATGGTCTCCAGTGCAAAGCAGTTCAGGAACACATCACTGCCCAGCGTCAGGCCCTCGGCTCCCACCGTAAGCAGGCGCAGCTTCCGGCAGTTGTAAAAGGCACAGCTGCCAATGACCTGCAGGCGGTCCGGCAGGGTCACCTCTTCCACAAAGCTGCCGCACACGGGGTGCAGGTCGTCGGGGTCCGCCGCCGGGGCGTCAAAGTCAAAATCGTACCGGCGGGCACTGCCGCCCACCACCTGCCCGAAGGCCCGGGTCAGCCGGACTGCACCGGTATCATCCACCTGATAGCGGCAGACGGCATCCGATGCCGGCAGACTGCGGGGCTTTTCGGAGAAGCAGTAGTCCCCCAACTCGGTGATGGGCCAGCTGCCTCCCGCCGGGGCCGGAACGCTGCCCGGCAGTACGACGCAGGGGTCCTGGCCGTACACCCGCACCAGCCGCGCACCGCCTGCTTCCAGCGGCAGAACCTCCAGCATCATCCCGTTTTCCTGCACCATTCCGCACTCCCCTGTTCCTCTGTTTTTTTGCTGCTCCCAGTATAAACCACCCGGCAGAGGATGTCCAGTGCCCGCCGGGGTTTTGGGCAACACAGCCCAGGAAAGCTGGTGTGTGCTTCCATGGCGTCCTGTACCGTCCACCACAAAAAAATCCCCAGACCGTTCCCGCATCCCGGTAGACATTCCTACGGGTTGGGAACCGCGCACTAACCAAAGCCCCACCGGGGCTTTGGTTACCTTCGCTGCGCTCGGCCGTGCTGTTCGAGTCCTGTACCGTCCACCACAAAAAAATCCCCAGACCAAATGGTCTGGGGATCGTGGTGGAGCATTGTCCACAGCACTCGAACCTAAAACCTCTTCACGAGTGACCGTCTTGGCATCGTCCGTGAAGTTGAAATTGAGCACGACCCGGTCATCAAAGACGTAGA
>OLRA01003570.1_pt1 | contig 13440 bp, 9 predicted proteins | sample 1673011 | NCBI WGS metagenome assembly OLRA01 (sample SAMEA3136746, study PRJEB25190) | human gut metagenome | reverse complement strand
ACCACTTCGACATCACTGCCAAGGGATTGTCGGAGCGTTGCGCAATAGCTCGTACCACGTTCTATCGTTTTTTCAAGGACACCTACGACCTGCTGGATCGTCTAGAGCAATACCTCTTAGGGGAGCTCGTGCTTTATCGCCCCCTGATGAACGGTAGCACCACCGGGTTCCAATCAAGCGACGTTGTCGGAAAACCCTATGAGAACATCAGGCATTTCTTCGGAACGGGAATCTACCTTCGCAAACTACAGCAACCAATTATGAGCGAGAACGGCGACCCTTACTTTAAGGACAGACTTGCGAGACGACTGCGAGAAGAGCTTGGAGCCATGATGAGCGACGAGGGGGTTCCAAACGATGAGCTCCGCTCCTATTACGTTGCCGCAATCGCAGCTTCATACATCGGCCTGCTCGCGCATGCCGCTACGACCAATCGGGAAGACTCTCTTGGCATCGACCAAATCGTGTTCATTGCCAACTCGATGAGGGTGGCCTATTTCCGTTCCAGCAATTCCGCCCCCGCCATATCCGACCGTCAATTGTTCGGCAATTCGAAATCTTCGATTTAATTAGAAGATTGAAGTGGTGATTTCAAACAGCTCTTCGTAGAGAATGCTTCCCGACAAATAATCACTGCCATCACAAAGCACGTTCGAGACTGAGACCTCCCGCCTATGCGCTACAATTAGCAATCAGGGTTGGAGGCGGAGGAAAAGTGCACAAAACTATTGCTGCGACAATAGGCCTTATGCTGTATTGGCCGATGCTGCGTGGTCCCTATTTCCAAAACCTATTCTTTACCCCCTGCCCCACTGGGCTTGATGGGCGTGAGGCATATGCCATAGCAAATATTCTTATAGTAGGACTCGCGGCTCTCGCGCTGCGAAAAGCCAGCCAATTCCCACACTATGCAATACGATCAGCACGCCCAAGCTTCTCGCTTCTTGCCGGATTCGCTTGTGCGATAGCAGCCGCACTGCTTTTCTCCTCGTCCCAGCTTACGTCGACATTCGCCCCTGCCATGCAGCTCGCAGGAATCGTCTCATTTGCCATAGGCTTTTCCGCAATCACCCTCGGGTGGTTTTCTCATCTTCTTTCCAGCCACGAAAATTGGAGCTTCATTGCATTAGTCTCTTTCGCCGCCTCCTTTGCTTCGGCAAGCATTGAGTACCTTCCCGACAGCGCAGTCAAAGCATCACTCGCAATGCTTCCACTTGCCTCCTCTGCGCTTCTCGCGCTTGCAAACTGCGTTGCGAAACAGCCAGAAAAAGAGCGCGGCGCCACCCCCCACCAGCAATCTTTCCCTCACGCCAATATAATCGTTCTTACGGCAACGTGCTTCTGCCTCATCGCGAGCACGCCGTCTCTTTGCCTGTTCGCACCAACTACTGGGTATATGCCCACGTCGGAAACGCCGAAAACGTACCTTTTCTCATTTCTCATTGCCAGCGCGATGGTGGGGATTATGATGCTACATAAGCCGTTCCCGATTAAGCAAGGCATCATCTTAATCATCCTAGGAGCGCTCCTCATTTTGAGCTCGCTCGCCCTCGCTCTGACCGACAACGCGATGCCGTTCGCAGCAACCACCCACACTTGTTTCCAGTTCTCATTATTCCTCTCACTCCTGTCATTTTGCGCCAAGAAGCGAGGAGGAGAACTCGGAGGAGCGGGGGCGTTTCTCGCGATTACTTCCTTGACCACAATCGCGTCCCGCTATTTGCTCCCTATCGCATTTCCCAGAGAATCGCCAGAACCCATCGCCGCGATTCTCGGCATGTTGTCGATCGTCATCCTATCCACAGCAGGCATGTGCCTCGCGCTATTCGCCATGATGCATCTATCATCGTTTAAGGACCGGATGCCGGTAGCAGATGATGAGAGCTCACGAAAGAAGGGCAATCTTTCTTCGGTTGTCAATACAGAAGCCCCCGCCGTACCGTCGGATTCACCGACTCAATCTGTGGCGCAGAATAGCGGCGACGCGTTGCGTACCTGGCTAGCCAGTGGCTTCTTTCTTTCGCCGCGCGAGACAGACATCGCACTCCTCGTGGCACGCGGGTACACCGCCAATCGCATCGCCGAGGAACTGTGCTTGGCGAGGGGAACAGTGCAGAGCCATACGAAAAGCATCTACCGCAAGCTTAACGTTCATTCAAAACAAGAAGTGATTGACCTTGTTCGATCGCAATCATCTCGTTAATCAAGTATCTAAATTCTTCTTTTGACCTGGTGATAATCGAAATTACCATATTTTATGGGTAGCACTTTCACCGCCAATTCCATACCTTTCAACCTGTGCGAGGGGATACGCACAAACCGAAATGAAAGGGGAAACCAATGGACAACTCTATGACTCGGAGAGATTTGCTCAAAGCCGGCGCTTTCATGGGGATGGCAGCTGTTGGAGCTAGCATGGTCGGCTGCTCAACGCAGACTACTACGGCTGCCGCAGCTGAGCCTTTTAATGACACGAGCAAGGCTGCGTCGGGCACGGCATCCGCATCCCTCACCGAGGCGACAAGCGACAATGTTCTCAACATAGAAGTTACCGACCTCACTATCAACGAGATTCAGGGCATCGTCTATAAGACGGTCAATGCGGCAAATGCCACCACCAACCTCAAGCTCGACCTTCTTCTGCCCTCGGCGGGCGAAGGAGAAACACTTCCGCTCGTTGTTTTCGTAAACGGAGGCGGCTTCACGAGTTCGAACCCCCAGGGCAACATTGTTCATCGCATGGCTTTCGCAAAAGCGGGCTACGCCGTTGCCTCGGTGCAGCATCGAGTCGTACCGACCGTCAAATTCCCCGAGCCTCTGCTCGACGTGAAAGCCGCAGTGCGCTGGCTCAAGGCAAACGCGGACACCTACAAAATCGACAAAAACCGCGTGGCGGCTGTGGGCAACTCCTCAGGTGGGTATTTCGCAACGATGCTCGGCGTGACAGGCGACATCGCCGACTTTGACAAGGGCGACAACACTTCCGAGGATTCGAAGGTCAACGCTGTTATCGACTTGTACGGAGTGTCCGACCTAACGCTTATCGGCGCAGGTCTCCAAGAGGAGATCGAGCAGGGCCACCATTCTCCCGCAACCACTGAGGCCATGCTCGTGAACGGAACAGCTTTCGGCAACAACAAGGGCGCATCCGTGTTTGACACACCCGATACCGCAGCACCCGCAAGCCCCTTCACCTATATCGACGGGACCGACCCCGCCTTCCTCATCCTGCACGGCGATAAAGACACACTCGTCTCCCCCGTCGCCAGCATGGAGCTGTACGAACGACTGGTCGATGCCGGAGTCGAAGCCGACCGTTACGTAATAGCTGGCGCATCGCACGGCGGCCCGCTGTTCAATCAGCCGCAGGTGATCGATATTATGATTAATTTCCTAAACGAGCATCTAAAGAACTAGCTGCATAATCGCTATACAGGATTAGCAGGCCGCTGGTTGCGCAGTTCATTGTCATGCAACCAGCGGCCCACCTTAATTGGTTGAGTCTTCTTCTTGCGCCAGCTGATCCAGCCGTCCGATGCCTCCTGGGATTCTCTCAAGACACTCGTTGGACGCGTCCCATGTCCCCTGCCAACTTCCACAGGAGCGAGTTTGCTAAGTGGCCATGCGCGCCACGGATGCGCAAGCGGCGCCAGCAACTAGCGGCGCGTGCCGAAGAGTCCGCGGACAATCTGGTTGTCGGCGGTACGGCCGGCGGATCCCAAGATGCTCGTGACGACGCGGGCCACGGCGTCTTTCTGCTTCTGGCGCTCCCGCTCGGCGGCCTTCGCCTGGCGCTCAGCCTCGCGCTCCGCTGCCCCCGCCTGGCGTTCCGCTTCCCGTTCAGCCGCCCTTGCCTGGCGCTCCGCTTCCTTTTCCGCGGCCTTTTGCTGACGCTCGGCTTCCTTCTCGGCCGCCTTCTTCGCCTCTTCCTGCTGCTTGGCAAGCTCCGCCTTCTGCGCCTCAAGCTCGGCCCATTATACCGCGGATTCGCAATCGGCCGATTCCGACGGCCCGCAACCATCCCACTCGCCTTCCTGATATATACTTTGATTCAACGAAGAAAGGTTTTGCCTTGCTTACAATTCACTATGGAGACATGGACGGCGTTATCTACAATACGTCTGTCTTTTTCAACAACGTTTACTCGGCCGAGTGGCTCGAAGACCCTTTCGCCCAAAAGATCATCAAGGCCGTCGATCGCGGCGTTGTCTTGGGGCCCAATGCCATCGAAACGAAGGTCCTCGGCGTCATCCCGCCCGAAAAACTCTCAAGCGGCACAAAGACTTTGCTTCTCATGCATTTCATGCCCGAGAACATCTACAACGCCTCCAATTGCGGAGATAATTGCGCACGGTGGATTCTGGCCATCGGCAAGGCCCAAGATGTCACTGTCAATCTTTATCACCTCATGAACTTCGGTGAAAGGCGGTTCACCATCCATGTCGCCAACACCGACGAAGTTGTCCATTCGATGGACGAGCTTGTTCTCATTGCAGCCAAATGCCTGAGGGAGTCCGCAAAATGAGAGGAGTCCACGATGTTGTAGTCCGCAACAACAAAGTGCAGATCAAGCTCACCGTTTCAAGGAACCTCACCATTCTTCAAGGCAAGAGCGCAACCGGGAAGACAACTCTTCTCGAGCTCATTGCCGCCTATGACGAGCTTGGAGCAAACAGCGGCGTGGTCATTAATTGCGATGTTCCCTGCAAAATACTCGCAGGTCGCAACTGGCTGCGTGATCTTTCGTTCATCGAGAACAGCATCGTGTTCATCGACGAGGACAGCAGCTTCATGAAATCGCACGAATTCGCGCACGCGGCACGCCGTAGCAGCAACTATTACGTGTTGGTCGCGCGCGAATCGCTTCCACAACTCCCCTACAGCGTCGACGAGATTTACGGCCTTAAGAACACCAACCGCTCAACAACGAAGTACCCCGTCTATTCACGAACCTATGCCTCCACATACCGCATTTACGGGAAAAGCGAGTTCGACGGCGCAAAGCCGCAAGTTGTCATCGTCGAAGACAGTAACTCTGGCTACGAATTCTTTGCCGTACTTTGCAAAAATAGCGGCATACCCTGCATAAGCGCAGGCGGGAAGTCGAACATCTACGATATTGCGCTCAATAGGAAAGAACGGGATATCCTTGTAATCGCCGACGGGGCAGCATTCGGACCCGAAATGGAGTTCCTTGTATCGCTTCAACGATTCAAGCGCATTAAGCTGCCCGAATCATTTGAGTGGCTTGTCCTGAAATCGGGCCTATTTCCCGACAAACGAACGCAGGAGATGCTTCGGAGTCCAGCCTCTTATATCGAAAGTGCCGACTTCTTCAGCTGGGAGCAATTCTTCACACACGAGCTTATCGAGAAAACGCGCGGTACTTTTCTCACATACAGCAAATCGAGACTTAACGAATCATATCTCGCTGAGCATACGCGTGGAGCAATAGAGAAAGGCTTACCGAATTTGGGGATTCTTCCCCAAACGGAGCAGTAAGCACTCCGAGCGCGGCCTCACCTCTGTACAAGATTGGCGATAAGTTGTGAAGAAATGGTGATGGTTGCCAATATATCGCCTTGCCTGTACCGATAGTATCGCAGGCAAGGCGAAACGCAGGCGAGTTATTCCACTTTTTTGCGTTATATGTGGAATAAGGCACAATTCCTTCACAACTTATCGCCATTTTTGTACAGGCTCACCCGAATCGATCCGCAAGAAAGGCAAATCGGCGCGAGAGAAGCTGGGCAGAAGCATCCTGAATGCAGAAAACCTCCGGACAAGCGGAAAAAAACCGAGCAAAGCGACCAGCAAACCCCAACGGGAAGGAGCGCGCAGACACGGGCGCCTTGGCGCGACGTGCGCACGCCCTTCCCTGGCTCCCTAGTGTGCTTCCGCCCAGGTGGGAGCATTCGAAACGTCGGCGATGAGGGGAACCTTAAGCTCGACGACGCCTTCCATCACCTCGCGCACCATGGCCGAGAGCGCCTCGACCTCGCTTCGGGGCACGCTGAAGTCCAGCTCGTCGTGCACCTGGATGAGCAGCTTCGCGGCGAAGCCCTCTTCCCGCAACCTGCGCGACACCTCGATCATCGCGAGCTTGATGATGTCGGCGGCCGAACCCTGCATGGGATGGTTCATCGCCGTGCGCTCCCCAAACCCGCGCAGGTTCGCGTTGCCCGCATGGAGCTCGGGAATGTGGCGCTTGCGGCCGAACATCGTCTCTGCGTACCCGCGCTCGCGCGCCTGCTCGACCGTGGCGTCCAGGTACGCGCGCACGCCGGGATAGGCCTCGAAGTAACGGTCGATCATGTCCTTTGCCTCGCCGAACGGTACGCCAAGGCTCTGCGAGAGCCCGAACGCCTGCTGCCCGTAGACGATGCCGAAGTTCACCGCCTTCGCGCGGGAGCGAAGCTCGGGCGTCACTTCCTCCACAGGGATGCCGAACGCGCGGCTCGCCGTCGATGCGTGGAAATCGGCGCCGCTGTTGAAAGCCGCGACCAGGTGCTCGTCACCCGACAGGTGCGCGAGCAGGCGAAGCTCGATCTGCGAGTAGTCAGCCGAAAGAAACAGCGAGCCCTCGTCGAGCGGCACGAAGCACTCGCGAATATGGCGGCCGAACTCGGTGCGCACGGGAATGTTCTGCAAATTCGGGTCTGACGAGGACAAACGGCCCGTCGTCGTTACCGTCTCGTTGAACGAGGAATGGACGCGCCCGTCGGTTGCACGCATGCGGGGCAGCGCATCGATGTAGGTCGACTTGATCTTGGCGAGCTCGCGGTAGCGCAGGACGAGCGCGGGCAGCTCGTGAACCTCAGCAAGCTCCTTGAGCACCTTCGCGTCGGTGGAATATCCGCGCTGCGTCTTCTTCTTCGGCGGCAGGCCCAAGACCTCGAACAGGATATGGCCGAGCTGTTTGGGCGAGTCGACGTTGAACTCCTCGCCGGCAAGCTCGATGATCCGCGCGCGCAAGGCATCGATGTCGCCCTGCGTGCGCTCGCCGATCTCGTCGAGGTGCGCGACGTCGATCGCGGCGCCCGTGCGCTCCATCGCGGTGAGCACGGGAACAAGCGGCAGATCGATCTCGGCGTAGGTGCGCATCGACCCGTCGTCTTCGAGCGCGCGGGAAAGCGGCTCCTCGAGCGCGCGCGCCGCCGCGGCGAGCACGCAGGCGCGCTCCTCGTCGGTCTTCACCTCGGGAAGGGCCCCGCCTAAGTACTCGTCGGCGAGCGATTCGAGCGTGTAGTCGGAAACGGACGAGTTCATCACGTAGCCCGCAAGCCCCACGTCGAAGATCTCCGCCGCAAACAGCTCCTCGTCGGTGATGCGAGCCTCCTGCGCCGTGTCCGCAGGATACACCCGGTGCAGCATCTCCTTCGCGTCGAGCGCGGCGAAGCGCCCCTGCGCCACGACCTGGGCAAGCACCGAAAGCGCCTCGTCGCCTTCGAAGGAAGCCGTGCCCTTCGAGGTGGAAAACGCCGCGAACGCGCCCGCGTCGAACAGCGACGCCTGCTCGGGCTCGACGAACGCGATGCCCACGCGTTCCCCTTCCGCGATCGCGCCCTTAACGGCAGCATGCGCGTCGGCCCCGTGCAGAACGGGCTCCCACAAAAGCGCGGCTCGCTCGGCAGGCGCCTTCTCCCCCACAAGGTTCAGCACGTGGGTCAGATGCGCATTGAAGCGGACGCTCTTGAAGGCAGCCGTCACGCGCGCGGCGTCGAACGAGGGGAACGCCGCGTCCTCCAAGTCGAGCTCGAAATCGACATCGCGCGAGATGGTCGCCACCTTCCGGCTCGCGAACGCCTGGTCGCGGTTGGTCTCGATCTTCTCCTTCTGCTTGCCTTTGAGCTCGCCGGTGTGCTCGTAGATGCCCTCAAGGTTGCCGTAGGCGGAAAGCAGCTTTGCGGCCGTCTTGTCGCCCACACCGGGCACGCCGGGGATGTTGTCGGACGCGTCGCCCTTAAGCCCGAGGAAATCGGGGAACTGGGCAGGCGTGACGCCATAGCGCTCGAAAACCTCGTCGGGGCCGTAGATCGCGACGTCGGTGATGCCCTTCTTGGTCGTGACGACGTGGGTGAGCTCGCTCACGAGCTGGTAGACGTCCTTATCGCCGGACACAAGCAGCGTGCGGTACCCGAGCGTCTCGTCGCGCGCGGACACGGTGCCCAAGATGTCGTCGCCTTCCCAGCCAGCCACGCGCACAACCGGGATGCTCATCGCTTCGAGCAGGCCCTCCATCAGGGGAAACTGCACTTTAAGTGCGTCGTCCATCGGAGGACGCTGCGCCTTGTACTGCTCAATCGCCTCCATGCGCCACTTTGGGCGCCCCGCATCGAAGGCACACACGATGGCATCCGGATGAGCCATCTCCACAAACTTCAGCAGCATGGCGACGAAACCGAAGCACGCGTTGGTCGGCGTGCCGTCGGGCGCGTTCATCGTGGGCGGAACGGCGTGGTAGGCGCGGTGCATGAGCGAATTGCCGTCGATGACGGCCACGGTTTTAGACATGGAAGACCCTCCCGAGTCGCAGTGTTCTCGGCGAATCAGTGTAGCACGGAATCGGCCGGGGCCGCGTCTTCTCCAACGCCTCTGCGCGTCTCGCGGGCCTCGCGCGCCTCTCGGCCTCCACGCGCGTTGCGGGCGGCGCGGGGGTCGTGCACCTCACGCGTCTCTCAGGCGTCGCAAGTGTCGCGCTCCTCCCGGACAGGCGGCTGCTCCTCCCGGTCGACCAAGTCGATCAGGCGCTGCTGGGAGTTGATCCCCATCTTCCGGTAGATATGCGTGATGTGCGTTTTCGCGGTGTTCGAGCTGATGAACAGCTTCTGCTGAATGTACTCGGCGTTCCTGCCCTTCGCAAGACACGCGAACACCTCCGCCTCGCGCGGCGAGAGATCGAACTGCTCGGCAATTGCGCGACAGCGGTCGCGGAAGGGCGACGCGTTCTTCGGCGGGTCGATCGAGGGCGGGCATTCGGCGCTCGCCGTCATGAGGGACAACAGGGCGTCCTCGGTTTCGGAATCGTCGGCGCCGTAGAGCGAGAAGGCTGCGACGACGATGATCGCGATCACGCAAGACAGCTCGCCAAGACCCTCGATCGCCACGTCGCCCGCGCGGAACGCGAAGAACGCGACGACGACGCCGAGTGCGAAGCCGGTCCACTGCGCGAGGCGCCCCATCGCGTAGCGTTTCACCGGGTAGAGCTGGAACTCGGCGTTCGACACCACAAGGTCGGTCCACTCCATGAGCGTCGCGTAGGCGAACGTCCCCACGGCAATCGCTCCGCACACGATGCGCCCAGTATGCCCGAAATAGGGAATGAACAGGATGGATGCGGCGAAACATCGGTAGCCAAGACGGCGCCGCGAAGACGAGAGGAGAAAGACATGGCTGAGGTCGAAAGGGAAGTCAAGAGAGCATCGTGTTTTCTGTGCCATCTGAATTGCGGAGTTCTCTGCACGAAGGAAAACGGCCGAGTCGTGAAGATCGAGGGAGATCCGGACAACCCGCACAACGAGGGATATGTGTGCTCCCGACTCGAACATGACCGCTGGAAGGATTTCGAGTACAACCCCAACCGCTTGAAGAGGCCCCTCAAGCGCGTCGGCGAGCGCGGAAGCGGCCAGTGGGAAGAGATCACCTGGGACCAGGCCTTCGACGAGATGGCCGAGCGACTTGCCGATCTCCGCGACAAGTACGGAGCCGAGACCTTGTGCTTCCTCGAGGGAACGTACCGCACGCAGTCCAACCTGCACTACAAGTTCACCAACCTGTTCGGCACGCCGAACACCGGTGGCAACGGCACCATCTGCTACAGCTCCGACATGTGGCTCGAGCCGTGCACCTACGGCGGCTTCTGTTCCGATAAATCGGACTGGAAGCGCGCTGACCTCGTCGTTTTGTGGGGCCGCAACCCTGCTGCGTCTGAGCTTCTGAATTGGCAGTGGACCCTGCGCAACTTATCGTCAATTTTGTACACGCCCTAAAAACCCAAACCTCGGATCCTTCATCGCGCCGCGGATGACTTGCGCCCGTCATTTTCACACACTCCCTTGAGCGTCCGACTTCTCCACCGCGCACAGCCGACTTTTTCCGCCATTTCGCGCGCTCCCAAACGAGCGACCTCTCCATCGCACCGAGACCGACTTGCGTCCGCCATTTCGCGCGCGCCTCAAATGCCTGCCCCTCCACCGGACGCTGTCGAGAAGCGTTTGCCCGCGCGCACTTCATGGGGTAATGTGTGTTCCCGCTATTCGTCACGAGAGGGAGCCCAATTCCATGTTCAAGATCAACCACGCCATTTTGCACGTTTTCGATTTCGTCTCATGCGTGAACGTGTTTTCACAGGAAGAGCTGGACCTTTCGGACAAGAATGTGAAATCCTACGTGCAGCGCGTCGCGAAGCATGCGCTCGGCAACATCGACAACAAGCGCGGCGAGTTCGAGACCGAAAGCGGTTTCAAAAACGAGCTTTCCGATTACTTGAACGGGCAAAGCAACTTCACCGATCTCTCGCTCATGATCGCCGAGTTCCTAGGAAGCGAACTTGGCCGCGCGGAGCAGCCGACCTCATGGGACCTGCTCGTCGTTGATTTCGAGGACTCGCCGCGCGCCCCGAAGCTCACCACGGAAGACATCGCGGAACTCTCCGAAGAAGAAGCCACAGCTGCCCAGGCCGAACTCGATGCGGCATTCGCTGGAAGAAGCGCCCGCTACTTCGGGTTGCTGCTTCTTGAAAGCAAACCGGCGTTCATGCACGAGGTGGGCAAGGCCGAAGACGGCGCGTCGGTGAACCGCATCGAGCGCCCCCACGCCATCCTGCCAAGCCCTTCGCAGAAGATCTCCTCGTTTGCCCTGGTAGACGTGCGCACCATGTCGGTGCAGTTCGTCGACAAGGCACGCGAGATTGCCGACGAGGAACGCTACCTCATCCCGCAGGGCCTGCTTCAGTGCACGATGGAAGCGTCGAGCAAGGAGCTCATCGACACGACGATGCGCCTGGTCGAGGAGGTTGCCAACGAGTACGGCGCCAACGCGGCGATCGCCACGGCGAAGGCGAAGGCGTACGTCGCCGAGAACGCCGAAGACTCCGATGAGGTGCCCTTCGACGAGTTCGTCGAAGAGGTGTTCGAGGACGAGGGACCGCGCCGCAGCTTCGTCGAAGCGGCGCAGAAGGAAAACCTTCCCGAGCACGCTCCCGTCGAGCGCGCGGTCGCCAAGCGCGTCGCGCGCAACCACAAGATCCGCACCGACACCGGCATCGAGATCACCTTCCCGGCGGAGTACGCGCAGAATCCCGAGTTCATCGAGTTCACCAGCACGTCAAACGGGCTTATCCGCATCGAGCTCAAAAACATCGGAAGCATCGAGAACAAGTAGCGGCGCGCAAAGGGGCCAAACGGCGCCTTGGCAACGCAGTAGGATCGCCACGGAAGCCCCGAGATCATCACGCGCGAGGGGCTGACTTGCATTCGCTCAATCCCGCAGGAGGCATTCATTGCGCTCCCAAGTGGCACCCGCTGCGTCCGTCGGCTGGCGCTCGCGCCGCCTGCTCGCTTCCGCCGCGATTCCCCTTCCAGCAGGCCTCTCCGCTGCAAAGATTCCTCACCTAGGGAGGATGAACCGCGACAAATTCAGCCAGATGGTAGGATGCAAACGATTGAATCATGATGGAACCATGGTCGTTTCGCGCGCTGCATGCGCGCTATATGTCACTCGTGGCGTCTAAAATTCCGCTGGCGGGCGCACTATTCAAATCACGTTCCCCGCACGCTATCTTGGATATAACGAGAAGATTAGAGAAGGAATGTGATAAATGAAAATTATCGTAGCATGCGAGGGTTTAGGCGTATCGCCCCAAGCCGTGCATTGCGCGAGCTTCATGTGCTACAACGTCGAACGAGGGATTATCGCTGACTGCCGCAACCTGCCAAACCCTGGGCTTTCCGCCGAGGACACCGCGCAGATGTTCATTGACCTGGGCGTCAGCACCATTATCACCGGCGGGATTGACTACGACTTCGCAAACATGCTCTGCCACGCCGGCATCGAAGTCGTCGCTGGTGTCGAAGGTTCGGCGCGTGAAGTGCTCGAAGCTTACATCAACCACACGCTCATCGGCGCCGACGAGCTGTGCCACACCCTTGCCTTCAACAACGACGAGGAAGAAGCAGAAGTCGACGATGCGTTCGCGAAGCTGGAAGCGAACTTCTTCACAGCGAACGCGTAAAGAAGCGAAGAATTAAATCGCACAGAGAGCTCGCCATTTGGCGGGCTTTTTCTTTTTTTGGGGCGATGGGAAGAAGGCGAGACCTTGCGAGACAGGGGCTCGGTCCCGCGAAAAGCACGGCACCAAAAGCACCTTCCCTGGGCGGCCAGATGCCGCAGCGCTCCGCGCAATCGCACGACATCCCTCTCGGCGCGACACCTCTCAAGAGCGCACCGCCCTTCTCGGTTACTCGCCTTCGCGCGAGTCGAGGTGCACGAAGTCCATGAACTCCTGCTGGGAATGCACGCCGCACTTCGAGTAGATGTTGCGCGCGTGAGCATGCACGGTGTTAAGCGAGATGGCGAGCTCATCGCGGATGAACGGACGGCTGCGCCCCGACAAGAGCAGCGCGGCGATCTGCGTCTCACGCTCGGTAAGCCCATAGCGCAACTGAAGCTCTTCCGCCGTCTTCTCGAAGATGGAGGCGAGCTCCTCCCCCGCGGAAAGTGGCACAGCAAAACCCGACCTGGCAACAGAACCAGGTGCAGAGCTTGAGGCGAAGCCAAAAGGCATGCCACCTGAAGCCGCAACGCCGTATTCCACACCTGAGCCCGCAGCATTCGCACCAGCCGTAACGCCGCCGGAGGCATTCGCGCCGGCGCCAGAAGCGTTCGCTCCGATGGCAACGCAACCCATAGCGCTCGGACCGCCAACAGCAAGTACCCCCTCCGCAATAGCACTCACGGGAGCTACGGGAGCATCGGCCCCAGAAGCACATCCGCCAGCCGCGCTGCGAGCCACGCCATTCCCCGCAGCGCCCGCATCAGAGCACGGGTTCACGCACGCCGAGCATGCCAAGCGAGGAAGCGACATGGCGAACTCCGCGTCGGTGAAGCGACGCACGGCATCGCTCAAGAACAGCCAGCGCGGGTTGAAGCCGACAAGCATCGCGACGAGCGCGACCGCCCCCGTCGCGATAAGCGTCAAGTTCGCAAGAGCGGGCGCACCAACATCGAAAAGCGGCAACGAAAGGGTGAGCGCCAGGAAAATTCCCAGGCCCTCGGCAGCAAACAAACCGCCGAACAGGACGAACGGTGACACACCGATACGCCTCGCATACTTCGGCGCCACAACCCACGCGCACATCTGAACGCCGAACATGGCGATGAAGTTGACCGCATACGCAGCGCTGTGCTGCTCGGGGATGCCCAAATCGATCAGAAGAAGGC
>OLRA01003564.1_pt1 | contig 13463 bp, 8 predicted proteins | sample 1673011 | NCBI WGS metagenome assembly OLRA01 (sample SAMEA3136746, study PRJEB25190) | human gut metagenome | reverse complement strand
CAAAGCAGCAAAGCAATCAGATTTTTCGAAATCCGTAAGTGACAAGACAATTTTTAGTCATAGCTCACGGATTTGCAATATATTGGCAGGCAAAATATGATTTCTAAATAACCGGACATAGGAAATATTATGGGCGAATTACCATCCTTGGTATGAGAAGTCTTAGAAGCTTCTATATCAAACGATCATTTCCAGAGCCCCGGCTCGTAACCAAGCTCCTTCGCCATCGCCATATCGGAGTCGATCGACATTCCGCCTGTCATCAGAAAATCTCCTGTGATCGCCGCATTCGCCCCGGAAGACAACGCGCGCTTTCCGTGGTCTTCAATAAAAACCCTTCCTGCTGCCAGACGGATCGATGCATCCGGCAGAAGAAAACGAAATACCGCCACAGTCCGGCAGAATTCCTCGTTCGTCATCGGCTTTTGATCCTCAAACGGCGAATCCTTGATCGGATTTAATACATTGACCGGAATGGATTTCACGCCCAGCTCACGCTCCATCAGCGCAAGCTCGATCCGGTCCTCCATACTCTCTCCGAGGTTGATCAGACAGCCGCTGCAAAGTGTCAGCCCGGCAGCCCGTGCCGCCCGAAGCGTTGCCATCTTGTCATCCGTGCTGTGTGAGGAGCATACCCCGGTAAAAAAGGTCCTTGAGCTCTCCAGATTATTATGAAGTCTGGTAATCCCCGCCTTCTTTAACATCTCACAGTCCTCCCGGTCCAGAAGACCGAAGGAACAGCACACCGCAATGCCGGTTTCCTTCCGGATCCTTTCAATGTCCTGTACGATTTTTCGGACATCATCCTTTGGAAGTCTCCGACCGGAGGAGACAAGATCACAGCGCACAACGCCCTTTTGCGCCATGTACGCAGCCTCCTCAAGCATCTGATCCGAGCCGATCAGTGTATGCGGCTTTACCTCTACTTTATCGTTAAAACAGGACTGCGGACAGAATTTGCAGTCCTCGGAGCATTTTCCACCCTTTACATTGATACAGCTGCAGATATCAAACACATTTCCGCAGAAATGCTTTCTGATCTCATCTGCCGCCTGACAAAGCTCGTCTAAATCCGCCTCTGCCAGAGTCATCGCCTCTTCCTTTGTGATCTCTTTCCCGTCCATTACCTTTTGTTTTAATTTCTGAACCATGTCTTCATCCTCCATTTCGCTTTCTATTTTATACAATCCCCGCCGGAATTACAATCAGACCGCTTTCCCCCGACTTACCGCCCCTCTTCATCACTTCCCTCATACGTCCCTTTTCTCTTGCAAAATATCAGCCGCAAAGGTAAAATTAAATTATCGAAAAGATATTTCACGGCTTCAGAAAGGAATGGTTATCATCATGAAACAGACAGTGAACGAAAAGATCATCAATGTGGCAAACGGCAGGCAGAAAGCAGATCTTGTCCTGAAAAATGCCAACATTATAAACGTATTTACGGAGAGTATCGAGACCGGTGACGTTGCGATTGCAGACGGTATGATCGCCGGCATCGGAAGCTATGAGGGTGTGACCGAAAAGGACATGACCGGCAAATATATCTGTCCCGGATTTATTGACGGACACATCCATCTTGAAAGCTCGATGGTCGCACCGACAGAGTTTGAGAAGGCGGTTCTTCCGCACGGCACGACTGCAGTGATCACCGATCCGCATGAGATCGCCAACGTTGCCGGCAGCCGGGGCATCGACTTTATGCTCAAATATACCGAGGACATGACAATGGATGTGTTCTTTGTCGTGCCATCCTGCGTCCCTGCCACAGCACTGGACGAATCCGGTGCCTGTCTCGAAGCGGATGATATCGCTCCGTTCTACAGCAATCCGCGTGTGATCGGTCTGGCGGAAATGATGAATTCCTTTGGTGTTAATCAGGCGGATCCTGCCATCTTAGATAAGATCCACGTCACACTGGAGCACGGTGGCATTATTGACGGACATGCCCCTCTTTTGTCCGGTCGTGAATTAAACGGCTATGTTGCTGCAGGCATCCGCTCCGATCATGAATGCTCCAATGCAGACGAAGCAAAGGAAAAGTTTGCTCGTGGTCAGTGGATCATGATCCGTGAGGGTACTGCCGCCCACAATCTGGATGCCCTTCTTCCGTTGTTTGAGGCTCCATATGCACAGCGGATCATGCTGGTCACCGATGACAAGCATCCGTGCGATCTTCTGCGTGACGGTCACATTGATGCTATTGTCCGTAAAGCCGTACAGAAGGGTGTCGATCCAATCCTTGCGATCAAGGCGGGCACCTTCAATGCCGCAGCTTATTTCGGTCTGAAGGATAACGGTGCCATCGCTCCCGGTTACCACGCCGATATTACGGTACTCGATAACCTGACTGATCTGAATGTACTGGAGGTTTACAAGGACGGCGAGCTTGCCGCCGAGAACGGCAAAAGTCTTGTTGAATCCTCTGTCCCGGAAATGGTACAGTCCGTGACCGACTGCGTTTACCATTCCTTCCATGTTGATCCGGTTCAGCCGGAGCAGCTTGCCATGGAAGAGCTTGGAGAGCACATCCGTGTGATCGACCTGAACGCCCATGAGCTTCTCACAGCCGAACGGATCGCCGACTGCACCTCTCAGTCCGGCTGTGCCGCCGGAGTCAATCTCACCGAGGATATTGTTAAGATTGTTGCTTTGGAGCGCCACAAAAACACCGGTCACATCGGCAAGGGCTTCCTTGGCAGATACGGTCTGAAAAAGGGAGCTGTTGCAACGAGTGTCGGTCACGATTCCCACAATCTTGTGATCGCCGGAACCAATGATGCGGATATCGCCTGCGCCGCCAACCGCGTAATCGCAAACGAGGGTGGTCTTGCCATCGCACTGGACGGACAGATCGTTGCGGATCTGCCGCTGCAGATCGGCGGACTGATGTCCACACTTCCTCTCGAGGAGGTTGATGCCCGTCTGGAGGCCATGAAGCAGATCCTTGCAGACTGGGGTATTTCCGGTGAGATTGATCCTTTCATGACGCTGAGCTTTGTCAGCCTTCCGGTTATCCCGGCTCTGCGCTTGAACACATACGGCGTCATTGATGTAAACGCACAGAAGGTTGTGAAGGCTTCCTTCTGATTCTGCAATATAACATAAAAGTCAATCCTACAAACAGCTCCTCTTTTGCCGACCCGTTTACAAATCTTTTAAATATGTAATAGGTCACAAAATGCAGTCAGCAATTTTGTAACATTTGACAGAACATTGCGGACAAATACCAGAAAGCCGTAATTTCAAGCTCTCCACAGCATTTCATGTTCATAAAACCGGTATTGATTTGCGTAACAGATGATGATATGATGAACACATAAAAGGTTATCGATTCGCTTAAACAAAATACATGGCATTTTCCGAACCGAATATTCCCTTAAAGCAGGGATGTCCGGACGGGAGCTAATCTGCAGTTATCTTCCAGCACTTCTACGATAAATAGGAAAGCGAGGTATAATAGTGGGTAACGAACAATACTCAAAAGCCACAAGAGAAACCGCAGAAAATTTAAGGATCATCGATGATGCCATGTTCCGTCTGGTAGCAGAACGAAAGGAAGTCTGCCAGGAAATACTCCGTACACTGTTAGACAAACCACAATTAAAAGTAATAAGAGTAACACCACAGTGCACTATTACAAGCCTGCATCGAGAAATTATTCTGGATGTATTATGTATTCTGGAAAACGGAGCATATATGAATATCGAGATGCAGAAAGGTTCCGGTAATGACGATATCAGGCGATGCCGTTTTAACATGGCATCGGTCACAGCAGCCTACACTCCAAAAGGAACTGATTTTGCGGACGTCCCGCAGGTAACCATCCTGTATATCACAGAGTATGATGCTCTGCATAACGGACGGACGATCACGCATATAAAGCGGTATATGGAAACAAACAATGGGCTTGCCCCGGTAGATGACGGGGAAGATATTTTCTTTGCCAACACGGTGGTGAAAGATGGTTCGGATAAATCCGAACTGCTTCAATTATTTTTACGAAATGATTCCTTTGAGGATGCAAAATTCCCGGAATTAAGTAAAGCTGTGAAATATTTCAAAGAGACGGAAGGAGGTTTGGGAAAAATGTGTAAAACTGTAGAAGATTATGCGAGGAATTACGCAAAAGACTACGCAGAAGAACGTGCAAAAATCAGTCGCGAAGAAGGACGCTCTGAAGGTCTGGCGGAAGGACGGTTAGAGGCAATACGCAAAATGCTGGGTAGCGGAGTATCCCGCGACATGATCCTTTCTATGGATTACTCCGAAGCCGAACTGCAAGCCGTTGAAAAAGAGTTGCTCACACAGGTGTGAGCCACGCAGTCATCAACACCTTAAAACAATAACTTGATTTCTTAATGGGTATGTAAGCCCATATTAGTGTGAGTCTTATAAACAGACGTTGCCCGGGTGGCGGCCGCTAATATGGCGGTACCCATTTTTATTTTCTGCATAAACAAGAAAACACCGCCGACCGGAATCATCCGATCGACGGTGAAGTTATTACACAACTTATGAGACAGCTTTACGCTGCATACTCAAAGCTTCTCCGGGAATTACTGAAGAAGTGACAGAACACCCTGATTTGCCTGATTAGCCTGTGCGAGCATAGACTGACCAGCCTGCTGAAGGATGCTGTTCTTTGAGTAGTTAACCATCTCTTCAGCCATATCTGTATCACGGATACGAGACTCAGCGGAAGTGGTGTTCTCAACAACGTTATCCAGGTTGTCGATGGTGTGCTCAAGACGGTTCTGAACGGCACCAAGTGCGGAACGCTGTGAAGAAACTTTAGAGATTGCATCTGCAATGGCATCTACTGCATAAGTAGCAGCGGAACCATTGTCATCAGCCACGTTCATTCCCTTGATTCCAAGACCAGCTGCTGACATAGAATCAATATTCACATTGATCTTATTGGTCATATCAGCATCAGCACCTACATGAAGGCTGAATGAAAGACCTTCTGTAACATCAACAGTACCCTGTGTAATCTCAAAAGTACCATCTCCGTTATTCTTTACCTCTGCACCCTTGTCTGCACCAATAGAACTTGCTTTCTTAAGCTCCTCTGCCATCTTTGCATATGCATCCTGAATGGTAATGTCATTTGCTTTTCCAGAGTTCTTCGGAACGGCATAATAAACATTTGCATCATCTTCTACATACATTCCACTTTTAACTAAAGCAGCAACATCGTCTGCTGTATAAGCAGTACCATCCTCTTTGGTTGTTACACCAATTGTATACGTTTTACCTGTATCAGATGCAGATTTTTTAAGTTTTATCGTATGGTCCTTATCAAGACCCTTGATCATTTCCTGAATATTATCAACCGTAGAGATACCCTTGTTATCAATCTGACCTGATTTACCGGTAGCTTTAATTGTGTACGTATCGCCAGCCGCTGGTGTTATATTAGCTGTTGCACCATCTTCATCCTTCCAATTGGTTCCATCATTTACATACGTTTTACCCTCATGAACTAAAGTATCACCTTTCACCCATGTAGGAATAGCTTTTGCTACTTTACTCATATCTGCACCAGCAGCACCCACCAATGTTGTCGTCTTACCATCAGCTTTTGTTGTTAATGTAGAACCTTCTTTTAGAGTTATAGCATCTGCTGTATCCGTGGTATTATCTTCAGCAAACCATCCAGCTGCCTTCGGCGTTTTCCCCGCTGATGTTGTCCCAGTTGTATCAACATAAGTATATGTCTTTCCATCCTGAACAAGCTTGTCACCCTCTGCTGCAGTATACTCTTTGATTGAAGTATAATCGCTTGTCTTAGAAGAATCTACAATGTTATACTCTGTTCCGGCAATTGTTACCTTGCCGCCAACCTCCACCTTGTCTGCTGTGAATGTTGTCTTGCCATCTACAGATGCACCAAGTGTTCCATCCAGACCAGCATCATGAGCTGCCAATGTATTTGTCTGAGTTGAACCAGACTTGTCTCCCTTTAAGAGATAGATTTCATTGAACTTTGTTGTCTCAGAGACACGGTCAATCTCAGTTGTAAGCTGCGAAATCTCGTCCTGGATTGCCTGACGGTCAGATGTAGAGTTTGTTCCGTTTGCAGCCTGTGTAGCCAGCTCGTTCATTCTCTGAAGCATTGAGTGAACCTCTGTCAGAGCACCCTCGGCTGTCTGTACTGCAGAAACACCGTCCTCTGCGTTTGTAGAAGCCTGATCAAGACCACGGATCTGCTTTCTCATCTTCTCGGAAATGGTAAGACCTGCTGCATCGTCTGCTGCACGGTTGATTCTGTAACCGGAAGAAAGCTTCTCTGTTGACTTGGAAAGGGAGCCTGTTGTCAGACCCAGCATTCTGTTTGCGTTCATCGCCGTAATGTTGTGTTGTACTATCATAATATTATCCTCCTTGTTCCACGTTTGTGGTTTATGATTTGTTGTCCTCTGGAACTCCGTTTCCCGAGGGTGTTATCTATAACAAGCAGAAGTCCCGGGTGTGTTTCTGCCTATTACCATTTTAATGGGACGTTTGTCATGAGCTTTCGCTGTCCCTGTGTTCCGCCGGTTCTATTTGGCTGTATCGCCCTGATGGCGTTCATTCCAAAGAATCCGTTCGATCTCCTTCTGTGCTTTTGCAGAAATCTTCTTTTCCGGATAATAGGTGTCTTTTCTTCTCTCCGGATTTTCTTCGATGCTGCTTCTTACGATCGGAACCTCCTTCGGTGCATCGATCATCAGTCGTCCCTGTCCACCGCTGCCTCCTACATAGACCACGCGAATGTCATCACCGATATTTACATACTGTCCTTGTTTTAATGATAATTTCAGCATGATATACCTCCCTGTAACCTCGTGCAATTCCTTTATGCTACGTTTTGTATACTTTATATCGTCATGATGTTAATACCCTTTAACATATTTTTCTGATTATGCTACATTTTGTGACTTTTCAACAATTTATTTGTCAAATAATATACATAATAGCCAAAATCATTTGAGGGATATTTCGTCCTCTCGAACGGTTTTTGTACCTTTATGCAACTATTTTCGTTAATATTTCACTAATCGTCCAACAATAACTTGTGTATTTGCTACACTTTGTAACATCCGCGTTAATAGGGAGAAATATACTTATCGAAAAGAAGGCGGTGTTTGCAATGAATCGTGAATTACTCTCACAGAAATTGAAAGAATTAAGAATCGTAAATAATTATACGCAGGATTATGTTGCGGCAGCTCTCGGCGTTGTCCGCCAGACCTACAGCCACTATGAGACCGGCAGGCGTGTACCCGATGCGGAAGTTTTATATAAGCTTTCGGGACTTTATAATATTTCTGTGGATGATCTGCTTCATATAACGATGGATGTGGATCGCGATGAGTCGTATGATGCCCCTGTGCCATCCGCTTCAAGCACCGAGCTTTCTGAATATCTTGATTTTTATAATGAACCTTCGAACCGTAAGAAATATATGTTTGCCACTCCTATCGAGAAGGAGCTTCTTTACCATTTTAAGAAAATGAGCGAAGAAGATCGGAATGAAATGATTGAAATCGCCAAGATCAAGGCACGCAAGAATCCCGAAAAGGAAAAGTAAGATTATGATGTGAACAAATTTAGATATATGTTTTTATAAAATCAGTTCATAAAAATAAACCGCCGTTTAAAATCCCTATCGGCGGTTTATCTATTATGCTCTCAGATGCCTGAAACCTCCTACAGTCTCAGTATTGCACTGCCGTCTGCATTCCCTTTCCGGCGATAATGCGGCGGATGTCTCCTTCTGCACCCGCTTCGACAGTATACGCAGCCCACTGTGTGCAGACTGTGACAGCTTACCTGTAACGATAATCTGCATTGGAAATTATTTTCAATGCGTTTATCTGTACCATTATTCTAAGGAGCTGACCACATATTATCAATATGTTTTTTGCACAAAAATAAAATATTATTTTTCGAAGACAACCAACGTCAACCGCCTTGTCATTCGAGTAAATATGTAACTAAGACTTCCCATATCAAGGATGGAAATCCGCCCATAATATTTCTTATGTCCGGTTGCTTGCAATGGCATTTTGCCTGCCAATGCATTAAAAATCCGTGAACTGTGACTAAAAAATTGTCTTGTCACTTACGGATTTCGAAAAGACTAATTGCTTTGCTGCTTTGATTTTTGATAAACACATCCTTCCGTATTCGCCCCAAGGTGGGATTCGGATGTTTCGAAAGGCACTTGCACCCGCCGGTACTTACGCCCCATACAATTTAAATATCATTATGTTCTATTATAAATTTGTATGGGGCGTTATGTACCGCTGCGTGGTGCAGTGGTAGCGGGAGCGTGCCGTCCGAAACAGCTGAGCCCACCTATGGGGCTCAGTCGTACGGATGCGTATTTATCAAAGCATTGCAAAGCAAAGTCTTTTCAGAAATCCTACTGATCTGCGTCAATTTTTTAGTCACAGCTCACGGATAAATATGTTTTTCGAGGCAAAATGTCTCATTGATTTTTAGGACATAAGAAATATTATGGGCATACATCAATTTGAGGTATGGGAAGTCTTTGTATGTAATATGTTACAAAATGCCGAAACCATTTTTGTAACATTTGTCACTCAGACGGATAATGCTTCTCGAGTCTCCTGCGACACAGGAAAAATGCCGGGATCAAAAATGCATCCGCGAAAATCCATGCCAGCGTATTTGCCATACAAATACCGAAGTAGCCTGCCACTGCCACAAGCAAGGTTCCTGCCAATGTTCTTGCCACCATCTCAAACACTCCGGCGAGGATCGCAATTCCGGAAAAGCCCATTCCCTGAATCGTGAAACGAACGGTGTTGACAAGCGTCAGCAGACAATAACCTGCCGCAGTCACCGTCATGTACTGATAGGCATATCCCATTGCCTCAACTTCTCCTGCATCCAGAAAGAGAACGGACATCCTGCGCCCAAATAATACAACGATCACAAGAAGCACGGCAGAGACGCAAAAGCCCATCAACGATGCAGCCTTCAGCCCCTTACTGACACGTTTCAGCTTTCCGGCGCCGACATTCTGCCCCACATATGGAGCCATCGTCTGACCAAGTGCCTCGATCGGACAGGACAGGAAATTGCCCAGACGACCGGCTGCCGTTACGCCCGCCATAACCGTTGCGCCAAATCCATTGACTGCAGCCTGAATAACGAGTGTTCCGATCGCCGTGATCGAATACTGCAGTCCCATCGGAATCCCGATCGTACACAACCGAACCATATACCGTGGCTGCACCTTCCATTCGCTGCGGTTTCCATGCAGGATTGGAAATGTCCTGCCCACATAGAACAGACAACACACCCCGGAAATACCCTGCGACAAAACTGTTGCCAGCGCAGCACCGATCACGCCCCAATGAAATACGAGAATAAATACCAGATCAAGCACAATATTTAATACGGAGGAAATTGCCAAAAACACCACAGGTGTTCTGCTGTCTCCGAGCGAGCGGATCAGCGCCGCCAGAAAATTATATAAAAATGTACATGGAATCCCAAGGAAAATGATCAGCATATACCAGTATGCATACTGAAATACATTCTGCGGCGTCCGCAGAAACAACAGAATGTCCCTGCAGAAAACGGATGCGGCGATCGTCATTACAGCCGCAAAGCCAATGCAGAGCCATGTCGCGTTTGCCACAAACCGGCGCAGCGCACTATCATCCTTTGCGCCAAATTTCTGAGCCACCGGTATTGCAAATCCATTGCACACACCAATGCAGAAGCCAATCACCATAAAATTCAGCGATCCTGTAGATCCTACGCCTGCCAGAGGCTTTAGACCCAGAAATTTCCCGACGATCATAGTATCGACCATGCTATAAAACTGCTGAAATAACATTCCAAGAAACATAGGAATCGCAAAACCGATGATCAGCTTTGCCGGAGAACCTTCTGTAAGGTTTTTCATTTTACTTTTTTCTGCTGCCATTTCCTTTCCCTCCACTGCATTATTTCAAAAAGTGAAACTATTATACAAAACGGATATCGGAAATACAATGAACATTTCGTAAAGAAAATGTATCTTTTATGTATACAGCAGCGGAAAAATTAATATACCGTTATTCGCGATATAAATGTCCATTCCGGCGGAAATCCCAAACAGGAATTTGCCAGAGTTTAAGTAATCGACTACTTCATATAATCTTCGATTGCCTGAATTGCTTCTTCTATATCATTTTCCTGCCATTTTGCTCTGTATAATGTTCAAAACTTTTCACCTTGGGAATTCCATTTTTCAAAAATAAATCGTACCAGTCACTCTTATAAAAATGGTGCCATATAGACTGGTATGCAAAAAATATCCTGATCCTTACTCAAATCTTTCGTATAAACCAAATACCTTTTCAATATTCTTCCTGAATATTTTTCTGTAAATACATCAAGTGATTTATGTGTTTTATATCCCGATGATTTTATCTCTATTGGAATTATTTTATTCTTTCTAGCCAAAATAAAATCTATTTCATAATTATGTTTGGAGTTCTGATTCATAATCGTATGATAAAATAATTCATTTCCATTAGCTGCCAAACACTGAGCTACTATATTTTCATATAAATATCCTAGATTTACACTTAATTTATCATTTAACAGCTTCTGATAGATTTCATTTTCTGTAAAATTCTTATCCTTAAACATCAAAGTTACAAACAGACCTGTATCATTTAAAAATAGTTTGAATCTTGATAAATCTTTTGTATTTGCCATACCGGCATCTGGATCATTTGTATTATATGCAACCAATACTGTCTTTGAATCTTTTAGTTCTGCAATAAGTTCTAATATTTTATCTTGTCTCTCGCCATTTAGCACACTACTCGTTTGATATCTGGCAGCATTTTTATTCAACTGAGCCGGAATTGCATCAAACAACATTGCCAAACGTCCTGTCGGGTCAATTTTTGCAAAATCACTTTCATACAAATTTAAAATGTCTCTTTTTATTTCATCTACTTTTCTAAAATTATTTGTCTCAATATAAGTTGATACTGCCTGCGGCATTCCTCCGACCAGCATATATAAACGAAATTGCCTTAATTGTTTACGATTAATTGCCTCTCCTAATCCCTGCTTCATATCAAAACATTTGTTTAATAGTGAAAATGTTAATGTATCTCCAATTGCCCACAAAAACTCCTCATAATCCATTGGATACATACTGATTTTTCTTTCCTCACTTGGGATTAAAATATCCTTTACATTTTTATTAATTGAAATAAGTGAACCTGTTTCAATATAATCATATCGTCGATCTGCAACTAATGCTTTAATTGCCTGACGAGCTGCTGGACAAAGCTGCACTTCATCAAATATAATGACTGATTTTCTTTCTTGTAAATCCACTTTAAATTGTAACTGTAACTGTAAAAATAAAAAATTCAAATCTGAAACATCTTCAAAAAGTTCTTTAGTTTCTTTTGATGCTCTTGAAAAATCAATCAATATATAGCTGTCATATTCATTTTTTGCAAATTCTTCAACGACTGTTGATTTACCGATTCGTCTTGCACCCTCAATTAAAAGGGCAGTCTTTCCATTTGAGTCTTTTTTCCATTCTTGCATTTTACTATATATTTTACGTTTAAACACAGTGCATCTCCCTTTTCGCAAATTTTTATTTCTCATATTATCACATTTCCGCATTTTTTTATATAGTATTTTGCATCATTTCCGCATTTTTTATTTTTAATTACTGCAACCACACAAGGAATTATTCCTTTAATCCAAGAATAATCTACATTTTTATATCCTGCTTCCTCTATAAATTTCTTGTATATAGGAATGATAATTTTGCCACCCTGGCGACATCTATAACACGGGATAGCAACTCCTTTGCAATACCTCTTCTTCTATATTCCGGATCAGTAAACATACTGGACAACAATCCTATCTTTCCGCTTGGGCATCCAAAATAGGGAGGCTTCTCCACAAATGACATCCCACTTATATTTTTAAAGATTTAAAAAAGGTGGACTGCCATACATAGCAATCCACCCATAAAATTACCACACTTCCAGACTATCTTCCGCATCCACCCAATCTTGCATCTCACCCGTCAAAGCCAACCTGGCATACATCAATTTGAGGTATGGGAAGTCTTAGTCATTTATATACTTTCCGGTTTTGTATATCTTTACTTCTTCACAACCACTTTACACTTCGCACTTGCTCCGCTCTTCATAATTACTTTAATGGTTGCTTTTCCTTTTTTCTTTGCTATAACAACACCCTTGGCATTGACCTTCACAAATTTCTTTCCGCTGATCACCTTATACTTCTTAACTTTATCACCCGGCACTTTTACCTTAACGACAATACGCTTTTTCTTGCCGCGCTTGATCGTCAGTTTCTTCTTGGCAAGGCGGAGCTTTACAGATGATGCGGTAGAATCTTCATCGTCAAGCCCTGTGTCGCTCTGCGAAGGCTGCGGTGTAACGCCCGTGCCTGCTCCCGGTGTTGTTCCGTTCGGAGTTGGTGTTGCAGAAGCTCCCGGCGTCTTGTCCGGCGACGGTGTTGTTGACGGTGTCCCGGTCGGTGCCGGTGTCCCGCTTGTTCCCGGCGTCGGAACCGGTGTTTCACTAACTCCAGGTATTGGTGCCGGTGTCTCACTTGTTCCAGGTGTCGGAACCGGCGTCTCACTTGTTCCCGGCGTCGGAACCGGCGTCTCGCTGACTCCAGGTGTTGGCTCTTCTGTTGGAACTATAGTAGGCTCTGCCGTCGGCTTTACGGTTGGCTCCGCTGTTGGTGCCTTCGTTGGTGCTACCGTCGGCTTTACGGTCGGTTCTACTGTTGGTGCCTTTGTCGGTTCTACTGTTGGTGCTGTAGTTGGCACTTTTGTAGGTACTGCGGTTGGAACTTTCGTTGGCACTGCTGTAGGCACAACTGTAGGCTCTGTCGTAGGTTCCGTTGTCGGAACCGGCGTGCCTGTCGGCGTTGGCGTCTGACTTGGCACTGCGGTCGGTGTTACGGTCGGTGCCGGTGTCTGACTTGGCTCTGCAGATGGCGCAGGCGAAGGCGAATCCGTTGGCACTTCGGAAACACTTGGACTCGGCGCTGTTGTCGGCAGCGGAGTCTGTGTTGGAACCGGTGTCTGACTTGGTGTTGGCGCCGGTACCGGACTATCGGTTTCATTCGGTTCCTGTGTCGGCACTGCACTTGGCACGATCGTTGGTACCTGTGTCGGCACTGTTGTTGGCTTCACGGTTGGTGCCTCTGTTGGCACTTGTGTTGGTGCAGCCGTTGGCTTCACGGTTGGTGTCGCCGTTGGTGCTTTCGTTGGCACTGCCGTCGGTTCTTTTGTTGGTACTGCCGTCGGCTTTACGGTCGGCTTCGCCGTTGGCGCCTTTGTCGGTACTGCAGTCGGCTTTACGGTCGGTTCCGTTGTTGGTGCCTTTGTCGGTTCTACTGTTGGTGCTGTAGTTGGCACTTTTGTAGGT
>OLRA01003559.1_pt1 | contig 13476 bp, 16 predicted proteins | sample 1673011 | NCBI WGS metagenome assembly OLRA01 (sample SAMEA3136746, study PRJEB25190) | human gut metagenome | reverse complement strand
TTGCGTGGGTGATTTTCGCATGCTTGTCTACGACCAGATTCTCGATGTGCACGTTGGCACCGATGGTACAGTCAGCAAGAACAACGCAGTTTTTGACAACAGCACCTTTCTTGATAGTCACTGTGCTACCGACTGCAACACCTTTCTTTGCCGTCGATACTACTGTTATATCTTTGGTATGCACCCAGCTGCTGATCTCCTTGAGCAGGGCTTTACCGTCCTGCACCTTACTTACGGTATACTTACGCAGCTTCACCCAAGCGGGTATATGCTGACCCGTGGCATAGTTCGTGCCGGTTATCCTGACCTTGTCACCAACTTTTACGCCGCTTGTTGGCTTCGAGGTCGATTCTGACGGCTTCTGTGCCGCTGTAGTGCTGTTGTAACTTATCCAAGGACATTTGCCCCAATGCACCCAGGGACGGCTTTTAAGCGCGGTTCTGACGACGCCACCGCCGCATGAGACGGTACACTCGATAACATAGCCATTGCCCTCATACACACCCACATGACCATCCATGAAAACGAGGACGCCGGGGATCTCTGGCATCTTATTTATGTTGCCGTGTTCGGTACATTTTGAGAGCATGCCGTTTGCCGACACATCCTGCGCGGCGTTATATTTCGGCGTGGCTGTAGCGCTGTCGCTCCACAGGTAGCCTTTTATCAAACCGACACAGTCATGCACGCGCTTGCCGATATCTTTCTTGCACGCCGCATATCTGGCGCTTGTATAAAAAGACGGATACTGCTTGCGCTTCGAGTCAAGCAGCGTCTGTGTGCCGACCTGCCCAAAGGTGCCGTACCAATACGGATTGCCGATGTTCGCTTTTGCGTATGCCACGAGCCCTGTATTAGTCTTTGCCATTTTCAGCACCCTCCTTTTTCTTAAGCTGCTTATTGATTTCCGCAACCGCCGCTTCGATAAGCATGTCCATCTCGATATCAGATATTGATATGCCTTTCTCATTGAGCATTTCAACGATGTTTTCCTTGACCTTCGCAAGCTTTTCTTCGCCGTGTAAATCTTTATACAGCTGTTCTGCGGCGTTTACACAGGTTCTTACCACCGCTTCTTTGGTTTTGTCCGTGGTAAATTTGGCGATGATTTTCTTCACCGCTATACCGACAAAACCGAGGATGGCTGTCAAAACCGTGTAAATCAATGTCATACCGTACTCCGACCAAAATTCTGCAAACATAAATGTGACCTCCTTATTTTTCGCTCATACGGCTCTCCAAGCCGTCTATCCGATGGTGTGCTTGTTTCGCGGACGATTCAACAGAACTCAGTCTTTCAACGACTTCCCTTATGCTGTCATCCTGCTTTTCTTGCTTTCGTTTGATGTCATCGACACCGCTTTTTATGTATCCCAGTTCCGTCAAAACAACACCGTCTTTCTTGCCCTCGTCGCGGTTGTCGCTCTTGCCGTTTCGCTTATAGGCTTGATACCCAAGGATAATGGTGCACACCGTCCCGCATGCACCTATTGCGGCTAAAAAAACTTCCCACACGCTCATCCCGTCACCTCCTCGAAGTAAATGCCCACAAGTTGCGACGGCAGATACTGTAAAATCGCACCTTGACCGTTGCTGTCGTCGCGTATGCACTTGTATGTTTTGCCGCCGTCGAGATAGTATTTATCTTTAAAATACCTCATGCCAGCCGCCGCTGTAATAGGATTATCAATTGTGCCGTCCTCGTCGACCGTCACACGCTCCCAGTGTGCGGGAGTCACACTCGGACGCCATGTGGGATTGGCGGATATAGCGTTGTAACAGCGATATAAATTCCCGCCGTCGCGCACCCTGTCGCCGATAGAATAATCTTTTTCGCCGCTCCACGGTTCAAACAAGCTGATACTTGTCAGAGCTTCGGCGTTTGTCAGCTTCGCGGCGGCTCTTGTTATCATCTCGCGGAAGCGTTTTGCCTGCGTCCGTGTCATATATCCGCACCCCCTGTGATGATATCCAGCGCCTCGTCCGCCGATATATCTTCGGGCGGCTCGGCGGCTGTCCAAATCTGCTTTATCTCGGATTCAGTCTCTGTCCACGACTCGGTGTAATACCCGCCGTCAGACGGATATTCCGCCGTGATTATCGGCTTGTAGCCGTAGTGCAAAAGCAAATTGGGGTCAGTAGTAAAAACATCGCCCTCGCTTGTTTTTATCGGTCTCGGCGCACCGTGCAGAGCACCGCCGACCAGTTTTCCGTATATCATATTTTCACCCCCATGTGAAGCTGCCCGCGCCCTGATTATAGAGCGCCGTTTTGCCTATAAGATCATAAAGGCACGGCACACCGTTTGCATCGAGACACGGGACAAGCCGCTGTGCATCGCCGTCGGTGTAGCTATATAACCGCATAACAGCCTTATTGCCCGACCAGTTGTTGTTGCCGACGTCAAATATCAGTCCGTTTGTCGGCGTCTCGAAGTCGGCGACATCGCTCCAAGATTTTTTTAAAATATCATTGACCCACACGCCGGCTTTGTTCATTCGGATTTTTGTTCGTTCCAATGATGAAGCCGCCGCAAAACGGTGCTTTTGATACTCGGAAAAGTCGCCGGAGAAAACAATCGGATTTTTGTTTTGAAACAGCGTAAGATTATTTTTCAACGCACTCTCGCGCGAACCGAATATGCCTGCGTCCCTGTTTATTTCACCGACTATCCTGAAATCTATGGTGATATCAGAATCCTGCGTCAGCTTGCGCCCGGTGTCGATATACTGGCTGCCCGAGGACTGCAAGAAGCTCACGGGAGTGAAGTCATCCGGCAGACCTTCGATATGCCGCGCGGCACGCGAAAAAAGTTCTCTTCTTCGCCCCATCAAGTGCCGTCACCGACCTTCTGCGCCGCCAAAATTTTGTCTTTGAAGCTCAGCTCCCAGGTTTCGCCGTTGTGAAAATCCGGCGCAGTGCCGATATATCCCGTGCCGGCGGGCAGAGTGACCGTTATATCGCCGCTCGCCGCGAAGTTCAGGCGCATCCAGCACTCGAAGTTGCCTGTAGGATATGTCAGTGTTAAGGTCGTGACATCGGTGAGGCGGTACTCGGTGTTGTCGGCAAGGGCTATATTTGAGCCTGTGGAGACTTTTGTCGAGACTGCCTGCGGGGTATAACCGAGCGCGGAGATAACGCCGTTTTTTGTGACGGATATATCGGAACCATTATATTGCAGTTTTCCGTTTGAATCGGAGAGCTTGTCAAGAACGTCTTTATTAGTGTGAGTATGCCCAGACTTTTTTACAAGCTCGTCGAGTGCCTCTCCGACTGTCGACATGTTCGGTAATGCGTCATTTGAATAACTAATAAAATCCGCACCGATTTGACCAACTATGAATTGCCATCTAGCTTGGTTTTCTCCGACCTTCTGTACAAATGAAAGTATAGCTTGACCAAGCAGAAATGTGGCAAAATAATAGTTGCTACCGTTAAAGCCTTGAACAATAGGTATATCCCAAGATAGATTGTTGTCTGTATCAGTGGCTATCACAACAACTCTTTTTTCGTCGGCAACTGCTGCGTCAATTTGCTCAACTGTTGTGCTGCAAGACGTGACCGTATACTTACCATTGTCGTCGTTTGTGACCGTCATTTTGATTATGAAGTCGGATGCGCCGCCACCTATAACCTTGCCATCGTACAGCAGCGTGCCGGTATCATCGGCGGTCAACAGGTCAATGACCGACTTGTTATCATGGCCGTGCCGTGCGGCGACCAGCGCGACGGCGGTGTTCCGGTTGACTTCATCGACAATGCCGGGCTGTTGCAGATCTATAGAGCTGTCACCGTCCGCCGTTTGAGAAAAGTGCAGTCTCACCATCCTGGACTTATAAATCTGTTCACTGCCGACATATCCGATAAGCGTTACGCAGCAGTGGGGTGTTGCCGTGACCGCCGACGGCAGAGGATATGAAAATGCTCCGTCCGTGGTCTGTAAAATTATCTCCGACAGACCGCCGGGCTCAAAGCAAAGGCGATACACTGCCTCTGTCGGCATGATAGCCGGTGGAGTAACAATAAGCTCCGTGGCGTAATGTTCCCCTATTATTCCGGCTTCGCAGTCATATCGGTTATCGGCAAAATTAAGCCGACACTGTCTCATCTTCTTCAACAATAATTTCACCTGCTTCCCGGTCTTTGTCGTCCTCTTCGAGCGAGGACAGCAGTTTGTTGAGTTCGTCTTTAATGCCGATGCACACCATGCGGCAATTCTCATAAGTTTTCTGTTCGGCTTCGATCTCGGCTATGCGAGATTTGATTTTTTCTACTGCTTTTGATTCTGTCATATCATCACCTCGTGATTGTTATTGTGGTGCTATTTTAATCGACTTACCCGTTCCATATCTGACATAAACACCGTCATCACCAACGATAATATAACCTGTATATTTCGAGCCGGTGAGCTTCAGTGTGATTTCACCGTCAGCGTTTTGATAGATATCACTCCTGGCGATAATAGCGTTATTCTTATCACAGACCTCTATTGCGCCGGATGGTAAATTCGATTGTCCGCCAACGCCAAACGCCGCCGAATACAGATCCAATCCGCCGACAGGTCTATAATGTTTCAACCCCGCAAACTGGTTGTATCCCAAAGGATTGGTTATCAGAGTTTTTCTTATTTTGGTTGCATCAGCTTCTATTCGCATCCAATCGTATTGCCAAGCAGTCTCCATATCTGCCCACGGCTTTGCAGAGGTTACATAGTCCGTGCCATTGTTCACGGACTTACCGAAACGAAACCCGGCATTGCTACTGCCGCCAAGCGTATAATCGACCGTAGCGAATGTCGCATACCAGTTTGCTACGGTTGAACTCTGCCATACAAGCGTGTTTGCCATGCCAAAAAACTGCTGGCTGCCCTCGCTCGCAGTTCCGGTACTTTGATAAAGTTTAAGCACGCCCGATGATAGATCCGCTTTATACCCCTCACTTTCTGCCGTAAATGAGCCGTCTTTTACCTTTATGCCCTGCGCATTTATGGTCGTTGTTGCGTTGCTCAGTTCGGACGGTGAGCCGAGATTATCAAAACGGATATTTATCTCGTTACTCAGCTGCTCGATAGTCGACGAAGTGACATAATCTCCTTCGATTTTTTTCACCTTTGACTGGATGCTGCTCGCTGTCTGCTTCAGCGTGCTCATCTCGCCGGACAGCCCGTTCATGTCTTGGACGAGCGTTTGAATACTCAGGTTCTGGTGGTCAACCTGCAGCTGCACCTTTTTGAGCGTCTGCATAACGCTGCCTGCCATCTTGTAATCAGTTTTCTTGACTATCTGAGCCTCTGCGGACACTTTTGACTTGATGCGAGCAGTAGTTTCTATCTGCAGCACCGTAGCCGTGAAATATGTCCCGTCCTTATCCTGGACGCTTATGCTGTCATTCAGGTCGAGAATATAATCATCAATGCAGTCGGTTATCTGAAACGGCACGATTGACATGCCGAAGATCTGCGCAGCGATGGTTTTTATGCTACTCTCCCGCGTTTTGTCGATGAAAGGATTATCGTCTATGCGCCACTGGCAAAGATTCTCCGGTGCGGTTGACGGGTATGTGATATCGTCGTCATATCCGTCATGCCCGAAGACCAATGAGTTTATAACGCCGAACTTAGGCTCCTTTGAAACCGCCTTATACCGCGCCTTGCCTATCTGAATCCCCGTACTGGCCGGCTTGCTTATGCGCAGTCCCCCGATACGGCTTATCTGCGCTATGCAGCCGCCGAGTTCGGCGGCGCGGGAGATCAACTCTCGGTCCGTAACTGAGGCGTCCATATTCGGCGCTTCTGTCAGCTTGAAAGTCGACATCGGGAAAGTCGTTGTCTCGAGCGTAATGCCGTGACGCGTGCATATCTCCCGCACGAAAGCGCCCAATGTTGTCGGATAAGTCAGGCTGCCGCCATACGCGCAGTCAAAAAGCACTGCACGGTCAGTACCTTTGAAAGATATCGACCGTGCAGTTTTGTTGTTTGTAATGTCCTCGTCCTTGGCAGTAAAAAGCCCCAACGGAATCCATGTCACCGAACCGTTTATCTCGAGTCCACGATATACAGATACCTCTTTTCCGTTCAGGTCTATGGACCCGTCGAGATTGTATATCTCAAACTCACAGCTTTTCGCCGGAAACCCGCCTATCATTTTGCTGTTGGAATGCGATATCTTCGGGTATGTTTTCAAATACTGCTGTCCGGTATAAGTCGCATTTCCTACTACTATTTTTGACTTCGGCACACGGACCCTGGAGGATGCTATGTAGTTTTTATAGCTTGTACTCGCTGCGTACATATTTTGTCCTCCTTAACTGTTCGGAACGGTCTGAACGAAACGTAGCTCAAACGCCTCAATGACGTATTCGCCGTTAATCAGCGCGTGTGCCGTCACTGCATCAGAAACCGGGTACATCGTCTTAGTCAAAAACGCACCGGCACGAAGATCATAAAATTTTACAGTACATTCGGTCATCGCCCTGACTTGCAGAATTTTCCTGATCTCCGCCTCGGTCTTATCCTTTTCAAATGTCAGAATGAGCTTGTCGCGCTCCGGCAGAACTTCGCGGATCATCAAATTTTCATCGGTCGCGCCCGACCCTTCCGAGTCAGTCTGCGGATATTCCCAGCCCATCCCGTCGGCGGTGAGTGTTATGCTGCCGTTTATAAGCACTTCATATTTTTCCACACTTTACACCTCCAGAAGAATCCTGCCCTCGGCTATCTGGGCTTCGTTGATAGTTTTGATTATCGTGCGTCCGTCGGGATAGCGGATAAGCAGTTCGAGCTGCAGCTTAACCTTTTGGGCAAAACCGCCCGCCTTGGCGAGCGCAAGCTCGACCTGCTCGCGAATCTTTGACTCGGGCGACACTATTTCGCCCTCACGGGTGTTATCGCCGACGATAGCAAGCTGCGGATTGTTTGCCGCTACCCAGCCACCCTGGGCGAGCTTGGGAACATTCAATTCGCTGAGCGGCGATATACTCACTCCGGGGATATTGTTGATGAGTGATATAGCGCGGTTTATCGCGCGGATAAATCCGTTTATGGTTCGCTCGGCAAACGATATGATTTTGTTAACGACCGTTTTAAAGGCATTACCCATCGTTTCGCCGACCTTTGTTCCTATTGTCGAAAATTTAGAGCGTATCGTCTCCCAAATTCCCGAGAAAAATGACCCTACCGGCGCAAACACACCCTTGATAGCCGCCCACGCTTCGCTAAATTTCTGCTGGAAGTATGTCTTCACATTCGCGAAGGTTGTCATTATTCCTGCCCAGAGGTTCGAGAAAAAGTTTTTAATCGGCTCAATGATGTTTACGCTAAACCAATTCGCCACTGTTGCCCATACGGCTTTTATTCCATCCCAAGCTCTCGAAGCTGCTGCTTTCAGCTCGTCCCAATGCTTTGCGCACAAAATTATAACTGCGATCAACGCTGCTACTAAAGTCACAATAATCCCGATAGGATTCGCATTCATGACCGCATTGACAACCGCCTGCGCAGCTGCATAAGCCTTGCTTGCGACCTCTACCGCAATCATAATGCCTTTATAAGCAAGCCATGCTGCCCCGACAAGCCCTATGGTATACGCGAGGCCCTCAAGAATTGGTTTTCCATCCGTTTTCAGCCACTCAAGCACGCCGTTAAACGCCGACAACTTGTCGTTTACGCCCTGCAAACCTTCGGCAGCGTCCGGGGCGAATCCCTCCACAAGATCGCCATAGAGATCGGCAATATAACCGACAACGATCATGATGATTTCTCCGACAGTGCCCAATATCTTCACAAGATTATTAAAGGTGTCTTTACCGCCGTTATCCCAGATATATTTAATGCTTTTTGTGACACGTTCGGCAGCTCTTGCTATTTTCTCAAACAGCTCGAGTGTTGTGTTGGCAAACGACCTTCCGCCCTCGCCTTGCCACCAATTTTTTATGACATCGCCCACGCCCTTTCCAACCTCTTTCAGATTGTTAAAGGCGTTTTTTATGCTCTGTACAATCGGTTCTCCGTGCGCCTGCCAGGCATCGGCGAGAGGGTCAAAGAATGTACCCAGCTCCGCCGATGCGCTTGACAGCTGGTCTTTCAGCGAGTTTACGCCGCCTATAGTCGCCGCTTCAACCCCCGACGCGCCCGCCGAGCTTCCGCCCGTGCCGGTATCGGATGCGCTTGATTTGCTAAGCACATTGATCTCGTCGTATGACGCAAAAGCCTTTTTGACTTTCTTGGCGGCTTTTTCGGCAGCCGTGCCGGTGTTGTCAATAGCCTCGGCGGCCTCCGTTGCCCCCGCAGTTACGCCGCCAAGGGATGTCACATCGGGCATCTCAAGCCCGATTGATGCCATCACCGTTTTCAGCAGACCCAAAAACTTCAGCAGCGCGTCAAGCGCGGTCTGAATTGCCGGGATAAAAAGGTTTAGTATCGGTATTATCACATTGCCGATTTCTGTTTTTAATGACGTGAATGTCGCAGACAGTTTTGCGACCCTGCCGGCGAAAGTAGTGGCATATTTTGCAGCGTCGCCTGTCTGCCACTTTGTTTCCTCCATGATGCCGTTGACTTCGGCTTCTATCTTCTGCTGCTGCGTAAGTGCGTTTGTTGTTGTGCCGATAGACTTGGCATAATCTTCCCACATTTTCGCCACATTCTTGGTAACACCTGCGTTGTCAACAAGGATAGAATTTTCGTTTTTCAGACCCTCCGTCGCCGTGGAGATGGCATCACCATATGAATAAGACGCCTGACGGCCAAATGCCGCAGCATCTTTCAGCGCAGTCATTGTCTTTTCTATCTGCTCGGTGCTGTATCCGCGAGCCGCAAGGTTTTTGTATGCGGTCACAGCGTTGTTAAGCGGCACGAGACCGTCAGAAATATAATCCTGGATAAATCTGTTTGCTTCGCCGAATGACTTCTTCTGCCCGTTCAGAATGGAACTCAGACCCACCCACGCGGACTGCGTCTCGCTCGCTACCTCAACGCACTTTTTACCGAAAGAAACGACGGCGGCCGCCGAAAACGCAACGCCTATTGCCTTGCCGACCTTGCCCATCGCGGACGAAAACACGCTCTGAGCCTGTCCGGCCGCGCTTTTTATTTCCTTGGAAAACGCACCACGGTTTGTGTTTATGTTAAAAAACACAGAGCCAACATTAGTGCCCTGCGGCATATTCTCACCCCCCTGCGAGATTTTTAAAGAGCTGTTGGAACTGTTCCACGGTCATCGTATACTGCACAGGACCCGCCTTAGCAGCACGGAACCGCTGCCACTTTCGGCGGATATCCTTCTCGGCATTCGTCATCTCGCGTATCTTCTTCGGGTCCTTTTCGGATCTGACCGAGATAACATATCCGAGCGGCGTATCGTGCATAATGCCTGCCAGCAGTTTCCTGTACTCCCTGACCGATATATCTTCCGTCAGAAGCCTAATACCGTACTGTTTGGCAAATGACGCTACAATAAGCGGCTCGTCAAACTGTTCGTCGTAATAGGCTTCTTCGGTTAGTTTTTTCTTTCTTTGGCTGCTTTCTTGAGATCTTCATAGTCCTCGCCGGTTATGGCTGCCATGACGTAAAATGACAGATTCGTATAACCTGACACAGATATATCGCTGTTGTTTACCAGCTCGGCAACCGCTTCTTTGCCGAGCGCAAGGGCGAGAATCTCGGCATCGACATTATCACCGCCCCTTTCCTGCACCTGCTGAATCTTGTCCCAGGTGGACTTTCTGTCATCGACAAGGTAAAGCTTGTCGCCGATTTTAAGCTGCGGATGATTGTCGCCCGAAAGAATGGCGTCGCCTGTATCGATTATTCTCATATTGATTCGCTCCTTCTTTGAGATTTTGGATAAAAATAGGACTGCCGCATTGTGCAGCAGTCCCGAAAATTATGAGCCCGTAGCCGGTGTGTAGGTCGGCTTGCCGTTGCTGATAAGGTCAAACGCCAGCGGATTGACGGCGGTCGCATCGTCGCCGGCATAATCGCTAACCGACACGACGACATCGCCGTTAAACGTCGCACCGTCGGGGAATGTCACCTTGATTTTGGAATCGCAGTCGCGTCCGTTCTTGAGCGCGAGTCCTGCAATATAATCGTTGCCGGGGTCGCCGACATTGCGCTTGCCGCTCATGGAAAGCGTGTATGACTTCGCGGTCGCCAGTGCCCTCTGCCAGCCGTCCTCGGTGATTGAGTTCCAGGTCTCTACGCCGGTTTCAATCGAAAGCTTTGCATTTTCCATGTCGGCTATCGGCGCAAATGTCGAGCCGCTTGTGCATATCTCGATGTCGAGATCATACACTGGGAAAACTCCTGAAAAATCAGCCATATTTTCACTCCTTTTTTATTTGTCGTAATAGACATCGAATTCAAAAGAATATTCATATACTCCGTTGCCGTCTGTCCCCAAGTCAATAGGACCGTCATAGCGGGAGATAACGAATGCCCTTTTTCCGTCGATTTCAAAGTTTTTCTCATCGAAAAAGTCGTAAATGCTCTGCGCCTTGTTTTCGGCTGCATCTGCATTTCGTGTCCAGCGCAGCAGAACCGTAACAGACAGCATGCCGTAGCTTCTGTTGACTTTACCGCCCACAGTCTGCATCTTTGCCGAGCCGACTCGGGAGTGATAGAAACAAATCGCTCTCTCAGCGTCGTCGTCTATCTTCCCGATGGAGATAGTGTCCGTCCAGCTGTATGCGGTTTTAAAAAAGTCTTTTAATACTTTCAGCGTCATCCGCCGCAGCTCCTTTGCATGAATTTCGCGAAGACCCGCTTTGCATAATCCTTTTTCTGACCGGAGATATACGGTTCGAACCACGCTCCGCCCGCCGCTTTGTTTTCAGTCCGATTGAAATTGTACTCGGGGTGAAAATAAAGCCTGCGGGCATACGGCGTATCGGACACGATATATACCTTGCCCGTGGCCGCTTCTTTGTCGTCGATGAAAGTGGAGCGGTTCTGCAGCTGTCCGGTCTTAAACGGCATCGTCTCCGCCTGCTGAAGATCCGTCTTCAGCGCGTCTGCCGTTTTTACCAGGTTGCGGGAAATTGCTTTTTCAATGAGGTTTATGTTTGCCGTGTTGAGCTTCACTGTGACCTTCATTTCAGCTCAAACTCCGTATGATTCACCGTACCATCCGGATTTTTAGCTCTGATGCCCGAATAGATTGCCATTTCGCGTTTGTGAATGGTAATCGTACCGCTCGATATTTCGCGCATCTTCGGCGCAATATCGCCTTTTACGATAACCTTGCCGACAAGCTCGGTATATTTACCGTCTTTGTCGTACAGCCGTTTCCTGCGCTCGGAATAGATGCAGGAGGCTTTTATCGGGGCGTGAGTTTTCGGCTCTCCGTCCTCACTGATGTCGGGCTCGTCAAGCCGTATTTCGCAAGGCGTAACGCAAAGGAAATCCGGGAACGGCAGTTTCTTAATGCTGTTTGCCATCATGATATCCTCCCTGTAAGTCCGGTCTGCTGCAGCAGGGCATACGCTACGGGACTCATTCCGAGTCGCTCGTAGACCTTGCCGGAATCCTTGACCGTAACGCTTATGTCAAGCACGCTATAGCTCTGTATACCCGAGCCGTCATATCCGTTTTCGTGAATATAATCCGCCTGGTAACATGCGGCGAGCCTGATTTTTTCCTGCTGAAACTCGGTAAGGTTTTCAAAACCGCGCCCTTTGATGCGGTTGAAGGTCGCTTCGTCAATCTTTATCTCGGCCAAAGACAAAGAGGCTTCGATTTCACACGAAGCCTCCTGCGTACCGTGAAAAGATTCTAAGTAGAAATTGACGTCAGCATACATTATGCATCAACTCCGTCAAGCGATATCGGTGTCGACAAACACGCTGTCGACCTTGTTATCCTTGCCGTTGGGGAATACGAATACATCGGAGAAAGCACGGTTCTGATACAGCCAACCGTCGCCCTCGGTGTGCGCTCCCGGTGCGAAGAAGTAAATACTGTTGACCTTCGGCACGAACTTCGTGGTAAGAGGCGAAGCAATCAGGATATTGATCTTCTTCGAGCCGGCAGCATCAACCTCGTAGTAGCTCGAAGTGGACGGATTGCCGGTCGGGCTCTTGACGGCGGTATACTTTTTACCGCTCTTGGTGTAGTAGGTCTTACCGGCCACAACGCTGGTATCGGCTGATGCCTTATAGGTCGTCTCTGCCGGCGCGAAGCCGCCATCCTCGCCGTCGAAATCGAAGGCGTCGTAAAACACTTCATCGTCGATGACCTCGAAGACCGGCACACCGTCAATCTTTGTGACGCGGGTCTCGATGCCGATGCCGCCCTCCGCTATCTGGGTCATCTCTATCTTCTTTGCAAGCTCGGTGCTCTCCTCAAGCAGATCCATTATCTCAGACCTAACGTAGACGACAAGCGCACCCATCGCCTTGTATCTGCGGAGCTTGCCGGAGCCGAGCGCCTTCTTGATTTTGGTGAGGACATTGGCAGTGGTATAATCGCTGAGCTTTGTTTCGGTATGATAGCCGTCGAGCTTCTTTGCCTGCGCCGCGACGCGGGAGAAGAAGAGGGCGTTAGCCTCGGGTACCTCCTGCGTGCGGACAAAAGTCTTGGAGATATTCTCCATCGACGCTGTCGCATTGGTCTCATCGACATCGAGTTTATCGACAAGGAACTCTATATCCCTGTCGTGCGTGACGGTGAACGGAACATCCGTCTGCACGAAGACTCCGCGGTTCCAGCCCCCGTTTCTGTTGTGGCTCTTATAGCCGCTGGTCGACATCTGGGTAAAGTGGAAGGTCTTTGCCGAGAGCCACTTCACTGCAGTCGTAATAAAGGGAGAAATGAGCGAATCCTGCGTGAGGATCTCGAGAAGCTCAGGCTCCCATCTTTCTGCGTAGTTTGCCGTGTTAGGCATTTTTCAACACTCCTTTAGTAGTTAAATCTGTTCCAACTCTTTTGAGCTGTCTTCTTGGCGGGTGCTTTCTTGCTCTTGTCTTCCTGACCGTCCCCGCCTATGCTGAATCCGGGTCCCCCGTCCTCAGCCTTATCGGTCAGCTCTGTCCACGTTTTGAGCAGTTCGGCGACTGCGGCGGAAGCTTTTTCACGGCTGAATTTGCCGTCATCGTCGAGGCAGTCCGCGCGGTCGATGAGTTTGACCGCCTTAGACACCTTGTCTGCTTTGACATGTGCCGCGAGCATCACAGCTTCCAGGACTGCGCCTTCGGCCATTGCACGAGCCTCTGCGAGTTCGGCGGCTGCTCGGGAGTTCTGCTCCGCGCCGTCCGTCTCCGGCTCTTCCTGCTTATCAAGCTGCGCCTTCTCGATAAGCTCTTTGACCTTTGCCCTGTCGGTCTTCTCGGTTATACCGAGTTCCTTCATAAGCTTGGCGACTGCCTTCTTGCTGTTTTTGACGCTGATGTTGTTTACTTCCTCGTCGGTGTACTTTTTTTCGGGCTGAGTCTGCTCGTTCTGCTCCTCGTTGCCCTGCCCCTCCGTGGTTTCAACATTCT
>OLRA01003552.1_pt1 | contig 13505 bp, 20 predicted proteins | sample 1673011 | NCBI WGS metagenome assembly OLRA01 (sample SAMEA3136746, study PRJEB25190) | human gut metagenome | reverse complement strand
AAATGACACTTTTGAAGTGAATATTTTGCTCCATGAATTAGCAATCACCTCATCAACACTGCTAGCACCTTTAGATTCTTCTAGTCCGCTTTTGGATTCACAGATAAATCTTACTTCTGTTGTGTACTTACTCATTACCTGAACCCCCTATCGTATCTGCTCCTGCTTCTTCTGGAATAGTGTCATTGTCAACCTGTTGGAAATCTTCGCGGTAATTAACCTGTATATTAGTGCCAAACATAGCGTTGATTTTCCTTGCCGCTTCTCTCCTGCTGTTAAGCCTGCTGTATCTACTAGCGATAGTTCCACCTTGATTTCTTGTTACCTCATCAGTTATCAGTCTTTCACGCTTTTGAATGTTAATATTACTAATACCCAAATAAGTGAGAGCTTCATTCCAATATTGCGTTTTGAGTGTGTACAGTTTATCACAAACGTAAGGTGCTCCAGTCTGCAACACCTTTAACACGTTAAGATCAAGGTTATTATCACCAAAAATAAAAGGTGCGTTACCGTCAAATTCTTTATAAAGATTGATCAAAGTAAGTCTTTGTTTTTCAGTACCTTGAACTAAAACTGGTGTCTTTTGAGCATTTGCATTTACGTCAATGATTCTATCAAGAACGTATAAACGCCTAGCAAACATTTTTACGTCAAGAATACTATTTGTATGCAAATAATTATTCCAAACAATAACACTATTACTCTCTTTTAATAAAGCGTTATAGTTGTTATAACCAGAATAAGCTCGTCTTAAAATAGGATCTCCGTAAATACCTAGTCTACCATTAGCAATGCAATCTAAGCATATGTTACCTAGCACATCATCATTGAAATACACCATACAACCCGTTTCAAATAAATGCAATTCAAGATATCTTGCGTCAACACTTGGCGGTAAATTTTTCCACTCAAACATGCTAATAGCTAGTTCTGTTAAACGGTCAAGATATTGCTTATACGTTAAGTTGTTGAGTCTAGCACTATCCTCAAACAAATTGGCTGTTCGTCTTTTATTACCCACGATTTCACCCCCCTTTTTATACAGTATTGTCTAATTCGTAATGCCCTATTTCTGTTCCATTTTTCCAGAATGTAACACCATTATTGTAGATACTACAAATCTTCTTCATGTCATCAGATGGAACACTACCAGTTAAAGTACACCCAATAGTCTTAACATAGTTCCAATGAGGTCTACTATTACGATTTGGCACTTTTACACGTTTAACAGCATAACCAAACATAGTAAAATAATCGTCAATCATTCTTGCGAATTGAGCTGTAACAGAACACCTACCACCATAAAACTGTTGCTTATTGTTTGCTACATTTGCACCACCATTGTTAAGATTTCCTTTGCTGATATCAGCGGCTATAGATGCTTGATATGCTTGTGATAACGTATTAGAAACTTGTGAAATAGCGTTCAACTCCATGTTAAGCCCTGCTAATGGATGCCAAATAGAATTAAGAGCTGTTGAAGCTATATTAGCACTTGTGCCTAAAGCGATAGGTAAACTATTTTGCGCTATCCACGCTTGATATGCGTCAACATTCCATGAACACATAGGATAACTGTGTAACTGAATACTTTCTGTGTTTAAAGTAGTGTACCCACCTAAATCACTATAACCTGCTACACCTTTATAACCACAAGCTCTTAAAACAGCAACTACAGGCTGTGTTATAGTACCACTAATTTCAACTACTGGTGTAAGATTTGGAAAGAACTCATAACGTAAAGCTAGTTCACTACCAGACGCGTTGTCAACATGATAGAAATTGTATGGATACGTGTACAGCTTTTTGTTCTTTGGCTTATATCCATTTAACGTGTCTGATGCACTTATTCCTGCTAGTGTTATATTATTTTTTAATGCACCTGCACCATATGATATTTTGTGTGTTGATGGAATATCTCCAATAAACATTTTAGGAAACATGTAAACAGAAATAATTGAGTCTGGTTTTTGATTATAGCTACTAATTTTTTCATTGATAGCTGTAACATCAGTACTACTATATGCCCAAAGCTCAGCACTACCATATATTCCATCATACAGCGTACCACTTGTTCCTTCATCAACGTCGACAATAGCTAGACATACAGCCATATCATTCATGCTAATAATAGGTGAATAGTTATTAAACACATACTCCCCTGTTGCAACGCTCTCAGGTTCAATATGTTCACCTATCACATCTGTTTCAGTATGCTCTCTCTCAACAAAGCAATGATCAACACTATAATCAAAGAACCATGTTTGCATAACGTCAAGCTCAAATGTGATTTCACTACATTCATTATTGATAAATTCAACGTTTGTAATGTAGGCATAAAACCATTTATCACCATAACTAGTGTTTTGGAACATCATATAATTACAGTCATATAAACTATCAGCTTTTATACCAACTCTTGATACACCTCTTTTAACACGTTGATAAGTATAATTAGTCAAATTATACTTAGCTAAACCGTTAAAATAGCTATGCTGTTTATTAGCATCATCGAAATAAATAGTATGCTCATATGTTGTATCAAGTGGTACATTTCTCAAAAGTTTAATATTTGTTGTAGGTTGAATGTACATATATTCGCTCCTTTTTATAGGGAGTAGGGATATACCCTACGTCCCTTTTTAATTTAAGGTCAACCCTTATTAAGTGTAAATGTAGTATCTACAGTTGTTGCACCAGTTAGGTTAGTGATAGCTGTATACTGCGTACCGTTGATCTCTGCAACAATTTTAACATCTGTTGAAACCTGCGAAGTAGGAATAATAATACCTCCAAATTTCTGTACAGCGATACCTGCTTCTGTTAAAGCTTCTGTCTGCACAAAATTAACGTTTCTTGGATCGAGTCCTGCACTCTCATACTTTGGACTAATTGTAAATACTGTAGCTGCATCACTTTCATCCTTACTGTCTACATGCACTGTGATACTTTCTGGTAAAGCTGTATTAGCTGCTGTAGTAACAAACGCGATAGCATTAGCAAATGGTGAGTTGGAAACAGTTTTCCATGTGTGATAGAAATAATTCCAGTACAAACCACTAGCAACATAATCCTCTGTAAATTTATTGTTGTTATCATAAACCTGAAACCATTTTTCATCTAAGATAACAGCTTTTACGTTTGCTAAAAGAGCTAACTCAGCAGATGTAACTTCTTCAATACCGTCAGAATTAGCTCTAATAACATCAAAACGTGCGTTGTCAAATTCTGTCCAGTTGTCAATAAGGAATAATCTACCCATAAAGTCAGCTTTATCCATATTGAACGCACTGGCAAGTACATTTACGTCAAATTCTGCATTAAATAATGAGTCCATAAAGATAACCTGTCTGTCTTTAGGAGTATTGTTTTTTACTTTCAATTCATTGTATTTATCTGACATAAATGTGATCAAATTAGAAGTACCTCTAAACTGCACAGCCGCTGTATCAAGGTTTGTACCATCACCTACGCTTTTACTGTGAATCTTACCATGACTAATAGCCTTAATCAGTAAGTACTTAAACAGCAAGAACTCATCATACTCTGCGGCAGTATAAACAGATTCAACAATCTTTGCGATAAGATTCTGTACACCATCAATGCTAAGAAAAGCCTGCTTTAAGTCCTCATCTTGAATAGTAACAGGGTACATAACTCTCCAGTTCATTGTGTGGAAAGCTGATCTTACATCTGGAATAGTTCTCTGAAACTCACGCTGTGCGGCTTTTTCTGGGTCGAAGTCAACAGTTTTTGCAATAGAAACAAAAATATCTTCTACTGTTTCTCCAAACTCAATATAACCTTTTTTTAAAATAGAGTAAGGATTGTTAAATGTTGCACTCTGGACACGGACAATAGCAATTCTGTTAACAAGTGCGTTAATAAACTGGTTAGCAAAAGCGGGTGTACCATAGATAACTTCTCCTACCCTTGGAATATCACTTGCTGTTGCTACTTTTGGAACATTCTGCTGATATTCATATGAAGCATTCTGATGAATGACATTCATAATATCAATGGTTGACGCATTAAGCGTACTGTTTGCAATTCTTCTTGACATATCTTATTTCTCCTTTTTTAATATTTATGCTAAACTGTTTTAAACAGATCGGCAAACGTTTTTGGTGTATTAGGTTCATCTGGCTCATCTGGCTCATCTGGTTCATCTTTAGGCTTTGGACTGTAGAATCTTTCTGTATACTTCTTTCTCCATTCTGCGTCATTGTCCTTATATTTCTGCTCCCAGTTTGTTGTATCACTAGCTTTTGACTCTAAGTCATCTAATGTGTCACTTACATCTTCAAGAAAAGAAATTGTACCATCATCTGTGTTATCACCTAGCTGTGTTTTTAGCTGTGTGATAATTTCTTCTCTACTTCTAATAGCCATATTGTTCTCCCTTCTTATCAATAATGATATTTTATTTTCATCCAAATAGGCATTTTATTTTTACGCTTTACTGGTGGTGTACCGTTAGTTAAATAACGATAAATCATAACAGCATTATTAAGTGTGTTGCTTTCTGGTAGATATATGTTTTCTGTGTACCACCTTGTTATGCTCTTATCGTCATAGTGGTCTTGAATGTAATTGTAACATTTATTTGCAAATTCTACACGCAAATCCCATGATTGGTCATGTATGCCTTCCCAACACTGGTTAAACGCATGTGTTAACATTTCAATATCTGTAGAATCTGATTGTAAAAATTCAGTCAATGTTTGAAATGTGTAATCTGCATGAGGTATCCACAAATTTTCATATAATAAGAAAGCAAGTTGTCCGTCACCATCGTCCTGCTCATATCCGTTTTCTGTTAACCATGTAGTAAGTTGGTAGAGCCTACCGTGTGTATCTCCGTTAACGTTTGTCCACTGACCTAGTCCATAACCTTTACGCAAATCAGTAGGCAAACCAGGAGTTAAATTTTGCCACACACCTGGGGACAATGTTGACTCCTGCCAAAAGTTGCCACATATTGCAGAAATAACATAAATACTTGGACTCATAAATTGCTCTCCTGTTTCATTTTTTCATTCACAATTTTCTGAATAGTTGTGTACTCATAACCTGCTTGTGCTAGTCTGTGCTTGCGTTCATCACCATTTCCCCAGTCACCTCGAATTACTTCAAGAGCAATTTCTTCGTTTGTTTTTTTTGTATGATGTGAACCACCCTGCATTAACTGATTAACACGCGTTTGCACTGTAACATAGTTAAAACCTGCTTCCTTTAAAAGTAATTTTCTTGTTTCGCCATTTCCATATTTTCCACGAATAACGTCTAATGCAACAGTATCTAAGTCAACTGTTGTGTTAGAAGTGTTTTCAATGTATCTCAAATGAACGTCCCAACCACCATTGTATTCGTAGTAAGGTGCAATACAAATTTCTTTTCCAGTTTGATCTCCTGTTGCACCACCTTTTATTGTACCGTTTTCATTTATAGTAGCGTGTACAATCTCATTTTCATTGATACTCATAACAACATGTTTTCCAGTTTTAATATGAATATCGCCTGATTTCCATGGTGCTTTACAATCAACAAAACCGCAAGCTCTAAGTTGTTTTTCTAAGTTACCTGTCCATGAATATGGTGAAACATTAAAACCTGCATTGTGTAAACCGATAGCCACTAAAGATGAACAGTCATAATCTGGACTGTAACGATTAGTTTGGTCATACCCATGCGTGTTATCATTTGCTGTTTCAATCATAAACTGTACTACCATATCAATGTTTGGCATAGTTTAATTCTCCTTTTTATCGTCATAAATATGAAAAAATTCCATTAACTTATCTGGTAAAATATCTGGATTGATCTTGCAAATATTTTCCAGAATTGAAACTAGTTCTGTTGTACACGCATACAGGACAATCACTGGCAGAACTGGAGTGCTAAACTGAAAGCCAATAATAGAACCTTGTGTATCAACTAACCATGCTATGAAATAACATAGCATGAAACCAACCTTTTTAAAAAGACCGTCACGCAATTTTGAACTCTGAATATCTTTCAGTTTAACAGCTGTGATAATACCAGTACATAGGTCTAAAAGGTTAAAAATTAGTGCTACAATAATAGGGTAAAACTGCTCCATTTCTTTTACTCCTTTCCGTATTTATCTAACATCATTATAGCATATAAATTGACAAAACGCAATAGTTATGCTATAATAAATAAAGAAAGGAAGTGACTATAAATGAGTAGATATTATGATGGTACAAAACTACTGTCAATGAATGACATAAACGGTAACAAACCAGAAATATATATGTGTACAACTAATAGAACTGGTGGAAAGACAACATATTTTGGGCGCCTTTGTTTAAATAGATTCCTAGATAAAGGGGAAAAGTTCTGTCTTATTTATCGCTTTAAGTATGAACTAAACGATGTTGTAGACAAGTTTTACAAAGATTTGAGTAGTTTATTCTTTCCTACACATGAAATGACAAGTAAGAAACATGCCGATGGTATTTTCTGCGAACTGTTTTTAGATAAAAAAAGTTGCGGATATGCCTTATCACTTAATAGTGCAGACCAAATAAAAAAATATAGTCACTTGTTTTCTGACGTTATGCGTATGATATTCGACGAATTTCAGAGTGAGACAAATCATTATTGTGATGATGAAATTAAAAAATTTCTCAGCATACACACTTCCGTAGCTAGAGGGCAAGGCAAACAAGTTAGATATGTACCTGTTTACATGTTAAGCAATCCTGTTAGTATCATCAACCCTTATTATGTAGAAATGAATATCAGTGCTAGATTAAAAGACGATACTAAGTTTTTAAGAGGTGACGGCTTTGTTCTGGAACAAGGCTTTGTTGAAAGTGCTAGCGAAGAACAAAAGACAAGTGGTTTTAATAGAGCTTTTTCCAGTAATTCATATGTAGCTTATAGTAGTGAGTGTGTTTATCTTAATGATAACAAAAGCTTTGTTAATAAGCCTACTGGTAAAAGCAGATATATTTGTACATTGAAATACAAAGGAACAGATTTTGGCTTGCGTGAATTTGGCGAAGAAGGCGTAATATATTGTGATGATAGACCTGACATCACATTTGCTACTAAAATAACTGTAACAACTAGCGATCATGAAATCAATTATGTTATGCTAAAACGTAATGATTTCTTCTTATCAAATTTACGCTATTTATTTGAAAGAGGGGCATTCAGATTTAAAGATATGCGTTGCAAAGAAGCTGTTCTCAGTGCGTTAAGTTATTAACACTAACTGGTATCTTCTCATGTTTTCATCAATGAATATGTGGGGTAGCACACTTGAAATTATAGTGCCTACTTATTTGCCGTTATTGCTAAGCGCATTGCATGGTGCATGAGTTAAGGATATAAAGAAAAGCAGAGTAATGAACATTTTGTTCACCTCTGCTTTTTCTATTTTGATTATCTTCTTCCTGTTGAACCAAAACCGCCACGGTCTTTTCCAGTAAGATTCTCTACAATTTTAAACTGTACAAGTGGCTGATGCTCAATAATTCTGAACTGACAGATTCTTGTGTTTTTAGATATGTAACAAGCTCTAGTTGCATACACTGGGAACCCCCACTCGTCATTGTTACCGCAATAGGCTTCATCAATTACTCCAATAGAATTTGTCATAATGATACCATAACGCTTAAAAGTTGAACTGCGCGGTACGACAAGTGCTTCATAGTTTTCTGGTAATTTCATTGCTACACCTAAAGGAATAATTTTAAAATCACCTGCGTTCATTGCTACATCTACAGCGGTGCGCAAATCAATCCAATCACCAATGTTAATCTTTTCAATCTTATCAATTTCGTTATCAAAATATTTGATTTTAATATTTTGAACTCCACAATGGTACATACATTTTTCTTTTGTTTTATCTGTAACGTTTTTATGTATGTAACAATAAATTCTATCACACATAATAGCCATTAAAAATACAGTTATGGCGAAATATGTAATAGTATAATATGATTCATACACACCCCAAGATGCAATTGTTGAGTATCCAAATGCAATAATAAACATAATATCTAAAATTGTCATTACTTTTAATCTTTTTTTTGTCATTTTATCTCCTTATAATTCTACTTTTTCATATAGTCTACAGTTGCAAAATCCTAATGTTGTTGATTCTCTGAATTGCTCACACATACATTTTGTAGATTCATCTTTCTTATTTGCACATAAACAATATCCATCATTATCTTTTATTTGTTGGCGTACACGATTCACTACAGATTTATTTCTATTTTCAACAATTCTCACTTAACCACCTCCTTTAAGTAAGAAATGTATTCTGCCCATTTACCAATAGAGTAAATATATTCCTTACCTTTTAAACCTTTCAATTTCATATCTGCTTTAATATTCTCTATTGGGTTCTTCTTCGTTGCTAATGATTTGATAAAACTGTTTGTACTATGTGTTAGGGTTAAAATGCATTCCTGTGGAATTTTAGCCACCAATTCTTTATATTGGTTCAAGTCTTCATTTGGTATTTTATAATCATTTTTTGGTAGGTTCTTACTTGAAAATGGGCTAATACCAGCACCACTTGTTTTAGGTTTTAATAATGGAATAATTTTGTCAGAATTGACATATTTGAATTTGAATAAAATTTCTGCATCTGTTTTTTCAATATCAAAAATTATTGATGGGTCAATTTCATAAATTGCTTTTATGATATTATTTCCACGACCAATACTAGGAATATATGCTTGTAAAACATCTCTATTATCATGGAAAATTTTACTCCCTGACTTACAATCAATGAAACAGTCTATATCTTCCAGGTTTCCATTTAATTTTCGTGTAAAATCTTTTGTCCACTGATTGTACTCGACTTTTATACGGTAGATACCTTTAAATTTGTCTATTAAATAACTAATTTAGTTCACCTCCAAAATTCTGAATAGTATTATAAATTTTTATATATTCTAAAAATTTTCCAGTTCATACATTACGTTTTCTGTTTCCTGCTCAATGGTGTCTTCAAATATATCTAATAGTTCTTTTAATTCATATTCATTGGTACAAATGTTAAATAAACCTTCTATTGTATCAACAATTTTTGCTCTTTCTTCTTCTGATATTAAATCTTTTTCTGGTGTCAAAGTCTCTTCTGTTTGTTTTTCTTTTAAATCTTTTATGTTGTACTCTAACAGTTCCGGATTGTCAAAGTTGTTACCAATAACCTCCATACAATCCTGATAATCGTAAATATGTTCCTCTTCAAATCTTCCATCTTCAAGCAATACATCAAAGTAAAAACCTGCTTCGCTTTCATTCCAACTAATGTAGCCACAGCATTCTGCATCCATGCAATTTACAATATCATTTTCCCAGATTAGTTCACCATTCTTATCATGTAAGCCAGTATACTTACAAATAGTAGATGGTTCTACTTCAATAACGATATCGTTTAATTTTGAATTCTTGTCAAAATGCGACAAATCCACAATAAAATATCTTTCTGTGGATTGTTCCTCTATTAAATTACCAATGACCCAATCGAGATCTTTATATCCAGTCAATCCATCTTTAACTTTTGCTTTATATAAATATCTATCTTTCATAATTTTTCTCCTTTTTAATCTATTGCACTATCATAGAAATTATTGAATAGTTCTAAATCTTCATTTTTTAACATGTGTATATTTACTTCTAATGTGTTATTTCTCCTTTATTTTTACATAAAGACCACAATGACATTCTCCTTCTTCTTGCTCACGAAATTCTTTACACATACATTTCGTATCAGGTGTCTTTTGTAGTCTACATGGACAGTAGCCTTTATTGTCTTTAAGTTTCTGTCTAATTTCAGTTACTAATTCTTTGTCATCATTTACTTTGATCATTGCTAATCCTTTCTGCATATTGATTATTACTGATAAGATGTACTCCTAATACATCATCATAATGTCCCTCTTGATTAGGGATATACCTACCAAATTTAATAATAATGTTCGGATATACTGAAAGTTCTTCGATATATTTAGATATCTCATCTTTGTTATATCCTGTATAAATAACAATATCATCATTATTATATTCTCTTAATTTCTGTACAAATTCCTTTAAATCGCCCCATGAATCAAATGGCTCAAGTCCTTGCATAACTACAGCTTCTGTTATTGGATTATTGATATATCTATTTACAAGATCATCTATTGAAATTTCAATAATAGGTGTTTTTGCTAAAGAACTGTTTTGACAATAATCCTTACCACACTTAAAAGTGCAGTAAGGAAAAATAATGGTCATAGAAGCCTTCTTGTAATTCACGAAATCTTCAGTTATTAAACCTTTGATTTTCATTAAATCTCCTCTGCTTCAGCGTTGATGTCTCCCCATTTTCTCATTTCAAACTCAGCTTTACGCTCTTTTGAGTATGTCTTAACTGGTGTATAGAAACCAACAATTCTGGTAAATTCAGTATCTACAGGCTCTCCACATACAGGACATTTTGTGCCATAGAACGCATGATTATGTTGACATGCTTGAATCTTTGTATTAAATGCAAAGTATGTTACACCCTGATCTGCAATATAATTTGTCATCTTCCATGCTTTTTCAAATGAATCAAAAGGAGCATCAATATTATAATGAAGGATTGATCCACCAGAACAATATCCATCAAACTCGGATGCGATTCTTACACGTTCCTGTCCAGTTGTCTTAATTCCAAGAGGAATAAACTGATTACCATAAAGAGGTAAATCATAGATATTGGTTTTAGGATAAAAGAACTTGTCTTTTCTCATAAGTTTTGCTGCTGCTGTTTCGCCAGGGATTTGTTCTGTATTAATCTGATAATCGCAATTATATTCTTTAATGAAATTATCAGCAGTTTTTCTCATTGTCTCAAAAATTTTCTTACCAAAAGCAGAAGCCTTATCTGTGTAATATGTATTTCCAAATTCGTCTACTTTTGTATAACCAAATTTCTTCATTGTTTCATAGATACCTATAAACCCAATTGTGTTATAAAGGTGTGGGAAATCAACAAGACCATAAGAAAAGTTAGGCAATAAACCTTTTTCTACATTACGTTTAATGATATGGCGAACACAATCAAGTGCTTTTAAATTAACAGTTATTCTTTTTGTTAACTCACTAAGATATTCTTCTTCTGAATTAGTATCTAATGCAATTCTTGCTAAATTTACAGTAGAAACTTTAATAGAACCTACTTTTAATGCAGTACCACCTACACTGTTAAAGTATCCAAGATCTTTGATGTTGCTCTTTAAACGGCAACAGTTACTAAGAGAATTTACAGATGAGTCGCAGAAAATATTACTATCTGACCATTCCATATTGTGTGCAATAGCCCATGTAGCAAAATCTTCATCTACGAATTTGCCATTTTGACGAAGTAAACTAATTGTAGACACTGGAAATGTGAACATATTATCATGTCTGATTTCTGCCATCACTTCCATATACCATTTCTGAAATTCGATAATTTCTTCTTCGTAATCAATCATAAATGTACCATCTGGAAACTCTGAACCACCAAAAAGAGCCTCAAAATATGGTCTGTCAAAGACTGATGTGTTAGTAAAAGCTGACTGTGAACCATCTCTTAAAAATGGCTGATTAACAGCATATATAAATCTTTGGAACTGTTGCTTTGCATAATACACTTTATCTCTTACAAAATAACCATCATCTACGTCTTTTTTCCAAAAATAAAACATATACGGAATAAGATTAGGAAGTCCAACAGCACCAGAACTTCTATTACAAGCATAACTAATATATTCTTTGACAAAATCAACAAATGTACTAAGATGCTTTGCTGGTTTTGCATTGCGTCCTTCGATGAAGAAAAGTCCTTTCTCCGCTAAGTCTTTCAAATCATACGCAAAACAATAATGTTTAAATGATGTCGTGTTTGCATCATGCATATACAACTGACCAATCCATTCAGCTCGAAGCCATTCGTTTGCTGTTTGGAAACCATATTTTTTCTGAATCTCATAATAAATTTTATTAAAAGCAAGTACCTTTTCATGAGGTTTAGGCATCTCTTTTTCAAGAGTTACAATGTCCTTATGAGATACATTACTATTGCCATCAATACTAGAATCCGCAACAGTCTTCTGATCCACAAAGTTATCAATAAAGTCTGTATAGCTTAACTGTCCATCATCAAATCCATTGATTTTTGCGATATCAGTTCCAAATTCATCTTGCAATTTGTTATATTGTGTTGTGAAATTTTTATTTAATCTAATGTTAATGTTCAAATTCTTTCCTCCTACTGTGTATTAATCCAAGTATTCGCTGCTACAAAATTCATAATTTCTTCATCAACTTCTAGCATTGGAGTTGTTTCAAAACCTTTTGAAATCATTAAATCTGTGTCAGTATTTTCAACGTATTCTATATTTTTTGATTTTAATTTTTTCTCCAATACAATACATTTTGGACAATGTGTTGTATATAAAATTACACTCATTTTATCTCCTTTCTATCATCCACATGAAATCAACCCTTTTATTGTCCCTTCAAAATAAATCAATTTATGATGTATTTCTTGACTTATTTTAATGTTTTTGTGAAATATATTTATTAAATCCGCTATTATCGTTACAAGTATACTCAAAATTTGACCAACTTTGTGCAAACTTGTTTGGCTTTGCTGATGCTCTATAACACTTATCTTTCATAGGACAATGTTCACTACTACACATTGTGATATCTGACATATATTCACCTACATATCCTTAATTTTTACTTTTAGTTTCTCAAGTTTCTTATACTTATCAGAATCATATTTTGTATGATCTTTGATAATCATGTGTGTTTGCTCGTTGCATATTAGTTCAATAATCATTTTTCTTTCTTCTTTACTTAGCATATCTTATACTACCTCACGATATTTCCATTTAATTCATTACATACTAATGTTGTATGTGTAACACTATCATCTAAATTAGCATGTGTTTTTACTTTTTTAGTGTTTCTAATACTATATTCTCTATCATTTATTGTTACTGTGAGAAAACTATCTTGTTTTGATAGTAATTCCTTAGCAAGTCCATGGCATGTTAATGTTCTATAAATCACTGAATCAAATCACCTCTCACTACAATAAATAATATTCTTTAATATATAACAGAGCATCATATTTATCTTCAAAGACAATATCACAATGTTCCTTTATCCATGGATATACATTTTCTGTACCAAATCCGATAATTGGTATTCCAGTATCAATCGCTTTTTGTACTTCCATACCTGTTCCAACTGATAAACTTGAATTATTTAAGTTTACAAGTAATATATTACTTTCACTTACTTTATATAAAAAGTAATTCATACATTGTCTTTCTGTTTTTGGTAATAAAGTGTCATAATTAAAAGATTCATCTGGAATAAATACATTAACATTATATTTTTTTATTAAACTTTTAAGCATAAAAATAACTCTATCCTTTCCTTTATGGATAAAGTTATTTTTGTCTTTATATGAATTTTTTATTTAT
>OLRA01003551.1_pt1 | contig 13507 bp, 8 predicted proteins | sample 1673011 | NCBI WGS metagenome assembly OLRA01 (sample SAMEA3136746, study PRJEB25190) | human gut metagenome | reverse complement strand
ATGTGTTTGAACAGAGAATCGCAGCACTTGAAGGTGGTGTTGCAGCATTAGCAGTAGCATCTGGAGCAGCAGCGATCACATATGCGATTGAAAATATTACAAAAGCAGGAGATCACGTAGTTGCAGCGAAAAATATTTACGGTGGAACATACAACTTCTTAGAGCATACATTACCAGATTACGGAATCGAAACAACATTCGTAGACATTTTCAATGAAGATGAAGTAAGAGCAGCAATTCAAGATAACACAAAATTATTATTCATCGAAACATTAGGAAATCCAAACTCAGATGTTGTAGATATTGAGAAAGCAGCAGCGATCGCTCATGAACATAACATTCCATTGATCGTAGATAATACATTTGCAACACCATACCTTGTAAGACCAATCGAATATGGAGCAGACATCGTAGTACATTCAGCAACAAAATTCATCGGTGGTCACGGAACAACAATCGGTGGTGTCATCATTGACGGTGGTAAATTCGACTGGGAAGCATCAGGAAAATTCCCATCATTAGTAGAACCAAACCCAAGCTACCATGGAGTAAGCTTCACAAAAGACGTTGGAGCAGCTGCATTTGTCACAAAGATCAGAGCATTATTACTTCGTGACACAGGAGCAACATTATCTCCAGTTCATGCATTCATCTTCTTACAGGGATTAGAAACATTATCCTTAAGAGTAGAGCGTCATGTACAGAATGCATTAAAAGTTGTAGAATACCTGAAAAACCATCCAGCAGTAGAAAAAGTAAACCATCCATCAGTATCTGACGATCTTGAGCAGCAGGAATTATACAAAAAATACTTCCCTAACGGTGGTGGATCTATCTTCACATTCGAAATCAAAGGTGATGCACAGAAAGCAAAAGACTTTATCGATCACTTAGAGTTATTCTCACTGCTTGCAAACGTAGCAGACGTGAAATCCTTAGTCATCCATCCAGCATCTACAACACATTCTCAGATGACTGAAGAAGAATTATTAGGATCAGGAATCAAACCTAACACAATCCGTCTGTCAATCGGTACAGAAAATATTGATGATATCATCGAAGATTTAGAGGAAGCTTTTAAAGCAGTACAGTAGGCTAGATTTTTCTTGTGAAACATAAAAACTAAAACATAAATGTCAATTTTCCTAAAAAATAATAATATAATCTCGACCTTAAAACGAAAATGACCGGATAAGTGTAGGATAGCTTGTCCGGGCGTTTTTTTATTAAATGGAATTTACAGCAACCATTTCGATAAGTGTACTATATATTCTATACATATTTTCACCTCCACAATTACAATTTCCGCAAGAGATTCTCCTTAATTTTTCTGATATCATCTTAACAAAGAAAAGAAACGAACAAGTCGATGTTTTTCTTTCATGTTTCTTAAGATATAATGATGAGAGTATCAAAAACAACAAAAATCCCTGAAGACGATCAATTCTTCAGGGATTTTTGCAACTTTATATTTATTTTTAAGGTAGGTAAGATAGCAAGTTAAAATTAAAACTGCTTTATTTATTATATATTTTGCTAGGTTATATCTTACAGATATTCATGATCTGCAAGTACATTTAAGATGTTATGTCCTTCCTGAACACCATCAATGATTCTTCTAGCACGTACGCTGTCACCGATATTGATGATTTCAACGTTAGTATCAGCGAATGCTTCACGGATTTCATCAAGAACAGGAGCGTTTGCTCTCATTCCTAAGCATACGAATCCATAATCGAAAGGAAGATCTTTTTCTTCTCCATTAGCTTTTACTGTGAATGCATCAGCTTTTACTTCGCAAAGAGCTGTTTCAGTCATCTGGTTTACATTGTGTTCTCTCATTAATGTGTTTGTTCCGCATTTAGATACTGGATCTAAGTCTTTACCGATCTGAGGCATCATTTCTACGATGCTTACCTGCGCACCTTTTGGAGCGAAGTATTCAACAACGTCAAGACCTACAGCTCCACCACCAACGACAACGACTTTCTTACCTGTGCAGTCTTCTGGATAATCAGCTAAGTGGTTGATCATTCCTGTGATAGAAGCTACTTTAGATCCTTCTTTGTCGATGTGGTCATGTAATCCTTTGATTGGTGGAAGTAAAGGATTAGAACCTGTTGAGTTTACGATGATGTTTGGATGCAGTGCTTTAATTAATGGCAGAGTTGCTTCCTGTCCTTTGAAGATAAACAGGTTTGTTAATTTAGAAGCACGGTGTACAAGGTAGTCAGGGAAGTCTCTTAAACGTTTCTTATCTGGAATCTTAGAGATTTCAACAGCTAATCCACCAAGGTGATCATTCTTTTCGAATAAGAATGTAGTACATCCAACTTCAGCAGCTGTACAAGCAGCTTCAAGACCAGCAGTACCACCACCGATAACAACAACGTTACAAGGTTTATTTACTTTTTTCTTTTTATAGTCAAATCCAGAGTTTACAGTAGGGTTTACTGTACAACGGATTGGACGGTTAACTCCGATACGGTTTCCAGCACATCCGATGTTACAAGAAATACATTTTCTGATGTCATCTTCATGTCCTGTAGCAACTTTTTTCACCCAGTGAGGATCAGCGATCAGTCCACGACCCATACCGATGATATCAGCATCTCCACGCTCTAAGATATCGTCAGCGACACGAGGATCACGGATGTTACCCATAGTTACACAAGGTTTGTTGTATTTTTCTCTGACAGCTTTTGCCATGTAAGATCTCCAACCATCTTTTAAGTAGTTGGCATCGATCTGGAACTGAAGAGAACCATTTAATCCAGCAGATACGTCAAATGCATCAACTTCTTCCTGGAAGTAAGAAAGTAACTCTAAAGTATCTTCTAATGTGTTTCCACCTTCCATCAGTTCATCAGCACTGATACGAACGAAGATAGGGAACATAGGTCCAACCTGTTTACGAACTTCTTCAACAACTAATTTTGTGAAGCGGGCACGGTTTTCTGGACATCCACCAAATTCATCTGTACGTTTGTTTGTTGTAGGAGACATAAACTGACTTAATAAGTAAGAATGTCCTGCATGGATCTCAACGCAGTCAAATCCACAAGCTTGTGCACGAGCAGCAGCTTCTCCATATTTTTTAACGATTTCATAAATTTCTTCTACTTTCAGAGGACGAGGAATCTCTCCACCTGCTTTAGAAGGAATATCAGATGCAGATACTGGCTGCATATTTGTTCTCTTAGACTGAGCAGAAGCACCAGCGTGGTTTAACTGAACACCAACGCAAGCTCCGTGAGCGTGTAATGTTTCACATAATTTGAAGAAACGAGGCATATAGTTGTCATGATCGATACGGATCTGAGTTGTTCCGTTAGATCCAAGTGGTGAATCAACACTTGCGTTTTCAACCATGATCAGACCAACTCCACCTTTTGCTCTTTCTGTATAGTAATCAATGTGTAAGAAACTCATTTCTCCTGTCTGTTCACCGTAGTTAGTTCCCATTGGTGTCATCATGATGCGGTTTCTCATTGTCATGTTCTTAATTGTTAATGGTGTGAAAATGTTTTTATAGTTGCTTTTCATTAGAATTGAACCTCCAAAAAATTAAATCCAAAAAATCAAAAAATTAAATTCCATATAATCCGAGGTTGTTAGAATCATAAAAATTGGGTGAATGATTTATGATGGCTTTAGTATAACACACGGTTAATTATTTAACAAATAAATCTTTTTTGAAAAATCAATAAAAAATATCTATTGTTTCTTTTGTGAATTCAATAAATTTACGAACAGCAGGGATCATCGGCATATTTTTAAGATAAGCCATATAAACAGTGTGGTAAGGTTTTACATTACTAAGATGTAGGATTTCCACATCATATGCCTGTAATGATTCTACATGTGCAACAAAACCAATCCCAAAATCTTCTGCAACAAGGGAAGCGATGGCATTTTCATCCGAAGATTCAAAAGCGATAGACGGTTTGATATGGTTTTGTTTGTAAATAGAATTAGTAAAACGTCCAAGACCAGAAGTCTTATCATAACCAATGACTGGATAATCCAGCAGATCCTCTAAAACGAGTTTCTTCTTATATTTTAAAGGATGCTCTGGCGGGGTAATGATCACCATTTCCTGATTAACAACCGGAACAAACTCAATTTCCGGTTCATCGGCAACGAGAGAACCAAAAACGACATCATATTTTTCATTTTTCAGATCCGCAATTAGATTTTTTGTGATCTCCTGACTTAGAGAAAACGTGATCTCATGATTTTCCTGCTGATTTAAGAAACTTCGTACAAGTCTTGGAATATAACTTTTGGCAAGTGGAAATACATATCCGATATCAATGTGCCCGCTGGAACTGCCAGCTAAGGATTTCATTTTATTTTCAGCAATTTTGATTTCATCTATAATACGATTGACATGTTCCAAAAAGATAGAGCCGTATTTGGTAAGTTCGATATTGCGTCCGTTTTTCTGAAATAAAGAAACACCTAATTCTTCTTCAAGATTAGCAATCGAACGGCTTAAACTAGGTTGAGAGATATTTAATTCTTTGGCTGCCTGGTGATAATGTTGTAATTGTGCAACTTTTTGAAAATAGTACAGTTGATTTAAATTCATACATACCTTCCTTATTATAATAATTAATGGTTAAGTTCATTATAACACGATTGATAGCCTGAAGCTATCAAAAAACACTAAAAGATATATTGGAAGTATCAATCAATATGGAATATAATATAGCCATAAGGTTGTTAAAAAATTAACTTTTGGGTGAATGAAACTAATAACAAGCATATTATTTAAGGAGTAAAATTATGGCAGAGAGAATCACAGGACATACTGAATTAATCGGATTAATGGCTTATCCAATCAGACATTCAAGCTCACCTGCAATGCATAATGAAGCATTCGCAACATTAGGACTTGACTATGCATACTTAGCATTCGAAGTTGACAACAGCACATTAGAGGATGCAGTCAAAGGACTTCGTGCTTTAAAGATGGTTGGATCTAACGTATCAATGCCGAACAAAACAGTTGTAGGACAGTACTTAGACGAGTTATCTCCAGCAGCTAAAATGGCAGGAGCTGTTAACACGATCGTAAATGACAACGGAAAACTGATCGGACATATCACAGACGGTATCGGATACATGCAGTCATTAAAAGACAACGATATTGATGTGATCGGTAAAAAAATGACAATCGCTGGTGCTGGTGGAGCTGCGACAGCAATCGAGATTCAGGCTGCATTAGACGGTGTCAAAGAAATGTCAATCTTCAACATCAAAGATAAATTCTGGGCTAATGCTGAAGAAACAGTAAAGAAGATCCGTGAAAACACAGATTGTATCGTAAATCTTTACGATCTTGATGACAAAGATAAATTAAGAGAAGAAATCGCAGACAGCTACTTATTCGCACAGGCAACTGGTGTAGGAATGAAACCATTAGAAGGACAGACAGTTGTTCCTGATGAAACATACTTCCGTCCAGACCTGATCGTAACAGATACAGTTTACGCTCCAAGAGAGACAGAAACATTAAGACTTGCTAAGAAAGCTGGATGTAAGACAATGAACGGTCTTGGAATGATGTTATTCCAGGGAGATGCTGCTTTCCACTTATGGACAGGAAAACATATGCCGATCGACCATATGAAAGAAGTATTAGATATCAAATATGACTAAGATCAGTCATAACCATATAGCAAACGAGAGGAATTATTAAAATGGATAAAAAATACATACCAAGTGCCTTAGTTCTTTATCTGAACTATTTCATTCATGGAATCGGATGTTCCATCTTAAGTCAGCAGGTAGTAAAAGAAATGCTCGCAAGCCAGTGGGGATTAAAAGATGTTATGGCAGTAACTTCCATTGCAGCAGCATTAGGATTGGGACGTTTGATCTCCCTTCCATTTGCAGGACCTTTATCTGACAAATTAGGACGTCGTTTATCAGTGATCATTGGATGTGCTTCATACGTTATTTTCTTAGTAGGGATCGCATTCTCACCAAACACAACAATTGCTTATATCGCAGCAGTTCTTGGTGGTATCGCGAACTCATTCTTAGATACAGCAACATACCCAGCTGTAACTGAAATTATTTACAAATATACAGGTATCGCAACAATGGGGATCAAATTCTTCATTTCTGTTGCACAGTTATTAATGCCTTTCTTCTTAGGTATTGTAGCAGGAACAAGCATGTCATACTTAATGCTTCCAGTTATCGCTGGTGTATGCATCGGTATCATGGGAATCTTAGCAATCTTTGCTCCATTCCCAGCAACATCTGAAGCAGGAAAATCTGAATCTTTCATCAGCAACTTAAAGAATGCACATTTCTCTATCGAGAGTATTGCATTGATCCTGATCGGATTCACAAGTACAGCTACATTCCAGTTATGGTTAAACTGTGCTCAGACATTTGGTACTGAAATTGCAAAAATCCCATCTCAGAATGTATCTGTGATGCAGACATACTATTCTGCAGGTACAATGGTAGCATTATTCGTAACAAGTGTATTGATCACAAAATTCAAACAGGTAAGATTCCTAGTGATCTACCCAGCAATCTCTCTTGTAATGTTAGCATTAGTTTACATGATCAAGACACCTATGATCTGCTATGTTGGAGCATTCGTGATCGGATATGCTGCAGCAGGTGGAGTACTTCAGATGGCAACAGCCGTTGTAAATGATCTGTTCCCTAAGATCAAAGGAACGATCACAAGTTTAGTTATGATCGCATCTAGCTTATGTAACTACACGATCTTAACAGCAGCTGCAAAAATGACATCTACAAGCGTAATTATGATGAATATTGTAATTACAGCAATCGGAATCTTATTAGCACTTTTCGTAAACGTACGTTATGGTGTATTATTAAAGAATGCAGAAGAGGCATCTAAAAATTAATTAGTATTGGTAACAGGAACTCCCGAGGTTTATGCTTCGGGAGAATGTTCAGACAATAGGAGGAAATTGTCAATGAATACAGTAAAAGTAAGAAATATTGAAATCGGAAGCGGAGTTCCTAAAATCTGTGTACCTATCGTAGGTGTTACAAAAGATGAAATCATCGCAGAAGCGAAAACATTTGACAGCATCCCTGTAGACGTTGTGGAATGGCGTGTTGACTGGTTCGAAGGAGTATTCGAATTCGATAAAGTAGAAGACGTATTAAAAGACTTAAGAGAAGCTTTAGGTGAAACACCAATTCTTTTCACATTCCGTACATCAAAAGAAGGTGGAGAAAAAGCAATCGAAGCCGAACCTTATAAAGAATTAAATATCGCTGCTGCGAAAACAGGATATGTTGATCTTGTAGACGTAGAAGCATTTACAGGGGATGAGATCGTAAAAGAGATCGTAGCAGCAGCTCACGAATGTGGAGTAAAAGTTGTTGCATCGAACCATGATTTTGACAAAACACCTGAAAAAGATGAAATCGTAAGAAGACTTTGCAAAATGCAGGAACTTGGTGCTGATATCCCTAAGATCGCAGTTATGCCAACTTGCAGACGTGACGTATTAACACTTCTCTGTGCAACAGAAGAAATGTATACAGAACATGCAGATCGTCCGATCATTACAATGTCTATGGCAGGAACAGGACTGATCAGCCGTCTTTGCGGTGAAGTATTTGGATCTGCTTTAACATTTGGAGCAGCGAAGAAAGCATCTGCACCTGGACAGGCAGCAGTCAATGACTTAAATAATATGCTTCAGTTCCTTCATGAAAATCAGGGATTATAAGAACTGAATCTTTAAAAATTAAATGCAGAAGAGGAGAAGATTCTTGGTTATTCTTTTCCTCTTTTTTAAATATATAAAAAATATTTGCTGAAATCCTATTTTTTCAGTATAATTTAGTAGAGCAAATTGTTAAAGTTTTGCCATAGTTTGTGAAAATAAAGACTTTTGTTATAGAAAGTAGAAAGAGGTGAATCATGCTAAAATGGCTTGATGAGAATCTGGAAGAATTTCTGATGGTAGCATTATTGATTGCAATGACAGTGATCATGGGAATCCAGGTATTTGCAAGATATGCACTTGGAGCTTCTCTTTCATGGTCAGAGGAACTGACAAGATATTTGTTTATCTGGTCAGGCTTTATCAGTGTTAGTTATTGTACTAAGAAATGTATTTCCATTAAAATTGAACAGTTTGTAGCAATGTTTCCAAGAAGAGGGAAAGCATTGTTCAAAGTGGTGAACCACACGATCGAACTTGCCTTGTTTTTATATCTGATTCCATATGCAGTTCTTTATCTAAAGAGTGCATTTGAAAGTGGACAGGTAAGTCCCGCATGTCAGATTCCAATGTATTATATTCAGGCAGCCCCGCTGTTTAGTTTTGTTTTAGTAGCATTTCGTATCATCCAGCGTTGGATCATTGAATTTAAGATTGTGATCCGCAAAGATGAAGAAAAGGAGGAAAAATAAATGTCAGCAGCAGTCGTATTTTTACTCTTCTTTATTTGTCTGATCATTGCAATTCCGATTTCGATCGCCCTTGGGATTGTATCTGTACTTCCAGGAGCATTTGATCCATCATTTACAGCAAGCGGGACATTTGTCATTCGTTCTATGCTTGGAGGAATCGATAGTTTCCCATTGCTTGCAGTTCCAATGTTTGTATTATCTGGAATGATCATGGCAAAAGGGGGAATCTCTAAGAAGATTTTTGACGTTTTTGCGTTTTTTATAGGAAAATTAACGGCAGGAATGCCATGTGCAGTAATTGTAACCTGTTTATTTTATGGAGCAATCTCAGGATCTGCACCTGCAACTGTAGCAGCAGTAGGAAGTATGACAATTCCAATCTTAGTTCGTTTAGGATATGACAAGTCATTTTCAACAGCAATCGTAGCAGTTGCGGGTGGGCTTGGAGTTATCATACCGCCAAGTATCCCATTTATCATGTATGGTATGGCATCCGGGGAATCTGTAAGTGATCTGTTTATGGCAGGAGTTGTACCAGGATTATTGATTGGTGCCTTATTGATGGTGTATGCCATTTATTATTGTAAAAAACATGGAGAAGATAAGGAAAAGATCGCAGCAGAGATCGATCAGTTACATGCAAAAGGATTTATTGGAGTATTTAAAGAAAGCTTTTTTGCAATCTTAAGTCCGGTTATCATCCTTGGATGTATTTACACAGGAATCGCATCCCCAACAGAAGCAGCGGTTATTTCTGTATTTTACTCTTTAGTAGTCAGTTTATTTATCTATAAATCCATGAAATTTAAAGATATCTGGGGAATCATGGTAGAAGGTGTGAGAACATATGCACCTATTCTGTTTATCTTGGCAGCATCCATTGCATTCTCAAGAGTATTAACATTGATGCGTGTACCACAGTCCATTAGTGCATGGATCTTAGGTAACTTCCATAATAAGATTGTGATCTTGCTTGTGATCAATATATTCTTGTTGATCGTAGGTATGGTCATGGATACGACACCAGCGATTCTTATTTTGACACCAATTTTATTACCGATCGTTACAGCAATCGGTATGAATCCGATTCATTTTGGTGTTATGATGGTTGTAAACCTTGCAATTGGTTTCGTTACACCACCAATTGGAGTCAACTTATTTGTGGCATCATCCTTAACGGATATTCCAGTGATGAAGATCGCACAGAAAGCAATGCCGCTGATTATCTGCTTCCTGATCGCATTACTTCTGATCACATTTATTCCACAGATCAGTCTGGCACTTTTATAAGGAGGTTTAGGATTTCATGAGAAAAATCATAAAAAGATCCGTCGTAGTTCTTCTTGCAGGAGTCTTATTATTCAGTTTATCCGGATGTAAGAAGAAACAAAAGAAAGACGAAGTACAAAGATATGCATGGCCGCTTGGAACTTCCAGTCCGGAAGATACGGTAACACAGCTTTATGCAGAGAAGTTTGCAAAAGAAGTTTCCAGATTAAGTCATGGAAAGATGAAGATCGAAGTTTATCCAAACAGTACACTCGGAGGAGACCGTGAGCTTCTTGAGAGTTGTAAAGATGGGGATATCCCATTTGTCGTACAGAATACTGCACCACAGGTAACATTTCTTCCAGATACCGCAGTATTTGACCTGCCAAGTGCATTTACAACGATCCAACAGGCACGAGCAGCTGTTGATAATGAAGAGTTCTATCAGAAGATGGAGAAAGTATATCAGAAGGGTGGATACAAATTACTTGGATATGCCGATCAGGGATTCCGTGTTATGTCTACCAATAAGAATGTTAAGAGTATTAACGACTTCAAAGGGCAGAAGATCCGTACGATGGAGAACAGCTATCATTTGAAGTTCTGGAAGACACTTGGAGCGAATCCAACACCAATGACGTTCAGCGAAGTTTATATCGGACTTCAGCAGGGAACGATCGATGCACAGGAGAATCCTTACGAAGTTATCGTTTCCAGCAAATTATATGAACAGCAGGATTATGTTGTAGAGACAAACCATTTGCCACATTATATTTCGCTGATCGTCAGTGATGAATTCTATAATAATCTGTCAAAAGACCAGCAGAAGATCATCGATCAGGCATCACAGACAGCGAAAGTGTATGCGAGAGAAGCATCTGATAAGCGAATTGCAGACCGTATCAAGATCATTGAAGACAGTGGTACAAAGATTGTGAAACTTGATACAAAGACACAGAAAGAGATGCGTAAGCAGGCACAGCCAGTTTATGATGCGATTAAGAAGAGTATCTCAAAAGATATTTATAATGCATATTTAAGTGGTGTAGAGAAATAAAATGAATGATATGAGACTAGAATTTTTGAAAAAACTGGTCTCATATTTTGTTTTCTTCTTGCTAATTGTAAAAAGCTGTTATAAAATAAACAAGATTGAACAATGTAAAGATGTAAAAAGGAAGATAAATTATGTTTCAGAAATTCTACCCGTCCGAAGATATCAGAAGTACTTATGATATTGATTTCGAACGATACTACAAAGAAGGATATCGAGGAGTGATCTTTGATGTCGATAATACGTTAGTACCACACAATGCACCAGCAGATGAACGTGCAAAGAAGTTATTTAAGAGACTGGATGCGATGGGGATGCAGTATTGTTTTACAAGTAACAACAAAGAACCAAGAGTGAAAGCGTTCTGCGAGGCAGTCGGTGGGAAATATTATGTATACAAAGCAAATAAACCATCGATCAAAGGATATGAGACAGCAATGAAATTGATGGGAACGGATAAGAAGAATACATTCTTCGTTGGAGATCAGTTGTTTACAGATGTTTATGGAGCGAACAGAACAGGTATACATAGTATTCTTGTAACACCGATGAATCCGAAAGAAGAGATTCAGATCGTCATAAAGCGTTATTTTGAAAAGATTGTGTTGTGGCAGTACCGTAAGAAAAAACATTAATGAAATAATAAAAAACATGGGTCAGATCTTTGTTATCTGGTCCATGTTTTTTATATATTTACAATATATTTCTTATCTTTTAAAGAAAGGTTTGAAATCAAAATTATGATTTTAGATGAAATCCTGACGTTCTAATGCAACTAAAATGTCACGACCTTCTTTTACACCTTCGATGATACGACGTGTCTGAGCACTGTCACCGATATTAAGTACTTCAACACCTTCATAGATGAAGTGGTTGTATAATTCCTGAAGAGAAGGAGTTGCAGACTGCATTCCAAGACATACAAATCCATAATCGAAGTCTAATTCAAGATCTTTATAGTCATGTCTTACAATAAAGCTGTGATCTTTAACTTCTAATAAAGAAGCATTTGGATACTGATTTACTTTATTCTTATTCATGAATTCGATAGAACCAGTCTTAGTGATAAAGTCAAGGTTCTCACCGAAGTGAGCTTTCTGCTCAACGATCGTTACATCAGCTTTTCTAGGAACAAAGAATTCAACAACGTCAAGTCCTACGTTACCACCACCGATTACAACAACTTTCTTACCAGATAAATCTTCTGGATAAGAATCTACGTGATCTACCAGATCAAAGATCGTAGATACATTACCTGCTTCTAAGTTCTCCTTTAATCCAGGGATATTTGGAAGAAGAGGAACGGATCCTGTTGCGTTAACAACGATATCTGGCTTGAAACCTTCGATAAATTCGATAGAAGCCTCTGTATTCTTACAGATAAACAGGTTCTTAAGTTTCATTGCACGACGTTCTAAGTACTGAGGGAAATATCCAAAACGCTGTTTGTTAGGCATCTTGCCTACACGTCTGGCAAGTCCACCGAGTTCTCCTGATTTCTCGATCAGAACAGTTGCACATCCAACTTCAGCAGCTGTACATGCAGCTTCAAGACCGGCAGTACCACCACCAACAACAACAACGTTACATGGTTTCTTTAATTTCTTATCTTTATATAATGAACCTGAAACAAGAGCAGGATTGATGCTGCATCGGATAGGTTCATCCCCTAATGTTGCTGTACATCCATTGTTACATGAGATACAACGATTGATATCATCTGTGTTACCAAACTGAACTTTATTTACCCATTCAGGATCAGCGATCAGTCCACGTCCGATTGCGATCAGATCTGCTTCACCATCTTCAAGAATACGGTTTGCAACTTCTGGTTCACGGATATTACCACTTGTCTGACAAGGCTTTCCAGTCTTTTCTTTGATTGATTTAGACATATAAGATTTCCATCCATCTGGAAGATAATCTGCATCATACTGGTACTGGATAGAACATGTAAGTCCAGCAGAAACATCAAATACATCAACGTAATCTTTGAAATATTCAACGATCTCTAATGTATCATCTAATGTGTTACCACCTTCAGCAAGTTCATCAGCACTGATTCCTAAGAAGATAGGAATATTTTCACCAACTGTCTCACGAACAGCTTTTAATACTAATGTAGTGAAACGTGCACGATTCTCTTTGGATCCACCAAATTCATCAGTACGGTCATTTGTTGTTGGAGATAAGAACTGGTTTAATAAATAACCATGTCCAGCCTGAATCTCAACAGCATCAAATCCTGCTGTAACTGCACGTTTTGCTGCTTCAGCAAATTTATCAACGATCGTGTAGATTTCATCTGTTGTTAAAGCACGAGGAATATCACCACCAACTCTGGATGGAATATCAGATGCAGATACTGGCTGGATGTTTGTCATCTTACCATTTGCTACAGAACCAGCATGGTTTAATAAGATGCTGATTTTGGATCCGCAGTCATGGATGCTTTCACATAATCTGTATAATCCAGGAATATAGTTATCGTGGTCGATACGAAGCTGGTATGATCCGCTTGCTCCCTGTGGTGAGTAAACACTCGCAGCTTCAATTGTGATCAGACCTGTTCCGCCCTTTGCACGCTGTTTATAATAATCAATGATTCTCTCATTTACTTCTCCGGTATGCTCAGCGAGCGTAACGAGGGCGCCTCTATCTCCGAGATCTCCGGCATCTACCTGGGCGGCACCATGAAGAATGTCATGCGTGTGTTCAGCGTTGTGCTGCTGATCATGGTCGGTACCGTGTTC
>OLRA01003546.1_pt1 | contig 13519 bp, 15 predicted proteins | sample 1673011 | NCBI WGS metagenome assembly OLRA01 (sample SAMEA3136746, study PRJEB25190) | human gut metagenome | reverse complement strand
CGGCAATCTTGAACATGATGTTCATGGTTCCAACTTCCTCTACATATTTACGATGCTCACCATCTAACCAGAGAACCTGTGCATAACCAAGTTTTTCTGCTTTCACCTGTCCCAGAATAGAACCTGCGTAGTTACCACCACATTTTGTAAAGCCTGTACCACCTTTTACTGCACGGACAAGTTCATCCTCAACCAGAATCTTAACCGGGTTAAGACCTGCTGCATAGTAAGCACCTACCGGGCAGCAGATAATCATAAACTTGTATGCGTTTGCCATATGTACGCCGAGTGCTGCTTCTGTTGCAAACATAAATGGTCTGATATAAAGGGAAGTGTTTGGTTCAGATGGAACCCAGTCAGCTTCTACTTTTACAAGTGCTTCCACTGCTTCGACAAACATATCAACTGGGAATTCCGGCATGCAAAGTCTTGCGTTGGAATTGATCATTCTCTTTGCGTTCATCTCTGGACGGAACAGCTGGATTTTTCCTTCTGCTGTACGGTATGCTTTCATACCTTCAAATGTTTCCTGTGCATAGTGAAGTGTCACACATGCCGGATCCATTGTGATAGGTCCTTCCGGAACGATTCTTGCATCTTTCCATCCGTCTTCTTTTGTCCAATCCATGACAAACATGTAATCTGTCATATACTTACCAAAACCAAGATTCTTCTGGTCTGGTTTCTCCTTTAATACCGGTCTTTTTTCAAATCTGATATCCATAATATCCTCCTCTTCCCATTACACTTTTCAGGCAATTGCGAAACTCATCCTACTCTTCTTTTAATTGTTCAAAATTAACAAAATTTTCGAAAACACGCTCTCGCTACGTGTCGCTGGTAACGGTACTAAGAAGCCAGTCACGATTAACATCGTACCTGCCTTCTAAGTACCGACCGCTCCCCAGTGTTTTCTCAAGCTTTTGTTAATTTTTCACAATTCAATTTAGATTTTCATGAGTTTCGCAATTGTCTAAAAATATCGTAGATGACAAAAAACACAATTGTTTTCGCAATCACCTACGATATGAAACTCAATTTTATAATTCGCAGTTGTTGACAGTTCTTGGGAATGGGATCACGTCACGGATATTGGACATACCTGTTAAGTACATTACGCAACGCTCAAATCCCAGTCCGAATCCTGCATGTCTTGCAGAACCGTATTTACGGAGGTCAAGATAGAAGCTGTAATCTTCCTCCTTCAGACCCAGTTCTTTCATACGTGTCAGCAGCTTGTCGTAATCATTCTCACGCTCACTGCCACCGATGATCTCGCCGATACCAGGCACCAGCATATCCATAGCAGCAACTGTCTTGCCGTCCGGATTCTGTTTCATATAGAATGCCTTGATATCCTTCGGATAGTCTGTCACAAATACAGGGCGTTTGAAGATCTTCTCTGTCAGATAACGCTCATGCTCTGTCTGAAGGTCGCAGCCCCAGCTGACTTTGTAATCAAATTCATCATTGTGCTTCTCCAGCAGTTCAATGGCCTCTGTGTAAGTCACACGGCCGAAATCAGAAGTTCTCACATGCTCCAGTCTTTCAAGAAGGCCCTTGTCCACAAACTGATTGAAGAACTTCATTTCCTCAGGTGCATGCTCCAATACATAGCCGATAACATACTTCATCATGCTCTCTGCCAGTTCCATATCATCCTGAAGATCAGCAAAAGCGATTTCCGGCTCGATCATCCAGAACTCAGCCGCATGGCGGGTTGTGTTGGAATTCTCAGCACGGAATGTTGGTCCGAATGTGTAAATGTTGCGGAATGCCATAGCAAATGTCTCGCCGTTCAACTGACCGCTGACAGTCAGGTTCGTTGGTTTGCCGAAGAAATCCTCTGAAAAATCAACCTTGCCTTCTTCATTCTTCGGTACGTTGTTCAGGTCCATCGTTGTCACCTGGAACATCTCGCCGGCACCTTCGCAGTCACTGCCTGTGATCAGCGGTGTATGCACGTATACAAAATCTCTCTCCTGGAAAAACTGATGGATCGCATAAGCAATAAGAGAACGCACTCTGAACACAGCTTCAAATGTATTGGTTCTCGCCCTTAAATGTGTCAGTGTACGAAGATATTCAAATGTATGTCTCTTCGGCTGCAGCGGATAATCCGGTGTGGAAGCACCTTCGACCTCAACTGTCTCAGCCTGGATCTCAAATGGCTGCTTCGCCTTCGGTGTAGCCACCAGCTGGCCCTTAACAATCACAGCTGCACCTACGTTCAGATGGCAGATGTCGCTGAAATTCGCCATAGCATCATGGAAAACAACCTGTAAAGGCTCAAAATAAGTACCGTCATTCACAACAAGGAAACCAAATGTCTTGGAATCTCTGATGTTGCGCACCCAGCCGCCGATTTCGACTGTCTGACCGAGATAATTGTCGCGATTTCTGAAAATCTCTCTGATTGTTGTTAACTTCTGCATATAAAATTCCTCCGAATTGATTTTAAAATAGATGATAATACGCAATTACTTTTATTCTACCACAGCTTTCCGCAAAATACCATGAAAAAACAGAGGTGTTTTCATATTAAATATATGGTATACTGATAACAGTTTTTAAGAAAAATCATCCGAAGGAGGTTCATTCATGCACAATCGATCAAAGCACACATACTGTGCATCCCTGTTCTTCCTGCTATTGATATTGCTGTTTGGCAGTTCCTGCCTTCTGACCGGCTGTTCAGGCGGCACCTCATCGAAGGCAGAGGCAAACGCCGGTCACTCCGGCAGCTCAGATGCAGACGGCTCAGGCCAAAAGCGTGCCGATGCCTATGCCTCCCTTGTTCCCACCGCATCCGGTGAGACATGCTATGGTGATGACAGCGTTTCCATTGACGCCTCCAACATTTCCGATGGGTATGTGATGATCCGCTACACAGGCCGCTCCGAGAAAGCCAAGGCCCAGATCACCATTCCCGACGGTACCGTCTATACATACACCATCAAAGGCAGCGATTACAACACTTTTCCGCTGACCGGCGGCAATGGCGATTACACCCTCAAAGTCTATGAATGGGTAGTTGACAGCAGTTACGCCCTTGCCTTTTCCAAGGATCTCTCCGTCAGCCTCAGCGATGAATTCAAGCCATTTCTCTATCCGAATCAATATGTCTGGTTCACCGGTGATTCCCAGGTCGTCGCCCTGGGCAGAGAATTATCCGACCAGTCTGCCGATGATCTGGACTACGTGCAGAACAGCTATTACTATGTGATCCGGAATATTTCCTATGACAACGATAAAGCCGAGAATACACCCACCGACTATGTGCCGGATATTGACACGATACTGGAAGAAAAGAAAGGCATCTGCTTCGACTATGCCTCTCTGATGGCCGCATTGCTGCGCTCCCAGTCCATTCCGACAAAACTGGAAGTCGGTTATTCCGGTGAAGCCTATCATGCCTGGATCAGTGTTTACCTCACGGAATCCGGATGGGTGGACAATATTATCGAATTTGACGGCAAAGACTGGGTACTCATGGATCCGACCCTAGCCGCCAACAACAGTTCCAAAGCCGTAGCCAAATATATCGGAGACGGCAGCAAATACACTGTGAAATACTCTTATTAATCCTGCATTCACAGTTTTCCTGTCAATCTGTGGATCTATACAATATCCTGCATTTATGGAGGGAATGATCATGAACAAATCACCACAATTAAAACCACTTTCCAATCCGGAACTTTCTTCTTTCAGCAGCCAGTTATCTCTGATCCTGCGTTCCGGTATCTCTGCTCTGGAAGGGATTTCTATCATGCTGGAGGATGCATCTTCAGAGGAAGAGAAAGCCATTCTCAACGCACTCTCGGAAAACCTTCAGGAGACAGGTACACTAAACGGCGCACTGGAACAGACACAGCTTTTTCCGGCTTATATGACACGTATGGTCCGGATCGGTGAAGAAACCGGAACACTGGACGATGTCATGGCCGCCCTCGGCGACCACTATGCCCGTGAAGATACCATTGCCCGAACGATCCGCAGCGCTGTCACTTATCCAATGATCATTATCAGCATGATGATCGTTGTTATCCTCGTATTGATCATCAAAGTCATGCCGATCTTCAACCAGGTCTTCATTCAGCTCGGTTCGGAAATGTCCGGATTTTCCAGAGTTCTGATGGACCTCGGCAATACCATCAACCGCTATTCCGTTGTATTCATTGCGGTTCTTGCAGTCATCGTCATCGGCTTTTTTGCCTACAACCACACCGCCAAAGGTGCCGCTTTCTTAAGAGGGCTCGGCAGCCATATTCCTGCCATCCGACGCATGCATCATGATATTGCATCATGCCGGTTTGCCAGCGGCATGGCGCTGACTCTCAAAAGTGGCATGGCTCCCGAAGAATGTCTGAGCCTTGTCCGCGAATTAAATGATGATGAAGCCTTTCAGAAAGAGCTGACCGAATGCGAACAATTACTGGAAAACGGTACAGATTTTACAGCTGCACTCCATCAGACAGGTATTTTCACCGGCGTCTATGCCCGTATGGCTTCCATCGGCTTCAAAACCGGCTCACTGGATCAGGTGATGTCCGATATTGCCGAACTCTATCAGGAGGATCTGGATAACCGTATGAGCAATACATTATCCATCTTAGAGCCAACCCTTGTCATTGCGCTCTCACTTGTTGTCGGTTTCATTTTACTGTCCGTTATGCTTCCGCTCGTCGGAATCATGTCCAGCATCTAAGTCAGGAGGCCCACTTATGGTACGATTTCAAAATCAAAAGAAAAGCCGGAAAAACCGCCGGGTTTTTCTGTCCATTTGTGTTTTTCTGGTCATTCTTCTGCTTTTTATCTCCGGCATTGATTCATTTTCGGACAGCACCCGCCGTCATCAGAAAGAAAGCCTGGAGCGGGCATTAAACCGCAGCATCGTCTACTGTTATGCAACGGAAGGCACCTATCCCGAAAGTCTGGAAGACCTGAAAGCGCATTATGGTCTGACCTATGACGAAGACCTCTTTTTCGTAGATTATCAGACCGTCGGTGCCAATATTTATCCGGATGTGACCATCATTGAAAAGGGGGCAGGCAAATGAGATTTCAATCCAGGAAACATCATATCATTGATATTTTATTTCCCATCTCCCTGTATTTTGTTTTCACGGTATCGGCCCTGACAGTGCTTCTGCTGGCCACGAATGTTTACCGTACAACCACTGAGGACTCGGCTTTGAACTTTAACGCCAACACTTCTCTTTCCTATATTACTGAGAAAATTCACCAGAACGATACCGAAGGTGCCGTATCTATCGGCAGTTTTGACGGTCATCAGGCACTGATTCTAAAGCAGCATTACAACGACACGGAATATGTCACTTATATTTATGTCAGTGAGGGAAATCTGATGGAATTGTACACCAAAAGCAGTGCTGATGTCGATGTCGGCTCAGGCAAAGTCATTCTGCCGCTGCAGTCATTGGATATGGAGATGTCTCAATCGAATCTCCTGCATTTGACATGTACCGATGCGCAGGGACACACCGTTGCGTCCTATATCAGCATCCACAGTGAGTCATAGCACTTGTCACGGGAAAGGAATAAGATTCATATGAAATATCAACGTCACAATAATACATCCAGTTTGTTTCTTCTGGAACTTATACTTGCCGTTCTGTTTTTTTCCGTTGCAAGTGCCCTCTGCATCCAGATTTTTACCAAAGCCCATCTGATGAGCCAGGATGCCAGGGATCTGAATTTTGCCGTCAATGAAGTCAGCAGTATGGCCGAACAGATGTCTGACGGTACATTGCAGGATGCCGCCGCCTACTATAACAGCAGCTATGCATCCTGTGAAAAAGCAGATGCCGTTTATGTCCTGACCGTCCATTATGAACCGGAAGATACCCTTCTGAAGGCCCATATTTCCATGGATACTATCGCTGACAACCGGAATATCTACACACTGGATGTCACTAAGCACCGACAAAGGAGGGCCGAATCATGAGAAAACAGTCAGAAAAAGCTCCAGCACCTTTTTTTAATATCGGCGCCTCTTCTCTCCTTGTCATCTTCCTGATCCTCTGTCTGGTGACCTTTGCCATCCTGACACTGACCAGCGCCAAAAGTGATGCCGACTTTGCAGAGAAACTGGCCCATCACAAAACGAACTACTATGCGGCCTGCAATACGGCAGAAAGCACCCTGGATGAGATTGATGCCGTCCTGGCCGATGCCTGGCAGCTGTCAGACACCGACACCAGCAAGAATTCGATAAATAACGACAGCAGCCAGCCTGACTCGACAAGCAGCGACACTGCTGCTGTCTTCACTGAAATCGAGACCCAATTGACAGCACTCGATAGCCGCGAACAGCTGCAGCTCTCCATGGATTTTACACAGAGGGAACCAACCATTTCTTATGCTGTCGCCATCGATGACAAACAGAACCTCTGTGTCACGCTGACACTGACCGCAGCGCCTGCCAAGGGGGAGGCTTACTACCGCATTTCACAGTGGCAGGTTCAGTCTTCCGGTGAGTGGAAGGGCGATCAGACTTTGAATTTAATGAAATAACATTTAGCAAAAACCAAAGGAGATTTTTATGAACGCCAGAGAAATACTTGAACAGGCCGTCAAAGAAGATGTTTCGGATATTTTTATCGTAGCCGGACTTCCTGTTTCATGCAGAAAAAACGGCAATATCATTCAGACACAGGAAGAAAAACTCTTCCCGAAAGAAACTGAAGCATTATTAAATGAGATCTATGGCATGGCCGGAGACCGTGATATGATGAATCTGCTGGTTCATGGTGATGATGATTTCTCATTTGCCATACCCGGAGTTTCCCGTTTTCGTGTCAGTGCCTACAAACAGCGCGGCGCTCTGTCAGCCGTTATCCGTGTCATCACATTCCAGCTGCCGAATCCACAGGAACTTGGCATTCCTGAAGCTGTTATGCAGTTTGCCGATCACACCAAGGGCATGATCCTTGTCACCGGCTCCGCCGGCAGTGGCAAGTCCACCACCCTTGCCTGCCTGATCGACCGCATCAACAACACGCGAAATACGCATATTATTACCCTGGAAGACCCGTTGGAATACCTGCACCGTCACAACAAGAGCATTGTCAGTCAGCGAGAGATCAAGATTGATACGGACAATTATGTCACCGCTCTGAAAGCCTCCCTTCGCCAGAGCCCGAATATTATCCTGCTGGGCGAAATGCGTGACTATGAAACCATCAGCGTTGCCATGACAGCCGCCGAGACCGGTCATCTCCTTTTCTCCACGCTGCACACCATCGGAGCAGCCAATACCATCGACCGGATCATCGATGTCTTTCCGCCAAATCAGCAGCATCAGATCGCCGTTCAGCTGTCCATGGTCTTAAATGCCGTCATCTCACAGCAGCTTGTGCCGACAGTAGACGGACAAATGGTACCTGCCTTCGAGATTATGAGCGTCACACCGGCTATCCGCAATATGATCCGCGACAACAAAGTCCACCAGATTGACGGTCTCATCGCCACATCGGCCAAAGATGATATGATCTCCATGGATATGAGTCTGATGAACCTCTGTAAACAGGGCATCATTACAAAGGAAACTGCACTGACCTATGCATCCAATCCGGAAATGCTGAAAAAAAGGCTATAAAAATAAACCCGTGTTTTCCATACAGCCAAATTTGTCAAACTGGAAAATACGGGCTTTCTCTTCTGTAAACAGAATTCTTCTTGCCGAACAACTAAGTAACCTGTTCACATTTTCTATTTTTCTATATTCTTTATCATTTGTTAATATCATCCGTTCTTTAACTGTTTAAAGATGAAATTCCCTGAATAATTGTTCCTGAAATTCCTTATTATTAGCCGCTTTTATAATGTCATCTTTTCGATTCTGCTCTGATAAAAGAATAATCAACTGATTCATTTTGTCCAGACTTTCCCGCCTTCCAGCTTCAAGTCCTTCCTGCCTACCAATCTCCAGGCCCTCTTTTCGGCCTGCCATCCGTTCTTCACTCATCATTTCCTGTAGCAGCATATATCTTCCCTCCCAGTCACGGTCTTGCTTAATACTTTTAACCCGTTCCTGCAACAATCGCAAATAAGCATCATCTATTTTTACATTATCAGTATCTTGCCCGACATATTCCAGAAAATTCACTAACTGTATCGGTACATCATTAAAATTTTTCCCTTTGGTACTGAGAATAATCGTATGATTGCCATCAGCCAACAGCTTATTCGTTTCATAAATCATATTTCTGGCTGTATATCGATACAACTGGTCACCAAACGGGTCAAAATCACAAATAAAAATAACGTATGTATCCGGCAGTCTATCGTAACTCTCACCTGTCAATAATGCATCCATATCCATCTGTGCATGATAATAACGACTTCTTTTGCTCAATGCAGTCTCTGTCTTGACTTGCATCTCCACATTAAATCGTCGGTGCATCCCTCGTTCTTCCGCCAACACATCCAGCCGCACACCATGATATTCTGGATGATAACTGAGACTCTTTTCAGCAACAACATCTACCTCTAAAATATCCATCTCAAGTATAAGTGCTAGTAAAAGCTTGCATTGTTCTGCATCGGACATAACTGCCGCAAACATAAAAGCATCTTTAATCGTTAAGTCCTGTAATTTTTTCATCTGATTCCTCCTGCTTCAAACGGTAAGAAGAATCCTGTAATTTTATTATACACTACCTCAGCAAAAAAACAAACAAAGTAGACACATTTTTCTTTGTAATCTCATTCAAAGGATAAAAAAAGTCCAAACGCCACTTATCAAAAACGTTCGGACCTCATTATATTCTATTCCTCTTTTTCTCTCTTACCCTGCAGCACCGCCGCCAGTATCTCCAGCACGATGGCCAATCCGATCATGGAAACCGCTGCAATCTTACCGTTTGTACCGGTGATCGTCTGGAAGATGCCTCCCAGTTTCGGCACAGACAACTGCACCTTTCCTATGTAATTCGCATATGGGATTGGATTCATGTCATTATCACTGTTGGCATCGCCCTTCGTGATAAAATTACCCATAGCCGCACTGTTGGATACCACACGATGAGTGACAATAGAACCATCCGCATCCGTTCCATAGAAAGCAATAACATCCTCTGTCTGGATCTCTTCCGGCTGGATATACTTCACATACACCAGACTGCCCGTCGGTATCGCCGGTTCCATACTGCCGCTGATCACTGTGTAAATCTCATAGCCGAAAGCTCTCGGAATCGTAATTGGAAGATATGCCGCCACAATGATGATTAATAAAAGAGTGCCCAGTACGCTGCATACTGCAGCCACCGGGCTTTTCTTCTGCCTGTTGCGTCTAGCCAAAATCAAATTCTCCTTTGTCAGCAGGCAGTACTGTTCTATTCCAAACAGTACTGCCTGCTGTTACTTGTCTTTCAATAATGTCTATCTTGAACGTTTCTTCAGATAAACAAACAATGCTGCCAACGCTGCTACAGAAAGAATACCAATGGCTGCACCGCCTACCATCGGCAATGTATTGCTGCCGTCTTCTGCATCAATATTGGACTTTGGTGTTTCCTCGTCATCCAAGTCTACCAGTGTCTCCGGTACCTGATTATCCGGAATATCTGTCGTCTGGTTATCCTGATTATCGGCATCCTGACCGTTATTCTGATTGTCTGTCGTACCGCCTGCATTGGTATTGGCACCATTAGCCGTATTGTCGCCTGCCGCATTGTTCGCTGCGTTTGTACCATTCGCAGCTGTACCTGTCGTACCGGTTGTACCCGTTCCCGTCGTACCGGTTGTACCCGTTCCCGTCGTGCCGGTTCCTGTTGTACCTGTACCGGTGGTTCCTGTTGTCGTTGTCGTCGTTGTTGGACCCGGAACAATGGTTGTCACAGTTGTTGTTGTCTCAACAATACGATCTGTCTCACCAGGCGTATAGGTGAATGTAAATACATTCTCGCTTTCATTATCACTCAAAGTCTTGGTCAAAGCAAGGGCCTGAGGGATATAATTCTCAATATACTTATAAGCAACCACCGGCTTATCACCGGCATTGCCATAAAATGTCTGGCTGTCGGCAAGGGTCTTGCCATTGGCATCCTGATAGTTCACTGTGTAAGCCACCATATCGCCTTTGATGCCATATGCAACAACGTAATCCACATCGCCGTCCACCTCGATTGTCGGTGTGGCAAGAGCTTCTTCATTGTCACGTCCGCTGAGACGGAAGCCTTTAACATAATACTTGTCATCCGTTACCTTGACGCTGTTGATGTCCAGGATAACCTGTGAACCAAGGGAAAGACCTGTGATCTCTTTCTGTTCCTGTCCGTCAATCGTGCCTTTATTGCCCGCATATACCGTTACCTTGTAGGTATATGTATCTGCCGCCATAACGCTGAATGCAGAACCAACCGTCAGCACTGCTGCTGCAAGAAGAGATACAAATAATTTTTTATATTTTTTCATCTTAGTTCTCTCCTTCCCTGTGCTGTCTTGTTTTTCTGGAATTGTTCAAAAGGATAATGCCTGCGATCAGGAAGATCAGACCGCCTACAAGACCGATCACCGAATACATCAGCAAATTGGATGTATCACCGGTCTTAACGGCTTTTCTGGAGGTTGTCAGATTGTTCTTCTGAGGCACCTTCTTCTCGATCACGGTGTTCTTCTTAATGGTCTGGCCCTCTTTGACCTTCTCAACTGCGAAAGTCATACGAAGCTTCGCCAGTGTCTGCTGGTAGCCGTTATTACCTGTCTCGCCTTCCACGCCGACTTTCAGATAAACAGTACCGCTTTCACCCTTGGCCAGTCTGCCAAGATAGAAATATTCATCCAGTGAGGCATCCGCCTGTTTCAGACCTTCACCGGCTGCGGAACTGCCTTCGCCGCCCACTGTGCTGCTGTCATATAAAACTGTTTCTTTGTTCTTGCTGTCCACATAGGTCAGACGGTATTCATAAGCCGCGCCTGATGCGGAATTCTGTGCATCCTCCAATGTCTGAAGAACTTCATTGGTCATATACCAGTCTGTATTGCTGCTGTCCTGATTCGTCAGCTGAACATGCAGTGTAATACTGTCACCCGGCTGGATCTCAGACATAGAATCCGTCACATCTTCATCCTTGAAATTACTGTTCAGCTTGCTGCCGTCAAATGTTGCCTGCCATCCGTCAGCGCCCTGATAATCTCTGGCAAATGCTGTAAGAGGTGCCCCAACTGCCAGAATCGCTGCCATCATGAGGCACAAAATCTTCTTCTTCATACTCTGTACCTCCTATTAAAAACCAATGCTGGATTCATCATCGGATACGCTGACATCCACGCCCCAGGCACTCTTGATAGCCGCTTTGGCATTGTGCGTCTGAACCGCATCAACTTCTGCATCCAGATTGAATGAATAACCGTCGTATTTGTACTGATAAGTAACGGTGGAACCATCTGTCACCTTGTTCACCTGCTGTGCCACGGACTCATCGATACGGATCGTATCGGAAAGTCCCGGTGTAGTCTCTCCCGGTGCCAGTGCCTTTGTGTAATAAAGCACCATACGTTCCGGTGTGGACTGATCCTCGGCAACCACCCATCCGCTGTTCTCCGGAACATTCAGTTCAATGAGGTCCGGTGAAAGCTCTGCATTCTTCCTGCCCTCTTTGTCCTTCCAGCTCTTTGTGATAATGACTCTGACAAATGTATCAATATCGCCGCTGTTAGTCACGCTGATGGCTTCATCATACTGTTTGCCCGGTGTAAACTTCTCTTTCTCACCAAGCATATTGGCCAGAAGCTTGCCCTCTGTATTGCCGCTCCACTCATTGCCGGAAACATAATCTCTGCTGCTGACAACCTGGCCGTTCTCCACCAGAGAAACACCGATATGCTTCAGATTCATCTGTGCGGAATAGTTCTCACTGTAGTAAGTCAGCGCCGCTCTTGTGCTGCCTACTGTACTGCCAAGCAAAAGTACTGCCGCTGCTCCCAGAAGCAGGGCAACTTTTTTTGGAAATAAAATCTTATTCTTCTTCATGATAGCCCTCCTTCTATTCTGCTGTATCTGCTGTAATCACATTGTTCCAGTCTGCATAAGCGGTTCCGTCTGCTTTGTAAAGCACCGGTGTACACTCTTCCACAACAATGACATTGAATTCTGCCGGCGCATCCTCACTGTCTGTTGCCGGGAACGTGTAGCTGACATTCAGCTTCGTTGCTGTTGTCTCACCTGCCGGAAGGATCTGATCGTAATACCAGAAACCATCGCCGCCGTCTGTCCATCCTGAATTCTCCGGCTGATAACTCAGCGTGATATCAGATGGCGCAAACGCTCTCACACGGACAAAACAATCATAATCGCCTGTATTCTCAACTGAAACATGTTTGCCTCTGCTGTCCACTTCTTCATGCGGGATTGTCTGTGTAAATCCCATATTCATCTGAACAGAACCGCTGGCAGTTGAATAGGTGGTGAAATAAGCCATCGCACCGCCCACCTTCAGGGTACCCACAAGAACAAGCGCTGTCACTGCCATCATCAAAAACGGCTTCTTCAATTGCTTTTTCATTTATCGTTCCCCCTTCCTAGTCTGTGCTGACATTATCGCCAGTGTACTGATACTGTTTGTTTTCATCAAGTTTGAAATTATTCTTCACGCCGTAACCGCCGTTTGGACGGCCATCGTGTGCATTCTCAAATGAAACGCGGACCGCTTCATCTGCAAAAATCGTCACATCATCCGGATCATCGGAAACCTGTGTGTAGCTTGCGCCGCTGTAGGTCTCTCTGACTCTGACTGATGCACCTGCCGGAATCTGATCAATGGTCAGCTGCTGTGATTCCTCACCAGCTCCCATGGTCATCGCTTCAACTCTGCTTTCTGTCTTACCCTCCAGGGTCGTAATATCAATCTGGAAAACAAATGTTGCCTGAGCACCGGATGTGGCATTGAAATCTCTCAACGTCTTGTCGATCACCAGAGAACCATATCTCGGTGTCTGTTCCGGCTTGAGAACTACTTCTGACAATTCGTATACCCACTCATCATCACCTGTCTGATAATAATAATTATTCGGCAGGGAAATCAGATACGGTGTAAATGTGTACTCATAATTCGTTGTCTGTGCCTTATCCGCCAGCACCAGGTAAAGTCCTGTGGCCAGATCCTCAGCCTTTCCCTCACCATCTGTCAGCGAAACCTCTGCTGTCGGCTTCGTACTGTCTGTCCCCATACCGGCCGCCTCTGTGGCCCGCTTCAGCCATTCATCTGCGGATGTACTATCGGACGCATCCAGTGCGGAAACATCCAGCTGTGCAAAATCTCCGGATGCGGTGTAATCTCCGACTTCACTGATATCCGCCACCTTATACAGCTTCACATCCACCGTTGTTGTACCCAGATCTGCACTGACCTTGTCATCACCGCCGGTCTTAAAATCTATGGAGTTACTTCCCCTTGGACCGGTCGTCCTGATCGACACTCCGGGACTTGATGACACCGGAGAATTAGGTCAGTTACGTATCAAAAAAGCATACCAGATACTGAACAAAACGGAT
>OLRA01003536.1_pt1 | contig 13552 bp, 10 predicted proteins | sample 1673011 | NCBI WGS metagenome assembly OLRA01 (sample SAMEA3136746, study PRJEB25190) | human gut metagenome | reverse complement strand
TGGCTACGGTGAATACATTAAAACAGGCCTCCGATGCGGCGAAGATCCAGACACCGGCAATTATTGTGGTCGGACAGGTCTGTCAGGTGGCAGATACTTTTGGCTGGTATGAAAAACTGCCGCTTGCCGGTTATAAAGTTCTGGTAACCCGTCCGAAAGAACTGGTTTCCGGCATGGCAAAGAAACTGCGGGAACAGGGAGCCGAGGTGCTGGAACTTCCGGCGATCGGTGTGAAACCGGTGGAAGACAGAACAAATCTTTCCCGGGTATTTGAAAAACTTGACACCTATCAGTGGATTGCATTCACCAGTCCGAGCGGTGTAAGAATCTTCTTTGAACTGCTGATGGAAGCCGGAAAAGATATCCGCGCACTGGGACAGATAAAAATTGCCGCCATCGGAAGAGGAACAGAAAAAGCATTAAAGAAACATAATCTGTATCCTGATCTGATGCCGGAAGTCTTCGACGGGGCATCTCTGGGAGAAAAAATGGCAAAAGAATGTGAGCCGGGAGCGAAGATATTACTGGCAAGAGCGGCAATCGGCAATAAAGAAGTGATCGAAGAACTGGCAAAAAGAGAAGACCTTATAGTAGATGATGTGGCAATTTATGATACATTCTATGAGAATCAGGATCTGATCGATGAAAAAGGACAGTTTGAGAGCGGGAAGATCGACTGTGCCGTATTTACCAGTGCATCAACGGTAAAAGGCTTTGTAGCTGCCACAGAGGGACTGGATTACACGAAAGTTCTTGCAGCCTGTATCGGAAAACAGACGCAGGAGGAAGCGTTACGATACGGAATGAAAACTGCAGTCGCAAAAGAAGCATCTATTGACAGTCTGGTGGAACTGGTAATAAAATTGAAAGGGCAGAGAGAAAAAAACCAAGCTAAGATAGAAAGTGACAGAAGAAAAGAGGAAGAACAGTCATGGATATGATAAAGAGACCGAGAAGACTCCGCGGAGGAGAGACAATCAGAAAGATGGTACGGGAGACCCGGATGGACAAGTCTTCCCTGATTTATCCGATGTTTGTACAGGAAGGCACCGGAAGAGAAGATGAGATTCCGTCCATGCCGGGACAGTTCCGCTACACGCTGGATCGTCTGCCATATGAACTGGAACGCCTGGCGAAAGCAGGTGTGGGAAGTGTGATGCTTTTTGGTATCCCGGATCACAAAGATGAGATTGCCAGTCAGGCGTATGCCCAGGATGGCATCGTACAGCGGGCGCTGCAGGTGGGAAAAGAAAAATTCCCGGAGCTGTATTATATTACCGATGTGTGTTTGTGTGAATATACCAGTCATGGGCACTGTGGCATGCTTTGCGGGCATGAAGTGGAAAACGACAGCACTCTGGATCTGCTGGCCAAGACAGCCCTTTCCCATGTACAGGCAGGTGCGGACATGGTGGCACCTTCCGATATGATGGATGGCCGTGTTCTGGCGATTCGCAGGATGTTAGATAAAAACGGTCACAAAGAGATCCCGATCATGTCCTATGCAGTAAAATACGCATCTGCGTTCTACGGACCGTTCCGTGAAGCGGCAGATTCCGCTCCGGCATTCGGAGACAGAAAGAGTTATCAGATGGATCCGCACAACAGCCGGGAAGGTGTGAAAGAAGCCCTTCTTGATGTGGACGAAGGGGCAGATATCATCATGGTAAAGCCGGCACTTTCCTATCTGGATATGATCACAAAAGTAAAAGAAGTGACCAACGTTCCGGTAGCAGCCTACAGTGTCAGCGGAGAATACGCGATGGTGAAAGCAGCGGCACAGAAAGGCTGGATCGATGAAGAGAGAATTATGTGCGAGATGGCAGTGAGCACCTATCGTGCCGGCGCACAGATTTATCTGACGTATTATGCAAAAGAACTGGCAAAATGTATGGACGAAGGGAGAATCGGATAATGAGCAGATCAGATGAATTATTTGAAAGAGCAGTGAAAGTTATCCCGGGAGGTGTCAACAGCCCGGTACGTGCCTATGGTTCTGTAGGGATGACTCCAAGATTTATCGAGGGCGCATCAGGCCCATATGTAGTGGATGCAGACAGCAAAAAATATATTGATTATATCAGCTCCTGGGGACCGATGATTCTCGGACACAACAATCAGGAAGTTCTGAACGCCGTGATCCGGAAAGCAGAGAGCGGTCTGAGTTTCGGTGCGGCTACCGAGATCGAGGTGGAGATGGCGGAATTTATCTGTGAAAATATTCCGTCCATCGAGATGATACGAATGGTCAATTCTGGAACAGAAGCCGTGATGAGTGCGATCCGTGCCGCAAGAGGCTATACAGGAAGAAATAAAATCGTCAAATTCGCCGGATGCTATCACGGACATTCTGATGCTCTGTTAGTAAAAGCAGGATCCGGTGTGATGACGGCAGGAATCCCGGACAGTGCCGGCGTACCGGCGGGAGCAACCCAGGATACTCTGACGGCTGTATACAACAACCTCGAAAGCGTTAAGATGCTGTTTGAAGAAAACGAAGGACAGATCGCAGCCGTGATCGTGGAACCGGTCGCAGCTAATATGGGTGTGGTACTTCCAAAGGAAGGCTTCTTAAAAGGTCTTCGTGAACTCTGTACGAATCATGGTGCAGTTCTGATCTTTGATGAGGTAATTACAGGTTTCCGTCTGGCATTCGGTGGTGCGCAGGAGCGGTTCGGAATCGAGGCGGATCTGGTAACTTACGGAAAAATCATCGGTGCCGGTATGCCGGTAGGTGCTTTTGGCGGAAAACGGGAGATCATGGAAGTGATCGCACCGGTAGGCCATGTATATCAGGCAGGAACTCTGAGCGGTAATCCGGTAGCTATGGCCGCAGGTCTGACACAGCTGAAAATCCTGAAAAATCATCCGGAAATCTATACTCATATGAGCCAGATGGGAGAAAAGCTGTATGAAGGTATGAAAGAACTGGTGAAAAAATACGGAAAACCATGGAAAGTCAACCATATCGGATCTCTGGGATGTATCTATTTCACCGATCAGGATGTGGAAAATTATGAAGACGCAAAAACTTCTGACACAGAGGAGTTTGCACGTTACTTCCACTATATGCTGGAACATGGTATCCATCTGGGACCGTCCCAGTTCGAGGCAATGTTCTTATCCAATGCCCATACCGAAGAGACAACCAAAGAGACACTGGGAATCTTTGAGGGATTCCTGAAACAGGAGTAAGTAGAGGAAACCGTTCAGAGCCTGCAACTGCGAAGGCATGAAACGGTTCATCAAAGAGGATATCAAATAAATGAAAAGTGAATGGATGATAACCCTGCTCACGGCAGGGGGCATCCTGATCCTGTGCGCTGCCATGATCATCTGGGATAAGATCCGGCAGCGCAAATGGTTTCTGCGGCATCTGAAACAGCGGTGGGGAACCGTACCGGATCGGGAATATACCCAGGAGGAACTGGAAAGCATCTCCCATTATGCGAAACGGAATGAGGGAGAGCAGTTTATGATCGATGATATCACCTGGAACGATCTGCAGATGGATGAAATTTTTATACGTATCAACAATACACTTTCTTCCTGCGGCGAAGATGTACTTTACCAGATATTGCGCCAGCCGCAGATGGATCGAAACGTGTTGGATGAAAGAGAACGGCTGATTGCATATTTTCAGACCCATGAAGAAGAACGGATTCAGGTGCTGACACGGGTAAATGAGGTCAAAAAGATCTGGAAAATGTCTATTGCGGATTATATCGATGCATTGAAAGACGTGGATCGCAGAGGAAGAGGAAAATACCCTCTGCTTGCAGGACTTTCGGCAGCGGCAATTGTCGCTACGCTGATCCGCCCGATCCCGTGTATGTTTCTGTTGCTTCTGATGCTCTGCGTCAGTGCGGTGGTTCATACACGGGATTCCAAAAGGATTGAACCGTATCTGAACTGCTTTGTCTGTATCCTTCGTCTTCTGCGGGCAGCGGATCAGTTTGAAAAACTGGACAATCCGGTGATTCAGACCTATCTTGACCGGATCCGAACAGGCAGAAAGAAAATGAAAAGTTTCCGCCGGGGTGCTTTTCTGGTGGCTTCGACGAATTCTGTACAGGACGGTCTGGAAGCAATCATTGTCTCCTATCTTCGCATTATCTTTCAGGTGGATTTTATCAAGTTTTATTCGATGCTGAAACATGTAGAAGGGAATGAATCTACCATCGAAGATATGTATCAGGCGATGGGAGAGTTAGATGCTTTGATTGCGGTTGCTTCGTTCCGGGAGAGTCTGCCTTATTACAGCCAACCTGAATTCGCGGAAGTGAATGACCGGGAGGGTGCATCTTTGAAAGTGGAGAAACTGTATCATCCGCTGATCGGCGATCCGGTTGCAAACAGCATACAGATGCAGAAGGGAGTGCTGATCACCGGATCCAATGCTTCCGGAAAATCTACATTTTTAAAAACCATTGCGATCAATACCATTCTGGCTCAGACCGTACACACCTGTATTGCAAAGGATTACTGTGGAAGTTTTATGAAGGTTCTTACTTCTATGGCATTGCGGGACAATCTGGCAGGTGGCGAGAGCTACTATATGGTAGAGATCCGTTCTCTGAAACGAATTCTGGAAGAGTGTGAGAAACCAGAACCGGTGCTTTGTATCGTGGATGAGGTTCTTCGCGGAACCAACACCATCGAGCGAATCGCCGCATCCTCACAGATCCTGCATTCTCTGGCAAAACCGAAAGTTCTTGCCATGGCGGCAACGCACGATATCGAACTGTCCTATGTCCTGGAAAAAGAGTATGATAACTATCACTTTGAGGAAGAGATTCAGGAAAATGATGTGGTATTTGACTATAAACTCCGCACCGGCAGAGCCATGACGAGAAATGCGATCCGCCTGCTTGCTATGATCGGTTATGATCCGAAGATTATCGAGGCGGCACAGGAGAGCGCGAAACACTTTGAAGAAACCGGTGTGTGGAAATAAAAGGAGAACTGTTATGTTAGTGAAAATCTATACCGACGGCGCAGCCAGAGGTAACCCGGACGGACCGGGAGGATATGGCTGTGTCCTGCATTATACCGATCGAAATGGAAATCTTCACGAGAAAGAACTTTCCGCAGGATATAAAAAGACGACAAATAACCGGATGGAGCTGATGGCAGCGATCGTGGGTCTGGAAGCCCTGAACCGTCCCTGCCAGATTCAGTTATATTCCGATTCCAAGTATCTGGTAGATGCCTTCAACCAGCATTGGATCGATGGCTGGATCAAAAAAGGATGGAAGCGTGGAAAGAATGAGCCGGTAAAAAATGTGGATCTGTGGAAACGTCTGTTACAGGCGAAAGAACCACACCAGGTGGAATTTATCTGGGTGAAAGGCCATGACGGCCATGAGATGAACGAGCGGTGCGATTATCTGGCAACCTCTGCGGCGGATGGAGACAATCTGTTGGTGGACCCGGGGATCGCATAAAGAAAAAGAACATGTATTTTAATTATATTAATAGTTAAAATACATGTTCTTTTTGTATATAAAAGCCTTTTCAGACATGCTCTAGCAGTATCAACCGGGAAGATCTCCACGGATCCGGCAGCGGTAATCGCTTGGTGTGATTCCCATGATACGGTGAAAGATTTCCGTATAATAGCTGGCACCGGAGAACCCAACCTGTAAAGCGATCTCTGTGATGGTAAACGAGGTATTGACAAGCAAAGGAATACTCTGTTCGATACGGTAAGTCATCAGATAATTCATCGGTGTCTGGTGGAGAAGACGTTTGCAGAGTCTTTCACACTCCCCGGGACTTACAGAGACCGCATCTGCAAGATCCTTCAAAGATATTTTACCGGTATAATGAGAGTGAATATAAGTAAGAAACGTATCCAGTGCTTTTCTGTCTCTGGATATTTTTTTTGCGGGAGCGATCGTAAAGCCAGGTCGCTGACTCATTTTCCAGAGAAGTCCCCAGGCGTCGGAAAGATGGGAGAGAATCTGCAATTCCCAGGTTTTCGGTTGTTCCTGGTGAAGAATCCCACACTTGTAGAGAATATGCAGAAGTATCTGCTGTTCAGGATCTTCCGGACGTATATAAAGTGCAGGAGTTGCCGGATTACCGAGCAGAGGTTTTACGTATTTTCGGAAAAGAACATTAGACTCGGTACCATAGATAAAAGCAGGGTGGAAGATAATGGTATGCGATACTGCGGTTTCATTTCCCACAGGATGACAATCGTGCAGCTGTTTGGCATTGATCCAGAGCACCTCTCCGGGGTGGAGCACATATTCAGTTAATTCAACCTGAATCCGTACAGATCCCTGAAGCTGATAGTGAAATTCCACTTCCGGATGCCAGTGCATGGGAACATACAGGGTATGTTCTCCGTTTTCCGACACTGGAAAATAATCCATGTGGATATCAACCGGAAAATCATGGCTGCCATGAAGCTGATTTTCTTTCAGATTTTTCTGGGTGGAAATGACAGGACAGTTTGTTGACATAAGCGGTACCTCGGATTATGTTGATTTTGTTATAGAAATTGCAGATATTGTGATAGCTGAATTCCTGTGAAATTATTATACTGTCTTTTGTGTTAAAACACAAGAAAGGAAGTTCAGAATGATTTTGTTATAAAAAACAGATGAAAATCTGATTTTCAGGAGAGAGGAAGAGAAGGAGGATCTTTTATTATGGGAACAAAAAAGAATAATCTGGGGGTTCGTATCGCGATGGCGGTAATCGGAATAGCGCTGACTGCTGTTTCTGTGGGGCTTCAAAAGATTTCGGGACTTGGAGTGGATCCGTTTAGTGTTATTATTTTCGGGTTTTCCAATGCCTTTCATGCGACATATCAGACCGTATACATTGTGGTGTGTGCCGTTTTGCTGAGTATAGCATTTGTTTTTAACAGAAAATTACTTGGAATTGCAACGATTGTCAATCTGTTTTTCAGCGGATTTGTCACAGATGCCACCAGAAAAGCAGTTGTAAAAATGGTGGGAGAACATCCCTCAATGGCAGTCCGTGTGATTTTATTGCTGATTGTGGTACTGTTGATTTCTATTTCTTCTGCTTTGTACTATTCTTCAGAACTTGGGGTATCTCCATACGATGCACAGGCACTGACACTTGCAGAGAAAACAAAATTTCCGTTCCGGGCAGTGAGAATCGGTACCGATGTGGTATGCTGCACTGTCGGGTTTGCTCTGGGAGGAGATCTGGGACTGGCTACCCTGGTGTATGCTTTTTGTATGGGACCGTTTATCCAGTTTTGCAGGGAACATTTTACGGATAAGATGGCAGCAGGAGAAATGTTTGACAAATAAAGAACGAGAATAAGGGAAAATCCGCTGGTGTCCAGCGGATTTTCTGTGAGCACGGAGTATATTTGAAATCATATTTTGAAAAACGGTGTGAGAGCAGACAGCACAGCATCCGGTGTATTTTTTCGTGAGTTTTTCCAACAATCACGGAATAATGATTGACAGTATGCACGCAGAATGATATACTCATCCTGTTAAAAAGATAACGGTAAAAATTACCGAATATCGACCACATAGAAAAGCGTAAGGTGTCGGATGACAGAAGATTTCTGTTAATCCGGTGAAAAGGGAAACAGGTGTGAATCCTGTACGAACTCGTCACCGTGATTCGCGAGGGAAGACAAAAACCACTGGGAAACCGGGAAGGTGTCAAACCGCTTGAGCGATCAGCCGGGAGACCTGCCTTTGCGCAGTACGGGAACGAAAGTTCAGGCCACGAGGAATTGGCAGTACGAAAGAAAAACCTGTTTGCTTGTATAAAATGGTTTTTCCGGCACTTATGGTGAAAGAAACATCTATAACCGTTAAACGGTTCTGGTATCCCTAAAACTGATTCTGAAACTATAAGAAGAATTCCAAATGTAGTACCTACTACCTTCGTCTCCGGACGGAGGTTTTTTACGTTTCATGCGGGCAAGACCCCAGACAACCTTCTTCGGAGAGCCGTCCTGTACCACCGTGGTACACAATCTCAAAAGGACAAAGACAGGAGGAACCATGAGATGAAAAAGAAAATTGTAGTGATGATGCTTTCAGCAGCTATGACCATGTCCATGATGACAGGATGTGGAAACACAGCAAAGGATGACAGTGCATCCACAACAACAGAAACAACACAGGATGCAGAAGCCACAGAAGAAGCAGAACCGACAGAAGAAGCAACAGAAGAAGCAACAGAAGAAGCAACAGACGACAGTGCATCTGACCAGGAGGCAGCAGATAAAGTAGCAGCCCTGATCGATCAGATCTATGTGCAGGAAAGAAACGACAACACTGACGAACAGTGTAAAGAAGCCAAAGAAGCCTGGGATGCTCTGACCGACGCACAGAAAGAACTGGTAGAAGGTGAAAATGCAGACCCTGATTACTTCGGAAGAGATACCGGTGACGCATCCAAGGACGATCCGTTAAACGGAGATGACATCGGTGACAACGAACTGCTGGTAGTAAGTTTCGGTACTTCTTTCAATGACAGCCGTACAGCAGATATCGGAGGTATCGAGAAAGCCCTGCAGACCGCATATCCGGACTGGTCCGTAAGACGAGCCTTTACCGCACAGATCATCATCAACCATGTACAGGCCCGTGATGACGAGAAGATCGACAATATGGATCAGGCTCTGCAGCGTGCCGTAGACAATGGTGTAAAGAACCTGGTGGTACAGCCGACTCATCTGATGCATGGCGCTGAGTATGACGAACTGACAGAAGCAGTAGAAAGCTACAAAGATAAATTTGAATCCGTAACCATCGCAGAACCACTGTTAGGAGAAGTTGGGGACAGTGACGATGCAGTCAATGATGACAAAAAAGCAGTAGCAGAAGCCATCACGGCAGAAGCAGTGAAAACAGCCGGATACGACAGTCTGGAAGTTGCGGAAGCAGACGGAACCGCATTTGTATTCATGGGACACGGAACTTCTCACACTGCAAAGATCAGCTACAGCCAGATGCAGAGCCAGATGAATGATCTGGGATATGACAATGTATTTATCGGTACCGTAGAAGGAAAACCGGAAGATACTGCATGTGAAGCAGTGATCGAAAAGATCAAAGAAGCGGGATACAAAAAAGTAGTGCTTCGTCCGCTGATGGTAGTAGCTGGAGACCATGCAAATAACGATATGGCCGGAGATGATGAGGATTCCTGGAAGAGCCAGTTCGAGGCATCAGGAGCATTTGACAAGATTGATACCCAGATCGCAGGACTGGGAGAGATCTCTGCTATCCAGGATCTGTATGTAGCACATACCAAAGCTGCAATGGATGGAAATGATGCAGCTGTTTCCGAAGAGTCAGAGGAAACAGCTGGCACACTGGAAGATGGTACTTATGAAGCAGAATTTGACACAGACAGTGGAATGTTCCATGTTAACGAAGCAAATGACGGAAAAGGTATCCTGACAGTAAAAGACGGAAAAATGACGATCCATATCAGCCTGGTATCTAAGAATATCGTAAACCTGTATGTGGGAAAAGCAGCAGATGCACAGAAAGACGGTGCAGAACTTCTGCAGCCAACAACCGATACGATCACCTATGATGACGGAAGTACAGAAGAAGTATATGGCTTTGATGTTCCGGTAAAAGCACTGGATGAAACCTTTGATCTGGCACTGGTCGGAACAAAAGGAAAATGGTATGACCACGAAGTAAGCGTAAGTGACCCGGTGAAGGCAGAGTAAGGAAATAGTTACCGAAAACGGAGCGGACAGTAACTTTGACGGCAAATCAGCCCCTTGACAAAAAAAGCAGAAGTTTGTATACTACACAGGTATGATTGATTCATAAGAAAATGCATGGATAAGAACCAGTAGCAGCAAGCATCCGTACAGAGAGGCGCCGGTTGGTGAGAGGCCCGCGGGAAACTTCCTGTGAATACATCTTTGAGCTTTGCACCGAACATCATCCGGTCAGTAGGCTGCAACGGAAGGACCTCCGTTATACGGGTCAGAGTATAGATTTTCTGTACTTACAGAGGCAGAAGGTGCGAGCCTTCTGTGAAATTAGGTGGTATCACGGAACCTGGCTTCCGTCCTATAAAAAGGACGTGGCCAGGTTTTTTGATGCCCAGATTTCCAAGCTCAAAAGCTGTTCGTGCTTGCACGAAAAGGCTATTGAATTTGGAAATCGTCAAACATGAGAAAGCAGCGATTTACGAAGTAAATCAGCGGATTTCGAATGTTTGCAGGATTGTGAGAGCAGCAAAGCTGCAAAACAATCCGGGGCATCAAGTCATGGTCAAAAGTTTTTTGACCATGACTTCCTTCTAATAAACACGAAAAGGAGAATTTTATCATGACAATTTATGACGAATTAGTTGCCCGTGGTCTGATCGCCCAGGTAACCGACGAAGAAGAAATCAAAGAACTGAAAAACGGAACTTTGGCAGCAGAACTGCAGGCTAAAACGAAAGAACTTACAAGCCGGATTGAAGAAAAAGAACAGGCGGCAGGAAGATTAAGAGAAAAAGAAATCGAAACAGGGAAGAAAAAGGGCAAACTGGAAGAGAAAATTAAAGCGCTGAAAGAAAGACTCGATTTTTTGATGAAGGGATATGTTCCGAATGATGAGATATTTGCCGAAGTGAGGTCGGCTTTGGAAACGAAGAGCGAAGCGGCTTATAAAAAAGAGATGACAGTGATGGCGGAGAGGCTTTTTGAGAAAGAAACAAAACTTCAGGATGAGCGGATAAAATCAAGAAATGCATTTAACAATACATATCCCGCATATGGATTTTCAGGTGTAGAACATGACAATGAAGTTTACGACAAAGTTTTGGAGCGATGCAGAAAAGATTTTGAGCCGAAATATAAAGAAGAATTTGAAAAACAATACGAGCTCGTGTACCATTCTCTGCGCGATAACGTGATCGCAACGATACACGGGGAAATCAAGTCGGCATACAGACATCGGCGTCAGATCAATAAAATGCTGTCGCAGATCCGTTTTTCGGACAGCATTTATCAGATTGATATCTCTCCGGCAAAAAATGAAAACGGACAGTTTTATGAGATGCTTATGGCAGAAGAACTGGACAGCAAAGTAATAGATCATAGTGGGTTTGACGGTCAGATGAGTTTGATGGAAGATGAATTTTTCAGAAAATATGAAAGGAAGATCGGACTTCTTACCGAGAAATTCATGCCGTCCAGAGAGGAAGACGGGGCAGGGCGTGAAAAGCACAAAAATGAAATGGAACGCTTTGCTGACTACAGAAACTATTTGGACTTTAATATGTATGAACAATCTATCGATGAAAACGGGATCGAGAAGAAAAATTATGTGGACGACATGGCGGGCGTCGATTCCGGAGGAGAGGGACAGAACCCGAAATATGTGGCGCTTCTTGCAGGATTCGCAATGCTCTATATGCAGCAGAGTAATCGGGATTCAAAGATTCGCCTTGTTCTTCTTGATGAGGCATTTTCAAAAATGGATAAGGAGCGAAGCGAAGTCTGCTTAAAATACGCAAGAGAATTGGAACTTCAGTTGATTGTCTGCGTGCCGGATGAAAGACTTCAGTCTCTGATCCGAAATGTGGACAGCGTATACGGCTTCCGCAGGTTTAGAAATCAGGTTACGATGATGCATATTGACAAAGGAAATTATCTCGATATGATCGCAGGGGAAAGCAGATCGGAAGAGGTGTAGAAATGTTTTTGGATGATGGAGCAATAGTTAAAAGTTGATAAAAAGGAAGGAAAATGTTGAATCGCATATGAGCGGCAATTTGTTGGCAAAGTGGATTATTGGGAAAGCGGAAAAAAGTGAAGCTTATCGGGCGGGAACGCTGACAGGCATGAAACATCCGAAACCGGACAGAGAAATGATCAAGGCAGCAGGTGGCTTGCCTGAGCTGATCAGACAGGCTGATGAGTTGGAGAAAAGCGGATATATCCGGACAGAAAAAAGCAATCTGGGCGCGGATATGAAAAAAATCTATTATTCCATAGATGTCATTCCAAAGCTGTGCGAAAAAGAAGGAATTGAAGATCCAAGAAAGCAGCAGCTTCGTTATATAAAACAAATAGAACAACTGCGCGCTGAGGTACAAGGCAGTTTTTTGGAAGGTTATTATGATGAGATCATAAGACGGTTGGAACTTGGGGAGATCGTAAAATCACCCGATATGGAGGACGTTGATTTTTTCCGATGTTTGAATGCAGTTGTGAATTTGAAAAAATCTCTGTGGATGCGCGTATTCAGTGCTGCTGTGCTTAATGACTCTAAGCGTTTTAAAAAAGATTATGAGAAAAAAGTGGTGAAAGTACTGGTCAGATCACCTTTGTATGAAGAGGGGATGACTGACGATGAGATATTAAGCGTTCATGGAATTCTCAGTTATGCACAGGTGATGGAATGGAAAGGTCCGCTTCTGTATAAATTAAAGGGCGGACAGGAGTATATAGAAGATAAGGCGAGGGAAAAGGAATATGAAATAGATACATCTCAAAATCAATACGGAACAGTGATTAATTCGCAGACATTGGAACGTGCCTTTCCCGTTTCTATAAAAGGAGTCCAAAGAATTGTAACGATTGAAAATAAGGCAAATTATGAAGAAATGAAATACAGAGAGGATACGCTTTATCTGTTCTGTCATGGATTTTATTCTCCGAAAGAACGGATTTTTTTGAAAAGATTAATGGAAGTGGCGGAAGGAGAGATACAGTATTTTCATTGGGGAGATATGGATATGGGAGGCATTCGTATTTTCCGGTTTAATAAGAAAAATATTTTTCCGAAATTGAAGCCGTATAAAATGGATCGAGAAGCATTTCAAGAAGCGCTTGAAAGAGGAGCGGGCATTCCTCTGGAAGAGAAAAAGAAAGAAAAATTGGAAAAGCTTAATGCGGGAGAATTAGAAGAGCTTAAAAAGTGTATTTTGGAAAAAGGAGTAGAAATCGAACAGGAAATTTTATTGGCGGAAAATGCGATAGCGGAAAATTGAAAAAAGTGCTGAGAAATGCAGGGGAAACGATAAGATTTGTAAATAGTATGATAGATTTTGTGAAAATAAGGAAAGAGGTTTTATAAAATAAGGGAAGAGGTTTTACAAAAAAGCTTGACATGTGTGAGAGCAGGGATTATAATATTACAGCATGACTAAAGGAGAAACAGTATACGCCATAGCCCCGGAGTGTGCTGATTTCACATATACAGGCAAGTAAATGTTATCTGATGATTTTATAGGAGGAACACCCATGAAAACTTATATGGCTAACCCTGACAAGATTGAAAGAAAATGGTATGTGGTTGACGCTGAGGGATGTACACTCGGACGTCTCGCATCTGAGGTTGCTAAAGTGCTCAGAGGAAAAAATAAACCGGAGTACACACCGCACATTGATACAGGAGATTATGTGATCGTTGTCAATGCAGCGAAAGTAAAAGTAACAGGAAAGAAACTTCAGCAGAAGATCTACTACAATCACTCTGATTATGTAGGCGGAATGAGAGAGACTACGCTGGCAGAGATGATGGCTAAGAAACCTGAGAAAGTGATCGAGCTGGCTGTTAAAGGAATGCTTCCG
>OLRA01003532.1_pt1 | contig 13562 bp, 8 predicted proteins | sample 1673011 | NCBI WGS metagenome assembly OLRA01 (sample SAMEA3136746, study PRJEB25190) | human gut metagenome | reverse complement strand
TATTATCTGTACAAAAAATACCCCCTCTGTGTCTAAAATAAGTTTACCACTTCAAGAGGGGCTTGACAGAAACGTTGCTTTAGGCAGAACCCCTCTCCGTCATCGCTGCGCGATGCCACCTCTCCCCTAGGAGAGGCTTTTCTTGCCCTGCCGGCAATTCACCTTGTCTCCCAGAGGAGAGGCTCGGTCGCCCTTGTTATTATCTTCTTGCCTTAGCAGGCTCAATATTAACCTTATACCCCTTGATAAAGTTCTTGTTCATCGCACCGATAACCTTTTCGGCTACATCTTCCGGTACTTCAACAAAGGTGAACTTATCATAGATATTGATCAGGCCGATATCACGCGCCGGAATGTCTGCTTCGATAGCAATGGTGCTGACAATATCCTTAACCATAATCTTCTGGCTGCGGCCGATGTTGATGAACAGGCGCACCATGCCGGGACGGCCGCCGGTGTTGCGCAGGTCCTTGGACAGGATATCCTCCTGCGGAGCCTCCAGAGCCTTAATGCCCTCCTGCATCAGCTTCAGAGCTGCGGCAGCAACTTCTTCCGCACTGTAATCATCCAACAGGCTTTCGGCAATCGGCATATAGTCATGATATGCGTTCAGCTCCAGCACAGTCTGCATCTTGCTGATAATTTGGTCGCGCTGACGCTCGATAACGTTAGCAGCAGTCGGCAGCTGACGGCGTTGGATTTTAGTCTTGACGGTACGCTCAATCAGCTTCAGCTGACGGAACTCACGCGGAGTGATGAAGGTCATAGCTACGCCGGTGTTGCCTGCACGACCGGTGCGGCCGATGCGGTGAACGTAGCTTTCCGGATCCTGCGGAATATCAAAGTTGATAACGTGGGTGATGTTGTCAACGTCGATACCGCGGGCAGCAACGTCGGTAGCAATAAGCACATCGACAGCACCCTCGCGGAATTTCTTCATTACGCGGTCACGCTGGTTCTGGCTCAGGTCACCATGCAGGCCCTCAGCCATGTAGCCACGGCTGGAAAGTGCGATAGACAGGTCGTCAACACCCTTTTTGGTACGGCAGAAGATAATCAGCTTGCCGTCGATTTCTGCGTCCAACAGACGGCACAGGCCTTCAATCTTATCCTTGGTTTCGAAATAGTATTGCTCAATCAGAGGCACAGTCAGCTCTTCCTTGGAAATGGTTACATTCTTCGGCGCCTTCATGTACTTCTTGGTCAGGCTCAGAATCGGACGAGGCATGGTTGCGGAGAACAGCAGAGTCTGGCGTTCAACCGGCAGGCTACGCATAATTTCTTCGATATCATCAACAAAGCCCATATCCAGCATTTCGTCAGCCTCGTCCAGTACCAGGAATTTGATATGGTCCAGACGGATAGTGCCGCGGTTGATATGGTCAATCAAACGGCCCGGGGTACCGATAACAATCTGCACATTGTTGCGCAGCGCACGGATCTGGCGTTCAATCGGCTGGCCGCCGTAAACAGGCAGCGCACGCACGCGGCGGGTACGGCCGATTTTGCCTACTTCTTCCGCAACCTGAATAGCCAGCTCACGGGTCGGAGTCATAATCAGCGCCTGAATATGCTTGAAGTCGGTAATTGCCTGCACCAGAGGAATACCGAAGGCAGCGGTCTTGCCGGTACCGGTCTGTGCCTGGCCGATAACGTCGTTACCTTCGAGCACCAGGGGAATAGTAGCGGCCTGAATTGGAGAAGGCTCTTCGAAGCCCATGTCAGTCAGGGCGGTTACAATTTTTTTGTCCAGCTCTAAGCTGCCGAACATCTCTTTTTGAATGGTCATTAATGTTTATCCTCCGTATTGTTTTTTTCTTCTAATAATTTATCAATAGCCATGGAAATAGCTGTCTGAGCTATTCTCAGCTTATTTTCTGTTCTTGTAGACATAAAACGGTGCTCCTGGCAATATACCACGTCGTCAGTGGCAACGGCAATATATACAAGGCCTACCGGTTTGCCCTCGCTGGCTCCCGGTCCGGCGTTGCCCGTAATGCTCACACCATAATCACTGCCCAGCTGCTTGCGTACGCCCAGCGCCATTTCGCAGGCGGTTTCACGGCTGACAGCGCCGTATTTGGCCAGCGTATCTGCCTGCACATTAAGCAGCTTCTGCTTAGCCATGTTAGTGTAGCTGACGATGCTTCCCAGCAGATATTCACTGCTGCCCGGCACATCCGTAACCAGGCTGCTGGCAAGACCGCCGCTGCAGGATTCCGCAAAGGCAATAGTTTTGCCCTGCTTCAGCAGCTCCTGCCCTAAGCAGGCCGCCAGAGTGGCATCATCCACACCGTATATATAATTATCAACGCTCTTGCGTACCTTGGCTTCCATAGCGTCGAGCAGCTTGACTGCCTCTTTATCATTGGCAGCCTTCGCCGTAAGCCTGATGAGAATTTCACCGTAGCGGGCATAAAGCGCAATCGTCGGATTGGTCTGCGCCATAATCAGCTCATCGAGCTTGGCAGCCACCATAGATTCGCCGATACCGCGCAGATGCAAGGTGCGCGACATGATAATGCCGTGCTTGCTGAAGCGCTGTAGCATTCGCGGCAGCAGCTGCTTTTCGCACACATCCGTAAGCTCGCTCGGAGGTCCGGGCAGCATAATGAAGATTTTGTCCTTATATTCCAGCCACAGTCCGGGAGCGGTACCCACATCGTTCTGCAGTACCTCGGCCCCGATGGGCACATACGCCTGCTTCTCGTTATTTTGCGAAGGGCAAAGTCCCTTCTTGGCAAAATATGCATCTATGCGTCCCCACGTATCCAAATCGAGATAGCCTTCAGTATGACAAACCTCCATCACTATATCCTTGGTAATATCACCGCGCGTCGGTCCCAGACCGCCGCTGGTAATGATGATATCGGCGCGCTGCATGGCCTGCTCCAGCACTGCGCGCATACGCTCCGGATTATCTCCGACCGTAGTGTGATATAAAACATCAAAGCCTATATTATTCAGCTTGCGGGATAAATACTGCACATTGGTGTTTAAAATTTCACCCAGCAGCAGCTCCGTCCCGGTAGTAATGATTTCAACCTTCATCCTGCTGTCACCCTCTCACCGGTTATTTTGACTCATACAGCAACGTTAAACCAGCTCTGCCACCATTTCATAGGTAAAGCCTTGCAGAATACGCACTCTTACCATCTGGCCTACCTCCAGCTCGGCGGCATTTTCGATAAAGATGTTGCCGTCGATATCAGGTGCCTCGTGATAGGAACGTCCTACCGCAAGAGCGGGGTTTTCTTCATCAAAGCCTTCGACGATAACGTCCAGCTCCTCATCCTCGCGCTCCTGATGGATTTCTTCGGAAATACCTGCCTGCAGCGCCATCAGCTCATGATAGCGGTTTTCCTTAACCTCAGGCCCAATCTGGTTTTCCATAGCGCCGGCCACAGTACCCTCCTCTTGGGAATACTGGAACACGCCTGCGTTTTCAAAGCGCTGCTTTTCAACAAAGTCCATCAGCTCCGCAAAATCCTCATCGGTTTCACCGGGGAAGCCCACGATGAAGGTAGTGCGGATAGTAATGCCCGGAATACGCTCACGCAGCTTGGCCAGAAGTTCTTCTACCTGCGCACGTGTATCGTAACGGTTCATGCTTTCCAGCAGTCTGTCGCTGGCATGCTGCAGAGGAATATCAATATACTTGCACACCTTATCGCATTCGGCGAAGGCTGCAATCAAATCGTCCGTAAAGTTGTTGGGATACAGGTACATAACGCGGATCCACTCGATGCCCTCCAGCTCGTTGAGATCACGCAGCAGCTGCGGCAAAAGCAGCTTGCCGGTGAGGTCCTCGCCGTAGCGGGTAGTGTCCTGCGCAACTACAATCAGCTCCTTGACGCCGTGAGCAGCAAGGCTTCTTGCCTCTGCCATAACCTCATCATAAGGACGGCTGGTGTAGGGACCGCGCAGCTGCGGAATAATGCAGTAGGAGCAGCAGTTGTCGCAGCCCTCGGCAATTTTCAGATACGCCATGTAATCAGGCGTAGTCAGCATTCTGGGCGGAGTCTGTACATTTTTGCTTTCCAGCTTCTGCAGATGCTTTACGCGCTTGCCTGCCAGCACCTGGTCGATAACCCAGCCGATATCGGTGAAGCTGTCGGTGCCGACGATAGCGTCAACCTCCGGCATGCTTTCGAAAAGCTCGTCTGCATAACGCTGGCCGAGGCAGCCTGTCATAATCAGATATTTGCAGCTGCCCTCCTCCTTATATTGCGCCATTTGTAAAATTGTGCTGATGGATTCCTCCTTCGCACTTTCGATAAAACCGCAGGTATTAACAATAATCAGTTCGGCATCTGCGGGATCATTGGTAATCTCCAGCTGCTTATCCTTGATAATACCCAGCATAACTTCAGAATCTACCAGATTTTTGGGACAGCCGAGGCTGACCATACCTATTTTCATTCTTTACCTCCAAAACCTGCTGCCCTCACCCAAGCCGTCGGGACAGCAAGCAAGAGCACAAATCATTATAATCTAATTCACTATTCACTGATGACTAATCACCAGCCACTAACAACTATTTACTGAATCTAACCTTACTCAGCCACTTATTTGTCAGGCCATCCTGCTTAACAGGCTCCAGATAACTGCTGTTGAGCCAGATTTTATCGCCATCGGCGGCAGCCTCATCAAAGCCGCGCAGGAACAGAAACAGATAGCCTGTAGCATTTTCCTGTGCTATCGCCTGCACCTGCTCGCTTGTCAAAAGCCATTCCATAACCTTCAGGCCCTGCAAATCATCTGTAGTATTCTTAAACAGGCCTACGCAGAAAAGATTGACCGGCGTGCCTTCCTTGGGATAGACAACATAAGCGGGAAATTTATTTTCCAGATATTTAAACACGTAGCTTTGTCTGGTAATAGCCACATCCGCATCACCTACCGCCGCCATGCGCACAGGTGTAAAGGGAAACTTGGAATATTGCCCGATAAAGCGGTTGATATTGCCTAAATACTCCAGCGATTCATCCTCGCCGAAGCGGTCTGCCAGACCTGCCAGAAAGTTTTGCGTGCTGTTGCTGTCGGATAAATTTTCCAGAGCAATGCGCAGCTGTTCTTTCCCTGCCAAATCCTGCCAGCTGCAGATATTTGCCTGGCCGACAGTACGGGCGTACTGCTGGTTGACCAGAAAAACTATCGGATCATAGAAAACGCCGTACCAGCTTAAATCCGCATCACGGAACTTCTGCGGCAGTCTGTCGCCATCGGCAAAGGCCACAGGCTTCAGCCTTCCCTGACGCTTCAGGCCGGCAAGCGTGCGCTGCTCGGCCAGCACAACGTCCGGCAGCTCCCCGCCGGGCTTCAGCTCGTAAATAGCCTTCAGCTGCAGCTTAGCCTTCTGCTCCTTGTTGAAGGCATCCACCAGATTTTCAGTAAATTTATTATCAAGCTCGGAATACAGGATAACGGTTTTTGCCCCTGCGTTCTGTACAGGAGCAGGCTGCTCACCGCAGCCTCCCGTCAGTATTCCGGCCAAAATCAGCACTAAAAAGATACAACGGATCATCTCATCCCTCCGTTACTATCTGCGGCGCTTATCCTCACGCCTTTTTCCACCGGCACTGCCTGAAGCGGTACTGCGCGTTGCATTACGCGCTCCACTGCCCGTTGCATTACGTTTCGGGCCGCGAGAAGCATCACGCTTCGCGCCACGCACTCCGCCGCGCTGTTCCTGCTCCGTATACAGCAGGCATTTATGTCCGCTGCCCACGAGGTCCATGCGTCCTGCCTTCTGCAGCGCCTCCAGCACCAGCTTGCGGTTACGCGGAGTACGGTACTGCATCAGCGCACGCTGCATTGCCTTATCATGCGGATTGCGGGCAACAAATACGGTTTCGCCGCTTTCCGGGTCGATGCCGGAATAATACATCGCCGTCGCCGCACTGCCGGGAGTAGGAATAAAGTCCTGCACCTGCTCCGGATTGTGCTTGATGTCACGCAAAAACTCTGCCAGCTCAATGGCATTGTTCAGCGTGCAGCCCGGATGGCTGGAAATAAAGTACGGCACCAGATATTGCGGCAGGCCGATTTCTTTATTTTTTTGCGTAAACATGCGCATAAACTTCAGATAAACTTCCTTGCCGGGCTTGCCCATACGCGCCAGAACCTGCGGCGCGATATGCTCGGGCGCTACCTTCAGCAGACCGCTGATGTGATAACGGCACAGCTCGTCCAGAAATTCCTGCTTTTTATCCGCCAGCAGATAATCATAACGGATACCGCTGCGGATAAACACCTTCTTGACTCCCGGTAAAGCACGCAGCTTGCGCAGCAGAGCTATATAATCGCTGTGGTCGGCATCAATATTGGGGCACGGCTTGGGAAACAGGCACTGCCTGTCCTTGCACACGCCGTATTTCAGCTGCTTGGCACAGGAAGGATGGCGGAAGTTGGCCGTAGGGCCGCCGACGTCATGGATATAACCCTTGAAGCCGGGAAGCTTTATCAGCAGCTTTGCTTCACGCAGAATAGATTCATGGCTGCGCGCCTGAATGATACGTCCCTGATGCGCATGAATAGCGCAGAAGGAACAGCTGCCGAAGCAGCCTCTGCTGCTTACCAGGCTGAACTGAACCTCCTCCAGCGCTGCTACCCCGCCCTTGGCGTCGTAGCTCGGGTGCCACTGACGCATATACGGCAAATCGTAGATAGCGTCCATCTCCTCCATCGTCAGCGGGAAGATGTTCTGGTTCTGTACGATATATTTCTTCTGTCCCTTTTGGACTACGATTTTGCCATAGAACGGGTCCTGCTCCTTGCTCTGCAGCTTGAAGGCTCTGGCAAATTCCTTGCGGTCGTCCTTGATAGCCTTCCAGCCCGGAAGCTCCACATATTCATCATCGGGCAAACTGTCAGACAGATACGCCGTACCGCGGATATAATGCAAATCCTCAGCGCTGGCACCGCCTGCCAGATAGTCGGCAATTTCCATAATCTGCTTTTCGCCCATGCCGTAAACCAAAAGGTCCGCACCGCTAGACTCCAGAATAGAAGGCAGCAGCTTGTTTTCCCAGTAGTCGAAATGCACAAAACGGCGCAGGCTGGCTTCAATACCGCCGATAATTACAGGCATATCGGGCCATAGCTGCTTGACGAGCTGCGCATAAACGGCCGTAGCATGGTCGGGACGCTGTCCCACTGCACCGCCTGCGGTATATTTGTCGACAGAACGCTCATTTTTGGCTGCCGTATAACGGCACAGCATGGAGTCAAGGTTGCCGCCGGAAATAAGCACGCCCAGTCGCGGCTTGCCCAGCTCTGCCATATATTCTGCTTTATCCCAACGCGGCTGGCACAGCATAGCTACCTTGTAGCCCTGCGCCTCCAGCACGCGGCAGATTACTGCCGGACCGAAGGAGGGATGGTCTACATAAGCATCGCCGCTGATAAACAGAAAGTCAAGCTGCTCCCAGCCACGCTCGGCAATTTCTTGAGCGGAAATCGGTAAAAACTGTTTCATTAAAAACTCCTGAACAAATTATTATTTCTTCTTATCGGCCTTCGCTTCGCCGGCAGCCTGTGGCTGCTGCGGCTCAGCCGGCTTAACCTCAGCCTGCGGCTTCGGTCCTTCTGCCTTCGGCGCAGGTGCGGCTGCAGCGGGCTGCGGGGCTGCTTCCTCTACTGCGGCAGCAGGTGCAGCCTTGGTTTCAGGCTCGGACTTCGGTGCAGCCTCCTCTGCCTTAGCTGCGGCTGCAGGCTGTGCGGGAGCGTTGCGCAGATAGGTCTTGACGGCCACGCCATGCTCGCCCTTCAGGTCAACAGCCTCGCCGTTCACCTTAATGCGTACAACGCCGATGTTGCCGTATTTGATAATCAGCTTATCCTTAGCCTCAAAATGCTTGCTTTCCTTAGCATGCAGAATGCCGGCAAAAAGCTCCTTGCCGTCGGCACTTGCCTCCAGCCAGCAGTCACCCTCGGCCTCCAGGTCAACGGTAACCTTGTCCAGCACTGCAGGTGCTTTAGCTTCTGGCTTAACCTGCTCAGTCTGCTTAGCCTCATCCTTAGGCATATTTTTAAAATAGTTAATCGTAGCGGGAATAGCAAAATAGCCTGCCGTGAGCACCGCTACCGCTGCTAAGCCTGCCAGACACTGCTTCATTGGCAGCTTCGGCAAGCCCGGCATTTCAAAGCGGCCTGTACCGCTGCCGATATCACGCTTATCCTTCAGCTGTATATTGAGGCGGACTTTTTCCACCTCGCGGATACCCTGGCTGCGTACAGCCTCTGCCGCCATACCGGCAGCACTTGCTTTATATTCATTAACAAGCTCCGGACCGTTCAGTCCCAGATAATTACCGTAGTTGCGGATTATTCCCTTCAGGAAAACCTCGCCTGGAGTCTTGTCATATTCGTCATTTTCTACAGCCTGCAGATAACGGCTGCGGATACTGGTAGCCTTTTCGGCATCAGCCAGGGAAATACCCTTGGCCAGTCTTGCTTCTTTCAAAATTGCGCCGACAGTCTTTTCCTTATCATCCATTTCGCCTGCACCTCCGCTTATTCACGGCGCAGGAAGCGTTCCTCTGCTTCCTTACGCGACATTATAACCTCTCGTGGCTTGCTGCCTACGGATTGACCGACAATGCCCAGCTCCTCCATAGTATCTACCAGACGCGCCGCACGCGTATAGCCTATGCGGAAGCGTCGCTGCAGCATGGAGCTTGATGCCTGCCCCATATCCAGCACAAGGCTCAGGGCATCCTCAAAAAGCTCATCCTCTGCAGGCGCATTGGAGCCTGCATCCTCGGCATTATGGCCTTTATTATCACATTCCAGCTCCTGCTCTGTTACTTCTTCGCTGTAATTTACAGGAATGGACTGCTTGATAATGAAATCTACTATTTTATTCAGCTCATCATCGCTGACGAAGGCACCCTGCACACGCACAGGCTTGTTGTAGCCCATGGGGTAAAAGAGCATATCGCCCTTGCCCAGCAGCTTTTCGGCACCGCCCATATCAATAATGGTGCGCGAATCTGTCTGCGAGGATACGGCGAAAGCAATACGTGAAGGAATATTCGCCTTGACGATGCCTGTAATAACATCTACGGACGGACGCTGGGTTGCCAAAATCAGATGGATACCGGCAGCGCGGGCCTTCTGTGCCAGGCGCAGGATAGCATCCTCCACATCAACCTTGGCTACCATCATCAGGTCTGACAACTCGTCGATGATAATTACGATATAGGGCATCTTTTCGTCGGCCTGCGCGTTATAGGTTTTGATGTCACGCACACGGCTGTCGGCAAACGCCTTATAACGGCGCTCCATTTCCGCTACCGCCCAGTGCAGCGCGCTGGCTGCCTTTTTCGGCTCGGTGACAACAGGTGTCAGCAGATGCGGAATACCGTTGTAATTAGACAATTCTACGACCTTAGGGTCGACAAGAATCAGTTTAACCTCGTCCGGTGTAGCACGGTACAAAAGACCGGCGATAATCGTATTGATGCACACCGATTTACCGGAGCCTGTGGAGCCTGCCACCAAAAGATGCGGCATTTTCGCAAGGTCGGCGGAAATAATATCACCGCTGATATCCTTGCCCAAACCGATGCACAGATGCTCCTTGGCATTGCGTACACTGCCTGCCTCCACAACCTCACGGAAGCACACGGGATCGTTCTTCGTGTTCGGCGCTTCGATGCCGATGGCGGATTTGCCGGGAATCGGCGCTTCGATACGCACACCGGGAGCAGCCAGACGCAGGGCAATATCATCCGCAAGGTTCACCACCGAGCTTACCTTCACGCCTGCCGCAGGCTCCAGCTCAAAGCGGGTAACAGAAGGTCCGCGTGTTACGGCAACAACTCTGGCGCGCACCTTGAAGTCTGCCAAAGTCTGCTCCAGCACCGCACATTGATCCATGATGTCCTTCTGATAGGTGGACGGGTCACTGACCTTCGGCGTATCGAGAATCTCCAGCGGGGGCAGCTGATAGCTGCTTGCGGCCTGCGCTTCAGGTTCATATGCTGCGGACTGCTGAGCAGGCGCCGCTGCGGCAATTTTATCTGCACTGTCAAAAATCGTTACGGCCGGCTTCTCCGGTTCAGGCTCAGGCTGCGGCTCCGCCTTGGCAGGCTCAGCAAACGCAGGCGCCTGCTCGCGATAGGTATTGCGGATTACGGAAGCAGGACGCTCCGGCTCCGGCTCGGGTTCGGCAGCCGGCGGCTCCGCATCATCCAGAAAGCGGCTGTCCGGCTCGTAATCATCGTCATAATTGATAATCGGTCTTACAATGACCTCGGGCTTGGACTGCTCCCATTCGGGCAGCTGCACCGGGTCACGCTCTATTTCCTCTTTTAAAGGTGATTTTTCGTAAACACTCTTGTTTTTGGTAAAGCCTAAAATGCTTCTGAAGGCACTTTTCTTCTGCACGCCCTCGTTGAAGGCATCAAATTCGGGGCTGGTATAGTTGCTGATAACATTATCCGCGGGAGCGGCATGCTGTTGAGGCGCGGCACTCTTGCGTTTGAACACGGTTCTGGGCACAATCTCGGGACGCTTGCGCTCCTCCCTCACCTTGTCATCAGGGCGCACCAGCGTAATTTCGTCGGAGGTCAGATAATCCTGCCACAGCTCCCACCATTTGCGCAGCGGCAGCACCAAGCCCAGCAGCCACAGCCAGCCTAAGGCAAGAATAATATAAACAGTCACATCACCGGCAAAGGAACGCAGCAGCTTCAGCAAAAGGCCGCCTATAAGACCGCCGCCCTCCGCTATCAGTGAAGGCTCCAGCTCAGAGCCAACAGGCACAAAAACATGATGAGCTGTGCCTGTAAGGCACAGCGTCACCAAAGTAAAAATTAATGTTCTCTTGTTAAAAACACCAAACTGTCCTTTAAGCAAAGCAAAGGACGCAGCAAAGAAAGCCAAAGGCAGCAAAAAGATACCCTTACCCAGCAGATGCTGCTCCACCAGATAAGCATAATGCATTACACCGTCCTCAGCCGTCATAAGAAGAGCGGCTGCAAACAGCAGACCAATAAGCAGGCAGACAACGCCGACAGGGCGCGAGTAGCTTCTATTCTGTTGCTTCCTTCTTCTTTCCTTGCGCAAGATAAGACAACTCCTAAAATCGCAGCTGCCGGCAGTCATCCTTTATCAGCTGACTTCTGACAACCGCTCACCAAAAACTAATCACTAATAACTAATCACTATCCACTAATCACTATCAAATCTCCATGATAATCGGCAGAATCATCGGACGGCGGCGGGTTCTTTCGAACAGGAAGCGTCCCAGAGAATCACGGACAGTGGACTTGATTGCCGACCATTCGGAAACATTGTTTTCCTCGCAGCGGTCCAATGCAGCCTGCACCTTATCGCGTGCTTCATCCATCAGGTCCTCGGCCTCGCGCACATAAACAAAGCCGCGGGAAACGATATCCGGACCGGAAACCACATGGCAGGATTCCTTGTCGACGGTTACAACAACAATCATGATACCGTCCTGAGAGAGCTGACGGCGGTCGCGCAGTACGATGTTGCCTACGTCGCCGACACCCAAGCCGTCAACCAGCACCTTGCCTGCAGGCACCTTGCCGCTAATGGTAATGCTGCTCTTGGTCAGCTCGATAACACTGCCGTTTTCACCGATAACAATGTGGTCTGCCGGCATGCCGAGGGATTTAGCCAAGTTAGCATGCTTAACCAGGTGACGGTATTCACCATGCACAGGCATGAAGAAACGCGGACGCACCAGATTGTGCATCATCTTGATTTCCTCCTGGCTGGCGTGGCCGGAAACGTGGACGCCGTTGCTCTTTTCATAGATAACGTCCGCACCCAGCTTGTACAGATGGTCGATAGTACGGGAAACAAGCTTTTCGTTGCCCGGAATAGGTGTAGCAGAAATAATTACTGTATCACCGGGCATAATATCAACCTTTTTATGGTCATTCATAGCCATACGAGTGAGCGCGCTCATCGGCTCGCCCTGACTGCCGGTGGTGATAATAACAACCTTTTCCGGCGTATAGTTATGAGTTTCGTCAATATCAATCAGCACGCCCTCGGGAACCTTCAGGTAACCAAGCTCCTTGGCGATATTTACAACATTCACCATGCTGCGGCCGATAACTGCTACCTTACGGTCATACTTCACAGCAGTATCAATAACCTGTTGGATACGATGTACGTTAGAGGAGAAGGTTGCTACAATAATACGATGCTTAGCATAGCGGAACTCCTCGTCAAAGGTCTGGCCTACCATTTTTTCGCTGGGAGTGAAGCCCGGGCGCTCGGCGTTGGTGCTGTCTGCCAGCAGGCACAGTACACCGCGGTCGCCGTATTCGGCAAATTTATTGAATTCCATAACCTGTCCGTCAACAGGAGTGTGGTCGATTTTGAAGTCACCGGTGTGGATAATAACACCGATAGGAGTAGTAATCGCGATAGCAACAGCGTCGGGAATGCTGTGGTTTACGCGGATGAAATCGAGCTTAAAGGCACCGGTGTTAATCTTGTCACCGGGTTTTACTACGTGCAGGGTTTCGTTGCCTACACCGTTTTCCTTCAAGCGGCCTTGTAAAATCCCCAGAGTAAGTGCGGTACCATAAACGGGACAATCAATTTGTTTCATAACATAGGGCAGCGCACCGATATGGTCCTCGTGACCATGTGTCAGAAAGATACCCTTAATTTTATCTTTATTCTCAACCAAATATGTAATATCGGGAATAACCAAGTCAATGCCGAGCATATCGTCTTCAGGGAACATCAGGCCTGCATCAATCAGGATCATGTCGTCCCCGTAACGGAATACCGTCATATTTTTACCAATTTCGCCCAAACCACCAAGCGGGATAATCTGGACCTTATGTTGAAATTTACCCAAAAAAAATACACCTCCATTTTTTTTTTTACATTCTTCCGTACAAATGTAGAAATTGAATTTGATACTGTGTCCGCACACATACTCTCTACTTTATTATACACTAAATATGGGCTATTGACAAATAGTGATACATATTTTTTGTGAAAAGTTTGTTGCCAAACGGATGATTTTTTGGCAGAGGAATAGCGCATGCAAAAAAGGGCTGCGGGCAAGGTGCCCCCTGCTCCCTTGACATTCCCTTCCATTTCAAGTGCACTTAAACTAAGTTCTTCAAAACCGCAAGTAAGCTTATGCATCCGGCTCATTTACCTGCGGACAATTAAATAAGCAGTATATCCTGCAGATGCACCTTTTCTGCAGAAGCTTAAGCAAGGCCATTTATATTTATATGGTACATTCTAAGAGTAGTACAAACTGACGATTTTTAATCGCCAGAGTACTGCTCTTTTTTGTTTTTCAGGCGCTTTGCAACTGCTTATGTATTTTTTTATTCACTTGTGTTAAAATGAAAGGAGAAAAACCATGCAAGACCTGGCAACAAAATTTGCAAACCTGACTATCCAAAGCGACTTCATCTTCAAGAAGGTTATGTCGCGCAAGCGTATCTGCAAGCATCTGCTGGAGGAGCTGCTGCAGATAGAAATTGCGGATATCAACTATCTGGAGGCAGAAAAGACGCTTGATCCTGAGTACCCCAGCCGCGGTA
>OLRA01003527.1_pt1 | contig 13586 bp, 9 predicted proteins | sample 1673011 | NCBI WGS metagenome assembly OLRA01 (sample SAMEA3136746, study PRJEB25190) | human gut metagenome | reverse complement strand
CGAGAAGATGCGGGCCGCGGGTGCGCTGGTGACCATCGGCACCGACGGCACCTGCTCGAACAACGACCTCGACATGTTCGAGGAGCTGCGCACGGCGGCCTTCCTGCAAAAATCCGCCACGGGCGATCCCGTGGCGCTCCCGGCCTACGAGGCGCTGAAACTGGCTACGGTCAACGGCGCCCGCGCCATGGGCTATGCGGAGGGTGAGCTGGGCGTCATCCGCCCCGGGGCGCTGGCCGACCTGATCGTCGTCGACCTGCAGAAACCCCACTTGCAGCCGATCCACGACCTGGTCTCGAACCTGGTCTATTGCGGCAAGGCGTCGGATGTCGACACGGTGGTGGTCGACGGCCGCATCGTGGTCGAAAACCGCCGTGTGGCCGGTGTCGACCTGCCGAAGCTGTACGCCGACGTCGCCGCGGCCGTGGAACGCATAACCGGGAGATAAGGGAATGCCGGGGAAAATTCGATTCGGCATGGTCGGCACCGGGTTCATCGCCGACTGGGTGCTGGCCGGGGCGCGGCAGGACGCGCGCTTCGAGGCCGTGGCGATCTGTTCGCGTTCGCAGGAGAGGGCCGACGCCTTCGCTGCGAAGCACGGCATCCCGCATACCTTCACCTCGCTCGGGCAGATGGCGGCAAGCCCGCTCGTCGACGCCGTTTACATCGCCACGCCCAATTTCCTGCACGCGTCGCAGAGCATCCTCTGCATGCGCCACGGCAAGCACGTGCTGTGCGAGAAGCCCCTGGCCTCCAATGCCCGCGAGGCGCGGCAGATGGTCGCTGTCGCCCGCGAATGCGGCGTCACGCTCATGGAGGCCATGATCTCGACGCTCAACCCCAATTTCCGCGTCGTGCAGGAGTACCTGCCCCGGCTCGGGACGATCCGCCGCTATTTCGCCAGCTTCTGCCAGTACTCCTCGCGCTACGACAAGTTCCGGCAGGGGATCGTGCTCAACGCCTTTAACCCCGAACTGTCGAACGGCGCCATGATGGACATCGGGGTCTATACCGTCTATCCGATGGTCGCGCTGTTCGGGCGTCCGCTGGGGGTCGAAGCGCAGGGCATCGTCCTCTCTTCGGGTGCCGACGGGCAGGGCGTCGTCAATTTCCGCTACGAGGGGATGAATGCCACGGTGCTCTACTCCAAGATCGCCAATTCGTCGCTTCCGACCGAGATCGAGGGCGAGGAGGGCAACCTGTTGCTGGACGCCATCCACACCATCCGCGACGTGGCGTACCTTCCGCGCCCGGCGGCCGCTTCGGGGCGGGGCGACGCCCCCGTCCGCCACAGCGTCGGGCTCCCCCTGGAGAAGGATACCTATTATTATGAGGTCGCGGAGTTCATCGACCTCATCGAACAGGGACGGATAGAATCCGCCGTCAACAGCCACGAAAACTCCCTCGTGACGATGGAGATCATCGACCAGGTGCGCCGCCAGCTGGGCGTGTCCTATCCCGCCGACAGGTTGCCGTAGAGGTGTAGCGCTTGTCCGTCCGGGAACCTTTCTCCCCGTCCGGCGGCCTCCTTTCCCGGCCGACCAACGCCGTTGCGCGTCCCAAGCCCGCCATTTGCGACCGACAAGCGTTGCAGCCCTGCCCGCAGCCCGCCTTTTGCGGCCGACAAACTGCCTCAGGCCGGGAGCGTCGCGGCCCGAAAGCCCGCCTCTTTGCCGGCAACCGCGGTTGTGAGACCGGGTGCCTGCCCTTTCCGGCCGGTGAGGGTCGTCCCTGCCCGAGGATAAAACAGCAGGCCTGTCCCCGCATGGGACAGGCCTGCTGTTTGTTGTCTCCGGCTGGTTTTCGTCGGTGCGGAGGACGCACCCGCCGCTATTTCTTCCGCAGGTAAACCGTCGCCGTGCGCGAGGTGTTGTAGATGCGGATATGGGGCCGTTCGGTGTTGTCGCCGTCGCGTGCCGGGAACGAGAAATGCTCGGCGTCCATCGCCTGCCGCTGTTGCCCTCCGAAGCGCTTTTCGTCGGTCGAGAGCACGGGCACATACTTGCCCGGCGCCTGCACGGGCAGTTCGTAGTCGGGGATCGAGGCCGTGGGGTGCCAGTTGAACACGAACAGCAGGTTGCCGTGCGAGAAAACCATCGTCTTGTTGCACTCGTCCATCGCGAGGTTCCAGGCATAACCGTCCGCGAGTACCTTGTAACGCTTCACCAGCTTTATCATCGCCTTGTCGAAATCCCCCAGCCACGAGTAGCGCAGGAACCCGTTCTTCGCCAGCGACCATTGCCGCCGGGCGTGGGCATAGCTCCAGCCGTTGCCTTCGCGCGGGAAGTCGATCCACTCGGGGTGTCCGAACTCGTTGCCCATGAAGTTGAGGTAGGCCTGCCCGCCCGTCGAGATGGTCATCAGGCGGATCATCTTGTGCAGCGCCATGCCGCGGTCGATCACGATATTCTCCGACGCCTTGTCCATGTGGAAATACATCTCCTTGTCCATCAGCCGGAATGCCAGCGTCTTGTCGCCCACCAGCGCCTGGTCGTGCGATTCGGCATAGGCCACGGTTTTCACTTCGGGCAGGCGGTTGGTCATGACGTCCCACATTTCCCATATGTTCCACTCCTCGTCGGGCACCTCCTTCAGCTCCTTGATCCAGAAGTCGGGGATCGCCATCCCCAGCCGGTAGTCGAACCCGATGCCGCCGTCGGCGATGGGGATGCACATGCCCGGCATTCCGCTCACGTCCTCGGCGATGGTCACGGCCGCCGGCCGGAAGTCGTGCACCAGGCGGTTGGCGAGCGTCAGGTAGGTCAGCGCGTCGCGGTTGACCCCCTCGTCGAAGAAGCGTTCGCGGCAGTCGAAGTCGACATAGCCGTGGTGGTGGTAGATCATCGACGTTACGCCGTCGAAGCGGTAGCCGTCGAAATGGAACTCGTCGAGCCAGTACTTGACGTTCGACAGCAGGAAATGCTGTACCTCGTCCTTGCCGTAGTCGAAGAGCTTCGAGTCCCAGTAGGGCTGGTAGCCGGCCTTGCCGGGCAGCGAGTACAGATGGTCGGTGCCGTCCAGTTCGTCGATGCCTTCGTTGAGGTTGCGGACATAGTGGGCATGCACCAGATCCATGATGACCGCCAGCCCCAGCTCGTGGGCGCGGCGCACCAGCTCCTTCAGCTCCTCGGGCGTGCCGCAGCGCGATGCGGGTGCGAAGAAACTCGACACGTGGTAGCCGAACGACCCGTAATAGGGGTGCTCGGCGATGGCCATGAGCTGCACGGCGTTGTAGCCGTCCTTTTTTATTATAGGTAGTATTTTTTCCGTGAATTCGCGGTAGGTGCCCACGCCCTCCTTCTCCTGCGCCATGCCCACATGGGCCTCGTAGATCATGAGGCTGCCGTTCTTCGAGGCGTCGAACGCGTCGCCCTGCCAGTCGAACGGCTCCGGCGCCCAGAACTGGGCCGTGTAATTCTTCGTCGCCTCGTCCTGTACCACGCGCGTGGCATAGGCCGGGATGCGGTCTTTCCAGCCGTTGTCGCCGTGGACGTGGAGCTTGTAGAGCGACCCGTGGCGGAGCCGGTCGCGGTACATCGCCTCCGGGAAGAAGGCGCTCCATACGCCGTGCGCGTCGCGCTGCATACGTATCTCGGTACGCTGCCAGTTGTTGAAATCCCCGAAGACGTAGACGTCGTGCGCGCCCGGCAGCCATTCGCGCAGCCACCATCCGTCGAGCAGCTCGTCCCGCTGCCAGCCGAAATAGCGGTAGCCGTTGGCGTAGTCGACGATCGAGCCTGCAGCCTGCTCGATCGCGTTTATTTTGTCCGTATACCGTTCGTAGCGGCGGTTGAGCTCCTGCTCGGCGGGGAGCAGCCACTCGTCGCGTTCTACGATCGGGAGCCTGCGGGTCGTTTTTTCCATAGCGGTTTTCCTTTTATACAAATATATGAATTTTTTTTCTATCTTTGTCCAAGACTAAAAAACAGCACCTTATTAAAAAAATTACTAAAACCAAAATCAACTTATGAAAGGACAACCCAAAGGACTGATCGCGGCGGCCCTTGCCAATATGGGCGAGCGTTTCGGTTTCTACATCATGATGGCTATCCTGACCTTGTTCATCTCCGCCAAGTTCGGCCTGAACGAAACGACCGCGGGGTATATCTATTCGGGATTCTATGCTTCGATTTACCTGTTGGCGCTCGTCGGCGGTATCATTGCCGACAAAACCCGCAACTACAAGGGAACCATCATGTGGGGGCTCGTGGTGATGTCGCTGGGCTACCTGATTATCGCCATCCCCACGCCGACGCCCGTGTCCAGCCTGCCGCTCTACCTGACGCTGACGTGCGTCGGCCTGCTGGTGATAGCCTTCGGCAACGGCCTTTTCAAGGGCAATCTCCAGGCGCTCGTGGGGCAGATGTACGACAACAAGGAGTTCAGCGCCAAGCGTGAGTCGGGTTTCCAGATTTTCTATATGTTCATCAACATCGGGGGCTTCTTCGCGCCGTTCGTCGCCATCGGCGTGCGCAACTGGTGGCTCAAGGTCAACAATTTCGACTATAACGCCAAGCTGCCCGAGTTGTGCCACGAATACCTTGCCAAGGGCGAGCACATGGCCGGCGAGGGGCTTGCCAACCTCACGTCGTACGCCAATTCGGCCTACCTCGACGGCACGCCCGTGTCGGCTGCCGGCCTGCACGATTTCTGCAACGGCTACCTCGATGTCTTCAACCGCGGTTTCCACTATGCGTTCATCGCGGCCATCGTGATGATGCTCGTGTCGCTGGTCATCTACCTGTCCAACAAGCAGCGCTTCCCCGACCCGTCGAAGAAAGCTGCGGCCGGCGGTGCCAAGGCTTCGGCCGAGGAGATCACCATGTCGGCGCAGGAGATCCGCCAGCGCATCTACGCACTGTTCGCCGTGTTCGGCGTCGTGATCTTCTTCTGGGTTTCGTTCCACCAGAACGGCTATTCGCTGACCTATTTCGCACGTGACTACGTCAACCTCGACGTCATCAACATCAACCTGGGCTTCACGACCATCAAGGGCGCCGAGATTTTCCAGAGCGTCAACCCCTTCTTCGTCGTGACCCTCACGCCGCTGATCATGTGGTTCTTCGGTTGGCTGCGCAAACGCAACATCGAGGTTTCGACCCCGATGAAGATCGCCATCGGTATGGGTATCGCCGCCACGGCCTACCTCTTCCTGATGTTCTTCTCGTTCGCACTGCCCGACAAGGCCGCCCTCGCAGGCATGAAGGCCGACCAGGTGCAGTCGATCCTGGTGACCCCGTGGGTCATGGTGGGCCTCTATTTCATCCTTACCGTCGCTGAGCTCTTCATCTCGCCCCTCGGACTGGCATTTGTATCGAAGGTGGCGCCCCCGCACATGCAGGGCCTTATGCAGGGCTTCTGGCTGGCCGCTACGGCCGTGGGCAATGCGCTGCTGTTCGTCGGCGGATGGCTCTACATGCACACCCCGATGTGGGCTACATGGTGCGTCTTCGTCGCGGCCTGCGGCATGTCGATGCTCGTCATGCTCTCGATGGTTCGCTGGCTCGAACGGGTGACGAAATAACCTCGTGTTATATTCCTTTATGGCCGCTGCGGTTTGTCCGCAGCGGCTTTTTTTGTTTTTTCGCAAGGCGGGAGCGAGGACGTGGGTGCCCGGTGCGGCTCTCGATGGTATGCGTTCCCTGCTGCGCCCGTGATCCGGCAGGTATGTCCTGCTGTGCATGCCCCGGCACCCGTAGTGCGCTGCCCCCCCCCGGTCTGTCTCGCCCGGTCTGCGTTCCGGCTGTGTTCCAGGCGCTTCTGGGGATACTGTCCCTATCGGCCAGAACGGAGGCGGGACACCTCGCTCATTGTTCGTCTTTACTGCTTTGTTCGCCGTTCGGTGTGTTATTTGCTGATGAAACGGAAGAAAATAGAAAACTTTTTTGGTTTCATAAGTTTTCTTTCTATATTTGCCTCCGGATCCGAAATATTTGAATGCAATGACCCCTCCTCAGAAAGAACGCATTATCGACCAGGCCATGCATATGTTTGTCTCGCAGGGCATCAAGTCGGTACGAATGGACGACATCGCGCAGCAGCTCGGGGTGTCGAAGCGGACGCTCTACGAGATGTTCGGCGACAAGGAAGGCCTGCTCTACCTGGCCATGGAACGCTATTCCGAACGTAACCGCCAGCGGTGGAACGAACTCACGGCCGATGCGCACGACGTTCTCGAAGCCATGTTCATGGTGCTGGGCGAAGTGATGGACAATGCCGAGGTCTCGCGCCGCATGATGGACAACCTCAAGAAGTTTTATCCCGCCGTACACGACAAACTGATGCGCGAAGGGATGGTGAAAAACCGCACGAGCCTGCGTTCGATGCTCGAACAGGGCATCGAGGCCGGGCTGTTCGTCAATAATTTCAACATCGACCTCTCGATTTCGGTGCTTTACTATACGGCTTCGGCCATTGTGACGCGCCGCGAGCTGATGCTGCCCGACGGGATGTCCGAGCGCGAGGCTTTCGTGCAGATCATCAGCAATTTTTTCCGCGGCATTTCGACCGCTAAGGGCCTGCAGCTGATCGACGACAACCTGAAGCGGTACAGACTGTCGAAAACGGGAAATAAATTGAATTTGGATAGATGACTATGAAAAAATTGATTCTGACATTGTGCCTCGCGGCAACGGGTACGTTCGCTGCCGTAGCGCAGATGCGCCTCACGCTCGACCAGGCCCTCGACCTGGCGCTGAGCGAGAACCCCACCGTCAAGGTCGCCGAGATGGAGGTGCAGCGCTACGACTATGTGAAACGCCAGACATGGGGCGGCCTGCTGCCGCAGGTATCGGTGACCGGGCAGGTCAACCACAGCTTCATCGTGCAGCAGATGTCCAAGGGCTTCTCGCTGGGCAACGACCCCTATACGACGCTCAGCGGGGCCGTGGATGCTTCGGTGCCGCTCTTCGCGCCGCAGGTTTACCGCATGATGAAGATGAACGACAAGCAGATGGCCACGGCCGTCGAGGCGGCGCGTTCGTCGCGCATCACGCTGACGGCCGAAGTCAAAAAGGCCTTCTATAACATCCTGCTCGCCGAGCAGTCGCTCGACGTGCTCCGCGAGTCGGAGGCCACCGTACAACGTACGGTCGACGATACGCAGGTGCAGTACCAGAACGGCCTGACCTCGGAATACGACCTGCTGACGGCGCAGGTGCAGCTCAGCAACCTGAAACCCTCGATCCTCCAGACCGAGAACTCGATCCGCATCGCCAAGCTGATGCTCAAGATGTATCTTTCGATCCCCGAGCAGGTCGAAATCGAGGTCGAAGGCGAGCTGGACGCCATGCGCGACAAGGTGCTCGCCGGAACCGAGGGGCTTACGACCGACACTTCGGACAACTCCGACCTGCGCACGCTCGAATTGCAGGAGGATCTGCTCCGCCTCCAGCTCAAGGCCGAGAATGCGAGCCGCCTGCCGACCATCGGGGCGTTCGGCAACTTCACCCTCACCGGAAACAACATGGGCTCGGTGTCGTTCGATCCGGACAAGATGACGATGACCAGCGTCAAGGACGGCTATTTCTGGCAGAACCCGCTTTCCGCCGGCATCCGCGTCTCCGTGCCGCTCTTTTCGGGGCTGACGAAGATGAACCGCTCGCGCGAGATCAAGAACCAGATTTCGCAGATCGGCCTCCAGCGGACATACGCCCGGCAGCAGGTCGACGTGCAGGTTCGCTCGGCGCTGAACGACCTGCTGACGGCGCGCGAGACGATGTACGCCCAGGAGCTCACCGTCGAGCAGGCGCGCAAGGCCTACTCGATCTCCGACACCCGTTACCGTGCGGGGGCGGGTACGATCCTCGAGCTCAACAGCGCCCAGCTGGCGCAGACGCAGGCGCAGCTCAACTATTCGCAGGCGATCTTCGATTACCTGACGGCCAAGGCCGAGTACGACCGCATCGTCGGCAAGGAAAAATAGCGTGGAAATTGAAAAACAAAGATAGCATATGAAGAAAACAGCAGTTATATTGTTTGCCGCGGCCGCCCTCGCCGGCTGCAAAGGCAAAAACGGGGCAGGCGACGTGCAGCAGGACAACCGTGTGCTGACCAAAACCGAAACGGCGGAGTCCGCCACCGTGCAGCTTACCGAGGAGTTCACTTCGGAGATCGAGCCCTTCAGGGAGAACGACATCACTCCGGCGGCTTCGGGCGTGCACATCGACCGCATCCTGGTCGAGGTGGGCGACCCCGTGCACGAGGGGCAGCTCATCGTGACGCTCGACCCGACGCAGTACACCCAGCAGCTCGTGCAGCTGAAGACCGTCGAGGACGATTACAACCGCCTGTTGCCCGTCTATGAGGCCGGCGGTATCTCGGCGCAGCAGATCCAGCAGGCCAAGGCGCAGCTGGACGTGCAGCGCGAGGTGGTCGCCAACCTCAAGAAGAACATCGAGGTGCGTTCGCCCATTTCGGGCGTCGTCACGGCCCGCAACTACGAGTCCGGCGACCTGTTCGCCCAGCAGCCGATCCTGCACATCATGCAGATCGACCCGCTGAAGGTCATCGCCAACATTTCGGAGCAGTACTTCCCCAACGTGAAGGTGGGCATGCCGGTGAAGCTGGCCGTCGACATCTTCCCCGACGAGGAGTTCACGGGCACGGTGTCGCTGATCTATCCGGCGCTCGACCCCACGACCCGCACGTTCAAGGTCGAGGTGAAGGTGCCCAATGCCCGGCGCACGCTGCGCCCGGGTATGTACGCCCGCACGATCTTCAACATGGGGCATAAGGAGGGCGTCATGGTGCCCGACGTGGCCGTCCAGAAGCAGGTCGGCACTGCCGAGCGCTTCGTGTATGTCATCGAGGGCGATAGCGTTGCCCGTCGCCGCCGTGTGGACGTAGGCCGCCAGGTCGGCGACCGCGTGGACATTCTTTCGGGCGTCGGGGCGGACGAAGCCGTGGCCGTCACGGCCCTTTCGAAACTCTACGACGGTGCCAAAGTGGAAATCAAACAGGAATAAAACGCCCCGAAACATATGAAAATATACGAAAGCGCGGTTCGGAAACCGGTCTCCACGGTGCTCATGTTCGTCGGCGTGATGGTCTTCGGACTCTTCTCGCTGATGAACCTGGCCGTAGACCAGTATCCCGAGATCGAGATACCCCAGATCTCGGTGATCACGATGTATCCGGGCGCCAACGCCGCCGACATCGAGACCAACATCACCCGTGTGCTGGAGGACAACCTCAACACGGTGAGCAACCTCAAGAAACTGACCTCCAAGTCGCAGGACAACGTCTCGATGATCACCGTCGAGTTCGAATACGGCTCCGACCTGAACGAAGGGGCCAACGAAATCCGCGACGTGGTGTCGCGCGTGCAGTCGCAGTTGCCCGACGACATCGACTATCCGACGATCTTCAAGTTCTCGACCTCGATGATCCCCGTGATGATGCTTGCCGTCACGGCCGAGGAGAGCTATCCGGCGCTGAACAAGATTCTCGACGACAAGCTGGTCAACGTGCTCAACCGCGTCGACGGCGTGGGCGCCGTGTCGATCATCGGCGCACCCGAACGCGAGGTGCAGGTCAACGTCGACCCCGCCAAACTGGAGGCCTACAACCTCACGGTCGAGCAGCTGGGGCAGATCATCGCCGCCGAGAACGTCAACATCCCCAGCGGCACGATCGACGTGGGCAACAACACCTTCAACATCAAGGCCGACGGCGAGTTCAAACTCTCGGACGAGATGCGCAAGGTCGTGGTGTCGAACGCCGGGGGCCGCACGGTGAGACTTTCGGACGTGGCCCAGATCCGCGATACGCTCGAAAAAGCCACGATGGACGAGCGCGTCAACGGCCAGCGGGGCGTGCGCGTGATGTTCCAGAAACAGTCGGGCGCCAACACCGTGAATATCGTCCACGAAATCCAGTCGCGCCTGCCGGAGATTCAGAAAACCCTCCCGAAGGATGTCAAGATGGAGCTGATTTTCGAAGGCTCGCAGGAGATCACCGACGCCATCGGGTCGCTCTCGGAAACCATTCTCTACGCCTTCATCTTCGTCGTGCTGGTGGTGATGGCCTTCCTCGGACGCTGGCGCGCGACGCTGATCATCTGTATGACGATCCCCGTGTCGCTGATCTGTTCGTTCATCTACCTCTTCGCCACCGGCTCCACGCTGAACATCATCTCGCTCTCGTCGCTCTCCATCGCCATCGGTATGGTGGTCGACGACGCCATCGTGGTTCTGGAGAACATTACGACGCATATCGAGCGCGGCTCGAACCCGAAGGAGGCCGCCATCTACGCCACCAACGAGGTGTGGCTGTCGGTCATCGCCACGACATTGGTGGTCGTCGCGGTGTTCCTGCCGCTGACGATGGTCCCGGGCATGGCGGGCATCCTGTTCCGCGAGCTGGGCTGGATCGTGACGATCGTGGTCTGCGTTTCGACTACGGCGGCCATTTCGCTTACCCCGATGATGTCGGCTTACCTCTTGAAACTCGAAGGCGGCCAGCACGACTACAAGGGCCTCGGCGTGATCTACAAGCCGATCGACCGGGCGCTCGAATGGCTCGACGACGCCTACGCCCGTTCGCTCGACTGGGTCGTACGCCACCGCCGGATCACCTTCTTCTCGATGATGTCGGTCTTCGTCGTGTCGCTGGGGCTGCTGACGCGGGTTCCCACCGAGTTCTTCCCGCCCTCGGACAACGGCCGCATTTCGGCCATGGTCGAGCTGGAGCAGAACGTCGGCGTCGACTACACGGCGCGCATCGCCCGGCAGATCGACAGCATCATCTATGCGAAATACCCCGAGATCGTGCTCGTCTCGGCGTCGGCCGGCGCCAACTCGTCGGACAACGCCTTCGCGGCGATGCAGACCACCGGTTCGCACATCATCAACTACAACGTGCGCCTGACCGGCGTGGAGGAGCGCGATCGGTCGATCTACGTCATCTCCGACCTGCTGCGCGGTGATCTCGACCGGATTCCCGAGATCCGCCAGTACACGGTCACTCCCGGCGGACAGTCGGGCAGCATGAGCGGTTCGGCGACGGTCAACGTCAAGGTCTTCGGTTATGACATGGACGTGACGAACGCCGTTGCCAACGACCTGAAGGAGAAGATGCGCCGTCTGGAGGGCGTTCGCGACGTGAAACTTTCGCGCGACGACCTGCGTCCCGAACTCAACGTGGTCTTCGACCGTGACCGCCTTGCCTATTACGGCATGAACAGCGCCACGGCGTCGCAGGCCGTGCGCAACCGCATCGACGGCCTCGTGGCCTCGAAATACCGCGAGGACGGCGACGAGTACGACATCATCGTGCGTTATGCCGAGCCGTTCCGCAACCGCATCGAGGATGTCGAGAACATCACGCTCTACAACGCGCAGGGCCGCCCCGTGAAGCTCAAGGAGGTGGGAACCGTCGAGGAGGAGTACGCCGCGCCGATGATCGAGCGCGAGAACCGCCAGCGCGTCATTTCGGTCCAGTCGACCCTCGGGGCCGGCGTCGCGCTGGGCGACGTGGTGGCCGAGGTCGAAAAGCTCCTCGCCGACTATCCCGCGTCCGACGGCGTGGACCTCGAAGTGGGCGGTACGGTCGAGGATCAGGGCGACGCCTTCGGCGACCTGGGAACGCTGCTCATCCTGATCGTCATTCTGGTGTATATCGTGATGGCCACGCAGTTCGAGTCGCTCAAGTTCCCGTTCATCATCATGTTCACCATTCCGTTCGCCTTCACGGGCGTGTTCCTCGCGCTGTGGATGACCTCCACGCCGCTGTCGCTGATCGCCCTGATCGGCGCCATCATGCTGGTGGGCATCGTGACGAAGAACGGTATCGTGATGGTCGACTACATGAACCTCCTGATCGAGCGCGGCTCGGGCGTCTTCGACGCGGTGATCGCCGGCGGCAAGAGCCGTCTGCGTCCGGTGCTGATGACCTCGTTCACGACCATTCTGGGCATGCTGCCGCTGGCGATCGGCACGGGAGCGGGTTCGGAGACATGGCAGCCGATGGGCATTGCCGTGATCGGCGGTCTGACGTTCTCGACCATTCTCACGCTGTTCATCGTTCCGGTGCTCTACTCGATCCTCGTGAACCGTTCGCAGCGCAAGGAGCGTGAGAAACTGGCGCGCCTCTCGGCCGAACACCAGGCAAGCAAGCATTGAAAGTGAAAAGCTGAATTAAAATTGATCGGTACTATGAAAGCAGTATTTTTATCATACAACCAGGCGCTGACCGACCGGGTGAATGCCATCCTCGACAAGCAGGGTATCCGCGGCTTCACCAAATGGGCCTTGACCGAGGGCCGCGGCTCGGTCGACGGCGAACCCCACTACGGCACGCATGCGTGGCCTTCGATGAACGCCTCGATCCTGGCCATCGTCGACGACGAGAAGGTGTCTCCGCTGATGGACGCCTTCCGCGAAATGGACGCTGCGACCAGGATGCAGGGGTCCCGGGCGTTTGTCTGGAATATCGAAAGTGGATTCTGATTCCGCTGCTTGCGGCGCACCTGCCGCACATCCCTCCGGCGGGGCGACTGGAATGTACTCGGGTACGATCCGTTCGCCCCGTTTTTCACGACGCCCGGCATCTGCCCCGCACGGACCGGAATCCCGGTTTCGTCGGTTCCGCGATATTCGGAGACCGGATGCCGTATTTGAAACGTATGCGGCAATGCGGTGCGAAAAATGAAGCAATGCATCACAAAGTGCCGGGAATTGCGCTATTTTTTCTACATTTGCATCCATGAAACTCACCTTTCTGGGAACCGGTACTTCGCAGGGCGTACCCGTCATCGGCTGCCGCTGCAAGGTATGCACGTCGGCGGACCGGCGCGACAACCGTCTGCGCACCTCGGCGATGGTCGAGACGCGGAGCGTGCGCATCGTCATCGACGCCGGGCCCGATTTCCGCTACCAGATGCTCCGCACGGGCGTGCGGCATCTCGACGCCATTCTGCTGACTCACGAGCACAAGGACCATATCGGCGGTCTGGACGACGTGCGGGCTTTCAATTTCGTCGATTACCCGCCGACCGTCCACAAGGTCCATATCTGGGCCGCCCCGCGGGCGCTGGAGTGCGTGCGCAAGGATTTCGACTATGCCTTCGCGCAGGACAAATACCGCGGCGTGCCGGAGATCGAACTGCACGAAATCGACATCGCAAGGCCGTTCCGTGTCGGCGATGTGGAGATCGTGCCCGTGTCGGGCCACCATTCCGAACGCTTCGAGGTCACGGGCTTCCGCATCGGGACGCTGGCCTACCTGACGGACTTCAAGACCATCGAGGACGCCGAGGCCGAAAAACTGCGCGGTACGGAGGTGCTGGTGGTCAATGCGCTGCGTTTCGCTCCGCATCCGTCGCATTTCAACCTCGCGGAGGCGCTGGCGCTGATCCGCCGCGTCGGGCCGCGCGAGGCCTATATCACGCATATGTCCCACGAAATAGGCCTGCATGCCGAGACGGAGGCGACGCTCCCGCCGGGCGTGCACCTGGCTTACGACGGGTTGGAGGTGGAAATTTAGGCTCGCATTCCTTTCCTTTTCCTCCCTTTCAGTTCATTCCGTTGTCTTTTAGACTGATAAATGATAAAACTTTACTTGCTGGAACCTGTTTTTTTCATTAT
>OLRA01003520.1_pt1 | contig 13610 bp, 9 predicted proteins | sample 1673011 | NCBI WGS metagenome assembly OLRA01 (sample SAMEA3136746, study PRJEB25190) | human gut metagenome | reverse complement strand
TGCATGGTGGCGGTCTGCACGGCCACCTTCTTGCCGCACAGATCGGACGTGTCGATCTTGTTCGGATTGCCCTTCTTCACGGCCCATGCCGATCCGGCATCAAAATGGCTTACGAAATCAACCGCTTCCAAACGTTCCTTGGTCACGGTGAACGACGAAATGCCGATATCGTACTTGGATCCGACCGATGGAATGATCGAATCGAAATTCGCGGTTTCCGGATCCGCTTCAAGGCCGAACACCTGCGCCAAAGCCTTGGCGATATCGACATCGAAGCCGACCGGGGTCTTGCCGTCCTCCGCAAGGAATTCGGCGGGAGCGTACGACGTGTCCATGCCGATGGTGAGCTTGCCGTCCTTCGTCACATAATCGGGCAACAGTTTGGCGATGTCATCGTCTTTCTGCACCGACGAAACGTCATAACCCGTCAGTTCGCTCGCTTTCGAACCGCTATCGGACGAAGCCGCATCGTCGCTTCCATCACTGGTGCCGCATGCCGCTCCAGCAAACAGCATCGCAACGCTCAGCGCACACGCGGCAACCGCCTTCAGACTTTTCTTCGCTTCCATATCCTTCTCCTATGTCTCGCTCGGTCTATTCGACCGAATCTGAACCATACACTAGAGAGGGCAAGCTACAAAAAGATTACGGCCACCGCTGTATATCAGTATGTGAAACCGGAAATTTTCCGGTTACCACTTATCGCACCTGCTTGTTGGCATATCGCATGGCACGCAAGGCCTCACGCTTGTCTTGCTCCTCGCGCAATGCCTGACGCTTGTCGAATTCCTTCTTGCCTCGTGCCAATGCGATTTCCGCCTTGACTCGACCGTCTTTGAAATACAGGCTCAGCGGAATGATGGTGAAACCCTTGGCTTGGCTTTGACGAGCCAGCTTGTCGATCTGCGCCGCGTGAAGCAACAGCTTACGCTTGCGCTTAGGGGCATGATTGTTCCACGTTCCGTTGAGATATTCGGGAATATTGGCTCCCTCAAGCCACATTTCACCGCGACGGTCGATGGTAATGAACGATTCGGCCAGCGATGCGCGGCCTTCTCGAAGCGACTTCACCTCAGTGCCGGTCAACACCAGACCGGCTTCATACTTGTCTTCAATGGCATAGTCGTGGCGTGCCTTCTTGTTTTGCGCAATCGGCTTCACGCCTTGCTCCTTGGCCATGTCGGACCTCCTTTCCGGTTCTTCAAAGAAGTGTTCTGCAACGCAACAATCGACAATATCATGGGAGCGCGCCGCCCAAAGATTCAGGCGGCGCGCTCCCGCGACACAACGCTCAAGGAAAGCTCAAACGCCCCTTGATGAATCAGTGCACATACCAGAACTGGGACGCGTTGTACAGTGTGCGGTACGACACCACATATGGGCCACCAGCCGCGTTCATTTCGGAAATGGTGATGGTGTTGCCATTCACCGCTTCCACCACACCCACATGACCGTAGAAGCCATCGGCACCAGCCTGACCGGGCAGGAAGGAGATTGCCGCACCGACCTGCGGGCTATGATCCACGCGAAGACCATACGACGGTGCGGTAGCGTACCACTGGCCACCGTTACCCAAGTACGAGGGGGTTCCGATACCCATCTGTCTACGACGTTCGTACGCCCACCACGTGCACTGGCCGGCCACGTAGCCATTGCCGTAATCGCCATTGGAGGTTCCCTGACCGGAATTGTTATTGGTACTCGGCGCGGGAGCAGGCGTAGGAGTAGGCGTAGGCGTGGGAGCAGGCGTCACATTGTTGCCGCCACTATTGGTATTGTTGTTGCCTGGCCGGGTCTGCCCTTGATTGCCACCATTGTTTTGATTAGCTGCTGCGGCCTGCTCGGCTGCATACTGGCGGTTGAAGGAATCGACCTGTGACTGCAACATAACCGTTTGCGCCGCCTGTTTGGCCACGCTGCCGTTCAGCTGCGACTGTTGGCTTTCCAATTCGGCACGGCGGGTTTCGCCTTCTGCACGCAACTGGTCAAGCGAGTCGCGCTGGGTCTGTGCGGAAGCAGCAGCCTGCTGTGCGGAAGCGGCTTTTTCGTCAGCTGCGGTTTTCAGATTGGCGATCTGCTTCTCGATTGCAGAAAGACGCTCGCTACGATTCATCGACGTGTTCAACGTATTCGCCGCATCACTTGCCGCATTGGCTTCGGTACGGCTCAACGCATCACGAGACTGCATGGAATTAATGAATTCCTGAGTGCTCGTGGAACCTGTCACCACGCTCATCACAGTGGATGCATCGGAACCATGCAGGTCTTCACGAGCCATCTGTGCCACGGCCGCATGCGCGTCATCATAATCCTTGCCGGTCTGTTCGATCTGCGCTTCGAGGTTTTCCTTATCTTTTTGCGCGGCCTCCAAACGGGAAGCCGCAGCATCAGCTTCACTCTGTGCCGAAGCGGCAGTAGCATTTGCCTCATCGACTGCAGCTTGAGCTGCAGGAATTTTCGTATTTGTCAATTCATCCAGCTCGACGATCTTGTCGGCCAAATCAGACTTCACACCGGAAAGCTGTGAACGCAACTGGGCTTCACGCTGAGAGCTGGCAGCCTTCTTATTCTGGGCATTCACCAGATTGCTGTATGTATTGGCTTGCGCCTGCGGAACCGCAGACGAGAACGGGGCAATCGCCATCGTGGCGCACAAAGCCCCCGTTGCAAACACCGCGACGGCCGGTTTTAGAGCTTTCTTGCTTGTCATTCGGTCACTTGCCTCCCATCATTGGTTCCATACCATAGCATCCCATGCTTAAAACGCGACACAGATAAACGTATCCAATCCGTACAAAACGGAATGTTCTCAGGCTTTCAAATACCTATGCAACGACACTGTGGATGCAATCACCGACAACAGCACCGCTCCTGCAACCAAAATCGGCGAAATCCACAATACCGTCATCTGATTCACATATGGAATCCATTTCACGGAGGCTGCAAGCCAATCAGTGATAAATACCTTCACCAATGCCGATAAAGTGACGCAGGAAAGCAAGGAGCCGACCATTGATGCGATCGCCCCTTCAAGAATGAATGGCAGCCGAATGGTCCAATTCGAAGCACCCACCAAACGCATGATCTCCGTTTCGGTTCGACGTGACGCAGCAGACATGCGAATTGTGGTACCGGTCAGCATAATGGCGACAACCACCATCACCGCGGCCAATGCGGCGGTTGCAATGGTCGCACGATTCAGCACTGCGAACACCGGCTCAAAAATCTGCCGTTGATCACTGACAGTATCGACGCCCTCCTTGCCAGAAAGCACTTCGGAAACGACTTGATATTTCTCAGGATTCTTCAGTTTCAGCCACAATGAATCCTGCATATCGTCGGCAGTGAGCGTACGCCCCTGATATTCACCGTTCGGATATTGTTTGAGGAAAGTGTCGTTGTAGAAATCTTCCTTGCTTACAAAAGTGATTTGCGATACATCATCGGCAAGCTCGTTGCGAATGGTTTTCTGCAAGTCATTGATCTGAGTCTGCGTTGCCGCGGTTCCCGCGGTGCAGTTCACGGATTGGCTGGTGCCATCGGGACACATCCACACCACCACTTCAACCTTGGAATACCAATCGCCTTTGGCTTTGGTGATCTGCGCCTGAGTGAGCACCGATGCGCCGATAAACAGAAACGAGATGAATGTAACGAGCATCACTGAAAGCAACATGGGCACGTTGCGCTTGAGGCTGCTCCAGGTTTCGGAAAGAATGAAACGCAAACGCATCAGTCGTTCTCCTTGCTTTCGGACGTTTCATGCTGTTCATCGGATTGTTCGACGGATTTCGCCTCGCCACCGGCAGTCGCGGCGGGCGCTGCCGGAGGAGCCGGAGGCGCGGGCGGAGCGGGAGGCATCGGCAGTGCCGGAGGAGCGGGAACCGTTGGCTCCGCGGATTGCTCGTTTTCAGCCGCTTTGCTTGATTCCATACCTGTATCAGGCGAAGAGCCAGTCGCGTCGGCATTGGCTTCGGTCTGCGAACGTGCAGCCGAATCGGCATGCTCCTGTTCGGCAAGATCCTCAAGTTTCAGTCCCTTGCCCCAGGTCAGCGTAGTCTCCACCGGAGCGAACGCCTCGCCATAACGACCGGTGCGACCGGAATGCACGGAATTGGCGAGACGCGCGATGCCCGCATCACCATTGCCGCTGTGGATGGCCGCAGCTACGGCATCAACCGCGTTCGCCGCGGTTTCGGCTCGCGTCGCGCCTTCCACGTCCACCGCCTCATCGGAAAAATCAGACATTTCAAGCGCGCCCGGCGCACGATATTTCGAGTCGACGTCGCCGCCGTTCAACGCCTGATGCGATTTGGATTCGACTTCGGCATCCGGGAAGTACAGTGCGGAATCGTAGGATCCCTGCTGCTCGTCACGCACGATTTTGCCGGTATGCAGTTCGACCACACGCTTGCGCATGGAGTTGACGATTTCCTCGTTATGCGTTGCCATGACGATGGTGGTGCCAGTGCGGTTGATGGCGTCCAGCACTTCCATAATGCCCAGCGATGTGGTCGGATCGAGATTTCCAGTAGGCTCGTCGGCCAGCAGAATCTGCGGATGGTTCACATACGCTCGCGCAATGGCCACACGCTGTGCCTCACCGCCGGAAAGCTCGTGCGGATAGTTGTTTTCCTTACCGGTGAGACCGACAGTCTGCAGCACTTTCGGCACTAACGATTTGACGGTGGAACGGCTTGTGCCAATCACTTCAAGCGCGAACGCCACATTCTCCCATACCGTTTTGTTGTTGAGGAGTTTGTAATCCTGGAAGATAAAACCGATGGAACGACGGTAATGCGGCACCTGCCTTGACGACAGGCGCCTCAAATCATTACCTGCGACGCGAATCTCGCCATCCGTGACCTCCTCCTCGCGCAGCAACAGGCTCAGCAATGTGGTTTTGCCGGAACCTGAAGCGCCCACGAGGAACACGAAATCCCCTCGATCAATGTCGAGATTGATGTCATCCAAGGCAGGCCTGGTGCCTTTCGGATACACCTTGCTCACATGTTCAAGCGAAATCAGCGCCATCGTCGTACCCCTCCACTATGTGCTGTTCTGATTACGGTAATCGTGGTTTTTAGGCGTCCGCCTCTTCGGCCGCCGCGCGACGCTGCTCATGACGCCAACGGATGCCGGCCTCAATGAACGCGTCGATATCGCCGTCGAACACGGCCTGGGTCTGCGAAGTCTCATAGCCGGTGCGCAGATCCTTGACCATCTGGTACGGATGCAGCACGTAGGAACGCATCTGGTCACCCCAGCTGGCCTTGATATCGCCGGCGAGCTCCTTCTTCTTCTTGGCTTCCTCTTCGTGGCGCAGCACCAACAGTCGGGACTGCAGCACGGCCATGGCAGCGGCACGGTTCTGGATCTGCGAGCGCTCGTCCTGCATGGTCACCACGATGCCGGTCGGAATGTGGGTGATACGCACCGCGGAATACGTGGTGTTCACGCCCTGACCGCCAGGGCCGGAGGAGCAGTAGGTGTCAACGCGGATTTCGGAATCGGGCACGTCGATGTGATCGGTCGCCTCAACGAGCGGCACCACTTCCACTGCCGCGAAGCTGGTTTGGCGACGGCCTTGGTTGTCGAACGGGGAGATACGCACCAGACGGTGGGTGCCGCCTTCCACGCTCATGCGACCATACGCATAAGGGGCATCCACCTGGAAGGTGGCGGACTTGATGCCCGCCTCTTCGGCGTAGGAGGTGTCCATGACCTTGGCCTTGAAGCCGTTACGCTCGCAGTAGCGCAGGTACATGCGCAGCAGCATCTGCGCGAAGTCGGCCGCGTCGACGCCGCCGGCACCGGAGCGGATGGTCACCACGGCGGAACGTTCGTCATATTCGCCGTCAAGCAGGGTCTGAATCTCCATCTGGTCGAGATCCTTCTGGATCTCGCCGATTTCGCTTTGCGCCTCGTCCAGAGAGTCCTGATCGCCCTCCTCGTGGCCGAGTTCGACGAGCGTTTCCACATCGTCGATGCGCTGGGAGGCGGAGTTCAGACGCTTCAGCTGCGATTCCGCGGCGGACAGCCGGCTGGTGATCTTCTGGGCGTTTTCCGGGTCATCCCACAGGCCCGGGGCCGCGGCCTGCGTTTCGAGATCCTTGATATCGGCCTTGAGTCGGTCGACGTCCAGCGCCTTGGCGATGGATTCGTATTTGGCGCGGGCTTCGCCGATCGCCTGGGTAAAGTCAAATTCTGCCATCGTGGTTTACCTTACTGTTGATTCTTTGAGATTCCTTGGGAAGTCACGTCCTTGTTGACAGCCTTCGCACATTCCTCTGGCGTTGGCGGGCATTGCCGCGCCACACGCGCATCCGCCTGCAATCCATGCTGTCAGAAGGTTCCGGGCCTGCCTTGCCGATAGCCGGCCGGGCGACCTCACGAATCCCTCGCATCAGACGTGTTCAACTGCGGGCACGAATATGCGAAGGCAACGTCAAAGCCCCGCGTAAATCGCCGGGATGACCAGGGAGCCGAGCATGGCCACAGCTATGACCACGCACACCACACGCACGATGGTGCGGCGGCGGTTCTCACGCTGCTGTCGGCTGTCCTGATAGTTACTCACGAGACCAATAGTGTACTCACCGCTTACGACCGCAGGACTTGCCGCCGACGCCCGCCCTGCCGGTGGACCCCCACGGCCCTTTCCCTTGCGCTTTCAGCGCCGCCAGATGGTGTTTCATGGCCACCAGCATGATGTGCGAATCCTCAAGGCCCAGGTGGCGTTCGTTGTGGGCGGAATCAAGCGCGCCCTGACGTTTGGCGTAGGCGTCGAGCGTGTTGTCTCCGTAAGGATGCTCGTTGGTGGGTACCGCGCCGGGGTCCCACTGCCGGCTCATCGGCAGGGTATCGATGATGGTGATGCGCCCGGCGCGGTAGCTTTCCGCGTATCCGGCGACGTTCAGCATGAACCAGCTATGTTCGAAGGTGGCGTTATGCGCCACGTACGGCTGCTGGGTAAGCCGCGCGAGCAGGCCGGCCTGGGCTTGGGGCCATTCGTCGAAGAGTCGGTACCCGGCCTCGCTGCTGCGGCCGCGTACATCGATGCCGGTGAGTTTGGCGATGAGGGCGTTGCCGAGCGCCGCGTTTTCCGGCGGCACGCCAAAAGCGAGGCGGGACTGGCCGTAGGCGTCGCCGGCGGCGTAATAGCCCTGCTCATAGGCGTATGTCTCGGGTTCGCCGGCCGGGCGCGGACTGGCCATGTTCATGAACTCGAAGCCGACGTCGATGATGTAGTCACGTGCCGGATCGATGCCGGTGGTTTCGATGTCGATGCCCATCACCGCGTCCACGTCGCGGCCGGGCAGATAGGCGTCGCGCCAGTCGGGCTTGGGATGGTGTCCGGTAGCGTTGCCAGACGCGGCGGCACCACCCGGCAGAGCGGCACCACCCGGCGAAGTCGCGCCGGAGAGATTGGCGCGGGCCATCGCCGCATCGCCCGCACGCTTCTGGAAGCGCTGGGCCTTACGCCGTTCGGCGCGTGCGTCAAGAATCGCCGCCGTACGGTCTTGGATATCGTCCAAGGCGACTGTTGTGGGGAACTTGACATCGCTGTTTTCGGCAGCAGTGTTTCCGGCAGATGCGTCACCGGCTTCGCCGCTCAGATTCAGCATGCCTTGGTCATCGTTCGATGGGCGGCTGCCGGAGTACGGCCTGAGCACGGCAACGGTAGTCCTCCCCCGCCGTTCGCGACTGACCACCCATAGGTGTTGCTGTTCGCCCAGATGCAACAGCGTGTTGATGTTGTCGTTGAGCCGACGATTGGCGTAGGCGAGCGCGCGAGGCAGACGATAGGAGCCGATGAATCGATCGTAATCGGTCATGAATGTGCTGTTGCATTGGGCGATGATCGATTCCAGACGCTCGCGTGTGGCGTAGTCGGCCTTCAATGCGTCGTGGATGGACTGTGGGGTGGATTCCGGTATTGTGCCGACGCCATGCGCCAGGTCCAGAGAACGCACCCAGTCCCAGTCGATGGTGGTGCCATCGGCGTCCTTGGGCATGGACGCCGCCCATTGGGGAATGTCTCCCTTGGCGGCGTCGAACCATGCACGGTCGGTCATAGTGCGAAACCGAGCTCTTCAGCGGCCTCGGTGGGCACCGGGTCTTCGCACCAGTAGTCCTCGAGGTTCTCGTTGGTGGTCAGCGAACGGATTTCGGCGCGATCGATATACAACTCGCCGCTCAAATGATCGGTTTCGTGCTGGAAGATGCGTGCGGGCCAGCCGTGCAGCGGCTCGCTGTGGTGTTTGCCGTCTTCATCATCCCATTCGGCGGTGATGTCGAGCCAACGCTTGCGCACAGCTTGGTATCCGTCGAAGCTCAGGCAGCCCTCGTAGAACGAGGCGGTTTTGTCGCTGGTGGGTTTGTAGCTCGGGTTGATGATCACGTGGAAGGGGAATTCCGCGATTTCGCGCGGATCATCCTCGTCGTCGCGCACGTGGTCTTCGACCACGGCGAGCGCGAGCCCCAAGCCGATCTGGGTGGCGGCGAGCCCCACGCCGGGTGCCTCCAGCATGGTGGTGTGCATCGTATCGATGAGTTTGGCGAGCGTACGCTTGGAAAGCTGGCCATTATAGGCCACTGTCCGTTGGCGCAACACCGGTTCGCCGGCCTGCACGATGGGCAGGAGCTTCTCCTTGCCGCCGGTTTTGATGAGTTGTTCGACATCACGGTTGAGTTCGAGGTCGACTTTGGCGTTCTTTCCAAACATTGTTTTTCCTTAGGGAAGGGTGTTACAGCGCGAGTTCTTCGGCGACGATCTTGGCGAGGCGGGTGCAGACTTCGTCGGCGTAGGCTTGGGTGGCGGCCTCGGCCATCACGCGCACGAGCGGTTCGGTGCCGGAGGGGCGCAGCAGCACACGGCCGGTGTCTCCCAGCAGTTCCTCCTCACGGGCCACGGCATCCTGGATGCGCTTGTTGGTGGAGGCGGCCTTCTTGTCCACGTTCGGCACGTTGATGAGGGTCTGCGGCAGCTGCGGGAAGTCGGCGGCGAGCTCCTTCAGGCTCTTGCCGGACTTGACGACCTCGTTGCACAGGGTCAGTGCGGTCAGGGTGCCGTCGCCGGTGGTGGCGAATTCGCGGTTGATCACGTGGCCGGACTGCTCGCCGCCGAGCGAGTAATCGCCCTTGAGCATTTCCTCAAGCACGTAACGATCGCCCACGGCGGTTTCCACGGTCTTGATGCCCATATCTTTCAGGGCGAGCTTCAGACCGAGGTTGCTCATCACGGTGACCACGAGGGTGTCGTGGTTGAGCTTGCCTTCGCGCTGCTTGGCGCGGGCCAGAATGCCCATGATCTGGTCGCCGTTGATCATGTTGCCGTCTTCGTCCACGGCGAGACAACGGTCGGCGTCGCCGTCGAAGGCCACGCCCATCACGGCATCGGTGGCCTTGACCATGGCCTGCAGCTGCTCGGGGTGGGTGGAACCGGCGTTCTTGTTGATGTTGTAGCCGTCCGGCGAGGCGTTGATCACGATTACATCCGCACCGGCACGGCGCAGGGCTTCGGGAGCCACCACGGAAGTGGCGCCGTTGGCGCAGTCGGCCACGATCTTCAGTCCCTTGAGCGGCTTGGGCTGGGTTTTGTCATCGTTCAGCGGAGCGATGGTGGTCACCAGATGATCGATGTACAGGTTGGTGGCAGTGGTCTGGTCGTGGCTCACGCGGCCCACGCCGGCACCGGTCGGGCGGTCCCAGTCCTGGCCGAGCACGGCCTCGATGTCGTCTTCCTTCTGGTCGGGCAGCTTGAAGCCGCCGCGTGCGAAGAACTTGATGCCGTTGTCGGGCATCGGGTTGTGGGAGGCGGAGATCACGGCACCCATCTCAACGTTGAGCACGCTGGTCAGGAACGCGATGCCCGGGGTCGGGATGATGCCTGCGTCGATCACGTCGAATCCGCCGGCGGCCATGCCCGCAGACAGGGCGGAAGCCAGAAAATCGCCGGACACACGGGTGTCACGACCCACGAGCGCGCGGCGGCGCCCCTCAGGCTGATCGTCTTGGGTGCCGGCGTCGCCGAGCACACGCACGGCGGCATCGCCCAAATCCAACGCCAGACGTGCGGTCAAATCCCTATTGGCCAGTCCTCGAACACCATCGGTTCCAAACATCTTCGGCATATGAAGTTCCACTCCTTGTATCGCGTTACCCGCACCATCGTAGTCGTTGTGCTCCACCCTAGGACCCGACTCGGCAAAAAACCGCCACGGAATCTGCTCCAGAACCGGAAATCAGCATTCAACAGCCGCAATGGCATCACCCACAAACCCGCATATTCATCTTGTTCGGCGGATGAATGATGAGATACATTCGTTAGCGGGCATGCCGGGCGGACCGATGCACTCCGGCACGGGAACGAAGCCATCGCACTAGTAAGAACGGGCCGGCAAACGCGCCTGTAAACAATACAGCGGCAAATACGACGAACGGAACTACCCAGCGTACATCGATAACCGGCAAAGCAACACCAAACAGAACGACGGCGAGGAACACGCTGAGCCATGCGATGAACATGCCCAACGGCATCTCCTCTACCGGGGTGGTCTCGGCCATGAATGCAACGATCTATTACTCCGATGTTGTGGTCAGTATGTGCGGCAGTTGCTCGTCGCGGTTGAGGAAAGAACGCGTTTGGCAGCGAAGTAGCGTATGCCGACCTTCCTCAGTGCGGGCGTATACCATGGTGCAATGCGTCAGGCAGCGGTCCAACTGCCGGCTCAGTATCTCGGCGTCCTGCTGGCGGCGGGCAAATACGGACGGGCATGGGAAGCTTACACCGTACGTGCGCACGCCCCATTCCTTGCCGATGATGACATATCGCGGATTGTTGATGGGCGCGAGTAGCTCCTTCATAACGCCGGCGAACAGCACCTGCTCGCGCCGCGAACCACCAATCAGCATGGCACGCAACGCCGTGAATCTGCGACGTGTCTGGCGGATCGAGGAAGTCGTTCACCGCTTCGCCTGCCGCGCTGGTTTCTAGGCGCTCAGGTTCCGCAGTCGCCAAATGCCAGACATTGGCCACCTTATCGGGGTCTGCGGCCACGCTGCGGTTGGCGGCCATGCTGTATGCTTCACTGCATCAGTGTAAGGCATGAATCAATAGGTTTTGAGCCCCAGATCGATGGTGAGAATGATGCCGGCGATTACGGCGGCGGCGCGCATGATGTTTGCGGGAATCTTGCGGGTGATGGACGGGGCGATGTACCCGCCGATGAAGCATCCGATGCACAGCATGATGGCGGCCGGCCAATCGACCGCGCCTTGGATGATGAATACCACTGAGGCGCTGATGTTCGCGCCTGTGCCGATCAGGGTTTTCAATGCATTGATCTTGTGGAATGGGCCGATTTTGGCGGCATCAAGCATGGCGAGAGCCAGGGTGCCGGCGCCCGCGCCGAAGTAGCCGGAGTAGATGGCGACCGCCGCTACGCCCAGCCATACCCACCAGGAATCCTGACTCATGGGCTGCACGAGTTGTTCCGGCGGGCGGTGAGGTGCGGTAGGGGTGGTTGCGCGCTTGGCGGCATCAGTGGCATCGGTGGCTTCAGTGGCTTCGATGTGCTTGAGTTGCGCGGTGGCATCCGCGGCGGCCTGCTTGGCCTGCATGCGGCCGCGCGGATTGATGGCGATGATCAGCGAGCTCAGCAAAATCAGCACTGGTGCGGCAAATTCAAAGACACTCGGGTCGAGTTTGAGCAACAGAAACGCACCGGCCACCCCGCCGAATGCGCCGATGACCACATACGTAATGGAGCGTACCGCTTGGCCTTTGAGTTCTTTGCGCGCACCCATCACGCCACCGATGCCCGTGCCGACCACGCCAACGGTGTTAGAAGCGTTTGCCAATACAGGCGGAATGCCGAACGCGAGCAGGGCCGGGTATGAGACCAGTGACGATGCGCCTACCGCATAGCCCACGAATCCTGCGCCGATTCCGGCCAACAGAATCAGCAGTAATGAAGTTATGGAAAAGCCCGCAATCATTCCCCGTATCCTTGTCGCTCATCGACCGGCATATTGCCGGCCTTGAGCGAGAATACGCTGTTGAGGATTGGTTGCGGGTTTTATGTTGGAATGTGGACGTAGCTTCTCGCGGAAGCGACTCCCCTCAGTCGCCTGAGGCGACAGCTCCCCTCGCGCCCGAGGGGAGCCAGAAGGAAATCAGAGCGCTTCGTTGTATTCGCGAACCTTGAGGGTGCGGTGGGAGGATGCCACGTTTTCGACGATCAGACGCTTCAGGGCATTGTCGGCGGCAATGTGCTCGTCCAGCCAGGCGTCACCGAGCTTGACCAGCGTGGCGGGATCGGCGTAGCCCGGGTACAGGCCGTTGAGCAAAGCCTCGGCCATGTGGTAGGTCTTGTTGGCCCAGACCCAGTCCACAGTCTCGAAGTACTTGGCGGCGAACGGCTCGGCCAGATCGGAGCGCGGGGTGGCGGAGAAGCCACGGGCCACGGCCTCGAGCTGGGAGTTGGTCAGCTCGTCGTTGTGGAGCGCCTGATCCCAAGCCCATTCCTTGGCCTCAGCGGTGGCCATGGAGGCACGGGCGCCGTAGGCGAACTCGCGGTTTTCCGTGGTCTCCTTCTTGGCGAGCTGCGCGTCCACGTCGTCGTTGGTCATCTCGTTGACGGAGGTGAGCGCTTGGACGATGGTCCACGTGAAGTTGTTGTCGATTTCGAGGCCTTCAAGACGCACGGTGCCGTCCAGCAGACCGTGTGCGTTGGCGGCGAATGCGGCGTCGCCCTCCTCACCGTAGCCCAAGTAGGCGGTGACGAGCTGGAACTGGGTGTCCGAGCCGGCTTCGGCGGCGTTGGCCAGAGTCCACAGTTCGGCGGCCACGTGGCGCAGCACATCGTCGCGGCGGGCGGGCGCCACGTAGTGGTGGGCGGTGGTGCTCATGCAGGCCAGCGCGTAACGGAAGGTGGTGGATTCGGTTTCCGTGGCCAGAAGACGCAGGGTCATGTCCACGAAGCGTTCGGCCGGGAATTCGCCGTCACGGGTCATATCCCAGAAGGCGAGCCAGGTCACGGCGCGGGCCAGGGCATCATCGAAACGATGCAGGTTGGCTTCGGCGAATGCCTGGGATTCGGCGTCGAAACGAATCTTGGTGTAGGTCAGGTCATCGTCGTTGACCAGCACGAATGCCGGGCGCGGCTTGCCGGCTGCGGCCTCGACGATGGTGGTTTCGCCATCTACATCGAGTTCGAACTGCTCGGTGCGCACGATCTTGCCGGTTGCGGCGTCTTCGTTGTAGAAGCCGACGGCCAGGCGATGCGGGCGCAGCACCGGGTGTTCGGCCGGCGCGCTCTGGGTGAGCTTCAGTTCGGCGATGGTGCCGTCCGCGTTTACGGTCAGGCCAGTGGCGATCGTGTTGATGCCGGATTCCTCCAGCCACTTGGCGCTCCAGGCCTTGAGATCGCGGCCGGAGGTCTTTTCCAGTTCGCTCAGCAGGTCGGCCAGGGTGGCGTTGGAGTAGGCGTGACGGTTCAGGTAGTTGTGGATACCTTCGAAGAACTGCGTGCGGCCCACGTAGAATGCCAGCTGCTTCAGCACGGAGGCGCCCTTGGCGTAGGTGATGCCGTCGAAGTTGACGT
>OLRA01003511.1_pt1 | contig 13638 bp, 10 predicted proteins | sample 1673011 | NCBI WGS metagenome assembly OLRA01 (sample SAMEA3136746, study PRJEB25190) | human gut metagenome | reverse complement strand
AGAATCCGCCAAACGGAGCTCCGTTAAAGCCCCCCTGCCCGTTCCCGTCTGCACTGCCGCCATAACTTCTCTCCTGCATGATCTGCTGGTAAGCCTGCTGTACTTCCTTGAACTTTTCTTCCGCTTCTTTTGGATCATCCAGATTGGCATCCGGATGATACTTTCGACTGAGGCTGCGATATGCTTTCTTTATTTCGTCATCGGTTGCATTCCTTGAAACACCTAAAATCTGATATGGATCATTCATCTGCTTTTTCTCCTGCTTTCTGTCTGCGTTTTTCTTTGATCATTTCGTATCGGCACCAGACACCGGAATATAAGATATTTCGCAGTATCTCTGCATTTTTCAAAATCGGAAGCTGTTCAAAGGCTCTGGACGCCTCTGCGATCATCATGGTCAGCAAATGCCCTGCAAATTCTTCAAAATCCGCTTTTTTGCTGCAAATCGCCAGAGGATTATAATTCTGCTTCTTTTTATCTTCTTCAACATCTTCATAAGCATCCAGAAGATAAATAAACTTGCCCATATAAAAGCCCATTTTTCGCAGCAGCGGCTCCCACGCATCTTTTTGATAAGCAAAAAGTTCTGCCATGATCTCACCAAAAAGCCCCGACATCGTATCGATATCCTGGACATTTTCCTTTTCTTTCTGCGAAAGACTTTCCAAACAGGCTTTGATCTTTTCTGCCTTTTCCGAATATGGATTCTTTTTTATGCTTTTTACTTTCAGTACGCTTCCGTAAAGATGCCTGCCAAACTTTTTCTCATCCTGCCAGTCATCTTCACACTTGTACATGGTAAGCAGAACATTCATATCGGCTGCGTATTCTGTAAAAATATTCTCGATCGCCATATGTCTGGACAGTGGATGTGCCACACACCTTTCCCGGCTGCATGTTTCCTCCGGCTCATAAAGCCCGGAGAGCAGCATGGCAAGAAAGGTCATGTCATAACTTAAACTGATCTGACCTGCCATGCCATAACATTTCTTTAACGACCGGCACAACCCGCAGTAATATGCATGGTAAAGATCAAATTCTTTGAATTTCATCTCCGGCTTATTGACAATGATATATCCAAACAGTGACTTCACCTACTCTCCTGTTTCTTCTGAATCTGTTATCTTTTCTTCACTGACTGCATCTTCCGTATGATCATCTGTAGTTTGTGTCATATCCTCTGTATCTTCTGTACTATCATCGGCAGTTTCTGTCATATTCTCTGCATTTTCTGTGATATCATCTGCGTTTTCATTTTCCGCAAGTTCTCTTGCAGCCAGCTCCTTAGCCCGCAGTTCTCTCTCTTCCTGACGTTTCTTTCTTTTCTTTCTCCGGATGATACGGATGCGGATATAGAAGATCAGAAATGCTGCAAATGCTGCTCCCAGAAGGGCACATACCCAGAGATATTTCCATATGTATACAACCTGTATGTTGTGTGCACCGCTGATATCTGCAAAAGTATACGAATCCGTAAACTGCTTTTTATCCACTTTTACGCCGTCCACTTTGACTTCATAAAGCACATAATCTTTCTTTCCTTCAAACTGGATCGTATGGCTGCTGCCGCGGTACGCTTTGCGTATGCTGTCTGATATGGTTCCGTTTTTGACACTGGTACTGATCGCCCAGGACGGAATCTCCGTGTATTTCACACGAATATCATGTTTGCCCTGAATATTGGTAAACGTATAACTGTCTTTCGCATTTTCAATATTGATGCTTGTTCCGTCAATCCAGATGCTGCTCAGTTCATAGTGTTTCTTTGGTTTATAAGATACCGTCCAGTCTTCATCCCGGTAAACACTCGCTGTCTCATCAATCTTACCGTCAATCACCTTTGTTTTTATCTTATACTGTGGAATTTCTGTAAAAATCGCCTGCACCGAATGATTACCGGACACCGCATGGAACGTGTATTCTGTCTGTTTCGGATCACTTTCTACCTGTTCTCCGTCTACGATCAGCTGTGACAGCTCATAATGTTCATTCGGCTGAAAATTTACCTGATAGTCGGTTCCGCTCTCCACCGTCTCCTCACTGGCACTGATCGTTCCGTTTTTTGCCGATGCAGTGATGTCATAAGCTGCACGCAGCGTTGCCACATAAAGGCGGACTCTTCTTGGATTGCTAATCCCCACACCAAGCATAATTTTGCCCGGCTCGATCTCACAGAGGGATTCGATTTCCTTTTTCTCATCATCGCCCGGAAGATCCGCATAAAACGTATTCAGATATTCTCCCTGGGAAAGGGAATAGATAACAAAATAATTATCTACTTTACTCTCTCCGTCATAACACGGCGAGATAATATAATCCCCTGTCACACAGAAATCCTGATACGTTGATCCTGCCGGTTTGGTTCTCGGAGCGATGATTTTCAGAATCTCAAAATCCGAGTTCATCAGACGGAACTTACTTCCGTTTCCGCCTGATACCACGTACTGATCGGTACTTTCCAGATACTCGATCCCGCCGAAATTCTGCCCGCTGGAGGACTGAAAGGTCCGTTTCCAGTGCAGTGTATCCGCATCTACCACATAAATATTGCCTTCATTTTCCTTATCCAGACATGGTCCCGGCATCACATAGATCTCATTGGTCTTACTATTGTAAGTCATGCCGTTTCCATGCTCATAATCTCGTTCCGTTACTTCAAACGCATAACTGTAATCGTCTTTGTTAAATGCGATCAGCGTATCCGGGATTGCTTCCGCTGCTGCCCCGTTGATCAGACATACAATATACTTGTCCGTAACACAAATAGACTGGGGCCATCCTCTTGCTGAAGAAGTCTCCAGCTCACCGATTGCCTCCCAGTCTGCATAGATTAGATCTGATGCATCATAAATATCTGCATGAACTCTCAGCGGATGACATACCCCCCATATCACTCCGACTATCATGCAGTACCATATACAGAATCGCAACATTCTGCACAGGTTCCCCTTATTTTTTTTCATTTCTCGGTAACACCGCCTTTATTCAATCAAATACACGCAAAACCTGATACGTGAATTTCTTTTGCTTCACGAGTATAGCACATTTTTACACTCAATATCAAGTATTCTGCTTTTCTTTACAACTTTCTGCTTTTATGTTACACTCTGTTTAAGATTTGGGTGAACGCAATTTCCCCAGGATAACGACTATATCATAACCAAAGGAGTATATTATGTACGATTACCTGATTGTCGGTGCCGGACTGTTCGGTGCCGTTTTTGCTCATGAAGCAAAAAAACATGGAAAATCCTGCCTTGTTGTAGAAAAGCGAAATCACATCGCAGGAAATATTTACTGTAAAAATGTAGACGGAATCCATGTCCACCAGTATGGTGCCCATATTTTCCATACTTCTGACCGTAAAATCTGGGATTATATCAACCAGTTTTCCGAGTTTAATAACTACATCAACTCACCGGTAGCCATCTATAAAGATGAGCTTTATAATCTTCCTTTTAATATGAACACCTTCAGTAAAATGTGGAACATCCAGACACCGGCTCAGGCAAAAGCCAAAATTGCCGAACAGATCGCAGATCTTGGCATCACAGAGCCAAAGAACCTGGAAGAACAGGCTTTATCTCTGGTCGGAACGGATGTCTACGAAAAGCTGATCAAAGGATACACAGAAAAACAGTGGGGACGCTCCTGCAGGGAACTGCCTTCCTTTATCATCAGGCGTCTTCCGCTTCGTTTTACTTATGATAATAATTATTTCAACTCCTGCTATCAGGGCATTCCGGTTGAAGGCTACACAGCCATTGTAGAAAAAATGCTCTCCGGTGCAGATATCCGCTTAAATACCGACTATTTTGCCCATAAAGAAGAACTCTCCGCCCTGGCACACAAGACGGTATTTACCGGTATGTTGGATGAATATTTCGGATTCTGCTACGGATCTCTGGAATATCGTTCCGTACGTTTTGAGGAAGAACGTCTGGAATGTGACAATTACCAGGGAAATGCCGTGGTAAATTACACCGACCGTGAAGTTCCTTATACACGCATCATCGAACACAAACACTTTACATTCGGCACACAGCCATTCACCATCATCTCCAGAGAATATTCTTCGGAATGGAAACCGGGCATCGAACCGTATTATCCGATCAATGATGCCAAAAACTCCGCTCTGGCAGCCAAATATCAGGAACTGGCTGCAAAGGAAGAGCGTGTGATTTTTGGCGGAAGACTTGGCAATTATAAATATTACGATATGGATCAGGTCATCGCTGCCGCACTCGACTGTGCCGATGCAGAACTTTCCTGATATTTACTTAATAAAGTAGCAGTCATCGCTTCAAAGCAATGGCTGCTGTTTTTCTGTTTCTCCTTAAAGACCGGAAAGATCCTGCACCAGTTTGTCCATTCTTTTTGCAAAGGTATGCTTTTCCAGCACAAGCTGATGGCCTCTTTCGGCGAGTTTTTCTGCTTCCTTTGGATGTTCCATATAATAATCCACTTTTTCTTTCAGATCTTTGCAGTCTTTGTAAGTGACAACCGTTCCTTCAAAGATCTCCTCGATCTCCGGCATCTCATCACTGATGATAAACGCTTCTGCTGCCAGTGCATCAAACAGGCGGTTGGAGACAATACCGGTTTCTTTCATATCGTCCCAGTGGTCATTGAGCACGATCTTCGCATCGCGGTATGCCTGACCAACCTGATCGTTTGGCATGTACGGTTCTCTGACACACTTCTGTGCTTCTTCAAATGCTTCCCAGTGTCTTCCGTAGATGGTGAGCGGATAATCCAGTGTCAGGGCATCCTGCACGATCTGACGGTAAACACGCCTGGAATTGCCGATAAAGAGCAGATCGTATTTCTTTTCGCCGGCAGTACTCTTCATCACATCCGGATCTGCACACTGCAAAAGCACATCGCATTTTGTTTTTAATTCGTTTTTCCATTTTCTGCACAGTTTTTCCGATGCAAAGTAGACCAGATCAAACCGTTCGTATTCTCCCTGTGGAATATCAGCCGGATGCGAAATGTTCCACATGATATTTTTCTGTACAATCTCTTCTTTCGGATAATATGGCCGGTTTCCACGCAGAGCAATCGTAACGGCACTGTCTGTGCTTTCATACCATCTCTGATAAGGGCGTACATCCACCTGATAGCCGTGCTTCTCCAGCTCCTTTTTCATTGCCAGGGCATAATGATAATCTCCCCAGAACTTTTTGTTTTCGTCATCCGGCATCGGTGCACAAATATCAATCTTTTTCGGATCCGGCACAATCGGCTTATCCTCTGCCTCAGAAAACATCCGTGTCAGACAGCTCTGCCATTTTCCCTGATAAACATATAGATTATAAAGTCTTCGATCCTTTTCTGCCTGATCCGGTTTGCTCTTTTCTTCTGCACTCTGAAAAGCAAGTGCAGCCGGTGCCAGAAGATTCTGATATCCGGCTTTTGAAAGTTTCAGGCAGAGGTCTGTCTCTGAAAACTCATCTTTTTTTACATGGATGGACTGGTAAGCCGGATCAAAACCACGTACTTCCAGAAAACGCTCCCGCAAAACAAGCATCACATCCACACGGACAGCCTTCTGAACGGACGGCTGAAGATCCACCTCCAGAGTCTCCTCGCCTGCCAGAAGATCATACGGATGCCAGTACCAGGTTTTGTTGCGGTTTTTTTTGTGGAAGGCAATGCCGCAGCTCTTCACCGCAGCGAACTTTGAAATGGCTTTCTCAGATTCAGGATAGAGAATCCTTGCTCCCACAGCCCCGGCCTTCTCGTTCTGTTCTGCTGCAAGCAGCATGGCATTCAGACATTCGGATGCCAGCTGTACGCTTTCATCCAGAAAAAACAGATACTCACCCGTTGCTTTTCTTGCGGCTTCGTTGCAGAATTCGGCAAATGAGGTGTTTTGTTTTGATTCAATGTCTGCCGTAAACACTTCAAACTCCAGGCCGGCTGCTGCTTCTTTAAAATTCTCTTTCAGCTTCTGCAGCTGCTCCTCGCCTGTATGATGATGCACAATGACAGAAATTTTCCGACTGTTTTTATCCGGAGCGTTCCGCTTTTCACTTTTCAGCCATACTTTGATGCGTTCCTGCTCTTTTTGCAGTTCCAGCCTTTTTTTCTCCAGCTTTTGTTTCTGTTCTTCTTCCTTTTTTTCTGCCTGGACTTTCTTCACATAACTGCCCACAAAAGGAATTTTCTTAATGATTTTTTTGATTGAACCTGACAAAATGGCCTCCTATTTTCGCTTACCTGCTTTTTTTGAGATCAGGTATTTTGGTCTTCCTTTTACTTCTTCATAAATCTTGGAAATATAATAACCAATGATTCCAAGACTCATCATGATCAGGCTTCCGACGATCAGGATCAGAAGGATCACTGTCGTAAAACCTTCTACTGCATGTCCGGTAAAATAACGTACAAGAGATTCAATACCAAGCACGATCGCAAACAGAAAAGTAAAGATACCTGCCACCGTCACAAACTGCATCGGAGCCGTTGAAAATGCCACTACATTAGTCACTGCATATTTGATCAGAGACCAGGTAGACCATTTTGACTCACCTTCTGTACGTTCCTGCACATCAAACTCCACGCTGGTGCTGCGATAACCGATCCAGGAGGACAGTGCACGGAAAAATGCATTTTTCTCCGGCATCCCAAGCAGGGCATCGACTGCCTTGCGATCCAGAAGTTTAAAGTCGGAAGCACGTGACATATCAATCTTCACTGCCTTTGACATCATTTTATAAAACAGACCCGCACATGCCCTGTGAATGGCACTTTCTTTTCCACGGCTTCGTTTTACCCCTTCTACCACTTCGTATCCCTGCTCCCAGAGACGGTACATGGAAACCAGCACTTCCGGCGGATGCTGCAGATCGCAGTCCATTACTGCACAGCAGTCCCCTTCTGCATTTGCAAGTCCGGCAAAAATAGCAGATTCCTTTCCAAAATTTCTGGAAAAATGCAGTCCGTTTACATGTGGATTTTTCTCGGCCGCCGTCTCAATCTGCTGCCAGGTTCCGTCTTTTGAACCATCGTTTACAAATACGATCTCATACGGGACAGATGCCTCACTCAGGATGCGGTCCACCGTATCAGCCGTTGTCTGTATCATTTTTTCCTCATTATAAGCCGGTATGATGACAGATAACATATTCTCCCCTCTTTTCTTTTGATTTGCGGACATCCGTGCCTACTCTTTAAAAAATCCCAGTTTTTTGCAGATACGGTATCCCATTTGTCCCCTTAATTTTTTTAATTGTTCCGTTTTGATATCTAATTTTTCCTTCTGCGTCTGGATTTTGACAGTCTGTCTCTGCACTTTCAGTCTCTGCATACAGAGTTTTTGGCGATGTACTTCCAGATTTGTATTTTTCTGTTCCTTCAGTACGATCAGTGTGTCAACTAAAGAACCGGTCAGCATCGTACGGTACGCCTGATATACCTTTCTGGAATAATAATAGTTCTCATAGTCTTCGATTCCAATCTTCCGGAATCCCTCCTGAAGCAGCATATCAAACAGTTCTCTTGCAGATGCTTCGTTTGTCTGAAGATCGATACTCTGAACCAGAAGATTTAAGGTTTTGTTATCAAAACTCTGTTTTACCTTCTCATTTTCAAAAGCTCCCCGCTCTTTCAGAATATCATGTGCTGCCAGAAATGCATCGTACGTGCTGTAAAGATCTTTGGAAAGACCTGCGGTAAGATTATTCGCATTATTATAGCGATAGTCGATCAGTCTCTCATCTACAACGGTAATACGTTTTGCCAGATAAAGTGCCTGCATGACAAACACGACATCGTTTGCTCTCTGGCGGTGTTCGAACTTCAGATCGTTGTCTGTGATCAGAGAACGGCGGTACATTTTGTTCCATGGAATATTCGTTGTAAAATTAAAAATATACTGCGGAATATCTTCTTTTGAAAATGGCACTTTCTCCGGCATATATTCTTTTCGCAGATAGTTGGACGGCAGTACGTAACGATCCGTCGTGTGATCCCATTTGCGGATATCACAGACACAAAGATCTGCCTCGTCTGCTTCTGCTTTTGTATAAAGCTTTTCCAAGGCATCCAGGGCAAATCGGTCATCCGCATCCCAGAATACCACATACTTACCGCGACATTTTGCAAGACCTGCGTTTCTCGCCGCTCCGGCATACTGATTCTTCTGACGGATCAGAGAAAGGCGGAAATCTCTCGATGCGTAATCTTCGATGATCTCTGCCGAACGGTCAGTTGATCCGTCATCCACGCAGATTACTTCAATGTCTTTTAACGTCTGTTTCAGAACATTTCCAAGGCTGTCAAACAGATAATTTTCTGCATTGTAAACCGGCATAACAACGGAAACTTTGATCTCATCATCTGTTCTTTCATGGCTCAGTTTCAGACTGTCATAACGATCAGCAAAAACCATATGCAGAATACGGTCTGTCGCATGGCCATCGCAGGACCGCATAAATTTCTCTTTGAAATCAATGACTTTCTGTTTGTCAAAACGTTCATCCAGATGGCTGATATAATCGATCATCTCATCGTTTGTCTTGCAGACCGGTCCCGGTGTCAGCTCATTGTAATCGTAATAGAAGCCTCTCCAGTCAAAGTATTCATCCAGGTCATAGGCAAAGAACAGCATCGGACGCTCAAACAGAGAATATTCAAATACCAGTGACGAATAATCCGAAATACAGATATCGCTGACGCAGAGCAGATCCTCGATCGTCATGGTTTTTGTTGCATCAATGGCAAAGGTTCCGTTTAATTCTTCCGGAATCTGCGGTACATTCTTTACTAACGGATGGTGCTTAAAAATCACTACATATTCATCTTTGAAATGCTCGGCAAACTTCTCCAGATCAAAGCAGTCCGGCGTTTTTGCCCTCGCCACACGACCGCGGAATGTCGGTGCATATAAGATGATCTTTTTTCCTTTGGCTTTTGGAAATTCTTTGTACAGGTTCTGGAATGCCTGAGCGATCGTCTCACTGCGATAGAAAATATCCGTACGGCTCGTTCCGACCGGGCGGATTGCATCTTGACGGTCCTTCATATCCATGGCTTCCGCATATGCCCACACGATCTCCGGACTGGATACGGTAACATAAGTATAATTCTTGTTGTTCGGATGGCGTTTCAGCTCTTCTGCATTCGGTCCGAAGATCAGCTCCGCAGTGCTCATACCAAACTTTTTGAAGGCTCCGCATGCATGCCACAGCTGGGTAACGATCGTTTCTGGCCGCATATCCACGCAGCTGAGTACGTCGGAAGCTTCATTTACAAAGATGTATTTTGCAGTTGCCGCATCGGCCAGCATCTCTTTACAGCGTCTGATATATTCTTCTCTTGGGACAAAAGAATTTCGCAGCAGATGTACATGGATATCCAGGTCAAAATCTCTTTGCAGCTCATCATACAGAATGCGGAAACTGTTGCTTACGTCCGGCAGACGAAGCTCAATAAAAATGACTTTTCGTTCATCGACCGGCTCATTCTTATGTGCATTGTATGCAGCCGGCAGTGTCTCATAGAGAAGCTTGTCTTTTCTCTTTCTGCCCATATATTTCTTTGCTGCTTTTACCGGCGGAAGTTTCTTAATCTTCTTTCTTCCTTTCCAGTAAACCTTTTTCATTGCTCTTATTACCTTACTCATCCGTTTTCTCCTTCTTGATCATTTCCAGCAGTCGCTCTGTTGCATGTCCGTCGCAGGCACTCATAAATTTCTCCTTGAAATCCGCGACCTGTTTTCTGTCAAAACGCTCCTTAAGATGGAGTACATAATCAACAATCTCCTGCGTGGTGTGCACAACCGGTCCCGGTGTCAGTTCATGGTAATCATAGTAAAAACCACGCCACTCTCCATATTCTTCAAAATCGTAAGCAAAGAACAGCATCGGACGCTCAAATAATGAATATTCAAATACCAGTGACGAATAATCCGAAATACACAGATCACTGACACAGAGCAGTTCTTCGATGACAAATGCATCAGAAACATCATACGCAAAGCTTTGACACTCCTTTGGAACCTCCGGTCTCTGTTTCACAACCGGATGCTGTTTAATCAGCAAAATCCAGTCTTTTCCAAGCTTCTCCTGCATCAGACAGAGATCCATGGCATCCGGTGCCTTCGCTCCTCCCACACTTCCGCGGAACGTCGGGGCATAGAGCATGACTTTCTTTCCTTTTGCTGCCGGACAGATGTCATACAGTTTTTTCTGTGCTGCCTTCTGAAATTTTTCCAGGAACAGAAGATCTGTGCAGCTGACACCGATCGGTACAACACTTTTGTCCTCTTTCGGAAGATTCATGGCCTCCTGATAAGCCCAGATAACCTCCGGGCTTGATACAGTTATATAGTCATAGTTCTTATAATAATTATATTTCAGATATTCTTCTCTGCTTCCGCCGAAAAGCTCCTCACAGGTGCTGAAGCCAAATTTTTTGAACGCACCGCATCCATGCCAGAGCTGCGTGATCACCGTCTCTTCTCTTGGCTCAATGCAGCTGATCACCCTGGAACCCTCACAGAGAAAAATATAATGTGCATCGGCACAGTCCTTCAGACATGCCATCGCATTCTGAATAAATTTCCATTTGTTTCCAGATTCCATCAGATAGTGGACGCTCACTTCCATCTCTTCTTCGCTGCATAATACCTGATACAAAAAACGTAAGCTGCCGGAAAGCTGTGTCAGATTGGCTTCAATGAACACCGCTTTCCACTTTTTTAAAGGCAGCTTACGAAATCTCCTGTATTGCCAGGGAAAAAGAAGCTTTAAGGTCAGAAAAAGATAGAGTCTCTTTATCTTTTTACTCATTCCAGATCATCACCGTTTTTCCCATCAGTTTGTGTATATCCATTTCAAATGCTCTGGTTATATCCTTCACATCTCTTACTTCTACTTCCGCACCCATGATATTCTCCAGATAAGATACTACTTCCGGATGCTCTTCATATAACTGCAGCAGACCTTCGTAGTCACTTCTGCCGCTGCGGCTGCTGCCGAAAATACGCAGTCCCTTTTCCAGAACCATGCGGGTATTGATCGGTGCCGGATCTTCGCTGACACCCAAAATACTGATCGTACCCTCCGGATGGATATAATCAATGATCTGATTGATCGCTTTGGATGCCGCTCCGCCTCCAACGCATTCAAACGCATGATCGATCTGCATATCTGCCGGAATCTCATTGACACAGTAGGTACCGTCTGCAAAAGTAAAATCCGACAGTTTGTTTTCCGTGACACCGAAAATATAGATTTTGGAATCCGGAAGCATCTTTTTCAGAAGCAGTGAGGTAATGTAACCCAAATTGCCATCGCCCCACACACCGATCACATCACGTCTCTCATGTGAAAAACGTAAGAAACGGTTGATCGCATGAAAGCTCACGCTGACAAGCTCTGTATAGGCAGCTACCGTCGGATTGATCCCCTGCGGCAGACGTACAAAACGATCCGGCACAGCCTGAACATATTCCTGCAGAAATCCATCCATGCTGCTCGCACAGAATTTGCTGGATCGCAGATAATTTTCTGCAATGATATCATCTTTTTCTACCGGTCGGTTCGGGATCATCACAACCTCTGTTCCGATTTCAAAGGTTCCGGTCGGATCATAGATCACTTTGCCGATCCCCTCGTGGATCAATGCCATAGGCAGTTTCTGACGCAGAATCTCTTCCGCCCTTGCACCCTGATAGTAACGCTGATCCGCATGGCAGATAGACAGTCTGGTCGGACGCACGATCACCTGTCTGTCATCGATCTCCATTTCCTTAAATGCGACTTCAAACTGTCTTGGACGTTTCAGCTGATACACCGTATTTAGCATACGCCATTTCCTCCTAAAATAGACTCTGCAACACGCAAATCGTACGGATACGTAATCTTAATATTGAAAACTTCACCTTCTACCAGATGGATCGCATCCCCTTTGAGAACGAGGATCTTGCAGGCATCGGTCAGGATCGTCTTCTCTTCCTCACTCAGTTCATCGAAAACTTCACGCAGACGCTTTGCATGAAAACTCTGCGGTGTCTGTCCCTGATACATTTTGGAACGATCCGGAATATTGCTGATCTTCTGATTATCCATGCTCTCCACAATGGTATCGGTCGCCGGGATAACGGTATCGCAGGCTCCGTACTCTTTCGCATAGTGGATGTTATCTTCCAGAATACGGTGTGTCACAAACGGACGAACGGAATCGTGGGTGACAATAATGGTTTCTTCATCCAGTCCGTAAAATTTCTCGATATGACTGATCGCATTCATGATCGTATCATTGCGGGTCGCACCGCCTTCGATCACATCGATCTTATCTGAAAGCAGAATATATTTTTTAATGATATCCTGGGTGTAGGTGATCCACTGCTTCGGTGACAGAACGATCACACGCTCAAACTGCGGATTGACCACAAATTTCTCCAATGTATGGATAATGATTGGCTTGCCGCCAACTTCCATAAACTGTTTCGGTTTCTCAACATTCCCCATACGTGTTCCCTTGCCCCCCGCAAGTACAACGCCGTAAATATTTGTTTTTTCCACGATGCTGCCTCCTATTTCATAAATTCCAGATAACGTGGAAGAACCTCATCCGGTGTTCCGATCTCGATCAGTTTTCCTTCATGCATCCACATGACTTTGTCGCAGAGATCTGCGATCGTATCCAGACTGTGGGAAACGATCACAACCGTACGCTCTCTGTTTGAGATCAGGCTCTTCATCTTTTCATAACTTTTCTTTTTAAACTTTTCATCACCAACGCTGAGTACTTCATCGATCAGCATGATGTCGGTCTCCAGAACGGCTGTGATGGAAAATGCCAGCTTGGAATACATACCGCTTGAGTAAGTACGTACCGGCATATCAATAAATTTGCCAAGTCCGGCGAATTCAATGATCTCATCCATCTTGGAACGGATAAACTCTTCCGAAAAACCAAGAAGCATACCGGAAAGAATGATGTTTTCTCTTCCGCTCATCTCTTTTTCAAATCCGACACCGATCGACAGAAGGGAAACGGAATGGTTTTTCAGGTCAATGCTTCCCGTATCCGGAGAAAAAATGCCGGCCAGTGCTTTGAGCATGGTGGATTTTCCGCTTCCGTTCTTTCCGATGATTCCGAGGATCTCTCCTTTTTCTACTTCAAAGGATACATCCTTTACTGCCTGGAATACATCGGCCTGTACTTTTTTGAAATGTAATAAACTCTGCTTGATGGAAAACTTCTGCAGGTTTCGATAACTGATATATAAATTTTTTACTTCGATTGCAATTTCGCGTTCCATTATATCACCTTCACATAACTGTTTTCGTATTTATAAATAATCTTTACTCCGATCGCTGACAGTATGAAACTCAGCACCATCCACAGAAGCAGGAATTTTCTTGCCGGTGTCTGGTCATAGATCATACATCTTCTTGCAGAAGTCAGAAGCAGTGCCAGTGGATTGCAATGAAGGATCACTTTATTCCACGGTGCAAATTTTGCAAGCCTTGTTTCTACATTATAAAAAATACCGGTAATATAAAACAGCAGACGCAGTACGATATTGATCACGTTGGACAAGTCCTGTACAAATACGCCAAAATGTGCCACAATCGTACTGCATCCGAACGTGAACAGAAACAGGGTCAGCATGATCGG
>OLRA01003504.1_pt1 | contig 13657 bp, 11 predicted proteins | sample 1673011 | NCBI WGS metagenome assembly OLRA01 (sample SAMEA3136746, study PRJEB25190) | human gut metagenome | reverse complement strand
GGCGCAATTCTGGCGCTGCTTGATTTTACAGTTACAAATGGTAGTATGAGATTCGGAATCCTGCCGGACTTCATTGGGTGTTTTTTACTTTATCTTGGTTTTAAGGATATCATGGCTGCTTATCCGAAGACATGCCAACGACTGGCGACAGCAAGGACAACGCTGCTTGTATTGACCGTTTATTCGGCAATTCTTTATGTGATGGCGTTGACAGGGATCGGTGCAGATATTGCCTGGCTTGAGACGGCTTTATCTCTGATTTATTATGTGCTACTTTTTTATGTGCTTTATCTGTTCCTGCAGTCTTTATATGAGATTGAGACGGATGTATCCGGTGATTTGAAGCTGGAGAAATTCAAGAGATGGTGGTGCTATATGAGCCTGTTTCAGGTGCTGATCTGTGTTTTGATCCTGGTACTTTGCTTTAGATCTGCTTCAGTGGAAATCTTGTTTGCTTATTATGTATGTGCGGTTATGGCACTTGTGTGCGAAGTCCTTTATCTGGTTCGCTTAAATGGTGTTTTAAATACCTTGCAGCGCAGGCATTAGGAGGCAATGAATGTACAGAATATTGATTGTGGAAGATGATGCCGGCATTGCTGAAGCGGTCAGCGAGCAGGCGAAAATGTGGAATTTTGAAACACACAGTGTGACAAATTTCAGAAATGTCATGGCAGAATTTGCGGAATTTGATCCGCATCTTGTATTGATGGATATTGGTCTGCCTTTTTTCAACGGTTATTACTGGTGCGGTGAGATCCGAAAGGTCTCACGCGTACCGGTAATTTTTATATCCTCTGCTTCTTATCATCGGCAAATGATAATATGAATATTGTTATGGCCATGAATATGGGCGGTGATGATTTTATTGCTAAACCCTTTGACCAGACGGTGCTGATTGCCAAAATGCAGGCGATGCTTCGAAGAACCTATGATTTTGCAAAGACAGAGCATGTTCTGCAATGCCGGGAGGCGGTTCTTAATGTAGATGATCACTCACTGACTTACAGGGGCGAACAAATTGCTTTATCCCGCAATGAATATGGTATTTTAAAAATCCTTATGGAGAACGCCGGTAAGATTGTCAGCCGGGAACGTTTGATGGAACGGCTTTGGGAAACGGACAGTTTTATTGATGACAACACGCTGACAGTGAATGTGAACCGTCTCAGGAAGAAGCTGGAGGGAGCCGGGCTGAAAGATTTTATTACAACAAAATTCGGTGTGGGTTATGTGATTTTTTCGGATGAGAAAGGGCAGGAATGATGGAAGAAAAAATCAATTTTGTGAAGTGGCTGGGACAAAAGAAAAGTCTGTTCCTGAAAGAGGGACTTTTTGCGATTATATTTTTTGTGACTTTTGCTTTGTATCATCTGCCCCTAGCTGCGATTTTTTATCCGGTGTTGCTCTGCTTTGTTACAGGGATGCTTTTTCTTGTATGGGATTACAGAAAGTTTGCAGTAAGGCATGAAAGGCTGCAGCAATTGTCAGCGATGCCTTTTGATGTGATGACGGATTTCCCGGAATCAGTAAGTGTGCTGGAGACGGATTATCAGCAGATCATTGTTCAACTTCAGGAAGGACAGCGCAGGATGAAGGATGAGATGTCTTTTCAATACCAGGATATGATGGACTATTATACCGTCTGGGCACATCAGATTAAAACACCGATTGCAGCTATGCGGCTGACTTTGCAGAATACAGATTCATTCTTTTCAAGAAAGCTTTCTGTGGAGCTTGCCAGGGTGGAGCAGTACGTGGATATGGTATTGTGTTATCTCAGATTGGACACAGATACCAGGGATTATGTTATTACTGTTTATGATCTGGACGATATCCTGCGGCAGGCATTGCGCAAATTTGCGGGGCAGTTTATCGGCAAAAAGATTCATTTGGATTATCAGCCGCTGAATGCACAGATTATGACGGATGAGAAATGGCTGCTTTTTGTTATTGAACAGATACTTTCAAATGCATTGAAGTATACACAGCAGGGCTGTGTGTCCATTTATCTGGAATCACCGAAGATACTGTGTATCCGTGATACGGGTATGGGGATTGCAGCGGAGGATCTGCCGAGAATATTTGAGAAGGGGTATACCGGGTATAATGGCCGAACGGATAAAAAAGCCAGTGGACTGGGGCTTTATCTTTGTGCCAGAATCTGCCGTAACCTGGGCCATGGTATTTCGGCTGAATCGGAACCGGATAAAGGGACTGTGATCAAATTGAATCTGAATACAGCGGAGCGTATGTTTGAGTAGAAAACGAACAGCACTTCTTACAAAAGTGTAAGAAGTCTGTAAGGCTATTCGATGGAGCGGATGAAAAGAGTTTGATACAATAATCCTGTCAAAAGAAATGCACAAGTCATTCAATCAGACAGGAGGATTTTAAATATGAGTATTTTGGAAGTAAAAGGGCTGAAAAAGACCTATACCACCCGTTTTGGCGGTAATCAGGTACAGGCACTGAAAAATGTGTCCTTTAGTGTGGAAGAGGGCGAATATGTGGCTATCATGGGTGAGTCCGGTTCGGGTAAGACAACATTGTTGAACATTCTGGCGGCATTGGACAAACCTACAGGTGGTACCGTATTGTTAGACGGCATGAATCTTGCAGACATCAGGGAATCTGCTATGGCAGAATTTCGCCGTGATAATCTGGGATTTGTTTTTCAGGATTTTAATCTGCTGGACACATTTTCTCTGGAGGATAATATTTATCTGCCGCTGGTCCTTGCAGGCAAGAATTACAGAGAGATGCGTAAGCGTCTGGAGCCTATTGCAAAACAATTGGGCATCACACAGCTTTTAAAGAAATATCCTTATGAGGTGTCCGGCGGTCAGAAGCAGCGTGCGGCGGTAGCCAGAGCGCTGATCACACATCCGAAGCTGATCCTTGCGGATGAGCCAACGGGGGCATTGGATTCCAAGTCCTCGGATGAATTGCTGGATCTTTTCTCAGCAATCAATCAGGATAAACAGACCATCGTCATGGTAACACATTCTGTCAAAGCAGCCAGCCATGCGGGCCGAGTTTTATTTATCAAAGACGGTGAGGTTTTTCATCAGATTTATAAGGGACATCATACACGTCAGGAATTGTATCAAAAGATTTCCGATACGCTGACTCTTCTCACGACAGGCGGTGATCGGGCATGAGAAAATCTTTTTATCCGAAAATGGCCTGGTCAGGCATCAGCCATAACAGAAAACTCTATATTCCCTATTTTTTTACATGTATTGCCATGGTCATGATGTTTTATATTATTGACGCACTGAGTGACAGCAATGTTCTGGTCCAGATCCGGGGCGGAGAAACAATGCAGGGCATGTTGAATTTGGGGAAATGGATCATCGGTCTATTTACATTGATTTTCCTTTTTTATACAAATTCGTTTTTAAATAAACGGCGAAGCAGAGAATATGGTTTGTACAATGTCCTTGGTATGGATAAACGCAATCTGGCACATATTCATTTCTGGGAAACGGCCATTATTGCAGGTATTTCCCTTGCAGCGGGGCTTATATTCGGGATTGTTTTTTCAAAACTTGCAGAATTGTGGATGGTGAATATTCTGAATGGTCAGACGGATTTCAAGCTGAGAATTGAAGGTTCAGCCATCAGAGAAACTATTCTGGTTTTTCTTGTTATTTTTATTCTGATTCTGTTGAGTGCTTTAAGAAAAATGACCATGGCCAGTCCAATGGAATTGCTGAGAAGCGAACATACCGGTGAAAAACCGCCGAAGGGCAATTGGTTACTGGCGTTGGTTGGTGTTGTGGTGCTTGCCATTGCTTATGGTCTGGCGGTAACAATCGAAGACCCGGTTGTGGCTTTGGCATGGTTTTTTGCTGCGGTTATTCTTGTTATCGTAGCAACGTATATGCTTTTTATTGCCGGATCAGTAACCCTTTGCCGGATTTTGCAGAAGAATAAAGGTTTTTATTATAGGAAACAACACTTTATATCTATTGCCTCAATGAGTTATCGTATGAAGCGAAATGGCGCCGGTCTGGCTTCCATCTGTGTACTGAGCACTATGGTGCTGGTGATGCTTTCATCAACCATCTGTCTTTATGCCGGAGTAGAGAGCATTATGCGTGAGCGTTATCCGAGAGACTTGTCCTATGAGGTTCATGTCAGTGCACCAAAATATCTGAATGAAGAAAGTGAGGCTAATTGGCGTCAGCTGATGGAAGAGACGCTTCATGAAAGCCATCTGACAGCTTCCGATGTTCTGGAATATACATCCGCTTTTTTTTATGGGAAGCTTGAAGGTCATAATTTCAGAATGAAAGATGAGTTGATTGATATGGAAACGAATGAATCAACAGCTTTCAATGTCGATGAAGTTTATGTGGCGCCGCTCAGTGTATATAATCGTGTGACCGGGGAAAAAGAGACACTCGATGCGGGTGAAGCGCTTGTTGCTGTGTATGGCGGCTCTTATGAAAATAATACAGACATATTATCCATTCACAATGACATTCAGTTGAATGTAAAAAAGGTAATTTCAAATTTTAAGGCGATTCATATGGATGGTTCAGTATCAACGAAGGTTTACTATATTTTTGTGCCGGATTTTGATGAGGTGGCAGAAAAACTGGCTCAGTATAATATGGCTCAGTATACGACAGAAAATATGGAAAACGTCTATTTTAAATGCTATTACGGCTGTAATTTAGACGGCAGTGATGACGCACAGATGGCTGCAGAGGGTATATTAAATAATAAATTTGCCGCCCTTAATGCATCACAGCAGGAAGGTATTGATTATGTTAGTTATGAAAGCTATGCCTTTAATAAAGAGAGCTTTTACGGTACATTTGGCGGATTGCTGGTACTTGGCATTCTGCTCGGAATTGTCTTTGTCTTTGCGGCTATACTGATTATGTATTACAAGCAGGTGACGGAAGGGTATGAGGATCAGTCGGGATTCGTCGTTATGCAGAAAGTCGGCATGACGAAGAAAGATATCCGGCAGAGTATTAATTCACAGATATTGATTGTTTTCTTTGCACCGCTTCTGCTGGCAGGTTTGCATTTGCTGTTTGCTTTTCCGATGATTTCTAAATTGCTGTTGTTATTTGGGCTGAATCGGACACAGTTTCTGGCAATGGTGGCACTGGGATGCTATCTGATGTTTGCAGTGTTCTATATTATCGTTTACAAAATGACATCCGGAGTTTATTATCGGATTGTAAGTGTCAATAACAAGTAAATTTGGTGGCGTGTGTTCTGTTTTGGACACACGCTTGTTACTTGGCAGATGGTTCATTTCATGTTATCATAAAGAAAGTAAATATCTATGAAGCTATGGTTGTTATGTCTATTGCGAAAGCGTAATAGTATTGAGGAAATATGAGTAAAGATAAGACAAAAAGAAACACAGCTTATTTTCACCTTCCTGGGCTGTTTGAATTTTATGAATTGTATCGTATTTTTCTGTCCTTATTCCATGAGCACAGGGAATACTTTTATGACTGGTGTGAGATTGGCTCTATCTACGGAGCACCATCGGATTGCATCTGGGGCGGCGGCCGTGTGGAAGATGAAACCTGTGATCCGAGGGATGCTTTAGCCCTTATGCAGAAATATGGCATCTCGGCAAGGCTTACTTTCAGTAATTCCCTGCTGGGAAAAGAGCATCTTTCAGATAAAAGATGTAATACTTTATGTGCATTGTTTTCAGAGAGCAGCCGTGTACAAAATGGCGTGATCATTCATTCGGATTTGCTGCTGGATCACCTGAAAGAGAATTACCCGAAATTATACTTCATTTCTTCTACAACAAAAGTGCTGACGGATTTTGAGGCATTCCGGCATGAGGTGGAGCGCGATGATTTTCGCTATGTTGTGCCAGATTTTCGTTTAAATAAACAGATGGATCAGCTGGATACATTGACACAGATACAGAAAGATAAAGTGGAGTTTTTGTGCAATGAATGCTGCTGTTTTGGCTGTAAGGACAGGAGAAACTGCTATGAAGCGGTCAGCCGCAGGAATCTTGGTATAAATGCACCGGAACATCACTGTAAGGCGCCTGCCGCTGAGCAGGGCTATCGGTTTTCAAAGGCAATGAGGAATCCGGGATTTATAGGGATTGATGATATCCAAAATATCTATATACCTATGGGCTTTTCCAATTTTAAGATCGAAGGGCGGGGGCTTGGCAGTGCATTAGTTCTGGAATTTCTGTTATACTACATGACAAAGCCAGAATATCAGTTGAACGTCAGAGAAGCCATTTATCTGGATAATATGCTGGATCTATTTTAATAGCACGCTATTGATAATTTAATAATAGCGTGCTATTATTTTGAATAAAAACATCCCTGAAACATTTGGCGATGCGCCTGTTTCAGGGATGTTTTATTTCCTTCTGCCATCAGATATCACTGAGGCTTTTTATCTATTTATCAGCGTTTTTGTTGGCTACTTCAGCCATTTTCATTGCACGTACTTTTAATGGCAGACCGAACAGTGTGATGAATCCATCTGCATCGTGGTGGTCATAGAGGTCACCTGTTGTGAAAGATGCAAGAGATTCGCTGTACAGTGAATATGGGGAAGTAGTACCGGCTTTGATGATATTGCCTTTGTAAAGTTTGAATTTAACTTCACCTGTTACATATTCCTGAGTGGATTCAACAAATGCCTGAATTGCTTCACGTAATGGTGTGAACCATTTGCCTTCGTAGCATACCTGAGCCAGTTTGTTGCCCATTTCTTTCTTAACTTCTGCAGTTGCACGGTCAAGAACCAGTTCTTCCAGCTGCTGATGTGCTTCCATAAGAATTGTACCACCCGGTGTTTCATAAACACCACGGGATTTCATACCTACAACACGGTTTTCAACGATATCAACAATACCGATACCATGTTTGCCACCAAGTTCATTCAGTGTACGGATGATATCAGCCACTTTCATTTCTTTGCCGTTGACAGAAGTAGGAACACCCTTTTCAAATGTCATTGTGACATATTCCGGTTTGTCAGGTGCTTTTTCCGGTGGAGTTGTGAGCACAAGTACATGATTGTAGTTTGGCTCAAGAGATGGATCTTCCAGTTCAAGGCCTTCATGGCTGATGTGCCATAAGTTACGGTCACGGCTGTAGCTGCTGTCTGCGGAGAATGGAAGGTCGATGCCGTGTGCTTTACAGAAATCGATTTCATCCTGACGGGACTGCATTTTCCATACATCTGTCATACGCCATGGAGCGATAATCTTGATGTCAGGAGCCAGTGCTTTGATACCAAGTTCGAAACGAATCTGGTCATTACCTTTACCTGTTGCCCCATGACAGATCGCAACAGCATTTTCTTTTCTTGCAATTTCAACAAGCTTCTTGGCGATGCCAGGACGAGCCATGGAAGTACCAAGTAAATATTTGTTCTCATAAATTGCATTGGCCTGAACACAAGGAACGATATAGTCTTCACAGAATTCATCAACGATATCTTCGATGTATAATTTGGAAGCGCCGCTCATCTTGGCTCTTTCTTCAAGACCGTTTAATTCTTCGCCCTGACCAACATTGATACAGCAGCAGATAACTTCATAATCAAATGTTTCCTTTAACCATGGGATAATGGCTGTAGTGTCAAGACCGCCTGAATATGCTAAAACAACTTTCTCTTTCATTTGTAAAATCCTCCTATATAAAAAACATGTTCATTCATTTGGGATGATGTGTTCGCTAAAGTGTATATTTCTTGCGAGCACTCAATTAATATACACCAGAAGTATGAATAATGCAATAGTTTTTTCGTAAAAAGTGTATTTTTATTAATTTTGCATGCATAATTATGAATATTTTTTTGATTTTTGTACTTTACTTAATTGAAGATATGTATTAATATAGATAGGTGTTGAACGAAAAATGAAAAAACTGCCTTTTAGCGGTTTAAGATAAAGGAGTTATGAAAAATGATTAAAGCAGGAATTATCGGTTCCACCGGTTATGCCGGTCAGGAACTGGTTCGTCTTCTGATGCAGCATCCGGATGTTGAGATTGTCTGGTATGGCTCAAGAAGTTATATTGATCAGCAGTATGCAGATGTTTTCCAGAATATGTTTCAGATTGTAGATGCCAAGTGCATGGATGACAACATGAATGCACTGGCAGATGCGGCAGATGTTATCTTTACAGCAACACCACAGGGCTTATGTGCGTCTCTTGTGAATGAGGATGTTTTAAATAAAGTAAAGATTATTGACCTCAGCGCAGATTTCCGTATTAAAGATGTAGAAGTTTATGAGAAATGGTACGGCATTAAACACAAGAGTCCTTCCTATATTAAAGAGGCTGTATACGGACTCTGTGAGATCAATCGTGAAGACATCAAGGGTGCAAGACTGATCGCCAATCCGGGATGTTATACAACATGTTCTATTTTGACATGCTATCCACTAGTAAAGGAAGGCCTCATTGACCCGAATACCATTATCGTTGATGCCAAGTCCGGTACATCCGGTGCAGGCCGCGGTGCCAAGACGGCTAACCTTTTCTGTGAAGTGAATGAGAATATGAAGGCTTATGGCGTCGCAACACATAGACATACACCTGAGATTGAAGAACAGCTCGGTTATGCAGCCGGTTATCCAATCACCATCAACTTTACACCGCATCTTGTACCGATGAACAGAGGTATTCTGGCTACAGCGTATGCTTCTTTGAAAGAGGGCGTGACAGAAGAGCAGATCAGAGAGGCTTATGACAAATATTATGCCAATGAGAAGTTTGTCCGTGTACTGAAACCGGGTGTATGTCCTGAGACACGCTGGGTAGAAGGAAGCAATTATGTGGATGTCAACTTCAAAGTGGATCCGAGAACACATCGTGTCATTATGATGGGAGCCATCGATAACCTCGTCAAAGGTGCAGCCGGACAGGCAGTTCAGAACATGAATCTTGCCTTTGGTCTGGATGAGAGCACAGGTTTGAATCTTGTGCCTATGTTCCCATAAGAAAACGAAGGTAGAATATTAGAATGAATGATATTATAATAAGAACAATGACGATTGATGACTATGATCGTGTGGCGGCGCTCTGGGCTGGTATCAAGGGCTTTGGTATCCGAAGCATTGATGATTCCAGAGAGGGCATTGAGCGATTTCTTCGCAGAAATCCCAACACTAGTGTGGTGGCGGAGATGGATGGCAAGCTTGTGGGTTCCATTCTCTGCGGACATGATGGCCGTCAGGGCTGTCTGTATCATGTTTGTGTGGATGCTTCATACAGACAGCATGGCATTGGGCGTAAGCTTGTAGCCAAAGCGATTGAAGCATTGAAGGCAGAGCAGATCAATAAAGTCTATCTGATCGCATTTACAAGAAACGAGGGCGGTAATGCCTTTTGGAAAAAGGTCGGCTGGCAGTGTCAGGATGATCGGAATTATTATGATCTGAACCTGAACGAGGCCAACATGACTGTGTTTAATGAATAAAAGAGGTGGCAGGAAATGGAATATATTGAAGGCGGCGTGACAGCAGCAAAAGGATTTAAGGCTTCCAGTGCAGCTGCAGGCATCAAATACCAGGGGCGCACAGATATGGCCATGATCTACAGTGATGTACCATGTGTGGCTGCAGGCACTTTTACAACCAACATTGTAAAGGCTGCTCCGGTGAAATGGGATAGACAGGTTGTATATGAATCCGAACATGCGCAGGCAGTCATTTGCAACAGTGGTATTGCCAATGCCTGTACAGGTGTGCAGGGAATGGCTTACTGCGAAGCAACAGCAGCGAAGGCTGCGGAAGTCCTTGGTATTCAGAAAGATGCTGTATTGGTGGCATCCACAGGTGTTATCGGTATGCAGCTGAAAATGGACAGAATTGAAGCAGGGATTGATATGCTGGCACCTGCTCTTGACGGCAGTATCGACGCCGGTCATCTGGCAGCAAAAGCCATTATGACCACAGATACTGTTCCAAAGGAAGTCGCTGTGACGTTTGAGATTGGCGGTAAGAAAGTGACCATGGGCGGCATGTGCAAAGGCTCTGGAATGATTCATCCGAATATGTGTACCATGCTTGGTTTTATTACAACAGATGCCAACATTTCCAAAGCACTGCTTCAGGAAGCACTCAGCGAAGATATCAAGGATACTTACAATATGGTTTCTGTTGATGGCGATACATCTACTAATGATACGGTGCTGCTTTTGGCGAATGGTCAGGCAGGCAATCCTGTGATCGATACAAAGAATGAAGATTACAAAGCTTTCTGTGAAGCACTTCATGCGGTGAATGCATGTCTCTGCAGAAAGATTGCAGGAGACGGCGAGGGTGCATCTGCACTCTTTGAAGTGAAGATCATCGGTGCTGAAACAAAGGAACAGGCAGTAACTTTGAGCAAGTCTGTTGTGACATCCAGTCTTGTTAAGACAGCTATCTGCGGCCATGATGCCAATTGGGGCCGTATTCTGTGTGCAATGGGTTATTCAGGCGCACAGTTTGATCCTGAAAAAGTGGATCTGTTCTTTGAAAGTGCAGCCGGCAAGATTCAGATCATGAAAGACGGCGTGGCTGCGGATTACAGTGAAGAAGAAGCAACAAAGATTCTTTCCGAGCCTGAGGTAACTGCGATTGCAGATATCAAGATGGGCAATCAGGAAGCTACAGCCTGGGGCTGCGATCTGACGTATGATTATATTAAGATTAATGCGGATTACCGTTCATAATTAACGGGGAAAAGGAGAAATAGAAAAATGGAAAAGGATATGAATCAGTATCTTTCAAAGGCTGAAGTACTGATTGAGGCTTTGCCTTATATTCAGCGATTCAACCGTAAGATTATCGTGATCAAATACGGCGGCAGTGCGATGATGAATGACGAACTGAAGAAGAATGTCATCGCCGATGCTGTTTTATTAAAACTTGTCGGATTCAAGCCGATCATCGTTCACGGTGGCGGCAAAGAAATCAGCCGTTGGGTGAATAAAGTAGGTATGGAAGCACGTTTTGTCAATGGCCTTCGCGTGACAGATGCGCCAACTATGGAAATTGCAGAAATGGTTCTGAATAAGGTGAATAAGAGCCTTGTCCAGATGGTTCAGGAGCTGGGTGTCAAAGCAGTTGGTATCAGCGGCAAGGACGGCGGCCTTCTGAAGGTAAAGAAGAAATACTCCAATGGAGAGGATATTGGTTTTGTAGGTGAGATTACAGAAGTTACACCGAAGATTCTCTACGATTTACTGGAGAAGGATTTCCTTCCAATCGTATGCCCGATCGGTATGGATGAAGATTACAATACTTACAATATCAATGCGGATGATGCTGCATGCGAGATCGCAAAGGCTGTGAATGCAGAAAAACTGGCTTTCCTCACCGATATTGAAGGCGTTTACAAGGATCCGGAGGATCCGGATACACTGATTTCAGAGCTGACATGTGAAGAAGCCCATGCACTGATTGAAGAAGGGTTTATCGGAGGCGGTATGCTGCCGAAGCTCAACAACTGTATTGAGGCAATTGAAAACGGCGTTTCACGCGTACATATTCTGGATGGACGTATACCGCATTGTCTCCTTCTGGAAATCTTTACAAACAAAGGTATTGGTACTGCAATTTTGGGCAGTGAAGAAAGCAGGTATTATCATGAACAATAAAGAAATTATGGATTATGCAGAAGAGGCGATCATTCATACATATAATCGTTTCCCTGTTGTGCTTGATCACGGTGACGGCGTTTATCTTTATGATGTGGAAGGCAAGAAGTATCTTGACTTTGCAGCCGGGATTGCTGTATGTGCGTTTGGTTACAATGTCAAAGAATACAATGATGCTCTGAAGGCTCAGATCGACAAAATGATCCATGTGTCCAATTTGTACTATACACAGCCTATGGCAGAAGCGGCACACAAGCTGGTGAATGCCTGCGGCCTTAAAAAGGTATTCTTTACCAACAGTGGTACAGAAGCCATTGAAGGTGCCATCAAGCTTGCCCGTAAGTATGCATGGACAAGAGATAACGGTTCCACAGATCATGAGATCATTGCCATGAACCATTCGTTCCACGGCAGAAGTATCGGTGCCCTTTCTGTCACAGGCAATCCTCATTATCAGGAAGCCTTCAAGCCACTGATTGACAAGGTAGTGTTTGCTGAGTATAACAATTTAGAGGATGTTGCTTCTAAGATCACGGATAAGACATGTGCTATTATTATGGAGACTGTACAGGGGGAAGGCGGTATCTATCCGGCTACACGTGAGTTTATCCAGGGTGTGCGCAAGCTCTGTGATGAAAAGGACATTCTGTTGATTCTTGATGAGATTCAGTGCGGTATGGGTCGTACAGGCAAGATGTTTGCTTATGATTACTACGATGTAAAACCGGATATCCTGACCGTTGCCAAAGCACTGGGATGCGGTGTGCCGATTGGTGCCTTTGTTGCCGGAGAAAAGGTTGAAAAGGCATTGGTAGCCGGTGATCATGGATCTACATATGGCGGCAATCCTTTAGCTACAGCAGCAGCGAATGTTGTATTTGACATGTTTGAAAGCCGTCATATTCTTGACAATGTCAATGAAGTAGGTGCTTACCTGGGAGAAAAACTGGCATCGTTAGTTGAACGTTATGATTTCATCAAAGAAACAAGAGGTCTTGGATTGATGAGAGGTCTTGAATTTACAATTCCTGTTGGGGATATTGTTGCAAAATCTATTGCCAACGGTCTTCTGATCATCTCTGCAGGTACTAATATCATCCGTTTTGTACCGCCGCTTGTTATCACAAAAGAAAATGTGGATGAAATGTATGAGAAACTGGACAAAATCCTTTCAGAAGTTCAGTGATCTAAACAGACTGTCAGAAGCATTTATATAAGAAATTTTTAGTGTATAAGTGTCTATACAGATTAAGAAGAATCGGATTCCAAAAGAGATCCGATTCTTTTTTTACTACTTTTTTCTGAAAACGCAGGCAAAAAATAAAAAAGAGGAGTTGACATAATTTACAAGCTGAAAAATAGGAAATTTCAGGGAAAAGTGTGCTGGCTTCAATTATTTTTATTGAATTAAGTTGACATAATAATGTTTCCTGAAGCTAACATAAAGCAAATTTCTAAAAAAAAGACTTGTCAAGCGGCGCAATATATATTAAAGTTGTTATTGGTGTATTTTTACATAAGTTTTACATAAGTAAAATCAAGGAGAAAAAAGATGAATATTTCAGGTATGGTTTTGGGCCTTATAGGAGGTTTGGGTCTTTTCCTCTATGGTATGACGTTGATGAGTGATAGTTTGGAGAAGGCAGCCGGTGCCAAACTCCGTGGTATTCTTGAATTGTTTACGAAGAACAGATATGTGGGTATCATTGTGGGCGTTGTGTTTACGGCGATTATACAGTCCTCCAGTGCCGCAACGGTTATGGTTGTCAGCTTTGTAAATGCCGGTCTGATGACGCTTTATCAGGCTATTGGCGTTATCTATGGTGCCAACATTGGTACGACCGTTACATCACAGCTTGTTTCATTTAATCTGTCTCAGTATGCGCCGGTATTTATTATGGCAGGCGTTCTGATGCTGATGATTTTCAAGAATCCAACGGTGAAAAAAGCCGGAGAGGTTGTCATTGGTTTTGGTATCCTTTTCCTGGGAATCAGTACCATGTCTTCTTCTATGGGTGCTTTGAAAGAACTTCCG
>OLRA01003491.1_pt1 | contig 13693 bp, 7 predicted proteins | sample 1673011 | NCBI WGS metagenome assembly OLRA01 (sample SAMEA3136746, study PRJEB25190) | human gut metagenome | reverse complement strand
GTTACGTGCTTACAGAGCAGCAACTGGACCAGTTTATAGATGAATTCTGGGAAGATATCCCAAATGAAGCACAAGAAGAGGAACCAGCAGAAGATCTGGAAGAATATACCCTTCCCTCCGATGGGATGATCATCCGGCAGATGGAAAAGAAGGGGAAAGTGAACCGGAGGACCTGGTTTGCCCTTGCTTTGATGCTTTTGGTCGTACCACTGCTTTTGTATCTGTCAGTCCGGTTTTTCCATGGAAGGAAATATCTGATATGCAGCCTGATCGTGATCGTTGCTGCAATGCTTCCGTTTTTTATGATGTTTGAAGGACGAAAACCAAAAGCACGGGAAATCATGGTGATCTCTGTCCTTGCAGCGATTGGTGTTGCAGGGAGGGCAGCCTTCTTTATGGTACCCAGTTTCAAACCGGTGGCGGCTATTGTGATCCTTACCGGTGTTTCTTTTGGGGGAGAGGCGGGGTTTCTCGTTGGCTGTCTTATCATGATGTTATCCAACATGTTTATGGGACAGGGCCCCTGGACACCATGGCAGATGTTCTCTTTTGGTATTATCGGTTTCCTTGCAGGGATCCTTTATCAGAAAGGAATCTTAAAAGCAAGGAAACGGGACCTTTGCATTTATGGCTTTTTAAGTGTGGTCCTGATCTACGGCGGGATCATGAACCCGGCAAGCATCCTGATGTCTTATGGGTATATCACACCGGCCAGCCTGGTTGCTTTTTACATTTCAGGGATCCCGGTGGATTTGGTGCATGCACTGTCAACTGTGATCTTTTTATGGTTTTTGAGCAGGCCGCTTCTTGAAAAACTGGAACGCATTAAGAAAAAATACGGGCTGATTGAGTCCGGGAAAGAGGAAATGCTTTGATCTATGTCAGCCATTTGCTTTGCAATGAAGATATGAAAGAAATCTGCGGTCAGTATGGAACCGGTGTGGAAAGTATCGAGTTTTCCATATCCGACAATCTGGACCGGCTGGAAAGAAAAATGGAACAGTATCAAAAAAGACTGGAGCAGATGGGAAATCCACCGCTTACCCTGCATGGGCCATTTCTGGACTTAAACCCGGCATCTTTTGACAGTCGGATAAGGAAAGTGACCATGGAACGGTTTGACCAGTGTTACCAGGCAGGAATCCGCCTGGGAGCAAAAAAGATCGTATATCATTCAGGGATGATCCCTACGGTATATTTCCGGGAAGGATGGGCGGAACAGACGGGCCGGTTTTTCCGGGAGTTTTTAAAAGACAGGGAAGGTCCCCAGGTCGTCATGGAAAATGTCCTGGATGAAGACTGGCGGCTTCTTTTGGATGTATACAGGCTCGTGGATCATCCAAACTTTAAGCTGTGTCTGGATATGGGGCATGCACACTGCTATTCGGAAATCTCTGTCCTTAAATGGGCGAAGGAACTTGCTCCATATGTCGGACATGTCCATATCCATGACAATGCAGGGGACAGGGATTCCCATTTGGGCTTAGGAAAGGGCACAATTCCATGGGAAAAGGTTTTAAAACTTCTTCCCTGCACAAAGGAACGGACCTGGACGATAGAATGTTCCAATAAAGAAGATGTGATTCTTTGCATAAAACAGATAAACGAAAAAACGAGGGGGAAATTATGAACAGATTAAAAAAACGGACATGCCAGCTTCTGGTGTTAGTTACCACAGCGGGGCTTTTGACAGGCTGCGGGGGCGGAACCCCAAAGCTGGAAGATGCACTGAAAAAGACAGCTGCTTATGAACAGGAAACCGTAACTTCACCGGCATCAGATACCCTGGGTGGGGAATGGACAGTGATCGCACTTGCCCGTTCAGGAGAAACGGTAGATGAAAACTATTTTGAAAAATACCGGGCCAATCTTGAAAAACGTGTCAAAGACCAGGAAGGCGTGCTCAGCGATAACCGTTATACCGAGTATTCCAGGGCAGTCATGGCCCTGAAATCCATAGGGAAAGATCCGACAGATATTGGCGGTTACGATATTGAAAAGCCGCTGGAAGATTTTGATGCAGTGGTCTCCCAGGGATTAAACGGTGCCATTTATGCACTGATCGCCTTAAATGCCGATGACCCGGATGCCAATAAAGACGGGGAACTAGAACAGAAATATCTGGATTACATATTGGAACGGGAAAAAGCAGATGGCGGATTTTCCCTGGATGATAACGCAGAAGATGGGGATGTGGATCTGACCGCCATGACACTGCAGAGCCTGGAACCATACCAGGATGAAGAAGATGTAAAGGAAGTCATTGACAAGGGTGTGGAATTTCTGGCAGATATACAGGACGATGATGGCGGTTATACCGCATTTGGCGCAAAGAGCTCAGAATCTATTTCCCAGACCGTGATCGCCCTCAGTGCGGTAGGCGTAGACTGCAATGAAGATGAACGCTTCCAGAAAGATGGAAAAGGCCTGTATGATACCCTGATGACTTTTTATCAGAAGGATGGAAGTTTTAAACATACCCTGGACGGGGAAAGCAACCCCATGGCAACAGACCAGGGATTCTGTGCACTGGTGGCTTACCAGCGTTACCAGGATAAGGAAAACAGTTTTTTTGATATGACAGACCACAGATAAGGATGGAGGAAAAAATGCCGCAGAAAATAACAGAACTCCAGGATCAGCTGGAGAAGATCATTAAAGGAAAAAAAGAAATTACAGATAAGATTCTCATGGCAGTGCTCGCAAAAGGGCATGTGCTTCTGGAAGATGTGCCCGGTGTCGGCAAGACAACGACCGCACTGGCACTGAGCCGTCTTATGGGAATGGAATTTAACCGTATCCAGTTTACACCGGATGTTGTCCCTTCCGATGTGACCGGATTTACCATGTACGACAAACAGAGCGGACAGTTCTCCTATCATGAGGGAGCGGTCATGTGCAACCTTTTACTGGCAGATGAGATCAACCGTACTTCCAGTAAGACCCAGTCTGCCCTTCTGGAAGTAATGGAAGAAGGAAAGGTGACGGTAGACGGGGAAACCCATTGTGTGCCATCCCCGTTTGTAGTCATTGCCACAGAAAACCCGGTGGGCTCTTCCGGTACACAGCTCCTTCCGGAATCACAGCTTGACCGTTTTATGGTCAGTGTCAGCATGGGGTACCCGGATCACCAGAGCCTGGTGGAACTGTTAAGGGACAGACAGAGGGAAAATCCCCTGGAAAATGCAAAGACCGTAGTTACCCGGGATGAGGTGCTGAAACTCCAGAAACAGGTACAGGAGATCTATGTGGCAGACCAGGTGCTTGATTATGTGGCACATCTTGCAGAGGCTACGAGAAATCATGAACTGATCACACTGGGATTAAGCCCGCGTGGAACGCTGGCACTGGTAAGGATGGCAAAAGCAGCTGCCTATATGAAAGAAAGGGATTATGTTATTCCAAAGGACGTACAGGATGTCTTTAAGGACGTTGCGGCACACAGAATGATTCTGGATTCCAAGGCGAGGTATCAGGAAAAATCTGCCCGTGAGATCCTTTCTGAGATCCTGGCAGACGTGGCGGAACCGAAGGTGGAAGGATGATAAAGGACAGGATCCTGTGGCTCTTGTGGCTAGTCTGCATGGCAGGAGCAGCAGTAATTACAGGCACATGGCTTTTTGCAGCGGTTCTTTTGCTCACCGTTCTTATTTTGATCTTTTCTGCAGGGAGTGTGGTTTTGTCCGGAAAAAAAGCCGTTATCAAACTGCATCTCCCAAAGGCATCAGAGAGAATGGAGTGTTTCCATGGAAAAATGTATTTGGAAAATCAGTCTGCATGGCCGGTATTTGGCGGGGCAGGAGTGCTCAGATGGGAAAATCTTTTTACCGGTGAAAAAGGAGAGATCCCTCTTTCCTTTTCCCTGGGAGGAAAGGAAAAACAGGTCATCGGGTTTGAGACCGGAAGCAGCTGGTGCGGCTGTATCAGATTTTGTTTTTCTGACTGGAAATGCCAGGATTTTTTTCGTGTCTTTTCTTTAAAAAGGAAGGCTGATACATGCGCTTATACCGTTGTAATGCCGGAAAGACAAAAAGGTGAGCTTTCCCTTTTTACAAGGGAAGGATTCGACATGGAAAGTTTCCGCTATTCCGGAAGCCGCCCGGGGGATGATCCGGGAGAAACTTATGACATCCGGGAATACCGTTCCGGTGACAGTATCCGGCAGATTCACTGGAAGTTGTCCGGAAAGCTGGATGACATTATGATCCGGGAAAAAAGCTTCCCGGTGGATGATACGGTACTGATTCTGGCAGAAGCGTTCCAGGCAGACCGGGATCCGCAGCGTGCGGAAACGGTGGCAGAAGTCTTTTCAGCAGTCCTTCAGAGCTTTATGGAAAAGAAGATCTCCTGCCAGGCCGGAGTCTATGACCACAGCACTGGGAAGTTCCGGCTGGAGAAGATCCGTACAGAAGAGGACCGCGAAAACATCCTGTACCGCTTCCTGCGTTATGGAAGTGATGTAAAGACCCCGGTCACGGTACGGGAATATCTGAAAGATCCGGGGACACAGAATTTTGCAAACTATGTATATATAACCGGCGACCCGCAGGACAAAGAAGCAGAACTCCTGGCAGCAAAAGGAGAAGTGACGATCGTAGGATGCGGCACAGACGGCAGAGACAGTGGAGGAGAACAGGTATTATGGAAATACGGATCACAGAATCCAAAAGACAGTCAAAAACAGCATATGGAAAACAACTGTCCGGTATCCTGCTGGAAACTGCACTGATCTGGCTTAGTGCAGGCGGAGGGCTCCTGCTTTTTATGAGTGTCCTTACTGAGCAGGAACGCATGGCACCGATTTTGGGAAGCGTGCTTCTTATGGCAGTGTTCTGTACTGCAACAGAAAGAATGGGAAAATATGGGCTTTATGGACGGCTGGGACTGGGAATGGTTTCCATCGCAGGGATCTTCCTGTTCCATGGACAGCTCTTAGACGGCATGGCATTATACTGGAATGATATGGCAGACATCCTGGGAAGCCGGGCAGGGATTTACCTCAAAAGGTTTGAGACTGCCGGGATACAGGGAGGGGATGCCGCCCGCATGGTATTCCTTATTTATCTTGGAATGGCAGCGGCAGTCTGCGGATTCCTTATCCTGAAATTGAAGTTTTATCTACTGGTGCTTGCCTGGGCTCTGGTACTTCCTGTCCTTTCGGGAATCCTTGGTATGGAACCGGATGCAGGCACAGGAGTTATTTTTTACATGGGGATCCTTTTGGAACTGAATCTTATCCTTTCCCGTTCTGGAAGGAAACGCCACCGGGCAGAGAGCAGCCGGGCATTTTTGACAGGAAGCATCCTGGCATGTGCGGTAATGCTGGCAGCCGGGATCCTTCTGGAACAGTTTATGCCGTCCGAAGACTATGGTTCCTCGACACTTGTCACAGAAGCTAAAAAAGAGGCCCTGGACGGGATCAGCAGCCTGCGGTACAAAAAAGGAAAGATCAATACCCTTCCGGATGGAAAGCTGAAAGAATGCGGTGCTTGGAGTGCCTCAGATGATACGGCACTTTCCGTTACCATGGAAAATCCGGATTCTCTCTACCTGAGAGGATTTGTGGGAAGCGTGTATGACGGTTCTTCCTGGGAAAGCCTGGATACGGAGGATGCCTATAAACAGAGGACGCTCTTTTACTGGCTCCACCAGGATGGATTTTATGGGGAGACCCAGCTAAGCCGTGCAAGGGCACTTGCAGATGATGATGCCCTTTCTGACAAAGTATCCGAAGTGGACATAAAAAATGAAAAGGCAGACAGCCGTTATCTCTATACCCCTTATGAGATCACAGAACTGCCTGCAGGATACAGGAAAGAGACACCGTTTGCTGACAGTATGTTAAAAGCAAAAGGACTCTTTGGAGCAAGAAACTATCACTATCAGGCAAATGGAAACCTGGTAAAAGATTTTACGGTGCTGGGGGCAAGGGTCTATCAGGCACTTGCCAGGGATGAAGGGGATTCCTACCGTGATGATGAGAGTTATTACAACGCATTTGTGTACAGCCAGGATACGAAGCTGTCCGGTGCACTGGAAACCCTGTTCCGCAAAGAACTGGGGGACGGTGGAAACCGGGAACAGGGGCATACCGATTACTATACAGCGATCAGCAGGATCCGTTCCTATCTGGAAAAGAACCTGACTTACAGCACGGCAGCCGATCCGTATACCGGACAGGGGGATTTTGCAGAGGACTTCCTGACAAACACCAGGATCGGCCACAGTGTCCATTATGCCACGGCAGCGGCACTGATGTTCCGTTATTACGGGATCCCGTCCCGTTATGTGGAAGGCTATCTGATCACACCGGAAGATATCAAAGATAAAAACCCGGGGGATACGATAGAAGTCCCGGGAAAGAATGGACATGCCTGGACCGAGATCTATATGGACGGCCTTGGATGGGTACCGGTAGAAATGACACCGGAATACTATAATGTCATGGAGGAAGCAGACCTCACGGCAGGCCTGGAGGCAAAAGGAGCCAAAGCAGCCGCCATCCCGGAAGCACAGGACGAACCGCCTGCACAGGAGAACATCCAGACACACTGGAGCTTAAAACTGGCACTGTTCGGAATCGAAAAGCTTCTGATCCTCCTGCTTGCGGTATTTGACCTCTTCTGCCTGATATTTATCTTTACGGTCTGTGTGCTCCGCATCCACGCAAACAGAAGACGGAGAAAACTGTTTGAAAGTGAAGATGACCGCCAGGCGGTTCGCGCCATGGCCGGATATGCGCGGCTTCTTTATTATCATGGCCCTGAGCTTTATTCGGAAGATGCCATGAAGTGTTACCGAAAAACAAGCGTTATCGGGGAAAAGGCTGCGTTCAGTCCCCATGCCGTATCAAAAGAAGAACGAAAGGATACCGCTCTGTGCGTGCAGAAGATGAAAAAAGAACTGAAAAAAGCCAGAAGCTGGTATGGAAACTGGATCATGAAATATATAGAAAGGCTGTATTAAGGAGGAAATGACCATGAAAAAGAGAAAAAAGAATAACCGGCTTTCCTTTCTGACAGCTATTGTCTGTCTCCTGCTTTTTGCTGGAGTATTATTTCTGGGAATGAAAAACTATGAACCGGAGAAAAGTGAAAATCCGGTACAGGGGGTGAACAGTGAAAGCTCCTTAAAGGGCTATCTTGGAAAGGGATATGCTTATGCCGGAAGCCAGGAAGATGCTTCCACGGGTGAAGAATCTTCCTTTGAAGAACAGGCACAGATCCTGGAAGATGAACCGGAGGAAGAACCGGAAAAGAAAAAGGAAGAGGCACAGGCGACTGTCACCCCGGAGCCGACATCAGAGCCGGAAGCTTCCCAGACACCGGAACCGGACAGCCAGAAGGAAGATACCCAAAAAGGGGATACCGATCCTAAAGACGGCTCCACAGGAGAGGATAATGACAGCTCCAAAGACAATACCATCCATTATGACAAAAATGGTGACCAGGATGATGACAGCCGGAAAGAAACACCGGACCAGGACGATAACCGGAACCAGGATGGGGCGCAGGTACCGCTCAGTGCAACGCCGACGCCATCTCCGGAGCCGGAACCGACACAGGAACCGGAGGAAGACCATTATCCAACGATCGCCACAGACCTGACTGACGGGGAAACGGTAAATGCCGCGTACCGTACATTTTATGTACAGGCGGTAGACTGGTACGGGAACAGCTTATCCTCTACGGCACTGGAAGTATATGGAAACGGTGAAAGACTTTCTTCAAAAGGGGAGCCTTCGCCGGGAATCCTGGCTTACCGTCTGGATCTGAATGAGGGCAGCAACACTGTGGATATCAAGGCAACGGATGATGAGGGGTGGAGTACCACGCTTCCAACTTTTACCATCTATAAAGGGGATGAGAGCCAGGAAGAACCTGCCGGCTCCATCACGGTCAGCATTGAGGCGGGGACTGTCGGACTTGGGACAATCCTGCCGGCGACATCCATCGACTTTTATCAGGGCGAACAGCTTTCCTCCGTGGTCTTAAGGCTTCTGCAGAACAGCGGGTTTGACTGGAGGAATGATGGAAGTGCAACAGGAGGTTTTTACCTGAAAGCTATCGGACGCGGCGGCATCACTTCCGGAGCTTCGATTCCGGATGACCTGATGGCGCATCTGACAGAAGTAAACTGCCAGCTGTCCGGGCATGATGCCAACTGGCTGGGAGAATTTGATTTTACCATGAATTCCGGCTGGATGTATTTTGTAAACGGTGAATATATGAACATTGGAATGTCGGGCTATTTCCCGGCAGACGGTGACGAAGTAAGACTTCGCTTTACCCTGTATTCCGGAGCAGATCTGGGTGTCGGGGATAACGGCGAAGTATGGGGGGACTGGTAATGAAAAAAAACAATTTAAAGAGACCGATCATTAACAAATTTATTATCGGGACCCTTTCTGCAGGACTTCTGGCAGGAGGGGCTGCACCAGAAACAGATGCTATCTTTGTCAGGGAAGTTTATGCAGCAGACAGCACAGAGGGGGCGGAAGTGGAAACGCCGGCAGAACCATCGGTACCGGCAGAACCTACCGCCGTTCCGGAGCCGACTGCAGAATCGGAGCCAACTGCCACTCCGGAACCAACCGCTGCACCGGAACCAACCGCTGCACCGGAACCAACCGCAGCTCCAGAGCCATCCGTTACACCGGAGCCTTCTGTTACACCGGAACCGACCATCACTCCGGAAGTTAAAAGCAGCAATGCGGATCTGAAAGAATTATATATATCCAGCTCCGATACCTGGGGAAAAGGGATCTTAAAACTAGATCCCGCATTAAACAAGGACCGTGACAGATACAAGGCGGTTTATGACGGGGAACGCCAGAGCCTGAACATCTGGCTGACAGCGGAAGAAAAACATGCCACGGTCAAGATCTATGCGCTGAGCGGAGTGAAGCATTCTACCGTGGAAAAAGATGAGACCATCAAAGAAAGCAACGATGGAAAGGGGCATGTTTACTGGAAAATCCATTTCGGAGACCAGGAAAAGGAAGCTATGGTCCGGGTGCAGGTAACCGCACAGGACGGCACCCGGAGGGATTATTACCTGACACTTGGGATTACGGACCAGACCCCGCCGGAACTGAAAAAGATCAGTGCCAGCAGGATATCCGTGGACCAGGCCTCAGTAGTATATAAGACCAGTGAAAGGGGACAATGCTATTACCGTGTTATAGAGGCCGGTGCGAAAGTACAGACCCCGGATACCTCAAAAGAGGGAAGAGAAGTACTGAAAGGAAGCGATACCCTGACCATTACAGGCCTGTCAGAAGGTGAAAAAGATGTGGTGATCGTGGTAAAAGACCTTGCAGGCAATGTAAGCAGTCCGATGGTGATCCGGATCCCTGATGTCAGAAAGAAGAATAACGGGACAGCGGGAAATGGGGGCAATGGAAATTCCGGTTCGATCGCCCATAGACCCGGATATGGTGGAAATAAAAGTGAAGCCGGAGTCCCGGGCAAAGGCAATAATGGGGAAGGATCCCTTACAAATCTGAAAACGGTTGGCGGAAAAGGTACGGCATCCGGAAAGAACGGATTGGATAGCACAGACGAAAACAAGGAAAAGAAACTGACGGCTTATGCAGGTACGAAGAAAAAAGGCTCCGGTTCCGGTACATCAGGTGAAAAGAAAAGCAGCAAAAAAGCGGATGCCGTAAAAGACAAAACAAAAGAGAAAACAGAAGAGTCATCCACAGAAGAACTGACTGAAAGCAAAGAAAAAGAGACTACATCCGGGACAGCATCCGCTTCCTCCAAAAACGAAGGAAAAAGTATCCCGGAACTGGTAGGAAGTAAAGTAACAGACACCTGGACGCACATGAAACTCTTTACCAGGATTCTATCCTTATTTGCACTGGCAGGAGTTTTGTACCTGCTCTTATGGACAGGAGCGAGACGCAGTTTCAGAAAAATAAAAAGCAGGAATCCACTGCTTCAGCAGTAAAAAATCCAAAAGGGAGGTAAACATCAGATGAAAGGAAGACTAGGAAAATGGCTGGCAGTCCTTCTGTCGGTGAGCATGCTGGCAGGGACAGCTCCGGTCTATGGAGCCGACATATCCATGGAAAGTGATTTTTCTTCCGGGGCAGCAGAGACGGAAGCACAGCCGGATGTCCAGGAAGGGACAGAGATCACAGAAGAGCCGGGAGACAGTGACGTGGAGATCACAGAAGAACCGGAAACAGAGGAACCAAAAGATGCGGAATTCTCAGAGGGGGAATTTAACGGCGAGGATCAGGAGGAACTGGTCATGGACGGCTCTGACGATGAAGATTCTGCAGAACTTACCTTTGAGGATGCTCCATCTGCCGGGGAGAACAGTACGAAAGAATATCTCAAGGATCTCAGTGTGTATTCCGGCTATGGCGTTAAGGATCCTCTGGAGATCAGCCGCAGGGAAGATTTGGATGAAACTTATGGCGGGAAAACCTATACCGTTGAGATCGGATCCAGTTATAATTCTACCGGATTTTATGTGACGGCAGATCTGGGGGCCGATGCGCCGGAGGGATCAACGATCCGGTTATCTGCCTGCGATCTTGATGGAAAGACGGTTGAGAGTGAGATCATTGCAACCGGATATACCGATGGAAAACGTTATAATTTTTCAAATGTTTTTACAAAGGATAATGGAAAAAGGGCTGTTTACACAGTAACAGCCGGTACAGCCACAGACAGCCAGACTTACAAGATCGTAGTGCTCCGGAGGCTGGATCTTTCCATGATCGGCTGTTACCTTCCCTCGGACACGGACATGGCCAAAAACCTGATCTCAGAATTTGACAGTGCCGGTATCACCAGGGATTATGATGTGACAGTGGGTGAGAATACAGAATCTGTAAAAGTTTCTGCAAAAGCCTTTAATGACAAGTGGTATGGCCTTACCGTAAACGGACAGGCAGTATCCGGCAGCAATGCCATTGAGATCCCACTTGACGGTTCTGAGACCAGGATCACCTTCCAGATGAAAGAAGACGGGACTTATCAGGATCCGGCTTATCAGGATATCACTTATACTTCCACAGGAACCTATACGATCACCGTACATAAAAAAGCAAAGTCCTCGATCACTTTTGTAACAGATCCATCGGATGCAGTGGTCAGTGTATATGATTCTAAAGGGGAGCGTGTGGAACCTTCCAAAGATGCTTCTGTGTATGATTCTCTTTATTACGGGGATGAGTATACCTGGAATGTGTCACGACATGGATATATCTCCAGAAGAGAGAAGTTTACGGTAGGTGAGGAAACAGAGATCCAGGTAAAACTGGAACAGCAGACGGCAACGCAGCCAGAGATCACGGATAATGACTGGAGCAGTTACCGGAACAGTGAAACAAACAACGGGATCACCAATACCTCCACGCCGACCAGCAAGGATACAACGGTGCAGAAATGGTCCCTGCATCTGGATGCAAAGGGATGGGATGCAGCACTTACCCCTCCACTGATCCTGGGCGGCTATCTTTACGTGGCATCCGGACAGTTCATCTATAAAATAGATAAAAATACCGGGGATATCGTGCAGACCAGTGAACAGATGCACGGAAATATGCAGTATGCCATGATCCCGCTTGCTTATGCGGAAGGAATGCTTTTTGCACAGATCGGCGGCGGACAGATCCAGGCACTGAGTGCCACTTCTTTAAAATCCCTCTGGATCAGTGAAAGCCTGGGAGGCCAGACACTTTCCCCGATCACCTATAAGGATGGATATATTTATACCGGAACCTGGACTTCGGATACAACCCCTGGTTCTTACTTCTGCCTTTCTGTTACAGATGAAGACCCGTCAAAAGGTGATGAGATAAAATACTGTACCTGGAAATATAACCATAAGGGCGGTTTTTACTGGACAGGTGCTTATGCGTCCGAAAATTATCTGGTGTTTGGTTCTGATGACGGGGCCGGTGATGCCTATACTTCTATCCTGTATTCAGTTAATACGCACACCGGACAGCTGATCGACAAGCGCACGGACATGATCGGCGATATCCGATCCACCATTGTTTATAACAACGGATATGTTTATTTTACGACCAAAGGCGGCTATCTCTACCGGGTTGCCATGAATGCAGATGGTACTTTCGGTGCAGTGGCAAGCTATAACCTGGGCGGTGCGGCAACATCCACACCGGTCGTCTATAAAGGAAGAATCTATGTAGGTGTCTGCGGAAACGGCGGACAGTACAATGCGGATGGGGGACACCATTTTGATGTCCTGACAGAATCTGCTTCCGGTCTTTCCCTTGCATATAAAGTTTCTATCCCGGGATATCCGCAGGCAGCACCGCTTCTTTCGACCGCTTATGAAAACCAGGACTTTAATGGAGATGGCCAAGCGGATGGACGTGTTTATCTGTATTTTACCTACAATGCAAAACCTGGCGGTATCTATATGCTGACAGATGAGCCGGGCCAGACTTCCGGAAAACCGAAAGAACTCTTCCGTCCGGTACTCGCACAGCAGGAGTACTGCATCAGTCCGATCTGCGTAGACAGGGATGGGACACTTTATTATAAGAATGACTCCTGTTATCTGATGGCACTGGAAACAAATGGAGCTTACCTTGACAGTGTATCAGCAGAAGCAGATACTGGCCGGGTCAACTGGGAAAAAGCATTCCAGCGTTCGGAAAAAGAGCATACCTTAAGGGTTGCTGAAAATGCTACAAAAGTGACCCTGACATTTAAAGCACCTGCCGGATGTACCCTGACTGTCAACGGAAAAGCTTCCAATGGAACTTATGTGGCAGATGTAAGATCCGGACAGGCAGATGTTACGGTTAAAACAACACTGAACGGAAAGAGCAGGGATTATATCTTCCACCTTACCAGCGGGCTTGGAAATTCCTCCCTGGCAAACCTGGTGGTAAGTACCAGCAATACTTTTACAGATACTTCAAAATATCTTACATTATCACCGGTATTTGACAGCACCAAAACCAGCTATACCGTCTCGTATCTTGCAGACAAAGGGGAAAATAAGGAAAAGTTCCTCCGCCTTTATGTGGAACCTTCAGATGGGGATGCCACGGTAACGGTACAGAAAGTAAAAGGTGTTGAGAAAGTATCCATGCCGGTTGTGGCAAACGGAAAAACGAAACGTGTAAATGTATACTGGGAAACAGATGCAAGCGAAGCACAGGTGAAGATCACGGTAACAGCTGCCGGAAGCGGAAAAACAGACTATCTTCTTACCATACAGCGGAAAGAAAACGTTCCGACACCAACACCTACAGAAGTACCGGAGGTGTTCGGACCATGGAAAACGATCTCTGCAGCCACGGTATTTTCACCGGCTGTACAGATGCGTACCAGCAACAAGGGCCGCAAGGAAAAGAGGACCGTCGGCAAAAAACTGACACCTACGATCAAGGTAACGGCTACCCGCATTAAGCTGAAAGTAAAACAGTCTACTTCCAAAATAAAGGTTTCCAGACTTGCAAAGGGTGATTCCGTTAAAAGCTGGACTTCCAGCAATAAGAAAATCGTTTCTGTAAACAGAAAGGGAACGATGAAAGGCTTGAAAGCCGGAAAAGCCAAAGTGACCATTACACTGGCCAGCGGCAAGAAACAGGTCATTTCCATTACTGTGCAAAAAACAACAGTAAGAACAACAAAAATCACCGGACTGAAATCAAGAGTGACCGTTGCAAGAAATAAAAAACTTACGCTGA
>OLRA01003490.1_pt1 | contig 13695 bp, 8 predicted proteins | sample 1673011 | NCBI WGS metagenome assembly OLRA01 (sample SAMEA3136746, study PRJEB25190) | human gut metagenome | reverse complement strand
ACATTGGGACATTTTCCTTTGTGGTATATTAGGACATTATCATAAATGGTTCATAGCAAAATAAGGTGACGAAAAAAATCGTTTTCCTCTGGGATTTTTTGTGCTATACTTATACAACGTATAGATTTCAGAGGGAATTTACTGGAGGAAAAAATGGAAAATCGCGAACGATATAAGAGACTGATCATGTTTTTGGCGTCTGCGGTGATCATAGCTATTGAAACATTGCTTTTCGCCTATATCTGGTATAAATTTTATGCCCACAAGGAGGTCATCGGCAGACGCTTTGACAGAGGTAATCAGGTTGTCATTGGTCTGTATGTGCTGATGATATACTTCTTTTATAAAATTTACGGTGGTTTTAAGGTGGGTTATCTGAGGGTATTTGAAGTAATCTACTCCCAGATCCTGTCTGTGTGCTGCGTGAATTTTATTACCTATTTACAGTTGTGCCTGATCGGCCGCTGGCGTCTGGGAGAGCATCTGACACCTATGCTGGCTATGACGGGGATTGACCTGGTGATCGTTGTCATATGGGTGGTTGGTATGCGTTATGTGTACACCAGACTGTATCCGCCCAGACAGATGCTGATGATTTATGGCGGACGTAATCCGGGAGATTTAAGGAATAAGTTTGAGACCAGAGAGGATAAATATGCCATTAAAGAAATGGCACCCCTTTCCCTTGGCCTTGACGTGATCAAGGAGAAGATCAACGGATATAAAGCAGTTGTGATCGGGGATATCCCGTCCCACGAACGAAATCTTCTTCTGAAATACTGCTTTGAGAAGGATATCCGCTGTTATTCTATTCCGAAGCTTTCTGATATTATGCTCCGGAATGCAGACGACATTCATTTATTTGATACCACGCTTCTTCTTTCCAGAAACTTGCGTCTGACAGCAGAGCAGCTGTTTTTCAAAAGAATTGTGGATATTATATTTTCCCTGGCAGGGCTTGTGATCGCATCTCCGTTTATGATTCTGATCGCACTTGCAATAAAGCTTTATGATGGCGGCCCTGTTTTTTATAAGCAGCCGCGTCTTACGAAGGATAAGCAGATCTTTATGATCCTGAAATTCAGAAGCATGAAGATGGACTCTGAAGTGAAGGGTGCCCAGCTGGCGAAGAAAGAGGATGACAGGATCACACCGGTCGGGAAGCTTATCCGCCGGATCCATTTCGATGAGCTGCCACAGATTTTTAATATCCTGAAAGGTGATATGTCTCTGGTAGGCCCAAGACCGGAGCGACCGGAGATCGCTGCACTGTATAGTGAGAGGATTCCTGAATTTGATTACCGCCTGAAAGTGAAGGCCGGACTTACCGGTTATGCCCAGGTTTATGGTAAATACAACACGACACCTTATGATAAGCTGAAACTGGATCTCACCTATATTGAGACCTATTCTCTGAAGCTGGATCTGAAGCTTCTGATGCTTACCTTCAAAATCCTTTTCCAGAAGGAAAATACAGAGGGGGTTGAGGCATGGCAGAAGACAGCCGGCCAGGAGAAAAACGAGGAGAATGATTAAGACTGAGACTGAGGAGGAAATTTTATGTGTGGAATTGTTGGTTATGTAGGAGATGAACAAGCGGCACCGATTTTGCTGGCAGGCCTTTCCAAGCTGGAATACAGAGGCTATGATTCAGCTGGTATCGCAGTCCGGAACGAGGCAGCTGATAAGATCGCAATCGTAAAGGCGAAAGGGCGTCTGAAAACTCTGATCGAGAAGACAGACGGCGGTTCAGCCGTACCGGGTACCTGCGGTATCGGTCATACCCGCTGGGCGACTCATGGAGAGCCTTCTGAGACAAATGCCCATCCTCATTGTACAGATGATAAGTCCGTAGTACTTGTTCATAATGGAATTATCGAGAATTATCAGGAGCTGAAAGCGAAGCTTCTTCGTTCCGGTTATACGTTCTATTCACAGACAGATACAGAAGTGGCTGTGAAGCTGGTTGATTACTACTATAAGAAAACCGGAACCCCTTTGGAAGCAATTTCCAGAGCAATGCTCCGTATCCGCGGTTCTTATGCATTTGGTGTTATTTTCAAGGATTATCCGGGCAAACTGTTTGCAGCCCGCAAGGACAGTCCTCTGATCATTGGAAAGAGCGAGAACGGAAGTCTTATCGCTTCTGATGTTCCTGCAATCCTGGATCAGACCAGAAGGGTTTATTATATCGGCAATCTTGAAATTGCGGAGCTTTCCCGTGATGAGATCCATTTTTATAATATCGACCGTGAAGAGATTGAGAAAGACGTTGTGGAGATCCAGTGGGATGCAGCTGCAGCTGAGAAGGGCGGCTATGAGCACTTTATGCTGAAAGAGATCCATGAGCAGCCGAAGGCCGTTCAGGACACCATTGGCGCTTATGTAAAAGAGGGACACATTGATTTTTCTGAGACAGGGCTTACAGATGAGAAGCTGGCTTCTCTTAAGAGAATCTATATCATCGCTTGCGGTTCTGCTTACCATGTTGGCATGGTTGGCAAATATGTGATCGAATCCATGGCGAAGATCCCGGTTGAGGTGGATGTGGCTTCTGAGTTCCGTTACCGTGATCCGATCCTTGTGGAGGATTCCATGGTGGTTATTATTTCCCAGTCCGGAGAGACCGCAGACAGCCTGGCTGCCCTTCGTCTTGCCAAGGATAGAAATGTTCCGGTACTTAGCGTAGTCAATGTTGTAGGCTCCAGCATTGCAAGAGAGAGCGATTATACATTATATACTTATGCAGGACCTGAGATTTCTGTTGCCACCACAAAGGCTTACAGTACCCAGCTGATCGCCATGTATCTGCTGGCAATCCAGAGCGCTTTTGTCCAGGGGAAGCTTGAGGAGGGGAATGTGACCCGTCTGCTTGCTGAGATGGAGACCCTGCCGGACAAGATCAGTCGTGTTCTGGATGATAAGGAGCGTATCCAGTGGTTTGCAAGCAAGTATGCAAATGCTCATGATATTTTCTTCATCGGACGAGGAATTGACTATGCTATCAGCATGGAAGGAAGCCTGAAGATGAAGGAGATCAGTTACATTCATTCTGAGGCTTACGCAGCAGGTGAGCTGAAGCACGGAACTATCAGCCTTGTAGAGGATGGTACTCTGGTGATCGGTGTAATGACGCAGAAGGATCTTTTTGAGAAGACACTGAGCAATATGGTTGAGGTAAAGAGCCGTGGTGCTTATCTGATGGGACTGACCAGCTATGGCAATTACAGTATTGAGGATACCGCTGATTTCTCCGTATATGTTCCCAAGACGGAGAAGTATTTCACAACCAGCCTTGCAATTGTTCCGCTGCAGCTGATGGGATATTATGTCAGCGTAGCGAAGGGTCTGGATGTGGACAAGCCGAGAAACCTGGCAAAATCTGTTACTGTAGAATAATGTTATTAAATTACTGAATTATATTTCTGAAAAACAGAAAAAAGACAATATTGTTATAAACACAAACATGGCGCGGAGAAGTGGTTTCTTCGCGCTGTTTATTTGGCGGCGAAATAGTGGGATTGTTCGAACAAAATGGGGCGTGAAAAGGATATGGAAGAAAAAAGGTACAGGATTATAGGTACTGCCGGACATATTGATCATGGTAAGACCTGGCTGGTCAAGACACTGACAGGCACGGATACGGATCGCCTGGCAGAGGAAAAAAGGCGGGGGATTACAATTGAAAATGGTTTTGCGTTTCTGAAATTTCCGGATGGTAGGGAAGCCGGGATTATTGATGTGCCAGGCCATGAAAAATTTATAAAGAATATGCTGGCTGGAGCTGGCGGAATTGACATTGCCATGGTAGTGATCGCAGCAGATGAGGGAGTTATGCCTCAGACCAGGGAGCATCTGGCAATACTTTCCCTGCTTGGTATTCGAAAGGGTGTGCTTGTACTCACCAAAGGTGACCTGGAATGGAAAAAGGGACTTGATCGGGAAATCAGGGGATTTGCAGAGGGGACGTTTCTGGAAAATGCGGATGTGATAGTGACCAGTGCTGTGGATGGGCGTGGGATTGAGGAACTGCGCAAGGTGTTGTGGAAACTGTGCACAGCCGGAAAAAACACGGGAAATCAGAAGCCTTCCCAAAAAGAAGGTGACAGCTGCACAGGCAGAATGGGGACAAAAGCATCTGCGTTTCGCCTGCCTATAGATCGTGTATTTTCTTTAAAGGGCTTTGGAACCGTAGTGACAGGGACGCTGCTTGATGGCAGCTTAGGCTTGAATTATGACGCTATGCTTTATCCCAGAGCTGAAAGGGTAAAAATCCGAGAAATTCAGGTGCATGGACAGGAAGTGTCCGAAGCTGTTCCGGGACAGCGGGTGGCAGTGAACCTTCCGGGGATTGGAAAAGAGCAGATCTCCCGGGGAGAAATTCTGGCAGCAGCAGGAAGTATGGAAGGTACCATGATAGCAGATGTACGGCTGCAGCTGTTGAAGTCAGGACAGCGTACTTTAAAAAGCGGTACCCGTGTTCATCTTTATCATGGGGCAGCAGAACTGGTGTGTAAAATAATCCTGTTTGACAGAGTAGTGCTGAAGCCCGGTGAAGAGGCCATAGTCCAGCTTCGGATGGAGCAGATGACGGCAATGAAAGCAGGGGATCATTTTGTTATAAGATTTTATTCGCCAGTAGAAACCATCGGCGGTGGAGTTGTGCTGAATCCCAATGGGGTAAAAAGGAAAAAAAGACAGAATGCAGATGCTGCTGTTCATTGCGCATGTACCGGAAGGGAAAGAAAAAAAGCACATGCTTCAGGAAAAATAACAGAAGAAATGTGTGGAAATTCTGTCTTTTTGCAGCTGCAGGAATTATATCTGAAATCGGGCTTTATGCCTCCGCTGACAGATGAAGTGAAGAAAGTATTTTCCGGTGAGCGGGATTTTTCAGAAGTGTTCTTTGCCATGGTGCGGGACGGTGTTCTTGTACGGTTTGACGAGAAGCATTATATGCACTGGGAAATGCGGCAGAAAGCTCTGGATATGGCGTATCTGTTATATGAAGAAAAGGGTATGATCCAGACTGGAGAATTTCGTGACCGTCTGGGAATATCCCGTAAATGTGCGATCATACTGCTGGAGGGGTTTGACAGAGAGCGGATTACAGTTATGGAAAATGGAGGAAGAGTGTTAAAACGAAACTTGCAGCAGACAGATCGGTCTCAATGAGAAGAGTAAGAATGGAAAGCTGGGTACGTTTTTGGCGGGAACATATGGGAATCGAACCCATCCGGGACGGGATTAGCGCCCCACACTGGTTTTGAAGACCAGGAGGCACACCGGCACCTATCTGCTCCCAGTGAGAGTATAGCGGAGATTGGAAGCTTCGTCAACCCGAAGCGTGGTCAGAAACCTTTCTTTGATTCCCTATTGACTAAGAGGGGGCAGATAAAGTAGAATAGTATTATTCGGGATAGTGTACCTTGTAGCCTTTTTCAAACATGCTCTGGTATGGCGGAGCTGTTGAACAGGGCTGTGTTTTGCGTATCCCGTTTATAATGGATGTTTTCACATTACCAGATTACAGTATTGAAGAATATCCGAAGAGGAGAAAAATATGGCAGAGACAGTTAGAGTTGTAGTAGATGCCATGGGCGGAGACAACGCTCCGGCAGAACCAGTGAAAGCAGCCGTAGAGGCTGTTACCGAGAGGGAAGACATTGATGTGATCCTTACCGGCAGACAGGATGTAATTGAGAATGAGCTGGGTAAATTTCAGAATTACCCCAAGGAAAGAATCCGGATCGTGAATACCACAGAGGTGATCGAGACAGCAGAGCCTCCGGTTCTGGCAATCCGTAAGAAGAAAGATTCTTCCATTGTGGTAGGACTGAATCTTGTGAAGAAGCAGGAAGCAGAAGCATTTGTTTCCTCTGGAAGCTCAGGCGCCATTTTAGTAGGTGGTCAGGTGATCGTAGGAAGAAGCAAAGGAGTACAGCGTCCGCCGCTGGCACCCTTGATTCCTACCCAGAATGGTGTGTCACTTCTTATTGACTGCGGTGCGAACGTAGATGCCAGACCAGAGCATCTGGTACAGTTTGCGAAGATGGGTTCCATCTATATGGAAGACGTGGTTGGAATCAAGAACCCTCGTGTTGCCATTGTAAACATTGGTGCAGAGGAGGAGAAGGGAAATGCCCTTGTGAAGGAGACGTTCCCTCTTTTGAAGGAATGCCCGGGGATCAATTTTATTGGAAGTATTGAAGCAAGGGATATTCCGGCTGGTTATGCAGATGTGATTGTCTGCGAGGCTTTTGTCGGAAATGTGATCCTGAAGCTTTATGAAGGACTTGGAAGTACCTTTATAAAGATGCTTAAAACCGGCCTTATGAAAGACACCCGCAGCAAGGTTGGAGCTCTTCTGGTGAAACCGGCCGTCAAAGAAACCATGAAGGCATTTGATGCAAGTGAGTACGGCGGAGCCCCTCTTCTGGGTCTTAAGGGACTGGTTGTGAAGACACACGGCAGTGCCAGGGCAGTTGAGATCCGCCACGCTATTTTTCAGTGTGTTCAGTTCAGACAGCAGAAGATCAATGAGAAAATCGCTGCCCATATGGTGGAAGAGACACCAGAAAAAGCATGATCATCCATGCATTGCAGCAGACTCTTCGGCAAAGACCTGCCGGAGGGCTGCCAGCTAGTCAGAGGGAAGGAAGTTTATCATGGAAAAAAAGTTAAAAGCATTGGAGAACCGGATCGGTTATGAGTTCAGGAACAGGAACCTTCTGATCCTTGCACTGACACATAGTTCCTATGCAAACGAGAAGAAGCTTGGTAAGGCAGGCTGCAACGAGCGCCTGGAGTTTCTTGGAGATGCAGTTCTGGAGCTGATCAGCAGTGATTTTCTTTATAAGAAATTCACCCAGATTCCAGAGGGCGAATTGACCAAGAAGAGAGCCAGCCTGGTTTGCGAGCCCAGTCTTGCTTATTGTGCAAGAGATTTCGGACTGCCGCAGTATCTGCTCCTTGGAAAAGGTGAGGACATGACCGGTGGAAGAAACCGTGACTCTATTGTTTCCGATGCAACAGAGGCTCTGCTTGGAGCTATCTATCTGGACGGTGGTTTTGCTAGCGCAAAGGAGTTTGTTCTGAAATTCATTCTGAACGATCTTGAAAACAAACAGCTCTTTTATGATAGCAAGACCATCCTGCAGGAAATCGTACAGGAGAAGGGAACCCATCTTGTGGAGTACCATCTGATAAAAGAAGAAGGCCCGGATCACAATAAAAGCTTTACCGTGGATGTGCTTGTCAGCGGTCATGTGATGGGTACCGGAGTAGGACATACCAAGAAAGCTGCCGAGCAGGAAGCTGCTTACCAGGCAATCCGGAAGATGAGAAAATAATAACAAGGATTCGAATACATGTATTTAAAAAATATTGAAGTGCACGGGTTTAAGTCCTTTGCACAGAAAATCAATTTCGAATTTCATAATGGAATTACGGGAATCGTTGGCCCCAACGGCAGTGGGAAAAGCAACGTAGGTGATGCGGTTCGCTGGGTTCTTGGAGAACAGAGTGCCAAGCAGCTTCGAGGCGGAAACATGCAGGACGTTATTTTTTCCGGCACTGAGACCAGAAAGCCCCTTAGCTTTGCTTCTGTTGCCATTACTCTGGATAACAGCGATCACAAGCTTCCGGTTGATTTTAATGAGGTTACGGTTACCCGAAGACTTTACCGCTCCGGTGAAAGTGAATATCTTATTAATGGAAGTGCCTGTCGTCTGAAGGATATTAATGAGATGTTTTACGATACCGGTATTGGTAAGGAGGGCTATTCCATCATCGGGCAGGGACAGATTGATAAGATCTTAAGTGGTAAGCCGGAAGAGCGCCGTGAGCTTTTTGACGAAGCTGCCGGAATTGTAAAGTTTAAGCGAAGAAAGGCAACTACCATTAAGAAGCTGCAGGACGAGCAGGCGAACCTGGTGCGTGTTACCGATATTTTAAGTGAGCTTACCAGACAATTGGGCCCTTTGGAGCGCCAGTCTGAGACAGCCAGAATTTATCTTGCCAAAAGAGACACTTTGCGGGAACTGGATGTGAACAGTTTCCTTCTGGAAAACGAGGAGACCAGCCGTGAATTAAAAGAGCTGGATACCAAGAATACCCGGGCTGCTGAGGAACTGGAGGAGAATCAGAAGGCCTACGAGCAGACGAAAGTGGAATATGACCGTCTGGAAGAGGAACTGGAACAGTTGAATTCCCAGATGGATCAGCTGCGTGAAGAGACGCAGAATAAGGCAATCCGCAGGCAGCAGCTGGATGGCGAGACCAAGGTACTTCGGGAACAGATTTTGTCCGGAGTGCAGAGCGAAGAGCATTACAAGAGCCGTCTGCAGACCATTGAGGCGGATCTGAAGGAACGTCAGGAATCTCTGGAGAGGCAGGAAGCGGAGAAATCCCAGCTCCATGCAGCTCTTCTGGAAGCAAGGAAACGCCAGGAGGCAGAAGAGGACCGGATTTCCAATATTCAGGCACAGATCGAAGAGTGCTCTCAGGCAGTGGAGAATGGCAAGAACGAGATTATCGAGCTTCTCAATACCCGTGCCACTACCAAAGGAAAAGCCCAGCGTTTCGATACCATGATGGAGCAGATCGATATCCGTAAAGCGGGAATCAGTCAGAGACAGCTTCATTTGAAAACAGAGGAAGCCCAGCAGCAGAGCGAGCTGGAGAGGGCAAAGGAGAAGTTTCAGGGAATTACCACACTTATCCAGGATATGAATGCAGAGTGTCAGCGCCTGGATAATGAAGTACATAAAATTACAGATGAATTAAAGAAACAGAACAGCCAGATGGAAATCGGCCAGAGCGCATATCACCGTGAGGCTTCCAGGCTGGAATCTTTGAAAAATATTACAGAGCGCTATGACGGATACGGAAACAGTATCCGCCGTGTAATGGAACAGAAGGACCGAGTACCGGGAATTAAGGGTGTTGTAGCAGATCTGATCCAGGTAAATAAGGAGTATGAGATCGCCATCGAGACGGCTCTTGGCGGAAGTATTCAGAACATTGTCACAGACAATGAACAGACGGCCAAGCAGATGATCGAATTTCTGAAGAAAAACCGTTTCGGCCGCGCTACGTTCCTTCCACTTAACAGTATCAATACCAGAAGTGGTTTTACCCAGAGGGATGCACTGCAGGAGCCGGGAGTGATCGGGCTTGCCAGTGAACTGGTAACTACAGGTCCGGAGTATGCTGGACTTGCCACTTATCTTCTGGGACGCGTGCTCGTGGTGGATCACATTGACAATGCCATTGCCATTGCGCGAAAGTACCGGCACAGTCTTCGTATGGTAACTGTGGAGGGTGAATCCTTCAGCCCGGGCGGTTCTATGTCAGGCGGTTCTTTTAAGAATAACAGCAACCTTCTTGGCCGCCGCCGTGAGATCGAAGAACTGGAATCCAGTGTGAAGGCTCTTCGAAAAGACATGGATGACATGCAGACGGCTATTAATGATAATCGAAGCAAGCGTAATGTTATGCGTGACACCATTGCAGATCTGCAGGAAAAACTGCGTCAGCAGTATGTTGCCCAGAACACGGCGAAGATGAACATTAACCAGGTAGAGGCCAAGACAAAGGAAATCCAGGCTGGCTACGGAGAGATTCAGAGAGAGCAGATGGAAATCCGCCGTCAGATCGAGGAGGCAGAGGCTGATCACAGCAAGATTGCCGAAGAATTGAAGGCTTCTGAGCAGGATGAGAAAGAACTGGAGACTTTTATCCAGAATAAACAGGAAGAATTAGAGACCTGGAGGGCTGAGGAGCAGGAGGTTTCCAGGAAACTGGAGGCTCTTCGCCTGGAAGCAAGTACAGCCCAGCAGAAAGAAAGCTTCGCAGCAGAGACTCTGGGCCGTTTGACTCATGAGATGGAAGCTCTTCGCCAGGAGGAGGCAGATATTCATGAAACGCTGGAGCTTGGCGGCGAAGAGAATGAGAGAAAGCGCCAGTCTGTAGAGAACCTGGAGGCAGTGATCCGGACTTTGGAAGAGGATGAAACCAAGGCGAAGGCTCAGATGGAGAGCTGGCAGAGTGTGAAGGATGAAAAAAATGCCAGTCACAAGGCATTTTTTGAGAAGCGGGATCAGCTGTCCGGCAGGATTTCACTTCTGGACAAAGAGTGTTACCGTCTGAAAAGCCAGATCGAGAAGCTGGAAGAGCACAGGGAATCTCAGATTTCCTACATGTGGAATGAGTATGAGATCACCCCGAACAATGCCCTTCAGTACAAAAAAGAAGAGCTGAACGATCTGAAAGCCATGAAGAAAGAAATTGCCCAGGTGAAGGATGAAATCCGTAAGCTTGGTAACGTTAATGTAAATGCAATTGAGGAATATAAGGAGATTTCAGAGCGTCATGCTTTCCTTTCCGGACAGTATGAGGATCTGAAAACCGCAGAAGCGCAGCTGGAGAACATTATCCAGGAACTGGATGAGGGAATGCGTAAACAGTTTACGGAGAAATTCCAGGATATCCAGAGAGAGTTTGACAAGGCTTTCAAGGAATTGTTTGGAGGCGGTAAGGGGACTCTGGAGCTTGAGGAAGACGTGGACATTCTGGAAGCAGGAATTCGTATTATTTCCCAGCCGCCAGGCAAAAAGCTTCAGAATATGATGCAGCTTTCCGGTGGTGAGAAGGCACTTACTGCAATCGCACTTTTGTTTGCAATCCAGAATCTGAAGCCGTCGCCATTCTGTCTTCTTGATGAGATCGAGGCGGCACTTGACGATTCGAATGTAGGTCGTTTCGCAGGCTATCTTCAGAAGTTGACGAAGAACACTCAATTCATTATAATAACACACAGGCGTGGTACTATGAATGCCGCAGACAGACTTTATGGTATTACCATGCAGGAGAAAGGCGTCTCCACGCTGGTTTCCGTTGATCTTGTGGAAAACCAGCTTACGCAGTAAAAGGAGGAGAGGAAATGGCAGAGGAAAAGAAGGGCTTTTTTAAAAGACTTGTCAGTGGCCTGACAAAAACAAGAGACAACATTGTGGCAGGATTCGATTCTCTTTTCACCGGCTATTCAACAATAGATGATGATTTTTATGAGGAACTGGAAGAAATCCTGATCATGGGTGACATTGGAATCAATGCCACCACAGCCATTCTGGACAAATTAAAAGACCAGGTGGAAATCCGGAATATCAGGGATCCCAAGGAGTGCAAGCAGCTTCTTATTGATACCATCAAGGAGCAGATGACGGTAGACAGCACAGAGTACGAGTTTGAAAACCGCAAATCCGTTATTCTTGTGATCGGTGTCAATGGTGTTGGAAAAACAACTTCCGTTGGAAAACTTGCCGGCAAGCTGAAGGACCAGGGCAAAAAGGTTATTCTTGGTGCTGCGGATACTTTCCGTGCAGCAGCAGGGGAACAGCTGACCCAGTGGGCGAACCGGGCAGGAGTGGAGATCATTGGCGGTCAGGATGGAGCAGACCCGGCATCAGTTGTCTATGATGCAGTGGCAGCAGCCAAGGCCCGCAATGCAGACGTTCTGATCTGTGATACCGCAGGAAGACTTCATAATAAGAAGAATCTTATGGAAGAGCTTCGCAAGATTTACCGCATTCTGGAGAAGGAATATCCGGAAGCGTATCTGGAAACTCTGGTGGTTCTGGATGGAACGACAGGACAGAACGCACTTGTGCAGGCAAGACAGTTTGCAGAGGTGGCAAATGTAACCGGTATCATTCTTACCAAGCTTGATGGTACAGCCAAGGGTGGTATTGCGGTGGCAATCCAGTCTGAGCTTGATATTCCGGTGAAATATATCGGCGTTGGTGAGAGCATTGACGATTTACAGAAATTCGATGCAAATTCTTTTGTGGATGCGTTGTTTGATATTCGTCCGGATGAAAACTAACCCCACAGACTACAGGAGGAAAAATAAAAATGCTTACATTAGAGAGTTTTGAAGAAGCAGCAGAAATAGTTAAGCAGGTAACCCAGGAGACCAAGCTGGTGAAGAGCAGTTATTTCTCTGAACTCACTGGAAACAAGGTTTTCTTCAAACCAGAGAACATGCAGAGAACAGGTGCGTATAAGGTGCGTGGAGCTTATTATAAGATCAGTACTCTTTCCGACGAAGAGAGGGGCAAAGGCCTGATCACAGCTTCCGCTGGAAACCATGCACAGGGTGTGGCATATGCAGCACACAAATACGGTGTGAAGGCCGTGATCGTAATGCCGACCACTACACCGCTTATTAAAGTAGAGCGTACAAAAGGTTATGGCGCAGAGGTTATTCTTCATGGTGATGTTTATGATGAGGCCTGTGCTTATGCGCTGGAGCTTGCTGAAGAAAAGGGCTATACCTTTATTCATCCTTTTGACGATCCTGCAGTTGCTACCGGACAGGGAACCATTGCCATGGAGATCATTCAGGAGCTTCCTCTTGTAGATTATATTCTGGTGCCAATCGGTGGAGGCGGACTTGCAACAGGTGTATCCACACTTGCCAAGCTTCTTAATCCTCATATTAAAGTAATCGGTGTAGAGCCGGCAGGTGCAGCCTGCATGAAGGCTTCTCTTGAGAAAGGGGAGGTTGTTACACTGCCCCATGTAAACACCATTGCAGATGGTACTGCAGTTCAGACTCCGGGCTCTCATATTTTCCCATATATCCAGGAGAATCTGGATGAAATCATCACGGTTGAGGATGATGAGCTGATCGTTGCATTCCTGGATATGGTAGAAAATCATAAGATGATCGTTGAGAATTCAGGACTTCTGACAGTGGCTGCGCTTCGTCATCTTGATTTCAAGAATAAAAAGGTTGTGTCCATTTTAAGTGGTGGAAATATGGATGTGATTACCATGTCTTCTGTAGTACAGCATGGCTTGATCCAGCGTGACAGAATCTTTACCGTATCTGTTCTTATCCCGGATAAGCCTGGTGAACTGGTACGTGTGGCTTCTATTATTGCAGAGAATCAGGGAAATGTTATCAAGCTGGATCATAACCAGTTTGTAAGCACAAACCGTAATGCCGCTGTAGAATTGAAGATCACTCTGGAGGCGTTTGGTACAGACCATAAGAATCAGATCGTGAAAGCGCTGGAGACTGCCGGATGCAGACCGAAAGTAATTCGCGCAAGTCTGTAATTGAAAAATAGAAGCATTTCCCCAGCTTGCAGTTAATAACTGAAGCAACATTACAAATGGTATGAATAAAGTTAGTTACTGTTCACTCCGTTCACAAAAAACACCTCGCGGAATGTTACCAGTGAACAGTAACTAAAGTTAGTCTATGTGCTTTGGGCGTTTTGCATATTCATGTAAAAAATGGGAAGTGTTTGCTGAAAAAATAAGTACAACTGTGTTGGTTAAAAAAAGGATCGGCATGGCGGTGAATATAAGGAGTAGCAAACTATGAAAAAAGTAATTTTAACAGGAGACCGCCCTACAGGACGTCTTCATGTGGGACATTATGTGGGCTCTTTATCTGAGCGTGTAAAGCTTCAGAATTCCGGAAATTATGACGAGATTTATATTATGATCGCGGATGCCCAGGCGCTTACTGATAACGCAGAGCACCCGGAGAAGGTTCGTCAGAATATTATCCAGGTAGCACTTGATTATCTGGCTTGTGGGATTGATCCGGAGAAATCCACAATTTTCATCCAGTCCATGGTTCCGGAGCTTACAGAGCTTACTTTCTATTATATGAAT
>OLRA01003489.1_pt1 | contig 13699 bp, 10 predicted proteins | sample 1673011 | NCBI WGS metagenome assembly OLRA01 (sample SAMEA3136746, study PRJEB25190) | human gut metagenome | reverse complement strand
GAGCACATCCCGGATCTCATCCATGATGGCAGGCACGCCGCCGGCATAGTAGAAGAACTCTGCGGGCCAGCGGCCGGCCGGGCGGATGTCCAGCAGGTAGTGCGCGCCGCGGTGCATGCGGTCGAACGTATCCGCGTCGAGCGGAATGCCGAACTCATGCGCGATGGCGGGCAGGTGCATCAGCGTGTTTGTGGAGCCGGAGATGGCCGCGTGTACCATGATGGCGTTTTCGAACGATTTCAGCGTGACGATATCGGACGCTTTCATGCCCTTTTTCGCGAGTGCCACGGCGGTTTTGCCGGCTTCCTCCGCCGCAACGGAAAGATCTTCGCAGGTGGCGGGCATCAGCGCCGTGCCGGGCAGCATGAGGCCGAGCGATTCCGCCATAATCTGCATGGTGGACGCGGTGCCCATGAACGAGCATGCACCGCAGGAGGGGCATGCGTGGTGCTTGTAATACGTGAACTGCTCCTCGGTGATCTCACCGCGCTCATACATGGCGCTGTATTTGCCGATCTGCTCCAGCGTTAAAAGGTCGGGACCCGCGTCCATCACACCGCCCGTCACGAACACGGCCGGAATGTTGATGCGGCCGATAGCCATGAGCAGCGCAGGCACGGATTTATCGCAGCTTGCGAGGAAAACGCCGCCGTCAAACGTTGTCGCGTTGGCGTGAATTTCCACAAGGTCGGCAATGATGTCGCGCGAGGGCAGGGAATAATTGATGCCATCGTGCCCCTGTGCCATGCCGTCGCAAATATCGGTCGCAAAGTAAAGCGCACCCTTGCCGCCCGCTTCGTATGCGCCTCGGCTTGCTTTCTGCGCCAAATTTAAAAGATGCGCGGAGCCGGGGTGGCTCTGCCCGTAGGTGCTTTCAATTAAAATCTGCGGCTTTGTGAGGTCCTCCTCTTTCCAGCCCATGCCCATGCGCAGCGGGTCCATTTCCGGCGCAAGCTTGCGAACTTCCTGACTTTTCAACATGTTGATTCCCTCTTTGATGATAACTTTATGCGGCAGCGAATGCGCCGATCTCAAAATCGGCATAGGTGCCGTCTTTATTTTGCTTTGCAGTGCAGTCTAAAAAGTAAGAGGCGCCGTCCCCGGCACGCCATTTTTCGGCGTCAAACGTCAGTGTGCCGTTTTCATCGTTTTTCTCCGTGATCTTAAATAAGCAGCCGTCTTCCCACAAAAGCTCGTCCGTTTCTAAGTAGCCCTCGTCTTGCAACTCCTTAAATGTGAACGTGAGCGGGCGGCGCTCGGTAAGCTCGCCGAACCGCCATGCGATCGCCTGTATCTCGCCTTTCGTCAACGGCGTCTCGGTCAGGTCAACGGAGACATATTCGGTGTCGCTTTGCAGCGTTTCGTCCGTGTTGAATAATTCCTGCAGCACGGATAAATACAGCGCGCACCGCCCATCCGTTTCGCCTTCACGCACGGTAATCTTCTGCACGTTATCGGGCTCGCTCGGGTAAATGGCTTTGATATATCCGCCGTAGGTGACGTCCACCATCATGCCGGGGATGAGGTCATTCGGCGCGTCCTTTGGCCTTGCGCAGCGGTACACGCCGTCGTCTTTACCGGCGAGCAAAAGCAGATTGCCCGAAATATCGACAATGCGCGCAGTGAGCGTTGCGGTCTCGGCGGCGCTCGGTTCTGATGCGGTGCTTTGCGGTTCATCTACGCCGCCCGAGGATGCCGGTGAGCTTTGGCAGGCGGTGAAAAGCAGAATGATGCACAAAAGAAAAACGAATAAAGAGTTTTGTAAACGGGTCATAAGGCCAACTCCTTTCATTTTATAAGTAGGAAAAAAGGGGTCACGCGGTTACAAAATCATCATAGCAGATTTAGAAGTCTGTTACAAGATACAAATACTTTTTGTTTTGACTTTTGTGCTTAAATTGTCTATACTGTGTACAAGTTGACAAAAAGGGAGCGAAAGCTATGCGGCAGGTAGTTGTAAAGGATTTGGTATTCGGCAGCGGCAGAATGAAAATTTGTGTGCCGGTGTGCGAGAAGACAACGGAAGCGGTTTTAGACGCCGTAAAAGAGATCAAGACCACCCCGGCGGATCTTATCGAATGGCGCATCGATTATTTTGACGAGGATATGTTTGCGGTCGCGCCGGAAATTTTTAAAGCAGCCGCGCCGTTGCCCGTGCTGTGCACATTCCGTACAAAAGCGGAGGGCGGCGAAAAAGCGATAGATCCCATGGACTATTTTGCGATGAACGCGCAGCTGAGCGCCTTGGGTGCGCCGCTTGTCGATTTAGAGCTTTTCCTTTGCGAGCAGTACGATGACATTGCAAAGGCGACCGTTCAGGCTATGCACGATATGGGTACGAAGCTTATTATCTCGAACCATGATTTTGCCAAAACGCCTGCACGCGAGGAAATCGTCGACCGCTATAAGCGTATGATGGCGTTAAATGCCGACCTGCCGAAAATCGCCGTGATGCCGCAGAATGAGCGCGATGTGATGGTGATGCTGGCGGCGATGAATGAATCCACTGCGTTCTGCGGGCCGCTCATCGGCATTTCCATGGGCGAGCTCGGCAAGGTGACGCGCGTGCGCGGCGGGGCGTTCGGCTCTGTGATGACGTTTGCGTCAAAAGGAAAAGCCTCCGCACCGGGACAAATCGATGCAGAGACTTTATCTAAAATGCTGAATGAAAATTAAATTTTAAAAGTGCTTTTCAAGCGTGAACACGGTCTTCACTTCGCCGACGGGCGTGTCGTTGTCGTTGACGGTGACGCCGTTGTTAAGAGAGACAAGCATCTTATCGGTATCGGCGTTATAGTAGCCGATCTGGCGGAAGATCTCGCGGATGATGAGCGGCCAGACCGCCTCGGTGCCGTCCTTAATCTTGAAGGAGATGCCGATGCGCTCCTTTTTAAGGCCGATGCCGTACACGCCGTTCGCGCCGCCCTTTGCGATGATGTTCGCATCATGGTTGATGAGGGAGCACAGGTAGCCCGTGCCGCGCATCATGTGCGGATATTCATGGATACGCGGGACAAAGCGGCGGGCAGCGTCCTGCAGAACGTCGTCCTTAATGGTATCGATGCACGCGAGGTTCTTATATGCCGTCGCGATGTTCTTCATCGGGTAAGCGAACACCGGCACGCCGCAGCCGTCGATGCCGATGACGACCTTTTCTTCCGGGTACTCGGAGAGCACGCTCATGGTGCGCAGCACTTCGTTCTGTCCGACGGAGCCGACCTTCCAGTAATCCTTCACGTCGCCGCCCATTTCACGCTGGGTGAGCATGAGCGCCGCGTGCTTGCCGCTGCAGTTGTGGTAGAGCTTCGACTTTGGCAGACCCTGACGGATGCGCTCTTCGTTTGCTTCCGTAGAGCCTGGCACGGTCGGCTTCATGATGAGGTCTTCCGGATTTAAGTCGGCCTTTTTCATGATGGATTTCAAAGCGTTGACGTGGAAGCTTTCGCCGAGATGCGAGCCTGCGAACAGCACGGTTTCTTCATCGGTAAAACCGTATTTTTCGTCGAGGTGATGCGCGATAACGGGCAGCGCCTGCACGGGCTTCGAAGCGGAGCGGTAGAAAACCATGGCCTCCGGGTCGCCTGCGGAGTAGATGACCTTACCCTTTTCATCTACAATGCTGATGTAGCCGTAATGCGTCAGGTCCAAAAGCCCGCCGCGGAATTCTTCTGTTAAACGAACGGTATCTGACATAATCTCGTCCCCTGTCTTTAGAATTTAACGATTTATCTTTCTTTTTACATTCAAAGCTATTATAATCTTTTTTAGAGGATTGTAAAGGCATTTGTGTGAGAATAGTCGAAAGTGCAAAAAGCGGTGTGTTTTAAAGCGCCGCAGATAGGACAAATAAACGAAAGTTGGTATAAATATGAAAGAAAAAGTATTGTTTGAGGTTTGCTGCGGTTGCTTTGAAGACGCCGTACAGGCCGAAAAAGGCGGCGCAGACCGCATTGAACTCAACTCCGCGCTGTTTTTGGGCGGCCTTACGCCGAGCATCGGCACGGTGCAGGCCGTGAAAAATACACTGAAAATTCCCGTGATGTGCATGGTGCGCCCGCGCGAGGGCGGCTTTTGCTACACGGATTTCGATTACATGACTTGCTGCCGCGATATGGAAGCACTGTTAAATGCAGGCGCGGACGGCATCGTCTTCGGCTTTTTGAAGCCGGACGGCACGGTTGACACCGACCGTTGCGCCGATTTTATCGGGAAAATCAAGAAAATCAACCCGAACGCCGAGATTGTGTTCCACCGCGCCATTGACGTGGTGCCGGACGTATCTAAAGCGCTCGATGATCTTATTGCCCTCGGTGTAACGCGCGTTTTGACGAGCGGCCAGCGTGAAAGCGCGATAAAGGGCGCAAAGACTGTGAAAAAGATGATCGAATACGCAAGTGACCGCATCGATATTCTGCCCGGCGGCGGCATCAACACGCAGAATGTCGGGGAATTTATCAACGAGACCGGCACGCACAGTGTACACGCCTCGGCGCGCTCCCTGCGGCACGACACAAGCGTCTGTGGCAACCCGGAGATCTTTTTCGGCGGTAAATTGAACGGCGTGGGTATCCCGGAGAACGAATATAAAGTGACGGACAGCGCTTTGGTGCAAAACGTCGTTGCAGCAATCGAAGCGCGGTGAGCTTTACCCGGAGAAAGGGGATTTTAGGTGAAAAACGATATTGACAGCATTTTGGACGCACTGTTTTCCGGCGGCAAGCTGAATGTGGGCAGCGGCACGAAAAGCCGCGCCGCAAAAGACGCCGAGGATTTTTTGAACAGCATCGAAAAAACGAATGCCAACATGCAGAGCAGCCTGAATCGGCAGATCAGCGACCTCGATAAGCTGACGAGCGACGCGCAGCGCAGCATGGACGAAATGCGCCGTCTGCTGGACGCCGAGGGCCTGACCGGCACGCCCGAAATGGAAGCGCCGAAAGCGGAGACCGCAGAAAAAAAGCCGAAGGCAAAGGGCGCGGAGGAGCCGCCGCAGGACCCCGCGCAGTCGTTCCGCGAGGCGAGGGAAGCGACGGGCAGAACGGTCATTGGGCAGGACGCATTTTTGGACAGCCTGTTCACCGCATTTCGCCGCCCGAGCGTGACGGGGCGCGAAAACGGCAAGCCCGCAGCGGTCGTCGTGATCTCCGGCAAAGAGGGCACATGCAGGCACAGTGCGCTTGCGGCTTCGGCTGCGGCGCTCTGCAAAGAGGGCGTTTTGAAAAACGGCGAGGTCACGAACATCGACCTTTCCCGCTACCCGAACGCCGAAGACGGTAAATTACTCACACAGGATCTTTTTTCCGCGCTGCACAGCGAAAACGATATTGTGCTGTTTGAAAATTTTGAGCAGTGCCACAAATCTTTGCTGCCCATGGTGGCGGCGCTGTGCGAGACGGGCGTTTTAAAATTAGCTTCGCGTTATGCTTTGCAGAAAGGCATGCTCATCGATGTCGGCACGGCGCTTGTGCCCGATGCCGTCAGCGAAATTTCCGTAAACGGGAAGTACCTCGTCTTTTTGACGAGCCAAAAGGACAGCGCGTTCACCGATGCGTTCGGCGCGGCATTTTTGTCCTCCGTCACGGATTTCTGCCGCACGGCGGAATTCACGCGCGAGAGCCTGCTCAGGATCGGCGAAGCGGCGCTCGGTGCATTAAACGACCGCACAAAGGCTAAGCTAAACTACGCGTTCACGTTCGGTGAGGATGCCTCGGCGTTTTTGGCGGATAAATTCAGTCGCCGCGACGGCGTGGAGAGCATGGCGCGGCTGACGGAACGTTGCTTCCGCCTTTTGAGCGAAGAAAAGCTGCGCCGCGCGGAAAAGGACGGTGAAAAGACCGTTTCCGGCACACTCGGCGTAAAAGACGGTGTGCTCGCGTTCACATTCCCGGATTTTGCCGTCACGGTGGAAGAAGAGAAAAAGCATGCGGCAGACCCGAAAGCCGCCGAGGAAGTGAAATCGGAGCTTAACGAGATCATCGGACTTAGTGAAGTGAAGGACTACGTGCTGTCGCTTGAGCAGAACTATATCATTCAGCGGCTGCGCGAAGCGCGCGGCATGAAGGCCGATGTGCCCACCATGCACATGATCTTTACCGGCAATCCCGGCACGGGCAAAACGACCATTGCAAGGCTCGTTTCACGCTATTTAAAAGCCATGGGCGTACTGAGCGGCGGGCAGCTGATTGAAGTCACGCGCGCCGACCTTGTAGGCAAATACGGCGGTCACACCGCACCGCTCACGCAGCAGGTCATTCGCTCTGCGCTCGGCGGCGTGCTGTTCATCGATGAGGCATATTCGCTGTACCGCGGCGCAGACGACAGTTTCGGACTGGAAGCCATCGATACCATCGTCAAGGGGATGGAGGACCACAGAGAAGACCTTATCGTTATTTTGGCGGGCTATACAAAAGAAATGGAGGAGTTTCTCACGGCGAACTCCGGCCTGCGCTCGAGATTCCCGAATATCATCGAGTTTCCGAATTATACGGCGGAGGAGCTGCTGGCCATTACAAAGCTGACCGCAAAGAAAAAGGGCTATACGATCGATGAAACATGCGAAACGCCGCTGCTTCAATATTACGAAAAGCGGCAGGCAACGGACGCCAGAACGGCGGGCAACGGGCGCTTGGTGCGCAATTTGGTTGAGGACGCGATCTTAAACCAGTCTCGCAGATTGACGGGCGGAGACGTGACAAGGCTGACGGAAGCGGAGCTTGCGGCGCTTTTAAGCGAGGATTTTGACCTAAGCGAAGGATAGAAACGGTGTGAAACCGCATGAAAATGATGAAAGTGTAAACATTTATCGATTTCTCTTGCAACTTTTAAAAGAAAGATTTACAATACAAGATTGGAGAGACCGAAAGTTTCAGTAAACTTCCATTCTGTGATAAGCGAAAGACAACCGAGCGAATAAAGTTTCGCCCGCCTTTTCAAAGGCGGCGGATCCCAAGGGCAGCGCCTTTGGTCACTTTCCGCAGAAAGCGAATTGCGCGGTCCCTCCAAGAGCGTTTATCCAAACCGTAAATTATTGCGAAAGGGCATGAGAATATGACGAAAATCGATATTTTTTCCGGCTTCCTCGGCGCAGGCAAAACCACGCTGATCCGCAAGCTGATCTCCGAAGCTTTTAAGGGCGAAAAGCTCGTCCTCATCGAAAACGAGTTCGGCGAGATTGCCATTGACGGCGGCTTTTTGCAGGACGCCGGCATTGAAATCACCGAGATGAGCCAGGGCTGCATCTGCTGCAGCCTTGTGGGCGACTTCGGCAAGGCGCTGCGTCAGGTGCTGGAGACCTACCACCCGGACCGCATTTTGATCGAGCCGTCCGGCGTAGGCAAGCTGAGCGATGTGATCCGTGCCGTGCAGAACCTGCACATGGAAGACGTTACGCTGAATAGCTTCACCACCGTTGCCGATGCAAACAAGTGCAAAATGTACATGAAAAACTTCGGCGAGTTCTATAACGACCAGATCGAGCACGCAAACTCCATCATTCTGAGCCGCACGGACGGTATCAAGCCCGAAAAGCTTGAAGCCTGCGTCGCTCTGTTGCGCGAGCACAACCAGAACGCCACCATCATTACCACCCCGTGGGATCAGCTCACCGGCGCACAGATTCTCGAGACGATGGAGCACAAGAATACCCTTGAAGAAGAGCTGAAGCTCCTTGCCGAGGAGACCGAGCACGAGCACCACCATCACCACGATCATGACCACGATGAGCATGACGAGCACTGCACCTGCGGCTGCCATGACCACGATCACGACCATGATGAGCACGATCACGAGCATCACCACCATCATCATGCCGACGAGGTGTTCACAAGCTGGGGCACCGAGACGACCCGCAAGTTCACGAAGGACGAGATCGAGCACATCCTCGAGGAGCTCGACAACAGCGAAAAGTACGGCATGATCCTGCGTGCAAAGGGCATCGTCGCAGGCCGGGACGGCGAGTGGATCCACTTCGACTATGTGCCGGAGGAGACCTCTGTGCGCAACGGCAGCGCCGGTGTCATCGGCCGCCTGTGCGTCATCGGTTCTCACATCAACGAGGCCGCGATCGAAGCGTTGTTCGCGTAATGCGGGCTGAACCTTACAGAAAGGCGGAATATTGATGGATGATATGCCGGTTTACCTGTTTACGGGCTTTCTCGAATCAGGCAAGACCTCTTTTATAGACGAAACGCTTGCGGATAAGCGTTTCAATAACGGGCAGCGTACCTTGCTGCTCGTCTGCGAGGAAGGCGAGGCGGAGTACGACGAGTCCCGCCCCTACATGAAGAACATCTATGTGGAAAACATTGAGGACGAAGACGAGCTGACGAGCGAAACGCTTGACATCCTCGCGAAAAAGCATCGCGCTTCCCGTGTGCTCATCGAGTACAACGGCATGTGGCAGCTGAAAACGCTGTACGACAACATGCCGGAAAACTGGGCGGTCTATCAGGAATTCATGTTCGCGGATGCGACGACATTCCTCACTTACAACGCCAACATGCGCGGCCTTGTTGTGGATAAGCTCTCCGGCTGCGAGTTGGTCGTGTTCAACCGCTTCACGAAGGACATGGACAAAATGGCGTTCCACAAGATTGTGCGCGGCATCAGCCGCCGCCCGGACATCGCCTACGAGTACACGAACGGCGACGTCGAATACGATGAGATCGAAGATCCGCTGCCGTTTGACATCAATGCGCCGGTCGTAAAGATTGAAGACGGCGATTACGCGCTGTGGTACCGTGACCTTTCCGAAGATCCGAAGAAGTACGACGGCAAGGTCGTCGAGTATAAGGGCCTTGCAGCCGTGAACCCGCGCATGAAGCCGGGCATGTTCTTCTTCGGCCGCCAGCTGATGACCTGCTGCGTGGAGGATATCCAGTTTGCGGGTCTGCTTACGCTGTGCGACGCGGACAAAATGCCGGAAAACGGGAAGTGGTACACCATGCGCCTTTCCGTTGCGTATAAGTGGCACAAGCTCTACGGCCGCAAGGGTCCGGTTCTGACGCTTCAGAACATCGAGCCTGCCGAAGCGCCCGCGCAGCCCGTTGCAACGTTCTATTAAGCTTAAATTCATTGCCCGTTGGCTTTTCAAAAGTCGGCGGGTAATTTTTTTATTTATTTTTCTGTATACGGTGTCGAAAGTGCGCGATTTATGGTATACTAAAAATTACTTAAATATATGAAATGAAAATGGTGATAACTTTGCATACATATCAGCTTGTTTTGCCCTGCCTTTTGGGTGTTGAGGGTCTTGTAGCGGAGGAGCTCCGCGATATGGGCGCGGAAAATGTCGCGCCGGAAAACGGACGTGTGCTGTGCGCAGGCTCCCCGGAGATGATCGCCCGCGCGAATATCCGCTCCCGCTTTGCGGAGCGCGTGCTCGTTCTGCTCGGTACATTTGAAGCGAAAAGCTTTGAAAGCCTGTTTCGCGGCGTGAAGGCCCTGCCGTGGACGGAGTGGATCGGCCGCGACGACGCGTTTCCGGTCAAGGGGCGGTGCTTATCGAGTCAGCTCATGAGCGTGCCGGACTGTCAGGCCATTATCAAAAAAGCTGTGGTGGAAAGCCTCAAGGAGGCGTATAAGCTGGAGCATTTCCCGGAGACGGGCGCGAACTACCAGATTCAGTTTTTAATTATGAAAGACAAGGTCAGCATTATGCTGGATACGAGCGGCGCGGGGCTGCACAAGCGCGGTTACCGAAAAAATTCCAACGAAGCGCCCATCAAAGAGACGCTTGCGGCGGTCATGGCAAAGCTTTCCCGTGTGCGCACGGACGGCACGCTCATCGACCCTTTCTGCGGTTCGGGTACGATTTTAATCGAGGGCGCCATGCTCGCCATGCACATTGCGCCCGGCCTGCGCCGCCACTTTGCGGCGGAAAAGTGGAAAGCTGTCCCCGGAAATATCTGGGACAACGAGCGCATTGCCGCAAAGGCACTTGAACGTCGCGATGAGGGCTTTTTGGCGTTCGGCTATGACATTGACCCCGAAGCCGTGCGCCTGACGCTTGAAAACGCGAAGAAAGCGGGCGTTGCGCAGTATATCTCCGCAGAAGTGCGCGACATCAAGGATTTCAGCAACGACGGCCCGTTTGGCTGCGTCATCTGCAACCCGCCGTACGGCGAGCGGCTTTTAGACGTGAAAACGGCGGAGGACATCTACAAAACGATGGGGCGCGTCTTTACGCCGAAGCGCGGCTGGAGCTATGCTGCCATCAGTCCGGACGAGCGGTTTGAGACATGCTTCGGTAAAAAAGCCGACCGCCGCCGCAAGCTCTACAACGGCATGATCCGCTGCCAGTATTACATGTATTTTAAGGCATAAAAGATGCTTTAGGGGAGGGTACATATGCGGAATGTTTATATCATCAACCCAAAAGCCGGCAAGCACGACCATACCGTGCAGTTTATGGAGCGCATCCGCGCCGTGCATGCCACGCACGGGGAAGAACCGGAAATTTATCTCACACAGCGTGCGGGCCATGGCGAGGAGCTGGCAAGAGCGGCCGCCGAAAAGGACGATGCGGTGCGCATTTGGGCTGTCGGTGGCGACGGCACGGTGCTGGAGGTTGTGCGCGGTGCGGAGTTTCACAAAAACGTCGCCGTGGGCGTATACCCGTGCGGCAGCGGCAATGACTTCGTGCGCTCATTCGGCAAGCGCGAAGTGTTTTTGAATCCGGAAAATCAGCTGGCGGGCAAGACTGTGTCCATCGATATGATCCGCACGCAGCACGGCGATGCCGTGAACATCTGCTCTGTGGGTTTTGACGCCAAGGTGGCGGCGGAGATGAATTATTATAAGCACCTGCCGTTCGTTTCGGGCGAGCTTGCGTACACCATTTCGCTTGCAAAGTGCTTTTTGGGGCACCTTGCGGACAAAATGACCGTAATGTTTTACTATGCGGACGGCACAAAAGAGACCGTTACGGGCGAATTTCTGTTCACGCTTGCGGGCAACGGTCGCTGGTATGGCGGCGGGTACTGCGGCGCGCCGAACTCGGTGATAGACGACGGTCTGCTCGATTTTGTGCTGATCCGAAAGCCCGCCTATTCCCGCATTCCGGGCCTTGTGCCGAAGTATAAGCGCGGTGAGCATTTAAGCAACCCGGCGTTTTCCGACCTGCTCGTTTACCGCCGCGGCGTGAAGATCGAAATTCAAAGCGAAAATGAAGTCGTCAGCAATATGGATGGCTTGTGCATCAAGGTGAAAAGCGAGGAATACAACATTCTGCCGCACGCACTGAATTTCATTTTGCCGCGCGGCGCGGCATTGCCGAAGGAGCCGAAAAATGCACGGTGATACACTCGGAAAAGCGGAAATCTTAACGCCGCGCCTGCGCCTTAGACGCTTTTCCATGCAGGACATGAGCGGTTTTCTGCTGTTTGCCGCCGATGCGGATACCATGCTGCGGGCGGGCTCAAAGCCGGTTTCTACACCGGCGGAGGCGGAGAGTGAATTGAGGCGCGCCGCAGACGATCCGTATGCCTTTGCCATCACCCTGCGCGAAACGGGCGAAGTGATGGGCAAGATCAAGTATCAGCGCGATTACTGCCGCTATAATACGGACAGTATTTCGATTGGCTACGAGCTTTCGCGCCGCTACCGCCATAACGGCTACATGACGGAAGCGCTGCGCGCCATGGTGCAGAACGCGTTTGAAGTGATGAACGTCGAGGTCGTCGCCATCAGCCACTTTGTGGGCAACGAGCCGTCAAGAAAGGTCATCGAGCGCGCGGGATTCATCTTTGAGGGCGTTATGCCGTGCGGCTTTAAGCGGTTTGACGGCGAAATTTTTGACAATGTGTGTTACTCCATCCTGCGTTCGGAGTACGATACGGGGCTCATTTCGTCCGTGCGACGCATGCGGTAAAGCTTACAAATCAATGTGCATGCCCATATTCCGTCAGAAAATTGTGGAAATACCGCTTTTTTCTATTGCCAATGTACAAAAGCAGTGCTAAAATTGAATAAACTTAAAAACTGTGACTTTGTTGTGTCTTGCACCGGCAAAGTCTGTTTTTTAACGCGAAAGAAAGGAAGGAATAAAGATGGAACAGTCTTTTCCGAAGCGCCCGTTCCGCACGCACGGCGGCGCGCATGTGCCGCACCACAAGAACACGGCGCATACCGAAACGCACGTGATGCCGCCGCCCGATGAGATCACGCTGCCCATGACGCAGCACATCGGCGCACCGTGTGTGCCCTGTGTGAAAAAGGGCGACCACGTGTATGTCGGCACCAAGGTCGCGGACAGCGACGCATACGTTTCCGTGCCGATCCATTCCTCGGTTTCCGGCACCGTGAAGGAGATCAAAAAAGTCATTATGCCCGGCGGGCAGGCGGTGGACGCCGTCATCATCACGTCGGACGGGTTAATGGAGCACGACCCTGCGGTATGTCCCCCGCCGGAGATCAAAACGAAGCAGCAGTTGGCCGATGCGGCGCGTGCTTCGGGTCTCGTTGGTCTCGGCGGCGCAGGCTTTCCGGCGCACGTGAAATTAAAAGTCCCCCCGGACAAAAAAATCGATACGCTCATCGTCAACGTTGCGGAGTGTGAGCCCTATATTACCTCCGACCACCGCGAGGCGCTCGAAAACGGCAAAAACGTGCTTGCCGGTATTTATAAGATTAAAGAGATTTTAGACGTGCACCGCGTCATCATCGCGATTGAAGACAATAAGCCCGACGCCATCGAAGCGCTGACGCGCATTGCGGATGACCCGAAAATGGACCCGAACGACGAAGTGCGCGTGTTAAAGCTGCATGCAAGCTACCCGCAGGGCGCGGAAAAGGTGCTGGTGCAGGCGGCAACGGGCAGAAAAGTCCCGGCGGGCGGTCTGCCGGCAGACGTGGGTTGCCTTGTCATGAACATCGGCTCCGTCTCGTTCCTTGCAAGCTACATGCGCACCGGCATGCCGCTGACGATGAAGCGCGTCACGGTGGACGGCAGCGCCGTGCAGAACCCGCAGAATGTCATTGTGCCCATCGGCACAAAAATTCGCGAGGTCATGGAATTCTGCGGCGGTTATAAGGAAGAACCGCAGAAGCTCATCATGGGCGGCCCGATGATGGGCGTCGCTGTGACAACCGACGAGCTGCCGGTCTTAAAGCAGAATAACGGGTTACTCGCATTCGGCGCGGAAGAAGCGCGCCTTTTGGAGCCGACCGATTGCATCCGCTGCGGCCGCTGCGTTGCGGCATGTCCCATGAACCTTGTGCCCGCAAAGCTTGAAAAATATGCGGAGCGCAAGGATGTAGAAATGCTGAAAAAACTCGACATCATGACGTGCATGGAATGCGGCTGCTGCGCATTCTCCTGCCCGGCGAAACGCCGCATCGTGCAGGCCATTCGCCTCGGCAAATACTATGTAAAGAAGGAGGCGGCTAAAAAGTGAACAAATTCATCGTTTCCTCCTCGCCGCACTTTCAGTCAAAAGACACCACCCAGACTTTGATGCTGGACGTCATTTTGGCGCTGACCCCGGCGATGATTGCGTCCGTCATCATTTTCGGCTTCCGCGCGGCGGTTATTATCCTGACGACGGTCGCGTCCTGCATTTTGAGCGAATACATATCCCGCCGCGTCATGAAGCGCCGCCAGACGGTCGGTGACCTTTCCTGCGTTGTGACGGGCGTTTTACTCGCGATGAACCTGCCCGTTTCCATCAGCCCCATCATTGCGGCGTTCGGCGGCGTCATC
>OLRA01003475.1_pt1 | contig 13747 bp, 9 predicted proteins | sample 1673011 | NCBI WGS metagenome assembly OLRA01 (sample SAMEA3136746, study PRJEB25190) | human gut metagenome | reverse complement strand
TCTGACCATTCTGGCGGAGAGTGAGGAAGCAGGTCTTTTCCTTGCCATGGCAGAGGGTGGCCGCAAGATCTTCGTTATGGGACATCCGGAATACGACCGTGTGACCCTGGACGGAGAGTACAAGCGCGACCTTGCCAAGGGTCTTCCGATTGAGATTCCGAAGAACTACTACGAGAACGATGATCCAAACAACAAGCCACTGCTCACATGGCGAGCACATGCGAACAACCTTTATACAAACTGGCTGAATTATTACGTTTATCAGTCAACCCCGTTCGACCTGTACGGGACACCGGATTTTAAGGAACTGTAGAAAATATGCCCCGTTCTTTCTTTGAAAAATCACATTTTTTACACAAACTTTATTTGCCTATTTTGAAAAATGGTGCTATAGTAAAGTTGGTTCCGACAAACGAATACTTTATGGATTTCAGCGAGTGACCGGGCGGAGCCATTTTACTGTTGTAGCCGGTCATGATCTGGATCAGGAAAGAAGGAAGAGGGAAAAAATTGCGTAAAAAATCACATATACTGTTAGGCAGATACCTGGCTGACCAGATGTCTGAGGTGTACAGTCTCCAGCAGCACAGAAAAGCGTTTTGCCTGGGCAATATCATGCCTGATCTGAAACCATCGTTTCTCACCACCAGACATGAGTTTTTCGGAACATTCGATCACCTCCAGAATAAGATGAGGGCGCTTGTCGAGAAGAACCCGGAGGAAGAGAATGCCAGAGTATACTGGAGAAGATTCGGTGAGGTCATGCATTATATGGCTGATTATTTTACTTTTCCTCATAACAAAACATACAAAGGAAATCTTGCAGCACATAATTCTTATGAAGCTGAGCTGAAGAACCGCCTGAGAGAATGTATCCTCAGCGGCGCAGCAGACAGCCAGCTGGAAGAAGCGAAGCAGTTTGAAAGCTTTGAGGAACTTGTGGAATATATCCGTGAGCGTCATGCATATTATCTGGAAAGCCCGCGGTGCATTGCCGATGACATCCGTTTTATCCTTCGGGTGTGCTATCAGGTTGTACAGGGGATTTTTCAGCTCTGTGTCAGAAAACAGTTTCATATGGGTGGACAGCCGGCAGTGACTGTCTGACAGTATATAAAAAGCCGCAGTGTGTGAGAGCACTGTGGCTTTTTCACGTTATGGTAAACTCTAAAAAATCTTACAAAAATGTGAATAAAAAGTGAAAAATAGATGAATTGAAGGAGATATCCTACCAGAACAGTTGATTTCACGATTTTCGTATGCTAAAATAAATTGAATTAAACTTTAAGTTATCAAACGGTTTAAGGCAGACCTTTATTATAGGGGAAGTAAAGGGATGTTCAAGGAAAGAAGGGAGCATCTTAATAAATATGAAGAACAAGTACCTGAATAAGTTTTTTTGCATCACGATGTTATCAGCTATGGTACTGGCAATTCCAACCGGAGTAAAAGCCGCCGAGGAAGCAGATAATGTTGTTGCTGAGGAAGGTGTTTCAGGAAACGGGAGCGAGGTAAGTGAACCGGAACCAGAAGTTCCGGCAGAACCGGTGCCGACAGCTGCACCGGAACCGGAAATAACTGCTGCACCTGACCCGGAACCAACTACAGCGCCGGAGCCAACAGATACACCGACACCTGCGCCGACGGAAACACCGGAGCCAACTGCAACACCTGCGCCGACGGGAACACCGGAGCCGACAGCGACACCTGCACCAACGGCAACACCGGAACCGACAGCGACACCTGCACCAACGGCAACGCCGGAGCCAACCGCAACACCTGCACCGACGGCAACACCGGCCAGGGATGACTCTGCAAAGGTACAAGCGGTGATCCGGAAGATCAAAGCACTGGCAGGCAGAACGATCACAGCAGCAGATAAAGCGGAGATAGATAGCGTACGTGCAGCTTATGAGGCACTGTCTAATACAGAAAAGGCCAAGGTTACGAATTATAAGATCCTGACTGAGGCAGAAGCCAAGCTTGCAGCTGTCGACAAGAACGACAGTGATAACAAAAAAGGCAACAAAAAAGATGATAGCAGCACGGAAGATAACAAGAATACAGAGATCACAGATGGAAATAACGCCACAGCAACACAGATCGGAGATCCTGTTTATGTGACAAATATGGTATCCAATCTCCATGCGGGCAAGGATTTTTATCTGGATAGTCTTAAGAGCAATTATCATCTGTCCTTCTCTGATGATTTTGCTTCTGTAATGGAAGAGATCGAAAGAGAATATAAAGAGAAGAACAAGCTTACCGATACGGAGAATACACTTCTGGTAAGAAACTGGCAGGATATCCTTGCTGTTTATATTTACGAAAAGAGCAAAGCAGGAGCAACGTCATTTACATTGGATGCATCCTGCAAGGATGATCTGGCAAGGATCTTTGCGGAGATGAACCCCATCGTCAGGGACAAGCAGGATATTACCAAGATATCCTACGGAAATCGTAAGATCAACTACTACATCAAGAAGAACAATATTGCAAAGGAAGACAGAAGCGTCCTTAAGAAATATGTGGAAACAGACTGTAAGCTTCTCTGTGCGGTAGTTACCGCATCCAAAGGCTTTGTCCGTGAAAGCGTGGGAGACAATGTTTCTGAGGATCGTGTAGATGTTATCACCGCAGCGTATTCACTGGTTGGTAAGGTCGGATATTTCTGGGGCGGCAAATCTACGGTGATCGGAGAAGATCCAAGTTGGGGCTCCGTTGAGAAGGTATCAGCAGACGGCAGCAGAAGCTCCGGTACGCTCCGTGCATATGGTCTGGACTGCAGCGGCTTTGTTACCTGGGCAGTGATCAATGGATATAAGGATCAGGGAATGCAGGCAGCAGTTGGAGATGGAACCTCTGACCAATGGGAGAAGGCCGGTGTTGTCAGCGAAGCAGATGCACAGCCAGGAGATCTGGTATTCCAGAGAGGACCGGAAGCAGGAAGCAACAACCACGTTGGTATCCTGTGCGGAAAGACGGATTCCGGCGACTGGATTGCAGTACATTGTTCCTCAAGCAAGAATGGTGTAACGGTTGGTGAGGCATACAGTGCAAGCTTCCGTTATATCAGAAAGCCATCCTTCTATCAGGATACAACAGCGGAGGAAAATAAGACCACAGCTACAGAGAATGATGTTCTGACAGAGGAGAGTGCAGAAAAGCTCCTCACGGATGTGGTTAGATCTGATGCACTGAAGGATGCACTGGCATCCGGTGATACTGTTTCCAGTGACCTTCTTGCAGATTTTAAGAATAAGGCTTTGCAGGAGGATGAGGAAGAAGATGAAGTTGAGACGCTGACTCTGGATCAGGAGACCATGGACGATGCAGTGGATACATTTGATGATGATGTAGAAACACTGGAAATGGAAAACTAAGGGACAGCGATTGAAGATAAGGGCAGTCTCCCACGGGAGGCTGCCCTTTCTTACAATCGCTGCTTCAGACATAGGACATGATATTATGAAAAAAAGAAATTTCTGCCCCATGGCAGCCGCAGTGCTTACAGCTGCAGTGATCCTTCAGCCCTTTAGCACTTCGGCAGGGGCACTGGGTCAGATCCGCTCCATAGCAAAGAGCATTATTTCAGGCGAACCAAAGGAAGTAGAGGAACTGCGTCAGATGGAGGTTGCCCAGAGTGAAGAAGGACATCAGGAATATTATTTCAAACAGCTTACGGAAGAAGAGCAGAGAGTATATCGGGAGCTGCTGAAAGGAATCCGTGCCCGGGAAAAGGAGTTTTATCTGACAATCTCCGATGATGACAGTATTGACAGAAGCTATCATGCAGTATTGAAAGACCACCCGGAGATATTCTGGGTCCACAATCGTGAAAAAATCTACAAAACTACGTATTCAGACAGTGATTACTGCGTTTTTACTCCGGGCTATACTTATACAGACAGCGAGATCGATGAGATACAGACGGCCATGGAGCAGAGCTTTCAGGAGGTCAGAGCCCTGATCCCGGAGGATGCCGGTGATTACGAGAAGGTACGCATTGTTTATACGTATGTTATTGACCATACCCAGTATCAGACCGGGGAGGATGATCAGAGCATAGCAGGTGTTTTCTGGAAAAAATCCGCAGTCTGTGCCGGATATGCAGGAGCTGTCCAGTATCTTCTGGAAAGGCTGGATATTCCCTGTATTTATGTGGACGGAAGCACAAAAGGAAGTACAGAGGGTCATGCATGGGATATTGTAAAAATAGGCCAGGAGTATTATTATGTAGATGCTACCAATGGGGATCAGCCGGATTTTTTAAATGGAGATGCCGCACAGCTGGAAGAACATAAGACGATCATTTACGATTATCTCTGCCCTTTCCCGGAAGAATATGAAAGAACCTATACACCGTCGGAAGAACTGACAGTTCCGGCATGTACTGCGAAGGATCTGGATTTTTATGTGCTGAACCAGGGGTACTTTGAAGATTACAGCTGGCAGGACATATATGATTATTGTAAGATGAGAATGGATAATGGTGCGGCTGTAGTGCGTTTCAAGTTTGGCAGTCAGGAATCTTTTTCCGAAGCCTGTCAGGAACTGCTGGATGATGGCGTGGTACAGAATGTGGCACAGTATTATATGAAACTTCACGGACTTGGTCAGGTGGAGTATCATTATGGAGTGATGGATAATTTTTATACCATATATTTTATTTTCTGAAACATCTTCGGGAAGATTTCCGGAGGTTTTGGAAAGAGAGGAGTAAGTTATGAATATGGATATGTTGTCAAGAGGATTTGACATACTGCAGAGAGCAGGAGGTATGGAACAGATCAGCCAGCTGATGGTGATCGTATATGGAGTGCTCTGCGTTTTCGGGCTTTTGAACTGTATCCTGGGATATCGTATCCTCCGGCTCTGGATGATGATCTTTGGATTTATCATCGGAGCAGGCGCCGGCTTTGGTGTAACCTATATGTCCGGTGTTCAGGATAAAATGGTGATCGCAGGTGCCATGGCGGGACTGGGGATCGTACTGGCTGTTGTTTCATTTCTGATCTACAGGGCAGGAATCTTTGTACTGGGATTTGGTATCGGAATAACATTGAGTATCTATCTGATTCATCCGACCAGTTCTTTTTCCTTTTTCCTGTGCATCCTTATCGGCGTGGGACTGGGAGTACTTGCTATGCGTTATGCGAAAGGAGTGATCATTGTCGGAACCAGTATACTGGGTGGTGTTCTGGCAGGATTATCCATTGCAAAGATCACAGGGCTGGCGCAGTTTCCATATGGTGTCGGTATGGCAGCGGGAATTGCGATCCTTGGTATGCTGATCCAGTTCGCCATCAACAAAGACCGATACGATGAGGAAGATGACGAAGAAGAGGATGACGACGATGGAGCTCTGCCGGAGGAGACCAGGAAGCCGGCAGGAAGGTATCGTAGAGGAAACAGCTGTGAATACACCTCTGACCGTAACAGGGACGATCACAGATATACATACGAAAACCGGGCAGACGATGACCGGGAAAGCCGGGGTGAAAGACGTTCCCGCAGACCATCTGACAGAGAAGGACGCAACTCTGACAGACGAGAAAGAAATTATGCAGACAGCCGAAAAAGATCCGGAAGCGAAAGAAACAGCAAAGGCAGTTCCACTGAAAGAAGAAGCACTTCCGGAACATCCGGCAGAAACAGAACCTCCGGCAGAAATTATGCTTCGGATGACAGAAGAGGCCGCAGATACAGTCAGAGCAGCACCGGGGAACGAAGGAATGCAGGAACGGGAAGCAGATCCCGCTATGCAGATCCGGAGGATCATGAAGACTATGATCGTTTTGATGAGTCGGAAAACAGGGACAGCTATGAAGATTTTGAAAAACTGCAGCAGAAAAGACGTCGGATGGATATTGAAAATATGGCGGATTTTGATGAGCAGGAAGAATATGGAAATTACAGGAATGACCCGGATCTGATGAATGATGAGGATCTGGATGAGCTTGATGAGTGGAAAGACAACTGAGAAAAATCTGAGGAGTGACAGAAATGGGAAAAGAAGCCAAAACAAACGCGATGAGAATGCTGAATCGAAAAAAAGTAAAATATGAAGCGATCGCATATGACTGTGGAGAGTTCATAGATGGGATCCACTGTGCAGACATTACAGGAGCCCCTCATGATCAGTCCTTTAAGACCCTGGTCATGGAAGGGAAAAGCGGCGGCTACTATGTGTTTGTAGTTCCGATCGAGAAAGAGGTGGACCGTAAGGCAGCCGCAAAGTCTGTAGGCGAAAAAACAGTAGATATGATCCATGTAAAGGATCTTACAAAGATCACGGGCTATATCCGCGGAGGCTGTAGCCCTCTTGGAATGAAAAAAAATTATCCGGTGGTGTTTGACCAGTCTGCCGAAAACTTTGATGAGATCTATGTAAGTGGTGGAAGAGTAGGCCTTACCCTGAAGGTACCGCTTAAAGATCTTCTGGATGTAACACAGGGCAAGCTTGCTCCGATCATCATGGAGTAAGCGCATATAAAACAGATAAAAAAACTCCCCTGACTGCCTGTAAAGGCGGAAACAGGGGAGATTTTTTGTTACAGAAGCATGGGATTTAGTTATCCTGTGCGTCCTCTTCGTTAACCTGGAATACGTGACGCTTCTTGGCCATTTCGTCGCTGGCAAGATACTCGTCGTAAGTGGTGATCTTGTCTACCAGCTTGCCGTTAGGAAGGATCTCCATGATGCGGTTTGCAGTTGTCTGTACAAACTGGTGATCGTGTGAGGTGAAAAGGATCACTCCCGGGAATTTGATCAGTCCGTTGTTCAGTGCTGTGATAGACTCCATATCCAGATGGTTGGTTGGCTCATCCAGGATCAGGATATTGGCACCGGAGATCATCATCTTGGAAAGAAGACAGCGAACCTTTTCACCACCGGAAAGAACACGGACACGTTTTACACCATCCTCACCAGGGAAAAGCATACGGCCAAGGAATCCACGGACGTAGGTTGCGTCCTTGATCTCGGAGTACTGTGTCAGCCAGTCGGTGATAGTAAGGTCGTTATCGAATTCCTGTGTGTTATCCTTCGGGAAATATGCCTGGGAAGTGGTAACGCCCCATTTGTAATTTCCCTCATCCGGCTCCATTTCACCTGTAAGGATCTTGAAGAAGGTTGTGATGGCCTGCTCGTTGGCGCCCACAAAGGCAACCTTATCTTCACGACCAAGAGTGAAGGAAATGTTGTCCAGAACCTTTACTCCATCAATGGTCTTGGACAGATTTTCCACCATGAGGACCTCGTTTCCGATCTCACGGTTCGGGCGGAAGTCGATGTATGGATATTTACGGCTGGAAGGACGCATGTCATCCAGCTGGATCTTTTCCAGGGCACGCTTTCTGGAAGTCGCCTGCTTGGATTTGGAAGCATTGGCGCTGAAACGGGAGATGAACTCCTGGAGCTCTTTGATCTTCTCCTCTTTCTTTTTGTTGGCTTCTTTCATCTGCTTGATCAGAAGCTGGCTGGATTCAAACCAGAAGTCGTAGTTTCCGGCATAAAGCTGGATCTTGCCATAATCGATATCAGCAGTATGTGTGCAGACCTTGTTCAGAAAATAACGGTCATGGGATACTACGATAACCGTATTGTCAAAATTGATCAGGAACTCCTCCAGCCATTCGATGGCAGGAAGATCCAGGTGGTTGGTCGGCTCATCAAGAAGAAGGATATCAGGATTTCCGAAAAGAGCCTGTGCAAGAAGAACCTTGACCTTCATACTACCGGTAAGGTCTGCCATCTGTGTATAGTGGAACTCGGTATCGACTCCGAGACCGTTGAGAAGAGTAGCAGCATCGGACTCTGCTTCCCATCCGTTCATTTCTGCAAACTCACCCTCAAGCTCGCTGGCACGGATGCCATCTTCGTCTGTGAAATCTTCCTTTGCGTAAATGGCTTCTTTCTCTTTCATGATCTGATAGAGTCTTTCATTACCCATGATGACAGTATCCAGAACCGGATAAGCATCATATTTGAAGTGATCCTGCTGCAGGAAAGAAAGCCTCTGACCGGGGGTGATCACAATGTCGCCCTTGGTAGGCTCAAGCTGACCGGAAAGGATTTTGAGGAATGTAGATTTTCCTGCGCCGTTGGCGCCGATCAATCCATAACAGTTACCCTCTGTAAATTTGATGTTAACGTCTTCAAACAGCGCTTTTTTTCCAACGCGCAGTGTGATGTTATTTGCTGAAATCATATCATACCTCTTTTTTCATTAAATAAATATCGTTTCAATTACATACGAAAGCATTACAATCGTTTCCTATTGTACCGTAAACTGAAAAATTTGCAAGCTGTATTTTCCTTTTTTCGGCTAAATAAAGGAAAAACAGGGGATTACTATGAATCACAGGAAAATAATAACCTTTTATTATATAAAAAAATGGGTTATACTGTCGTATGTGGTAATGAAGTATTCCGGGGATATGGATATCCGGCTCTCTGGCACATCAGAAACACCCAGGAACGTGGCGGATCGGATGGAATGCGGAAACTATCATAAATCAGCAGCTTAGTTGAACAGAAGAGAGGTTAAAAATGTTTATCACCAGAGAAAGCGATTATGCGATGCGGGTTATCCGCGCATTGATGTGGGAGCCGCGTTTGAGCGTCAGCGAGATCTGTGAGAGGGAATCGATCACAGCACCCTTTGCATACAAGATACTGAAGAAGCTTCAGAATGCAGGGCTCGTGGAAGGATACCGCGGAGTTCATGGCGGTTACGCGCTGAAGAGAGATCCGGAAGAACTGTCATTATATGAGATATACAGTGCGATCGATCCGGATATGTCCATCATTGAGTGCCTGAACGGCACATATCAGTGTCCAAGGAACGGACAGGACGGAGTTCCCTGCCATGCACATGATGAGCTTCAGGAGATCCAGGATCAGCTGTGGACAATGCTCCGTCGGAAATCCATGAAGGATCTTTTCGGAAAAGAGGAGAAGTGATTCCCGGATGTGAGTTGGGATAAGCGTATGAGATGATAAGGAGAGCAGTTTGGAGAGGAAAAATTCCGAACAGCTCTTTTTTATTTGTGAAAAAGATAACGGCGTTTGTACAGGATAATATACAAAAAACAATGAAAGAAAATGGACATAACTGGGAATCTATGATATAATAACCAATGGAATTTTAGGCCTTCATAAGCCTAAATAATATATTTTTTAACAAACCTTTAAGGAGGAAAAAACAATGGCAAGAAAGATGAAAACCATGGATGGTAACCATGCAGCCGCTCATGCATCATACGCTTTTTCTGATGTAGCTGCTATTTACCCGATTACCCCTTCATCTGTAATGGCTGAGGCTACAGACGAGTGGGCAACTCAGGGAAGAAAGAACATCTTTGGACAGGAAGTACAGGTTACAGAGATGCAGTCTGAGGCAGGTGCAGCAGGTGCCGTTCACGGTTCTCTGGCAGCAGGTGCCCTGACTACAACCTACACAGCTTCCCAGGGTCTTCTGCTTATGATCCCGAACCTTTACAAGATCGCCGGTGAGCAGCTTCCGGGAGTTATCAACGTATCTGCCCGTGCACTTGCTTCCCACGCACTTTGTATTTTCGGTGACCATTCCGACGTTATGGCCTGTCGTCAGACTGGATGTGCAATGCTTTGTGAGTCTTCTGTACAGGAGGTTATGGACCTTACACCGGTTGCTCATCTTGCAGCAATCAAAGGAAAAGTTCCATTCATCAACTTCTTCGACGGATTCCGTACATCTCATGAGATCCAGAAGATCGAGACATGGGACTATGAAGATCTGAAAGATATGGCAGATATGGACGCAATCGCAGAGTTCCGTAACCGTGCTCTGAACCCGAACCATCCATGTCAGAGAGGTTCCGCTCAGAACCCGGATATCTTCTTCCAGGCAAGAGAGGCATGTAATCCATATTATGACGCTCTTCCGGCAGTTGTTCAGGAGTACATGGACAAAGTTAACGAGAAGATCGGAACAGACTACAAACTGTTCAACTACTACGGAGCTGCTGACGCTGAGCACATCATCGTAGCTATGGGTTCCGTAAACGATACCATCGAGGAGACAATCGATTACCTTATGGCAGCTGGCAAGAAAGTCGGTGTTGTTAAAGTTCGTCTTTACAGACCATTCTGTGCACAGGCTCTTATCGATGCAATCCCGGATACAGTTAAGCAGATCTCTGTTCTTGACAGAACAAAAGAGCCAGGAGCTCTTGGCGAGCCTCTGTATCTTGATGTTGTTGCAGCTCTTCGCGACAGCAAGTTCAGCGATGTTAAGATCTTTACAGGACGTTATGGACTTGGTTCCAAAGATACAACACCTGCACAGATCGTAGCAGTATATGAGAACACTGAGAAAGAGAAATTCACAATCGGTATCGTTGATGATGTTACAAACCTTTCTCTTGAGACAGGCGCACCACTTGTTACAACACCAGAGGGAACAACAAACTGCAAGTTCTGGGGACTTGGAGCTGATGGTACTGTAGGTGCTAACAAGAACTCCATCAAGATCATCGGTGATAACACAGACATGTACGCTCAGGCTTACTTCGATTATGACTCCAAGAAGTCCGGCGGTGTTACAATGTCTCACCTTCGTTTCGGTAAGAAACCGATCAAATCCACATACCTGATCCACAAAGCAAACTTCGTTGCATGTCATAATCCGTCCTATGTTAACAAATATAACATGGTACAGGAGCTTGTTGACGGAGGTACATTCCTTCTGAACTGTGCTTGGGATATGGAAGGACTTGAGAAACATCTTCCAGGACAGGTTAAAGCTTTCATCGCTAACCACAATATCAAATTCTACACCATCGATGGTGTTAAGATTGGTATTGAGACTGGCATGGGACCAACACGTATCAACACAATCCTTCAGTCCGCATTCTTCAAACTTACAGGAATCATTCCTGAGGAGCAGGCTATCGAGCTTATGAAAGCTGCTGCTAAAGCTACTTACGGACGTAAAGGTGATGACGTTGTTAAGAAGAACTGGGCAGCTATCGATGCCGGTGCTAAACAGGTCGTAGAGGTTCAGGTTCCGGAGAGCTGGAAGAACGCTGAGGACGAGGGACTCTTCATGTCTCACGCATCCCACGGTGCTCAGGATGCTCAGGACTTCGTAAACAACATCCAGTGCAAGATCAACGCTCAGGAAGGTAACAGCCTCCCGGTATCTGCATTCAAGGATTATGTAGATGGTACAACACCATCCGGAACAGCTGCATATGAGAAACGTGGTATCGCAGTTAACGTTCCTGTATGGGTTCCGGACAACTGTATCCAGTGTAACCGCTGTGCATATGTTTGCCCGCATGCTGCAATCCGTCCGGTTGCTATGACAGCAGATGAGACAGCTAACGCTCCAGAGGGAATCAAGACACTTCCTCTTACAGGAATGAAAGACTATACATTCACAATGACTGTATCCGCTCTTGACTGTACAGGATGTGGTTCCTGCGCAAATGTCTGCCCAGGAAAGAAAGGCAACAAAGCTCTTGAGATGGCTCCGCTTGAAGCTAACACAGAAGAGCAGAAATTCTTCGATTACGGTGTAACACTTCCTCAGAAGGAAGACGTTATCGCTAAATATAAAGAGACAACTGTAAAAGGCAGCCAGTTCAAACAGCCGCTCCTTGAGTTCTCCGGCGCTTGTGCAGGTTGTGGTGAGACACCATACGCTAAGCTGATCACACAGCTCTTTGGTGACAGAATGTACATTGCAAATGCTACAGGATGTTCCTCTATCTGGGGTAACTCTTCACCATCTACACCATACACAACAAACGCTAAGGGACAGGGACCTGCATGGTCAAACTCTCTGTTCGAGGATAACGCGGAGTTCGGTTATGGTATGCTTCTTGCACAGCGTGCGATCCGTGGCGGTCTGAAAGAGAAGATCGAAGACCTTGTAGCTAACGGAACAAACGAGGATGTTAAGGCAGCTGGTCAGGAATGGCTGGATACTTATGCTGTAGGCGCAACAAATGGTGCAGCTACAGAGAAACTCGTTGCAGCTCTTGAGGCTTGCGGATGTGACAAGGCTAACGAGATCCTTGCACAGAAAGACTTCCTCTCCAAGAAATCCCAGTGGATCTTTGGTGGTGACGGATGGGCTTACGATATCGGATTCGGTGGTGTTGACCACGTTCTTGCAAGCGGACGTGACATCAACGTTATGGTATTCGATACAGAGGTTTACTCCAACACAGGCGGACAGTCTTCCAAATCTACACCGACAGGTGCGATCGCTCAGTTCGCAGCAGGCGGAAAAGAGACTAAGAAGAAAGATATGGCATCTATCGCAATGAGCTATGGCTATGTATATGTAGCACAGATTTCCATGGGTGCTGACTTCAACCAGACTGTAAAAGCAATCGCAGAGGCAGAGGCATATCCGGGACCATCCCTGATCATCGCTTACGCTCCATGTATCAACCATGGAATCAAGAAAGGTATGAGCAAAGCACAGACAGAGGAACAGCTTGCAGTAGAATGCGGATACTGGAACAACTTCAGATTCAATCCGGAAGCTGAGAAGAAATTTACTCTGGACAGCAAAGAGCCTAAGGGAGATTATCAGGAATTCCTGAACGGAGAAGTTCGTTACAATGCCCTGATGAGAGCAAATCCTGAAAAAGCACAGAGACTCTTCGCGCAGAATGAGGCTGAGGCTATGGAAAGATACGAATACCTGAAGGGATTGGTAAATCTCTATGACGGTACAGCAAAAGAAGACTAATTCTTTTGAAAAGTAAAATTGAATCAATGGTTTGAAAGAAACGGCGCCGGGGAAAGTCCGGCGTCGTTTTTTGGAAACATGAATTATACGGTTAGATAGCATTTCAGATGAATACATTGGATATTTACTGAAAAAGAAAAAATTCTTCTTCCTCTTTCTGTGCAATCGTGTTACAATACAGGAAAGCATTATTTCTGGTTTTCTAAGCGGAACCATTCCGCATCTTTTATTCTAAAGTCATATCGGAAAATCTCTATGCTTTGATATCAACTTAAAACAGCAGAGAGGTTTTTAGAAGAAAGATGTCGGATTGAAAACCTCCTGTAACGATTCAATTAAAGGAGGAAGCTTTATGAAGCAAACCACAGAACTCCCGGCAAACAGACTGTACAAGTCACGTATTTTTGCCATGCTCTATCAGGATAAGAAGGAATTGCTCGATCTGTACAATGCCCATCAGTGAGGCTGTGGAGCAGGCAATCCGCGAATGTATTGAGGAAGATATTCTGGCAGAGTTTTTGACACAAAACCGAGCGGAGGCGAAGCAAGTGAGTATCTATGAATATGATGAAGAAAAGCATATGAGGCAGGAGCGGGAGGCATCCTGGGAAGAGGGATGGGAAGAAGGCAGACTATCCGGTATAAAGGAAGGAGAAGAGAGAGGAAAATTGTCCGGCAGACGGGAACTTCTAAAGGAACTGATTCAAAAGAAATTGCTAAAGAAAATGTCGGTTTCTGAAATTGCAGAAGAGTTGGAAGAGGACGAAAAGTTGATTTCTGAATTGATACAGGAATTGGAATAAAAGGGAGAAGAAATGTATGGCATATGAAAAGCTTTCCAGACGGGCATTGGGGTGCATGTATACTGCGGAAATAATCGGCGATGTGATCTTTATTGTTTTAATCGGGATCGTGAATATCTTCTGGCTGATTCCAAAACAGATTGAAATTGGAAGATGGATTTCAGCTGTTCTGCTGATTTATGCGGCAGTC
>OLRA01003468.1_pt1 | contig 13757 bp, 10 predicted proteins | sample 1673011 | NCBI WGS metagenome assembly OLRA01 (sample SAMEA3136746, study PRJEB25190) | human gut metagenome | reverse complement strand
GGACTCATCCAGCTTAGCGAACAACCGTTAAAGTATGCGCGACACCCGCTAGTGTATCTGGTAGAAGCAGCAGACGATATCTGTTATCAAATGATGGATATAGAAGACGCTCACAAGCTGAAGTTACTGACCCATGCCGAGACAAAAGAGTTATATAGTTTATTCTTCGATGACAAAAGAAAGCAGCGAATAGAAGAGATTTGCCGGATTGTAACGGATGTTAATGAACAGATTGCCTATCTTCGTTCTTCAGTCATCGGAGCATTGATAAAAGAATGCACCCGGGTATTCGTAGAGCATGAAGAAGAAATCCTTTCAGGAGAGTTTGAAGGGTCACTCATCAAACATATCGGTTCTCCTTTAAAAGAGGCATACCAGCATTGTTCGGAGATTGCTTTTCATAAGATTTACCGTTCGAGCGATGTGCTGGATATAGAACTTGCCGGTTTCCGGGTAATCAGCACGCTGATCGACTTGATGATCAATGCAGTGCGTACGCCAGAAAAAGCTTATTCACAGCTACTTATCAATCGTATGTCAAGCCAATATAATGTGAATGCACCTACCTTGTATGAAAAAATACAGGCTGTACTCGATTATATATCCGGAATGACCGACGTGTACGCGCTCGACCTTTACCGCAAAATAAAAGGCAACAGTCTTCCGGCTGTATAGAAGCCTATTGCAATTGCTTAGCCACGGCCGTGGTTAAGCCTGCTCACCCGGGTGGTTAAAGTTAGTCACGGCCGTGGTTAAACTTAACCACAGCCGTGACTAACGAATATCTTACTTTCATCGACAAAAGAAACAAAAAACAAGAGCATGAAGGCATAAGTATGTGCAACTTATTATATCATCAACTGTTTCTGAGTGGTTTTAATGTATCGGAGAAAAACGACACAGGTTATCCCTAAAAGACATTCGGGCAAGTTTACACCTGCCCGAATACTTCAACTGCCTTCCGGCAATTACCTGTCCGGCCTCACGGCCTCTCTATGTATATACAATTACTTATTTCGTTAAAACAGGATGCGCCCCCGAGGTTATCTTCAATGATTCCGGATGCTGTTTCACAAAAGATTCAATATGACGCACACGCTTCTCTTCCAATATTTCATTGACAGCAATCAAAATACCTGTTTCTTCAACATCACCAAATCCATAATTAATAGCAGTACCAAACATGCGCATCGTCGGAGATAAACTCATATATGCATTTACCAATGGGGGGATATTATAGCCCAACTTACGCACCTCAGTATTAAGCACCTTATAATCCTCCTTGAAAGATTCATAACAAAACAAGTTCTTCAATAGTTCCGGGTCCGTTTCAATTTCCAACGATTTCATCGGAGTAATCAGTTTATCCTTATCGCCAAAATGCTTATTGAGGAAGTAAAGAATCATATCACGTCCCTGACGGTGATAACTGGGATACATTGTCATCTTGCCAAAGAAATACTTCACATTCGGTTTGATAACCGTCAAGGCTCCCAAGCCATCCCATAAATTATCAAGAGCAAACAAACCTTTTGAACCTGCACGTGTCGACTGATACTCCAGCGTCACAAACGAACGTCCGAGTTCGACAGTATAAGGCAGGTATTCTTTCAAGAATGTTTCGGAGAAATTAAACATATGGGCTGTTGCCAAAAGTGGTTTTCCATGTTCATCAAATTGAGCCTCATCGCCTAACAGATAACGATAGCCACCCAATATTTCTTCAGCTTCCGGATTCCATACCACCAACTGCTTATAGGGATTCTCCATAATGTCATACTCATCAATATCCATTGACTTTCCTGTACCTCCTCCCGCAGCACGGAAAGCAATCTCACGCAGACGACCGATTTCCTTCATTACATTGGGGGAATCCTGATAGGTTATGACATAAATCTCATTATGACTTTTATTAGTAAATCTAAGGCGCTTATCCTCTGTTAATTCCGCCTTTAGGATTTCTTTGTTAATTGGTGCAATAATCTCTTCCATATATATTTCTCTCTCCTTTGTCTGTTATAGTTTATAGACAACGTCCTTTACAAACTGCGCCCATTGCGCAGGAGTTTTAGACTTATCAAAAGTTTGCCAGGGAATAGGTTTACCAATGGTCAAGGTAAAAGTTTTATGTCGATTTTTCAACATTTCATCAGCCAAATAAAGCATAGCAATATTAAACTTAATACCTACAAATTTACATAAGTTGGCCAAATTATAGAAAAAATCCGAGTTCCGTCCTTCAAAATGCAGAGGTACTACATCGCGTTGCGTCTCCACGCTTTTGGTTACGAAAGTCTTTTTCCATTCCAAATCTCTTATCACACCATTCTGACGACGCGAACAGAGTCCGGCGGGAAACATAATGATATGATTATCAGAAGAAAAACCCGCTTCTACCATTTTAGGAAAATCTCTGGACTGAGAACCGGTTTTATTGATTGGAATACACAACGGCGCCAAGCCGTGCAGGTTCATCAACAAATCATTAACCAAGTAACGGACATTACCGCCATAGTGCTTCCCAAGAATATATCCTAAAGCAACACCATCTTGTCCTCCCAGCGGATGATTACTCACAAAAGTGCACTTACCCTCTTTAGGCAAGTTTTCCAGACCTTTAATTTCCACTTTAGCATCCAGAAACTCCATACAAGCTTCCAAAAATTCAACTCCGACTTTATCTTTGGAGTCATGCAGAAAGACGTTCAACTCATCCTGATGCACAATACGCTTCAAGTATGAAGTAACAAAGCGGGGAATGTATTTGGATTTCTTCCCTGCTTTCGTCTTTAAAATCTTATCTATGTCAATTAAAAATATAGAGTCGTCAGCCATTTTATAAATGTCTTTTCATTGCAAAAGTAACTTATCTTTTTTTATATTGGCAATTTATGACAGAAAAATGAACCCTTCTCTAAAAAAATTAAGAGTTTTTGTGTCTGAGGCAATACAAAGCGCACTATTTTTGCGCAGTTTAAAAACGAATGTGCAATTATTCAACCTCCTTTTTTCATTTCTCACACAAACCGGATTTCACTCCTTTTTATAGGAAAATTATTAAAATTAAACTTCCTGTTTACCAAGTGTATAGCTACTTTAACAACCTGTTGAAAACTTCTCGAAATATTTTCTTGGTTTTATTGTGGGGAATTGTGGGGAATTGTGTAATTTTACAACCTGAATAATATAATAAGGTATAAACATGAGATTTCTCGGCAATTCGGAAGCAAAAACAGATGCAAAAGGAAGAGTCTTTTTCCCGGCTGTATTCAGGAAGCAGTTACAAACGGCAGCCGAAGAATGCCTGATTTTACGTAAAGACACCTATCAGGATTGCCTGGTTTTATACCCGGAGAGTGTATGGAATGAGCAGATGAACGAACTGCGCAGCAAGCTCAATCTTTGGAACTCCAAACATCAGATGATTTTCCGCCAATTTGTATCAGACGTAGAAATCATCACACTGGACGGTAACGGACGTTTTCTCATTCCCAAAAGATACTTAAAGCTGGCAGACATCCGGCAAGAGGTCAGATTCATCGGAATGGATGACACTATCGAAATATGGGCAAAGGAAATTGCAGACAAGCCGTTCATTGCGCCTGAAGATTTCGGCAAGGAGCTAGAAGAAATAATGGGAAACAACAATAATGAAGGATTAGAATGAGCGAAACAGAACAGATATATCACATACCGGTACTACTGGACGAGAGTGTAAGCGGAATGAACATCCAACCCGGAGGCATCTATGTAGATGTAACATTCGGGGGTGGCGGTCATTCCAAAGAAATACTGAATCGCCTGGATCATACGGGACGCTTGCTCAGTTTTGATCAGGACGAAGACGCCGAAAAGAACATTGTAAACGACCGGCGTTTTACTTTTGTACGCAGCAACTTCCGCTATTTACATAATTTTCTTCGTTATCATAACATAGAAGGTGTAGATGCCATTTTAGCGGACTTGGGTGTTTCTTCTCATCATTTTGATGATTCGGAACGCGGTTTCTCATTTCGTTTTGAAGGAAAGTTGGATATGCGCATGAACAAACGTGCCGGCATGACAGCAGCCGATGTGGTAAACACTTACGATGAGGAACGACTTGCCGACATTTTCTATCTCTATGGAGAATTGAAGAACAGCCGCAAGCTGGCATCCGTCCTCATAAAAGCACGTACAGACAAACCAATTGTTACGATTGGTGATTTCTTGGAAATCATTAAACCCTTATTTGGCCGTGAACGCGAAAAGAAAGAACTAGCAAAAGTATTTCAGGCTTTACGCATTGAAGTCAACCAAGAGATGGAAGCATTAAAGGAAATGCTTTATGCAGCTACAGAAGCTCTGAAACCGGGCGGACGTTTAGTGGTTATTACCTATCATTCCCTGGAAGACCGAATGGTGAAAAACATCATGAAGACAGGCAATGTAGAAGGAAAAGCGGAAACCGACTTCTTCGGCAATCTGCAAACGCCTTTCCGCCTTGTCAACAATAAGGTAATCGTTCCCGACGAGGCAGAAATAGAACGGAACCCGCGGTCGAGAAGTGCCAAATTACGAATTGCAGAAAAGAAATAAAAAGATATGGAAGAAGAAGTAGTAAATAAGAAAACAGAAGAGGGTAAGAAGAAAAACCGCACCTCGCTGAAGAGTATTCTAGGTGGAGACATTCTGGCTACCGATTTTTTCCGCCGTCAAACGAAGTTGCTGGTACTTATCATGGTATTCATCATCTTCTACATTCACAATCGTTATGCCAGTCAACAGCAACAGATCGAGATAGACCGGCTGAAAAAGGAATTGACAGACATTAAATACGATGCACTGACTCGCAGTTCAGAGCTGATGGAAAAGAGCCGCCAGTCACGCATTGAAGATTATATATCGAGTAAGGAAAGCGATTTGCAAACATCAACCAATCCTCCTTACCTTATTAAATAGATGATAGTGGATAGTTGATAAATGATAGTTAAGCGTTTAAAAGACAAATACTGTGGCAGTTAATAAAAAGAACATAATGACCCGTTACTTCTTCGTCATCCTGTTGATGGCGTTGATAGGAGTAGCTATTGTTGTAAAAGCAGGCATCACCATGTTTGCCGAACGACAATACTGGCAGGATGTGGCTGACCGTTTCGTAAAAGAGAATGTGACGGTAAAACCTAATCGTGGAAACATTATTTCTTCTGACGGTAAACTGATGGCCAGCTCTCTGCCCGAGTACAGAATATATATGGACTTTATGTCCGGTGAAAAGGATGAAAAACGCAGGCAAAAAGATCAGGCACGCCGGGATTCCATCCTCAATGCCAATATGGATTCCATCTGTATCGGACTTCACAAGATATTCCCGGACAAGAGTGCGGCTCAATTCAAGGCACACCTCAAGAAAGGACGCCAGGCAAAAAGCCGCAATTATCTGATTTATCCGAAACGTATCTCCTATATACAATATAAAGAGGTAAAGAGACTGCCCGTCTTCTGTTTGAACCGATATAAAGGCGGATTTAAAGAATTAGCATACAATCAGCGCAAGAAACCTTTCGGTTCACTGGCTGCCCGTACGCTGGGAGATGTGTATGCAGATACAGCCAAAGGAGCCAGAAATGGTATCGAACTTGCTTTCGACACCATCCTGAAAGGGCGGGACGGATTGACACACCGTCAGAAGGTGATGAACAAATACCTGAACATTGTCGATGTGCCACCAGTTGATGGTTGCGATCTGATTAGTACTATCGATGTAGGTATGCAGGATATTTGCGAGAAGGCGTTGGTGGATAAGCTGAAAGAGCTGAATGCGAGCGTGGGTGTGGTGGTATTGATGGAGGTAAGTACCGGAGAAGTGAAAGCCATCGTCAACATGATGCAAGGCAAAGACGGTGAGTACTACGAAATGCGCAACAATGCTATTAGTGATATGCTCGAGCCGGGGTCTACTTTCAAAACGGCCTCTATCATGGTAGCTCTTGAAGACGGAAAGATCACTCCGGACTATGTGGTAGACACCGGCAACGGACAGATGCCGATGTACGGACGTGTCATGAAAGACCACAACTGGCACCGTGGAGGATATGGGAAGCTGACTGTTACAGAAATTCTGGGAGTTTCGTCCAACGTCGGTACCTCTTATATTATAGATCATTTCTATGGTAGCAATCCACAGAAATTCGTAGACGGATTAAAACGGATGAGCATCGACCAACCGCTTCACCTACAGATTTCAGGAGAAGGGAAGCCGAATATCCGTGGTCCGAAAGAACGTTATTTCGCAAAGACGACTTTGCCGTGGATGAGTATCGGATATGAGACACAGGTTCCACCAATCAATATTCTGACGTTCTACAACGGAATAGCCAATAATGGAGTCAGTGTACGTCCGAAATTTGTCAAAGCTGCCGTGAAAGACGGGGAAGTCGTGAAAGAATATCCGACAGAGGTAATCAATCCCAAGATTTGTTCGGATAAGACTTTGGCACAGATCCGTGAGATTCTCCGAAAAGTGGTTGGTGAAGGACTTGCCAAACCTGCGGGAAGCAAGCAGTTCCACGTTTCAGGAAAAACAGGAACGGCGCAGATTTCACAGGGAGCAGCCGGATACAAAACGGGAAGAACAAATTATCTGGTTAGTTTCTGCGGGTATTTCCCGTCAGAAGCACCTAAATATAGCATGATTGTCTCTATCCAGAAACCAGGATTACCGGCTTCGGGAGGTTTAATGGCAGGTAGTGTGTTCAGCAAGATTGCAGAAAGGGTGTATGCCAAAGACTTGCGGTTACCGCTGACCAATGCGATTGATACTAATTCCGTAGTCATTCCGAATGTAAAAGCCGGAGAGATGCGCGAAGCGCAACGAGTATTGGAAGAGCTGCAGATTAACGTACAAGGCAAAATCGCTGATTCGGGCAAAGAGGTTTGGGGAAATACCCATTCTGCCCCACAAGCTGTGGTTCTTGAGAGCCGGAGCAATATGCAGAATTTTGTACCGAGTGTGATAGGTATGGGAGCGAAAGACGCTGTGTACTTGTTGGAAAGCAAAGGATTGAAAGTCAATCTGGTCGGCGTAGGCAAAGTAAAAAGCCAGTCGATAGCCAACGGAACGATTGTTAAGAAGGGACAGACAGTGACGCTTACGCTTAATTAAAAATTAAAGATTAAAAATTGAATAGAGTGATGTTATTAAATGAGTTACTGAAAGCAATCCAACCGGTAGAGGTAGCCGGAGATTCAAACATAGAAATCACCGGTGTCAACATAGACTCCCGTCTAGTGGAAGCCGGACAGCTATTCATGGCAATGCGTGGCACACAAGCCGACGGCCATGCTTATATACCTGCTGCCATCGCAAAAGGAGCAATCGCCATCCTTTGCGAGGATATGCCGGAAGAACCTGTAGCGGGGATCACCTATGTACGAGTAAAAGACAGCGAAGATGCGGTAGGAAAAATTGCCACTACCTTCTACGGAGACCCGACTTCCAAGTTGGAACTGGTCGGCGTTACCGGAACGAACGGAAAAACAACGATCGCTACCTTATTATATAATACATTCCGTTATTTCGGATATAAGGTGGGATTGATTTCTACCGTTTGCAATTACATCGATGATGAACCGATTCCGACAGAACATACTACTCCTGATCCAATCACGTTGAACTGTTTGTTGGGACGGATGGCAGATGAAGGATGCAAATATGTGTTCATGGAAGTCAGCTCCCACTCGATTGCACAGAAACGTATCAGTGGATTAAAGTTTGCAGGAGGGATCTTTACCAATTTGACCCGCGACCATCTCGACTATCATAAAACAGTAGAGAACTATCTGAAAGCGAAGAAGAAATTCTTTGACGATCTGCCGAAAAATGCATTCAGCCTGACCAATCTGGACGATAAAAACGGACTGGTAATGACGCAGAATACACGTTCGAAGGTCTATACTTATTCATTGAGAAGTCTTAGCGACTTTAAAGGACGGGTATTAGAGTCTCATTTCGAAGGGATGCTGCTCGACTTCAACAATCATGAACTGGCAGTTCAGTTTATCGGAAAGTTCAATGCTTCCAATTTGTTGGCGGTATTCGGGGCGGCAGTTCTGTTAGGCAAGAAAGAGGAAGAGGTGCTTGTAGCTCTTAGCACACTTCATCCGGTAGCCGGACGCTTCGATGCGGTCCGCTCACCGCAGGGAATTACGGCGATTGTTGATTATGCACATACCCCGGATGCTCTCATTAATGTACTGAACGCTATTCATGGAGTGCTTGAAGGAAAAGGAAAAGTGATTACCGTGGTAGGCGCCGGCGGTAACCGCGACAAGGGCAAACGCCCCATCATGGCAAAGGAAGCTGCCAAAGCGAGTGACCGCGTCATCATCACTTCCGACAATCCCCGCTTTGAAGAGCCGCAAGACATCATCAATGACATGCTTGCCGGACTGGATGCGGAAGATATGAAGAAAACACTAAGCATTGCCGACCGTAAAGAAGCGATTCGCACGGCTTGCATGCTGGCGGAGAAAGGAGATGTAATTCTCGTTGCCGGAAAAGGACATGAGAATTACCAGGAGATAAAAGGAGTGAAACATCATTTTGATGACAAAGAAGTACTCAAAGAAATTTTTAAATAACGAATAGACTGTGCTAATATGCCGACCGGCTTCGTTATCTATCCGACAGCAACCGGCATAACAACACATCAATAAATTGGCAAATTATTTATGTTATACTATCTATTTGAATGGCTACATAAGCTCAATTTTCCAGGAGCGGGAATGTTCGGATATACTTCATTCCGTGCTTTGATGGCGGTTATCCTCGCATTACTTATTTCAAGTATCTGGGGAGATAAGTTCATCAACCTACTCAAAAGGAAACAAATCACAGAAACGCAGCGTGATGCTAAAACCGACCCGTTTGGCGTCAATAAAGTAGGCGTGCCGAGCATGGGTGGCGTTATCATCATTGTAGCCATCCTGATCCCTTGTTTATTGTTAGGTAAACTGCATAACATATACATGATACTGATGCTGATCACTACCGTATGGTTGGGATCGCTCGGATTCGCAGACGACTATATCAAAATCTTCAAAAGAGACAAGGAAGGTTTGCATGGTAAATTCAAAATCATCGGGCAGGTTGGTTTAGGTTTAATTGTCGGCATGACTTTGTACCTAAGTCCGGACGTAGTGATCCGTGAGAATATCGAAGTTCATAATCCGGGACGGGAGATGGAAGTGATACACGGAACGAATGATCTGAAATCTACCCAGACAACGATTCCTTTTTTCAAGAGCAACAACCTTGATTATGCTGATCTGGTTTCGTTCATGGGAGAACATGCGCAAACAGCCGGATGGATATTGTTCGTCATTGTCACAATCATTGTGGTTACCGCCGTATCAAACGGCGCCAATCTGAATGACGGTATGGACGGAATGGCAGCCGGGAACTCGGCAATTATCGGTGCAACGTTGGGGGTACTGGCCTATGTATCATCGCATATCGAATTTGCAGGCTACCTGAACATCATGTATATTCCGGGCTCGGAAGAACTCGTAATCTATATCTGCGCCTTTATCGGTGCACTGATAGGTTTCTTATGGTACAACGCCTATCCGGCACAAGTATTTATGGGAGATACAGGCAGTCTTACTATTGGCGGTATTATCGCAGTGTTTGCCATCATCATCCACAAAGAGTTGCTGATACCGATTCTTTGCGGTGTATTCCTGGTAGAAAACCTGTCGGTAATCCTGCAACGGGCTTATTATAAGGCGGGAAAACGAAAAGGTGTGAAACAGCGATTGTTCAAGCGTACACCGATTCACGATCACTTCCGCACTTCGATGAGCCTGATTGAACCGGGATGCACGGTGAAATTCACCAAACCCGACCAACTGTTTCATGAATCAAAGATTACCGTCCGTTTCTGGATTGTAACGATTGTATTGGCAGCAATAACGATTATAACGCTTAAAATAAGATAACCGGCAAGGTGCCGGAGCCAAGTTTCCATACGGAAAACAAGTTTTATAGATAGAGAGTATTAACCCGATTATTAACTTTTAAAGATGTGCACAGCTAATAGATAAATCAATCAATTAGAAAATAAGGGCACATTATTGTAGATGAAAAGAATAGTAATTTTAGGAGCTGGCGAAAGCGGCGCAGGTGCAGCCGTACTCGCTAAAGTCAAAGGATTTGAGACGTTTGTTTCGGACATGTCCGCTATCAAGGACAAGTATAAGGAACTTCTCGACAGCCATCAGATTGCCTGGGAAGAAGGACACCATACCGAAGAACTCATTCTGAATGCCGACGAGGTAATCAAAAGCCCCGGTATCCCGAATGATGCCCCGATCATCCTGAAACTGAAAGCTCAAGGCACACCGGTGATCTCCGAGATAGAGTTTGCCGGACGCTATACTGATGCCAAAATGATCTGTATTACAGGTTCTAACGGGAAGACCACAACGACTTCCCTGATCTACCATATTTTCAAAAGCGCAGGTCTGAACGTAGGTTTGGCAGGCAACATCGGCAAAAGCCTTGCTTTGCAGGTAGCCGAAGATTACCACGATTACTATATTATCGAACTTAGCTCTTTCCAGCTGGATAATATGTATAACTTCCGTGCGAACATCGCCGTATTGATGAACATCACTCCGGACCATCTTGATCGCTACGACCATTGTATGCAGAATTACATCGACGCTAAATTCCGCATTACCCAAAACCAAACCCCGGACGATGCTTTCATCTTCTGGAACGATGACCCTATCATCAGACAGGAACTGGCAAAACATGGTCTGAAAGCTCACTTGTATCCTTTTGCCGCTGTAAAAGAGGATGGAGCGATTGCATACGTAGAAGATCACGAAGTGAAAATCACCGAACCGATTGCCTTCAACATGGAGCAAGAGGAACTGGCCCTGACAGGACAACACAACCTGTACAACTCTTTAGCCGCCGGTATCTCGGCAAACCTTGCCGGCATCGCCAAAGAAAACATCCGGAAAGCCCTCTCCGATTTCAAGGGAGTGGAACATCGGTTGGAAAAGGTGGCACGTGTGCGCGGAATTGATTTTATTAACGACTCTAAAGCCACGAATGTCAACTCCTGCTGGTATGCCCTGCAAAGCATGACTACCAAAACGGTATTGATTCTCGGTGGTAAAGATAAAGGAAACGACTATACTGAAATTGAAGACCTGGTACGCGAAAAATGTTCAGCACTGGTATATCTGGGACTTCATAACGAAAAGCTTCACGAATTCTTCGACCGTTTCGGTCTGCCGGTAGCCGATGTGCAAACCGGCATGAAAGATGCCGTAGAAGCAGCCTATAAACTGGCAAAGAAAGGTGAAACGGTATTATTAAGTCCTTGCTGCGCTTCTTTCGACCTCTTCAAGAGTTACGAAGACCGTGGCGACCAATTTAAAGAATGTGTCCGTGCCCTTTAATTTCTAATTATTAATTTTTAAATTCTGCAAGATTGGATTTATTAAAGAACATATTCAAAGGTGACAAGGTAATCTGGATTATCTTCCTCTGTCTCTGCCTCATCTCGATCATCGAGGTGTTTTCGGCAGCGTCGACGCTGACTTACAAAAGTGGCGACCATTGGGGGCCGATTACGCAACACTCCATCATCCTGATGGTGGGAGCTGTGGTAGTCGTATTTCTGCATAATGTTCCCTACAAATGGTTCCAGGTATTTCCGGTCTTTCTATATCCGGTATCTCTGGTTCTACTGGCATTTGTCACGCTGATGGGCATTATCACAGGCGACCGTGTCAACGGGGCCGCCCGTTGGATGACCTTTATGGGATTGCAATTCCAGCCATCGGAATTGGCAAAGATGGCGGTAATCATTGCCGTCTCATTCATCCTGTCCAAAAGGCAGGACGAATATGGGGCCAATCCGAATGCCTTTAAATATATCATGATCCTCACCGGACTGGTATTTCTGCTTATCGCACCGGAAAACCTTTCGACAGCAATGCTGCTTTTCGGAGTAGTATGCATGATGATGTTTATCGGCCGGGTGTCAGCAAAAAAGCTATTCGGAATGTTGGGAATATTGGCACTTGTGGGCGGTGTTGCCGTAGGTATACTGATGGCTATTCCCGCCAAAACGCTGCATAATACTCCGGGACTTCACCGTTTCGAAACGTGGCAGAATCGTGTTTCCGGCTTCTTTGAGAAGGAGGAAGTGCCGGCTGCCAAATTTGATATTGACAAAGATGCACAAGTGGCGCATGCACGCATCGCCATTGCTACCAGCCACGTAGTCGGCAAAGGTCCGGGAAACTCGATACAACGCGACTTCCTTAGCCAGGCATTCTCCGATTTTATCTTTGCGATTGTGATTGAAGAAATGGGATTGATCGGAGGAATATTTGTGGTGTTCCTCTATCTATGGCTGCTGATGCGAGCCGGACGAATCGCCCAGAAATGCGAGCGAACCTTCCCCGCCTTTCTCGTTATGGGCATTGCGTTGCTACTGGTATCGCAAGCAATACTGAATATGATGGTTGCCGTCGGGTTATTCCCCGTCACAGGACAACCCCTGCCTCTGGTCAGCAAAGGAGGTACAAGTACGTTAATCAACTGCGCTTATATCGGAATGATATTAAGCGTAAGCCGATATACCGCTCATCTGGAAGAACAGAAAGCGCACGATGCACAGATCCAACTGCAAATAGAGGCGGATGCCGCAGCCAATTCGGAAGCACAGGCCGCAGCCGAACCGACAGCGCAGATTCTGAACAGCGATGCCAAATTTGAAGATGAGCATGATAGCAGAAACAATGAACGGTAAATGTTGAGAAAGGACAGAAGAAAACAGAATGATGGAAAAAGAACTTAGAATTATCATCAGCGGTGGAGGAACAGGAGGACATATCTTTCCTGCCGTCTCTATCGCAAACGCTATAATAGAGCTACGCCCCGACGCAGAAATTCTCTTTGTAGGCGCTGAAGGACGTATGGAAATGCAACGGGTTCCCGATGCAGGCTACCGGATTATCGGACTTCCGATAGCCGGATTCGACCGCAAACATTTATGGAAAAATGTATCCGTATTGATTAAACTGATGCGCAGCCAATGGAAAGCGCGCAAAGTAATCAAAAACTTCCGCCCGCAAGTGGCGGTAGGTGTAGGCGGATATGCAAGCGGGCCGACACTAAAGACTGCCGGAATGATGGGAGTCCCCACATTAATCCAGGAGCAAAATTCGTATGCCGGAGTAACCAATAAACTCCTGGCACAGAAAGCTCGTAAGATTTGTGTAGCTTATGACGGAATGGAAAAGTTCTTCCCTGCCGACAAGATTATCATGACGGGTAATCCCGTCCGCCAGAACCTGACAAAGGATATGCCGTCAAAAGAAGAAGCGTTACGTTCTTTCCACTTACAGCCCGGCAAAAAGACAATCCTGATTGTAGGTGGCAGCTTGGGTGCACGCACCATCAACAACACGCTGACAGCCAGTCTGGCAACCATCAAGGAAAACACGGACGTGCAGTTTATCTGGCAAACGGGCAAATACTATTACCCGCAAGTAACAGAAGCCGTAAAAGCGGCAGGAGCACTTCCGAATTTATATGTAACGGATTTCATCAAAGATATGGCAGCCGCTTATGCAGCAGCCGATCTGATTATCTCCCGTGCAGGCGCCAGTTCTATTTCCGAACTTTGCCTGCTGAAGAAACCGGTGATCCTGGTCCCTTCTCCCAATGTGGCGGAAGACCATCAGAC
>OLRA01003467.1_pt1 | contig 13759 bp, 12 predicted proteins | sample 1673011 | NCBI WGS metagenome assembly OLRA01 (sample SAMEA3136746, study PRJEB25190) | human gut metagenome | reverse complement strand
TGTATGAGCAGTGGCCACAGCCGCCACTGCGAAGGATATGGAGTTTGCAGCGACGTAGCGCAGCAGCATTTTGCTATGAGCAAAATGCTTGGCGGGAGAAGCGCAGTCAAAAAAGTCTGTGAGGACTTTTTTGACAAGCTGGCCGGGCACGAAGCCCGGCCCTTTGAATATACGGGATTATGACTTATGCCAGAGCGGCGGTGATGATGGACATCTGATAGACTTCCTCGGCATCGCAGCCACGGGACAGGTCGTTGATAGGGGCGTTGAGGCCCTGAAGAATGGGGCCGTAGGCAGCAAAGCCGCCCAGACGCTGGGCTATCTTGTAGCCGATGTTGCCGGACTGGATCTCCGGGAAGATGAAGGTGTTGGCGTAGCCCGCCACCTTGCTGCCGGGGAACTTCAGCTGACCCACAACAGGAGAGACGGCTGCGTCAAACTGCATCTCGCCGTCGATAGCCACATCGGGAGCCATTTCCTTGGCAATAGCGGTGGCGTTGCGTACCAGATCCACATTGGGACCCTTGCCGGAACCCTTGGTGGAATAGGACAGCATGGCCACCTTGGGGTCGATGCCGAAGACCTTGGCGGTCTTGGCGGTCTCAACGGCTACCTCGGCCAGCTGAGCGGCGGCGGAGAGAACAACGTTGCCTTCTTTGTCCAGCTTGTCCTCATAGGAGATATTGATGGCGCAGTCGCCCATGGCCAGCATCTCGTCATCGCGGACCATAATGAAGCAGGAACTGACCAGGTTTGCGCCCTTCTTGGTTTTGACCAGCTGGAGGGCGGGACGGACGGTGTCGGCGGTGGAGTAGGTGGCGCCGCCCAGCAGAGCGTCGGCCAGGCCCATCTTCACCAGCATGGTGCCGAAGTAGTTGCTCTTGGCAAGGGCTGCCCGGCAGTCATCGGCGCTCATCTTGCCCTTGCGCAATTCCACCATGGTGTCCACCATCTTGTCCATTTCGGGATAGGTGGCGGGGTCGATGATCTCCAGACCCTCGATATCGAAGCCGCCCTTGGCGGCAGCGGCCTTAACGTCCTCCACGTTGCCCACCAGAATGGGAGTGAGGAAGCCGCCTTTCTTCAGACGAGCAGCGGACTCCAGGATACGGGCGTCGGTACCCTCAGTGTAGACTATTTTCCTGGGATTGGCCTTGAGTATTTCTACGAGATTTTCAAACATGTTAAAATACCTCCGAATAGTTGTTGTTTTACCACCAATTAATGTACCACGCTTTCCCGTCTTTTTCAAGAATTTTGCGCTCATTTCTATTTACAAAGGGGTATTTCATCAGTATAATATACTGACTGTAATATTATGAATACTGTCAGGATGGAGAAATGATGGAGAGAAGTTTTCCTGAGACGCTGTCGGCACTGCGACGGGAGAAGAACATAAGCCAGCGCAAAGCCGCGGCAGACCTGCACATAAGCCAGGCCCTGCTGAGCCACTATGAAAACGGAGCAAGAGAACCCGGGCTGGCCTTTGTGTGCAAGGCCTGCGATTACTATGGAGTAAGCGCGGACTACCTGCTGTGCCGCAGCGAGCTGCCCAATGCCCCCCAAAGCACCGCCGAGGCGGCCAGAGCCTTTCTGGGTGAGATGAATACCCTGATGAATAAGGCCCGGCAGGCCCTGGATGAATTCACCGGAAAAGGAGTCCAAGAATGACCGACCAGAAGCATATACGGAATTTTTCAATAATTGCCCACATAGACCACGGCAAGTCCACCCTGTCCGACCGGCTCATTGAAAAGTGCGGCGCAGTAGAGCAGAGGGTCATGGAGGACCAGATACTGGATAACATGGAGCTGGAAAAGGAGAGGGGCATAACCATCAAGGCCAGAGCCGTGGGTCTCAACTACACCGCCGCCGATGGGGAAAAATACACCCTGAACCTCATAGACACTCCGGGCCATGTAGACTTCAACTACGAGGTCAGCCGCTCCCTGGCTGCCTGCGAGGGGGCCGTCCTGGTGGTGGATGCCTCCCAGGGTGTGGAGGCCCAGACCCTGTCCAACACCTACCTGGCTTTGGATAACGACCTGGAGATACTGCCGGTGGTGAACAAGATAGATCTGCCTGCCGCCGACCCTAAGCGGGTTAAAGAGGAGATAGAGGAGATAATCGGCATTCCTGCCATGGACGCCCCGGAGATAAGCGCAAAGGCCGGAATAAACATCGACGCCGTGCTGGAAGACATCGTTGCCAATGTGCCCGCCCCCAAAGGGGACCCGGCGGCACCCCTGAAAGCTCTTATATTTGACAGCCAGTATGACAACTACCGGGGCGTCATCGTCTTTATGCGTGTTATGGATGGGCAGCTGCGTCAGGACATGGAGATAAAGCTCATGGGTACCGGGGCAAAGTACAAGGTGGTGGAGCTGGGCTACCTGCGGCCAATGGGTCTGGAGCCCTGCGATGAGCTCTCCGCCGGTGACGTGGGCTACTTTACCGCCAGCATAAAGAACGTGGCCGACACCCAGGTGGGAGACACCGTCACCCTGGCGGAGCACCCGGCGGCGGAGGCCCTGCCCGGCTACCGGCCCGCCCGGCCAATGGTCTACTGCGGCATCTACACCGAGGACGGCTCCAAATACCCGGACCTGCGGGACGCTCTGGATAAGCTGAAGCTAAACGACGCCTCCCTGTCCTATGAGCCGGAGAGCTCCGTGGCCCTGGGCTTCGGCTTCCGCTGCGGCTTTCTGGGCATGCTCCACATGGAGATAATCCAGGAGAGGCTGGAGCGGGAGTTCGACCTGGAGCTGGTGACCACCCTCCCTTCTGTAATATACAAGGTGGTCAAGACCGACGGCAGCACCGTCATGGTGGATAATCCCCACAATTACCCGGATGTGCCCTCCATAGCCGAGGCCTACGAGCCCTATGTGAAGGTGAGCATAATCACCCCCAACGACTATGTGGGCAATATCATGCCCCTGTGCCAGGACCGCCGGGGAGAGTATAAGGGTATGCAGTATCTGGATACCCGGCTGGTGGAGATGCACTATGAGATGCCCCTCAATGAGATTATATATGACTTTTTCGATACCCTGAAAGCCCGCACCAAGGGCTATGCCTCCCTGGACTATGAGCTGAGCGAATACAAGACCAGCGACCTGGTGAAGGTGGACATGCTCATAAACGGTGACCAGGTGGACGCCCTCAGCTTTATCGCCCACCGGGACAAGGCCTACGGCCGGGCCCGGAAGCTCTGCGAAAAGCTGAAGGAGAATATCCCCCGCCAGCTCTTCGAGGTGCCCATCCAGGCGGCCATCGGCGGCAAGATAATCGCCCGGGAGACGGTGAAGGCCCTGCGCAAGGACGTGCTGGCCAAGTGTTACGGCGGCGACATCACCAGAAAGAAGAAGCTGCTGGAAAAGCAGAAGGAGGGCAAAAAGAAGATGCGCCAGCTGGGCACGGTGCAGATTCCCACCGAGGCCTTCCTGGCAGTGCTGAAGCTGGACGAGTAGCATCAGAAAGCGTTTGAATGTCACAGCCTGCGCAAAAGCGCAAGGCGATGAGGATTCAAACGCTTTCTTCCTTTCCGGCCCAAAGCCGGAGGGCTCCGGGCCGGGCAGGGCGGAGGGACCTTAAACAAATCTTAAATCATTGCCCCATTGGTTTTTAAATTTTTTTGACGTAGAATAAGGGCGAGGTGAGAAAATGTACAACATACTTGTGTGCGACGATGAGAAGGATATTGTTTCGGCTTTGAAGATATACCTGGAGCCGGAGGGCTACCGGGTACTGGAGGCCTATAACGGACAGGAGGCTCTGGATATCCTGGACAGGGAACAGGTACACCTGATACTGCTGGATATAATGATGCCAAAGATGGACGGTATAAGCGCAGTGGTGAAGCTGAGGGAATACAGCAATGTGCCGGTGATATTGCTGACTGCCAAGAGTGAGGATACCGACAAGGTGCTGGGCCTCAACATCGGGGCCGACGACTATATAACCAAGCCCTTCAATCCCCTGGAGGTCTTGGCCAGAGTCCGCAGCCAGCTGCGCCGCTACATGCAGCTGGGCGGCAGCGTCAGCGGCGAGGGCGCCGTGACCATAGGCAACATCAGCCTGGACGACAGCAGCAAGGATGTGACGGTGGACGGGGAGGCGGTGAACCTCACCCCCACGGAGTACGAGATACTCAAGCTTCTCATGAATAATCCGGGCCGTGTGTTCTCCCCCCGGGAGATATACAAGCTGGTCTGGAAGGATGAGCCCTACGGCGCGGAGACTACCGTGGCCGTACACATACGGCATCTTCGGGAAAAGGTGGAGATAAATCCCGCCGAACCCAGATATATCAAGGCCGTGTGGGGACAGGGTTATAAGATGGAGAGAGGGAAGAAGAATGAAAAATCTTAAAAGCAGTTCCCTGGCCAAGATATTGGCTTTTGTACTGATACTGGTTTTTGCCGCAGTGATGTTTATAAGCTTCATGGGCGTTGGGGTGCTGTATAGCTACGGAGGCTATTCGGGTTCCAGCCTGGAGGGCGTGCTGCGCAACTATCTGGAACCCTGGTGCGTTAATAAGATGCTCAACAACATGGAGGGCTACCGCTACGGAGCTGACCCGGAGGAGCTGGACAGTACCATCGGAATGACCTTCACCATATATGACCAGTACAAAAAGGTGGTATATGACGGTCTGGGCTCCCAAAGCTATATGCTGGAAACCAGCCCCTACGGCTTCTGGTATCCGGCGGAAGACGCCGCCATATATAATGCCCAGCCCATGGAAGAAGAGGCGAGCCGGGAGGGGATCGCCCCGATACCCAGCATAAGCCCGGATATCCAGACTGCCGTGATACAGGCGGAGGACGCCCTGAGCAGTCCGCAGCCCACGGCGGCGGGGGAGGAGGAACCTCAGCCCACAGCTTCACCCGAAGAGGATGAAGCTACGCTAAGCGGCAGTATAAGTAGTCCGGAGCCCAGTATCAGCCTCGCTCCCACGGCAGCCGCCCAGACTCAGGAGCCCGCAGCAAGCCCAGCCCCCACGGCGGAACCCAATCAGTCGGCCTATGTGGAAGCGGCCCCGGTCCCGGTCCGCTACAGCATGGTGGGTTATGTTCTGGACACCGTGACGGAAAACAGCGAAGTGGCCACCATGACCAGGATCATCAGCGTGTGCTTTGCCTACAGCAATCTGCTGCTGGGCGTCATGGTAGCCAGCACTCTGCTGGCTCTGGCCTGCTTTGCCTTCCTCATGGCCGCTGCGGGACACAGGAAAGGCTGCGAGGAGATACAGTCCGGTATAACCGAGCGCCTCCCCTTCGATGTGCTTACTGTCCTTGTTGCCACAGCTGGGGTCATACTTATGCAGCTGCTGATCGGATTTAGCTATGGGGACGCCAATGCGGCAAAGCTGGTGGCCTATGTGCTCATCTTTGAGGCGGCGGCGGCTCTGTGCCTCTGGTGGTGTATTAGCTTTGCCCGGCGGCTGAAAATAGGCAATGTTATAAAGAGCTGCATCAGCATCCGCCTGCTCCTCTGGTGCTGGCGTGTGTTTAAAAATCTGCTGGACTTTGTCGGCCGAACCCTGAAAGGCATGGCCCTTATACCAAAGGCCTCTGTGATCATATTCGGAATTTTGTTTATAGAGTTCTTCTGGATAGTGGGCTTCGGCGCTGACGGAGCGGCCTTGGTGTTCGGCTGGTTTATAGAGCGCTCCGTGCTGGTGCTGCTGACGTTGTATGTGCTGCTGTGCATGAAAAAGCTTCTGAAGGCAGGAAAGGAGATTTCCCAGGGAAACATGGACTATCATGTGGACACCGGGAAAATGTACGGCCCCCTGAGGGAGCACGGCGAGCAGCTCAACCGCATAGGCGAGGGCATGAACAAGGCGGTGAACGAGCGGATGAAGTCGGAGCATTTCAGGACGGAGCTTATCACCAATGTCTCCCACGATATAAAGACCCCTCTCACATCCATCATCAACTATGTGGATCTGCTGGAGAAGGAGGAGATAGACAACGAGAAGGCCAGGGAATACCTGGAAGTCCTGTCCCGCCAGTCCGCCAGACTGAAAAAGCTCATCGACGATCTGATCGAGGCCTCCAAGGCCAGCACCGGCAACCTGAATGTGAGTCTGGAGCGCTGTGAGCTGGGCGTACTCATAGACCAGTGCGCCGGGGAATACGCCGAGAAGCTGAAAGCCGCAGGGCTGGAGCTGGTAGTGACGAAGCCGGAGGAGCCGGTGACAATTATGGCCGACGGGCGGCACATGTGGCGTGTTTTTGACAATTTGCTGAACAATGTGTGCAAGTATGCCATGGCCGGGACCCGGGTGTATATCAACCTGGACAAGGAGGCAGGCCGGGCTACCGTCACCTTCCGCAATATTTCCGCCCAGCAGCTGAACATCAGCGGCGAGGAGCTGATGGAGCGCTTCGTCCGGGGAGACAGCTCCCGGAATACCGAGGGCAGCGGCTTAGGGCTCAGCATAGCCCGCAGCCTTGTGCAGCTGCAAAAAGGAGAACTGGAGCTCACCGTGGACGGCGACCTGTTCAAGGTAACGCTGAAATTCCGTACTGTGGACTGAGCTGGAAATCCGGAGACGGACGTGCTATAATCAAACAAAGATGGTTCAGGGGGCCGGATCGGCCCCCTGATTCAATAGGAGGTTATAACATGGGAAATACAAAACTGAGGCGCTGTCTGGCCCTGCTGTGCCTGGCCCTGCTGCTTATTGCCGGCTGCGGCGCCGCCCCGGCGGCAGCAGCCTCGCCTGTGCCGTCGGCTTCTCCTGCTCAGACGGCCCCGTCACCTGAGTCGGAAAACCTGCCGGATGGGAGCAGCTTCTCGGTACACTTCATAGACGTGGGCCAGGCGGACGCCGCCCTGGTGGAGTGCGACGGCCACTATATGCTCATCGATGGGGGCAACCGGGGCGACTCGGATGTGATCTACACGGTGCTGAAAAAGGCCGGGGCGGATAAGCTGGACATGGTTGTTGCCACCCACGCCCACGAGGACCACATCGGCGGCCTGCCCGGCGCTTTCAGCTACGCCACGGCGGAGCTGAGCCTCTGCCCGGTGACGGAGTATGACAGCGGAGTTTTTGAGACCTTCAAGGAATACGCCGAGGAAAAGGGCGGCGGCCTTACGGTACCGGAGGTGGGGGACGAGTATGACCTGGGCAGTGCAGAGGTGGAGATACTGGGCCTGAATGCCGGGGAGGACACCAACAATAGCTCCATCGTACTGATGATACGTTACGGGGAGACCTCTTTCCTCTTTACCGGGGACGCGGAGCGGGAGGCGGAGCAGGCTGTGCTGGACTCCGGGGCCGAGCTGAAGGCGGACGTGCTTAAAGTGGGCCACCACGGCAGCGACACCAGCACATCATATCCTTTTCTCCGGAAAGTAATGCCGGAGTACGCCGTCATCTCCGTGGGAGAGGGCAACAGCTATGAGCACCCGGAGGAAAATACCCTCAGCCGTCTGCGGGATGCGGAGGCGGAGATCCTGCGCACCGACCTGAACGGGGACATTATTATCAGTTCCGACGGGAAGGAGCTTACCGTCACCACGGACAAGAGCGCCACGGAAGAACAGCTGCTGACCCCCGGAGGAAAGAGCCGGAGCATAGCAAAGCCTGCCGCCGATGAAAATCAGGAGCCGGACCCGGAGGAGACGGACTTGCCTCAGAGCCAGGAGACCATGGTCTGGATACCCAAGAGCGGCTCCAAGTATCACAGCGACCCGGAGTGCAGCAACATGAAGGACCCTGCCCAGGTGAGCCTGAGCCAGGCGGAGAGCATGGGCTATACCCCCTGCAAAAAGTGCTGGTAAAAGCCGGAGAATCCGACGGAAAAAGAGAAGTTTTAAAACAGTAAACACCCTGCCCTTCGGCGGGGTGTTTTTGTGCCCGGGCCGCCGGGCAAACTATTGTTAAAAAAAACCGGCAGTCCTTGACCTGGCAGGGCTTTAATGGTAAAATACACTGTCTAATTATGGATAGATATATAATTCGGAGATAAAAATGTGGATTTCAGATAAATGGAAAGACTTTGAACTCATTGATTGCTCAAAGGGAGAGAAGCTGGAGCGCTGGGGAAAATATTATCTGGTGCGTCCGGACCCCCAGGCCATATGGGATACTCCCCGGCGCAACCCCCACTGGAATGACCGTGACGCCAGATACCGCCGCAGCGAGACCGGCGGCGGCAGCTGGGACAAGGGAAAGCTGCCGGCAAACTGGCAGATACATTACGGGGAACTGACTTTCAACGTAAAGCCCATGAACTTCAAGCACACCGGACTTTTCCCGGAGCAGGCCTGCAACTGGGACTGGGCCATGGCCAAGATACGCTCTGCGGGCAGACCCATCAGTGTTTTGAATCTTTTCGGCTATACCGGGGCGGCCACTGTGGCCTGCGCAAAGGCCGGGGCCCAGGTCTGCCACGTGGACGCCGCCAAGGGCATGGTGGCCTGGGGAAAGGAGAATGCCGCCGCCTCCGGGCTGAGTCAGGCCCCTATCCGCTGGATAGTGGATGACTGCGGCAAGTTTGTGGAGCGGGAGATACGCCGGGGACGGCGCTACGACGCCATAATCATGGACCCGCCTTCCTACGGCCGGGGGCCGGGGGGAGAAGTGTGGAAGCTGGAGCAGAATCTTTGGCCCTTCGTTTCCCTCTGCGCCGGGGTGCTCAGCGATGAGCCTTTGTTTGTAATAATCAATTCCTACACCACCGGCCTTTCAGCCTCGGTGCTCAGCTATGTGACGGAGAGCATATTCACAAAGAAGTTCGGCGGACGCTCCGACAGCCGGGAGCTGGGTCTGCCCGTAACCGACAGCGGCCTCTGCCTCCCCTGCGGCGCGACGTGTCGATGGGAAAGATAATGAGCCAAAACGTCGGAGCAAAGTCCGCCGGACTCCATTTCCGGCGCCGGTTCCCTTGCTCCTCCTTCCCGAATCAAACCCGCTGAGGCTGGGCTTCGATTCGGGGGACAAGACGGCTTGGGGACCGCGGCGTCGCTTCCCGTCTGCCGGTTCCCATCTCCGCCGTGGGGCGGAAACATAAACCATACAGCGGCTTAGACCGAAAGGATAAAAAGCCTTGAGCATAATCAAATTTGAAAACGTACATTTTACCTACCCCGGCGACCAGATGGAGAGCCTGTGCGGCATAGATCTGGAGATAGAGGCGGGCAGCTTTGTGGCGGTGCTGGGCCATAACGGCTCCGGCAAGTCCACTCTGGCAAAGCACATGAACGGCATATTGGTGCCAAACGAGGGAAGGGTACTGGTAAAGGACATAGACAGCGCCGACGAGAGCCGACTCATTGAGCTGCGGCGGAACGTGGGCATGGTGTTCCAGAATCCGGACAACCAGATAGTGGCAAACGTGGTGGAGGACGATGTGGCCTTCGCCCCGGAGAATCTGGGGGTGGAGCCCAAGGAGATACGCCGGAGAGTGGATGAGGCCCTGAAACTGGTGGACATGTACGACAAGCGCCGCCACGCCCCCCATCTTTTGTCCGGCGGCCAGAAACAGAGAGTGGCCATCGCCGGAGTCATTGCCATGGAGCCGGAGATAATAGTGCTGGACGAGCCTACCGCCATGCTGGACCCTCTGGGCCGGGAGGAGGTAATCTCCACCGTCACCCGGCTGTGCCGGGAAAAGGGCATGACTGTGGTGCTCATTACCCACCACATGGATGAGTGCGTAGGGGCCGACCGGCTCATAGTCATGTCCGCAGGGAAAATTATAGCCGACGGGAAACCGGCGGAAGTCTTTGCGGATATTGAGCTTATGGAGCGGGAGGGACTGACGGTCCCGGAGACCACAAGGCTATTGTACGACCTGAACAAGCGGGGCATGGACCTGCCCCTCACGGCGCTGGACGTGGATTCCTGCGCAAAAGAGATAGCAAAACAGCTCAGAGGTTAAAGAATGTCAGAGATTATTGTGGAGAAGCTGCGCCATATATACAGCGCAGGAACTCCTTTTGAAGTGGCCGCTATAGAGGACATTGACCTGGTCATACCCCAGGGACAGCTGGCAGCGGTAATAGGCCATACCGGCTCCGGCAAATCCACCTTCATCCAGCATCTCAACGCCCTGCTCTCTCCAAGCTCCGGCAAGGTCAGCTGCGGAGGAAAGGACATAAACGAGAGCAAGCTGAGCCGTAAGGAGGTAAAGAGCCAGGTGGGCCTGGTTTTCCAGTACCCGGAGTACCAGCTCTTTGAGGAGACGGTTTATAAGGACATTGCCTTCGGCCCAAGGAACATGAAGCTTCCGGAGGAGGAGATAGACCAGCGGGTCCGTGAAGCGGCGGGCTTTACCGGCGTGGACGAAGAGCTGCTGGATAAGTCCCCTCTGGAACTATCCGGGGGGCAGAAACGTCGTGTAGCTATAGCGGGTGTTATAGCCATGCGCCCGGGTGTACTAATACTGGACGAGCCCACCGCAGGCCTTGACCCGGCAGGCTGCCGTCAGATACTGGAAAACATCTGCGCTTATCGGGAAAAGACCGGTGCCACCGTGATAATCGTCAGCCACAACATGGACGATGTTGCCCGTATTGCGGAGCGGATAATAGTATTCAGCCATGGCCGTATAGTCATGGACGGCACGGCGAGGGAAGTCTTCTCCAGGGCTGAGGAGCTGGTAAACATAGGGCTGGATGTGCCCCATGCCACTGAGCTGGCTCTGGCCCTGAAAAAGCAAGGGCTTCCCATGCCCGACGGCATATATACCCATGAGCAGCTGCTTCAGGCAGTTCTGGAGCTGAAGGGGGTGGCGGCATGCTGAAGGATATCACTCTGGGCCAGTTCTTCCCCGGCGATACCATTGCCCACCGGCTTGACCCCCGCACCAAACTGCTGTTGGTGACGCTGTATATCGTGGCTCTGTTCCAGGCCAAGGGCTGGGTGGGCTACGGCATAATCACCGTGGTCACCCTCACTTGCATGCGCATTTCCCACATCAGCCTTAAAAACATTTTCAAGGGCTTAAAGCCCATGATATTCATTATAAGCCTTACGGCACTGCTGAACATTTTCTACACCCAGGGGACGCCCATAATCCCGGGCTGGATAATAACCTGGGAAGGCATCGCCCGGGCGATACAGATGGTACTGCGCATAGTGCTGCTGATAACCGGCACCTTCCTGCTCACCTATACCACCAGTCCCATAGCCCTCACCGACGGGCTGGAGATACTGCTGGGGCCTCTGAAAAAGCTGAAGCTGCCCATACACGAGATGACCATAATGATGAGCATGGCCCTGCGCTTTATCCCCACTCTTATCGAGGAGACGGACAAGATAATGTCCGCTCAGAAAGCCAGGGGCGCAGACTTCGAGACCGGCAGTCTTATGGACCGGGCCAAAGCCCTGCTGCCGGTGCTGGTGCCGCTTTTCGTCTCGGCTTTCCGCCGGGCGGACGAACTGGCTATAGCCATGGAGAGCCGCTGCTATCACGGCGGTGAGGGGCGCACCAGAATGAAGCAGCTTATAATGGCAGGGCGGGACTATGTGGCCCTGATTTTCGGCATACTGCTGCTGGCGGTTATGATATATTTAAAGAAGCTGGGTATTTAAAAGCACCGATGAAAAATATTGCCCTTATTCTGCGCTATGATGGCAGCCGCTACCATGGCTGGCAGGTGCAGAAAAACGAGATAAGCGTGGCCCAAACTTTGGAGGAGGCCCTGAGCAAGACCTGCGGACACACCGTAAAAACTGTAGGCTGCGGCCGTACCGATGCCGGAGTCCACGCCCTGCGCTACTGCGCCAACTTCCGCTCCGATACCCGCATACCTATGGACCGGCTGCCCCTGGCTGTGAATTCCAGACTGCCGGAGGACATTGCCGTTTTGGAGGCGGTGGAGGCGCCGGAGGATTTTAACGCCATCGGCTCATGTATAAAAAAGGAATATGTATATAAAATACTAAATAGCAATATCCGGGATCCTTTCCTGCAAAAGAGGGTCTGCTTCTATCCTCAGCATCTGGACATGGAGCTGATGAAAAGAGCGGGCAGGGCTTTTGAGGGCACCCACGATTTCAAGGCCGTGCGCAGCGAGGGCACCAAGACCAGAACCACTGTGCGTACCGTCTACTGGTGCAGGGCGGAGAAGGACGGCGAGCTCATTACAATATCCATCTGTGCCGACGGCTTTTTGTACAATATGTGCCGGGCTATGGTGGGCACTATGGTATATGCCTCTTACGGAAAGCTGCTGCCGGAGGATATCCCCATGCTTCTGGAAAAAGGCGACCGGCGGCTCACCGGCCCCACTATGCCGCCCCAGGGCCTGTATCTCAACCGTGTATGGTATGACGGAGCAGTGGGGGAGATGTTTTCCAGATATTGAGGGGCTCGCGCTATATATTTGTTCATAATCTAGTGTTAAAATAATAATTCTGAACGGGGTTGCCGCTTCGGCGGCCAATACATATAAAGGATGAAATACACATGAAGATAATTATCGATATCCTCCTCTTGATAATAATTGCCCTGTGTACCTGGAACGGTTATAAGCGGGGACTGGTAGGCGGTGTAGCCGGAATCCTGGCCATCATCATCGCCCTTTTCGGCGGCAGCCTTCTCTCCTCTGCCTATGCCCATGAGGTAGTTCCGGCCCTGGAACCCTTTGTGGATGGATATATTGACTCCACGGATACAAGGGAAGCAGTGCTGGAAAAGCTGGGCTATGGGGAGAGCGATCTGTCCCTGGAGGATATCCTGGCCCAGGATACGTCCCTGCGTTACGACTATGCCTATGAGTGCATGAGAATGGTGGGCTTTTATGAAAAGCGGGCGGACACTCTGGCTTCCGATGCCGTGGCGCTGGCCGACGCAAACGGCATATCCATGACCGACGCTGTGGTGTCTGTGCTCTGCGATACCATAACCTATGTGGGGGCCTTGGTGATAGCTTTCCTGCTGATTTTGATTTTCCTGGTGGCCATAGGCAACGTAGGCAATCTCTCCTTCCGCCTGCCCAATATGGAGGCTCTGGACGAGGTGGGCGGAGCCGTGCTGGGCTTTGCCAAGGCTTTTATATATTGCGTGCTCTTCTGCTGGCTGCTCAGTTTCCTGGGTATCCTTATCGGTCAGGATACCATGGAGCGCACCACCCTGGGCCGATTTTTCCTGATTTTTGACTTTATGACCAACGGCCTGATGTAAAATTTCAGGCACTGATGATATTTATAACGGAGGCAATAAATGCAGCCTACAATGTGTTCCCGCTGCGGCAAGAATGTGGCCGTGGTATTCATTACAAAGATAGAAGGAGGCCAGACCAAGAACGAGGGCCTGTGCCTCAAGTGCGCGAGAGAACTGCACATAAAGCCCATTGACGACGTGATAAACAAGATGGGCCTGAGCGATGAGGAGCTGGATTCCCTCACCGGGGACATGAGCGCCGCTCTCACCGGGACGGAGGAGATACTCCCCGTAGCCGAGGGGGACGACAGCCCGGAGGACGACGGCAAGACCGCCACCTTCCCCTTCCTCAGCCGGCTCTTCGGCGGCCCGCCCGCCCCGGGGGAGAACCCCGGAAACGCCGGCAGCGGCGAGCAGCGCCGCCCGGAGCCCCGGGAAAACGGCAAAGCACCCAAGAGAAAATTCCTGGACAGCTACTGCATAGACCTGACCGCCCGGGCCAGGGAGGGCAAGCTGGATGCCATGATAGGCCGTGAGGAGGAGCTGGAGCGGGTCATCCAGATCCTGAACCGCCGCCAGAAGAACAACCCCTGCCTCATCGGTGAGCCCGGCGTGGGCAAGACCGC